>OEIU01001136.1_pt1 | contig 18816 bp, 22 predicted proteins | sample 1539221 | NCBI WGS metagenome assembly OEIU01 (sample SAMN03792071, study PRJEB22550) | activated sludge metagenome | feature: wastewater treatment plant; material: activated sludge; isolation source: Wastewater treatment plant of a petroleum refinery complex | place: Argentina: Zarate | collected...
CGGCATCGAGCGCGGCGTCCGCAACCCTACGGTGCTCATCCTCGACAAAATCGCCAAGGCGCTGAAAGTGCCGGCCGGCGTGCTGCTGGATGACGTCAGGAGTTCCACCCGAAAGTAGCTGGCGGTCTCGATGCCGGACGAAGGCGACGGGGCCAGGCGGGAGCGGAACCAAGCCCCGCACTATTCAGGAAGGTGCGAGGCGGCCGGCGCGGCCGCAAACGGAGAGCGCAAGCCCTTGAAGCGACCGCGCACCGGCGCACAGTCGACATATTGAAGAGACTGACCGGCGGGGCGGGACAAGCTTAGAGACGGGCCGCGTGCCGACAGGATTCGCTGTCGCTCCGAGACCGGTCGGCGCCGTCAGAATAGTCGACTGTTTATGAGCTCGTAGGCGTCGGCAATCTGCTTGAGAAACTGGCTCTGCCCGCCGTAACTGGGATGGCGAACAGTAATGCACTGCGCATCAGCGGCAATCCGCTTGGCGCTCTTCGCGGCATCGTTGCCGATTGCAATGATGCGGTTCGGTCGCAAGAGATCAATGAGTGCGGCAAGCACTGCTTCACCCTCCCGGCGTTCGACGGCGTTATGCGATCGATTGGTGAATGGATCGTCGGCCTCGTGCGGGTGCAGAGGGAAGACATTCCATAGGAATACCGGCGTATCGATTTGATCAAGAACCTGCCAGATATAAGCTGCTGTCCGCTCCGCAATGGGTTGCCCCTTCGTCGGTCGAGCACCCTTGGCCCTCCATCGGTCAAGATGAGCCTGAACATGCATATCGTCAGTCAGCGCCAATCCGGTGCGGCGGCCGCCGCGATACCCGAGATCGCGACCGATCCAAAGCGAATCGACCTCACAATGGGCGGCGGCATTCAAGATGGCCAGGAGTGCTGCCCGGCGGCGTGACGGGGCATCCGACCGATCGCATTGTTCGCAGCGCGCGGAGTATGGATTGAATGCGTTGGGAAAGGTCAGCCCCGCGAGACTTGTTACGAACTGGTTCGGGGTCACGGAATATCACCAGCAACCAACGGCCGATACGCAATCTGCCTTCGCGAGCGATCAGCGATAACAACGCCGCCGTTGTTTTTTTTCACCTCGCGGAACACCTCAAAGCCTTTCAGAATGCACTCCTCCCACAGTTTCAGGGGGCAGGCTTCGACTTCGTATCCACGGACGAACTGGCTGATTGTCTTTAGGAGATCGAATGATACGCTTGACTGTCCGTTGAAGAAGTCGAGCTCCTTGGCACACGAAAATATCCATGCAGAGAGGCCTTCTTCCACCACGATGGCTCGTCCGCTATCCTGAGCCTCGTCGACATCTGGGCGGCTTTTTCTCTTGCGCTTGATGAGGCCGCGGAACGTCGGCGACCAATGAAGGATCGCGGCGTTGGCGAAGTGAAAGACGTCGTGAAAGCGATATCCGTCAGCATCGCGGATGTTGTCCGTCAACGGATCTCCGATGAAAACGCCATTCCACTGAAGACAGGTTTTCCCACTGGACCGTTGTCGGATGACAATCTCAAACTGATCGGGGAGACGCTCGTCGGCCGGAAAGCTCCCGTCGAATGCAGGTAGATCGGCAATGTCTGGCAAGATGAAGCGTCCGCGCGCCTTCGCCAAGTTCGAACCCGCTGCGGCACCAAAGGTCACCGAGGCTGCGTGAAGTGCATGCAGGTAGTCACGCGCAAACACGATAAGTCTCGCCTCAGCGTCAGTGGTGGCGTCAGCAATGGACAACAGACCGGCTGCAGACAAGCCGAGTGCCAGCAGCGCTTGATCCAGGGCCGGAGAGCCTGAGGGACTGACAACGCGCGCCACGGTCCCATGCCCGCTTGTGCCGGCGGCAACGGTTTCTCGGAAGGCGTCATTGCTTGTTGCCTTCGAGAACAGATCGTCCAGAGGAATCCGCAGCCGCTTGCATAGCGCCGCGAGGTACCACAAAGCGTCCCCGAATTCCTCTTCTACTGCCTGGCGATATCCGGAATACGCTCGACCTTCGCGGTGATGCTTTTTGGAAGTCGCCATGACGCTGCCGACCTCGCCGAACAGGCCCAAGAGCACGGGTTTCAAATCGGCTTCCGGTAGCCGATCGGTTTCGGCGGCCGAGACAGCATAGTCCGAAAGCAGCATGGTCGTTTCGGTTCTTGCGGCATTGCGCGTCACGGTGACCTCTTCCAGTCGAGGGGCTCACCTTGGTAGCCGATACCGGCATTGCGGCGAAGCCAATCAATAAATCGTACGACTAAATCTTCCGGAAACTTGCAGCGGTGACCGCGGCCGTCGCAGACCAACGGATGAAATTCTTCCGGGATGAACGGACCAGACCCGCCCCAATATACATACTCTGACGCGATCAGGACGCGGTCCGTCTGTGTGTCGTTGGCAATGTTGCGCGGGTTGGGTGTCCCGTTGTTCATGCTGTGGTGTGAGTTCGCCTGATGCCAACCTTCGGGAGTGCTGCGGTAGATGTTATCCCCGAATGCCTGCTTCTTGCTGCCATGGAGGTTGGGGCGCTTCGAGCGGAATCTCGGATCGGCCCAGTATTCGTCGAACGTAAGCGTCTCAGCTACGCGCATCGCGTAGACCAATCGGTTTACGCGCTTGCCGCGCGCGCTACCCGTGCCGACGACCCAATCGCCAGGTTGCGCCACACGTCGGATGACAGGTTTGCAGGTCGCAAGCGTGCAATACCCGTGAAAGGGGTTGGGGGCGAATCCGTAATCTCTTGCGACGACATAGGTCAGGAGCTTCACGTGTGTCTGCCTAGCATCCGTACCGTTTGATGGGACGAGCAGGCACCGGCGAGCCGTCCGGTTTTTCCCAGCCGTCAAGCTTGCCGTCGATGGCATCGAGAATTTGCGAGCCGTTCCACCCCACTATCGCATCTGCATACTTATCGAGGGGTTCAGGAAGCGGACACTCGGCATGCCCGTGCTCCCAGATACCGACAATCCGCTTGCCGAGCTTCTGGGCGTATTCAATCTCCCAGTTGACCCACTCGCTGTCCTTGGTCTTGGGCGTGATGTAGACGACGAACGTCCCCGCCCACTGAATTTGCGGCGCGAGGATCTGGGTCTTGATGTATTCGGGGCTCTTTGCATTGTTCGGGCTGGTCGAATCGATAGAGCTGTCGCGAAGCTCGCGACCGTGTTTTGCCGCCAGGTCCTTCAACTTCTGAAGCCCCGAGTCATCCTCGTGGACGTGGCTCACGAAAATATTCTTCACCTCATCCGCCATGTGAACCTCGGTGGGATTGGGTTGCCTACAACTGTTGTATTGTAAAGCTGATTCGCTCACGTGCCGCGATTCGACAAAGGACTTCGATGCTACCGCCTGTTCTGGAAATCTACGTGGTCTGGCATCCTCGGGACGGGGAAGGAGAGGCCATCGCGAGGGAGATCGTGGAGCATTTCCACGGTACCCCGTTCACCGGGCTCATCGGCGGCGCGGTCGAAGTCTTTGTGAGAAGCGCGGGATGGACTGATCCGGAATGTGCCCCGCGCCCGATACCCTACCCGAGTGCGCCGTCGGCGGGAGGACCAGTGCATAGCCAGTACATTGCTGTTGTGCCTGTTATGGGCAACGGGATGGCGGCGGCGATCGAGAAGGGCGAGGGTGGCTGGCGCGATTATGTCAATGCGATGGTCCAGGCGCGGGGCGATGGCAATGGCCGCGTCGGCGTCTTCCCCAGCAGCCTCCATGCAGGGGCTACAAATGGCACCGAACTGGGACGGTTGCTTGGGTCTCTGCAACGGGTGGACAGCTCGGACAGCACCGACGACCCGCGGGCGCTTCGGATATGCCGCGACCTGGCGCAGTCGATCACGCAGTTCCTGGCGGGAACCACCCCGCTGACGGTCTTTCTAAGCCATACGAAGCATGCCGGTCATCCCGACGCAGCCGATGTGCCGGGACTCATCGCGCTCGTGCGCGAAGTGATCGGCAACACGCATCTGCGCACATTCTTCGATGCCAACGATATTCAGCCGGGTACGGAGTGGGAGGCGGCACTGCGCGAGAAAGCCTGTACGAGCGCAATGCTGGCGCTGAGAACGGATCTCTATCCGACACGTGAGTGGTGCCAACGCGAGATCTTGCTTGCGAAGCGCGCGGGCTTGCCCGTGGTCATGGTCGATGCCATGGGATTTCGAGAGGAGCGCGGGTCCTTCTTGATGGATCATGTGCCCCGCGTGCCAATCCGGTATGGCGCAGGTCAATGGTCGAAGAGGGATGTGTACCGCGCCCTCGATCTACTGGTCGATGAATGCCTCAAGCGCGCGCTTTGGGCTCGACAGAAGCATCTGGCCGCGGCATCGGTCGGCGTTGACGTTGCCTGGTGGGCGCCGCACGCCCCTGAGCCACTCACATTGGCAGACTGGCTGACCAACAGTGCACCGCGTCTCGGCGCCCGAAAGAAAAAGGCCACAAAGCTTCGGATTCTACACCCAGATCCCGCTCTTGGCCCCGACGAACGAGAGGTGCTGGGTCAGATCATGACTCTGGCGGGCTGGGCCGCAGGACTCGATGTGATGACTCCCCGGCAGCTTGCATCACGAGGTGGGGGATGAGCAAAGGCGAGAAACCAAGTCCACTTCTTGCAGCGGATGCACTGAAAGGCATCCGCATTGCGCTCTCGGCGTCCGAAAGCTCCGACTTCGAGAGGCTCGGACTGCTCGACACGCACTTTCGTTTGGCGCTTGCCGAGATTGCACGAAGTGTCCTCGTCGGCGGAGGAAAGCTGGCCTACGGGGGCCACCTCGATCCCTCGGGCTACACGGCCTATCTTGTAAACGAACTGCACCGTTACAGCCGCCGCGATCAGCCTCTGCTCATCTGCCTGCCGTGGTCTGAGCACCGCCGGGTCGCGCTCTCGTTTCTTTCAAAGCAGAAAGACGAACTGGGGCTGTTCGGCGAGATCGTTTGTCTCGATCCTGATGGCAATGTCGTCAAGCCTGAAGTCGATCGTGCCGATGCTGCATCCCCGGAGACGGATGCCAACGTCAGGCAGCGCGGGCTGTCGGCAATGCGGAAGCATATTGTGACCAAGTGCGATGGACTTGTCGTGCTGGGAGGCCGAAAAGCAGGCTTCCAGGGACGCATTCCCGGCATTCTGGAAGAAGTGCTGGCCTTTCTGGAAGCCAAGAAGCCCGTCTATCTTGCGGGTGGTTACGGCGGCGCGACGCTTGACGCGGTCGGGAAGGTAGAATCGGCCGCCGCAGAGTGGTTGCCAACTATCACCTCTGACAGCCCAGATCCGCGACTTACACAAGGACTGTCCGAGATTGACGCTATCGTGTCGGGTCGCGGCTGGGCTGCACTCGACAATGGTCTCACTGACGTTGAGAACAGGCGCCTCGCTGCCACGCATAGGTCAAGCGAGATAGCAGCGCTCGTAAGTTTGGGGCTCGGGCGTCGATTCAGTAGGTAGGATCCGTCTGCGCACGAAAAACCTGGATCTCACAGTCCGGGAATGGCAACGCCGAACATGGCCGCAAGCGCTGCGATGGCGGCAGCGATTGCGATTTGGACGGTACTGTCGGCGATCTTGCTGCCGATCCACTTCAAAGCAGGCACAATGAGCGCGCAGACGGCCTCCGTCCGGGCGCGCGCAGCCTTCAGCAAGCGGCGTGTTGCGCTGATTTCCGCGACCACTCGGTCGCGTTCTTCGGGGCTCTCCGCACCGAGCGCATTGTTCGTCTGCACAGTTCGTTCGAGCGTCTCTAGGTTGGTCTCGACAGTCTTGTAGTCTGCCGAGTTGTGGTCGACTGTGACGATGCGGTCCGAGACAGGCACGTCGGCGGACTTGGTTTCCAGAGGTGAGTGCTTGAACAGGCCCTTACGAAGGTCGCGGACGAAGGGTTCAAACAGCTGATCATTGATTTCGCGAATCATGTCGTCGAAACGGCTACCCGCGTACATGAAGTCCGACGCGAAATTCATGTAGGCGTTTTCGGTTTCGGCGAAGTGACGAAACAGCGCCAACTGCTGCCCCAACCGCACCTTTCGGTCCGCAGCCCAATTCAGCGTGCCACTACCCACCATGCTGCCAACCGTGTTGCGGGCGGCTTTGTGCCATGATGCGAAATCGAATTCAGGCGCCAGCCGTAAGGTTCGCGCCTTTGCCCAATCGCATGAATCAATATGCGCGATAAAGTCGCGCAGCTTTTGCTCGTAGGTCGTGTAGTTGGCGCGAGAAACGTCGTCTGCGAGATCAGAATACTCGGCCTCGAATTCTTCCCAGGTCATACTCATGCTGACCTGGCTCTGCGGCGTCTGGGCTGGTCGCTATCTTGGCGCTCAGCCTTGATCCGCTCAAGCAGCACAGACGCCGGCTCATCGTTCGGGTCCTGCGACACCAACTCGCCGCGGAAGGCCTGGGCGAGGACGGCCTGATCGAGCTTGGGCAGGAGATGCTCGGCGCGGGCGTGTTCGGTGGCAATTTTGTCGAGCCAAATCCAAGCTTGTGCAATTCTTCGAGCAACTTCGTCCTGCTCATCACTGTCGGCGGGCATCATTATTTCTAGCGGTGCGATGTCGCCGTGATTGATCTGGGGGACGTTAGAACCGTTGCTCAGCATTGAAAGGTCGAGGGCCTGAACCCACCACCAAAGGTAATCAGGTTGAACCTGCTCAGGAATTAGAGCCATAAGATTCAAGTCAAGTGCGGCTTCAGCCTTGAGGCGACGCTTCTTGTTCGTAGCGATAGCTCCACCTCTCTTGGGGAAAGTAATCGTCTGCGCAGGAAAGACGCGCAATGACAGCTTCTGCAATGCAGCTTGTGGAAGCATGAACTCCGAAGTGATCAGATTTGTTTCGTTTCCTGGAGCATTCATGCTCGACACTTTAAACCATGGGACCGTGCCGGTGGCTGATAGAAAGGCCTCGATACCTTTTGGCGTGTGACCGCTTGCAACGGTGGCGACCTCAGAAACTAGCTTTGTCGTCCAAGTGAACTCGCGTCTATTGGCAATGCGCCAATCTGACGTCAGCTCGCCGGAGAACGCCTTGGCGAGGATGGCCTGTTTGTAGCGCTCGATCAGTTTGGGGATGTGGTCAAGCTCGTGGCGGGCGCGGACGGAGCGGACGCGAAGGCTGCCAAGTTTCGCGACGACGCGGCGCTGCTCGGCGAGAGGCGGCAAGGGTAACTGACTTTGTTTGAGATAATCGGTCGGAACGCGTCGTTGACCGACGGCACCAGTCATTGCGCGCTCGGCATCTTGCCTGAAAGGCGTTTGCCGAAGGTAGCTCCAAAGATAGTCTGGATCGATAGCGCCTAGAGTCCGGAGGACGTGAAACTCAGTCGAGCCACATGCCAGACCGTTGACAAGATTGCGAGCAACCGCCGCCTTTCCGTTCTCCATACAGGGCGTAATTTTGGCGAATATTACGTCACTGTCTTGAAAATGTGTGTAGCCCTTCCAGACCTCGTCGAGCAACTTCGATTCGTGCTCCACGATGACGCCAGCGTGCTCGTCGACGGCAGGCATCGGAACGAACGAGACCAGTTGTCCTCGCGCTGTTTCTCTTGGATGGCGGGGATTGAATTCACATAGCTCATCCAAGCTGGCTTCAATCCAGTTGCTGGGAAGCTCGCTCATTCCGCAGCCTCCTTGGCAGGCGCGGTCGCAGCCTCATCCACTCCCTCTAGCTCGTCGCTCAGCTCCTCGATCTCGCCTAGCGCCGCTTTCAGGTGCCCGATGATGGCGGCGGCAATGTCCTCCGGCTCGGTCAGCCCCTCCTCGTCTTCGGCCTCCGTGTCGTGCAGCCACACGATTTCGAGACTGTCGTTGCGTTCTTCAATCTGCTTCCGTGCGAAGCAGCGAAACCGGCCTTCCTCACCTTCATCCTTACGCTTCGACTTCCCATTCGCATCTGCGCCAAACGCCCGCTCGAACGCGGCGAAATCCTCGACCTTCAAAGGTCGCGTCTTGCCGAAGGCCGGCATGTTGGCGCGCATGTCGTAGATCCAGACAGCCTTGGTATTGCCGGTGTCGGCCTGGCCGCGCGTGAAGAAGAGCACGTTGGTCTTGACGCCTTGTGCATAGAAAATGCCCGTCGGCAGGCGCAGGATCGTATGCAGGTCGCAGAGGTTCATGAGCCAGGTGCGCAGCCGGCGGCCCGTGTTGTCCTCGAAGAGCACGTTATCGGGTAGGACCACGGCCGCACGACCGCCAAGCTTCAAGGCGCGGACGATGTGCTCGACGAAGGCGAGCTGCTTGTTCGACGTGTCGGCGGTGATCGAGAAATCCTGGCGCGTCGGCCGTCCGCCGCCCTTCTTGGTGCCGAATGGCGGATTGGTCAGGATGAGATCGGCCTTGCCGAGCCCCTCGCCCGTCGGCGAGAGCGAGTCGCCCGACTCGATCGGGCACTCGATGCCGTGCAGCATCAGGTTCATGAGCAGGAGGCGGTGCGTATCGGGCACCAGCTCCGATCCCGTGTACGCCTGCCGCCTCTGGAACGCGGCCTTCTCCTTGGGCAGTTTCGAGAGCTCGTCCGTGGCGTCCTTGATGTATCGGTCGGCGGCGACGATGAATCCGCCCGTGCCGGCGGCAGGGTCCTGGATGACCTCGCCCGGCTGCGGCTTCATTAGGCGCACCATGCAGTCAATGAGCGGGCGTGGCGTGAAGTATGCCGCCGTCGCTGAGCTGCGTCGAGATGCGATGGGGCGGCTCGTGGTCGATGAGCCATCCGTCGATAACGGCCTCGCGGTAGGAATAAGTGAAGACCGGATCGCCGAAGATCTGGACGGTGTGCAGGGCGGGGGTTGCGGTCAGTCCCACCTTCACGGCATCGAAATGCTCCAGCACGCGGCGGTACTTGGAGACGTAATCGTCCTGGCTGCGGAAGCCGAGCTCGGCGTCCGACATTTCGCGGTCGAGCAGATAACCTCGGTGGCATTCGTCAATCAGCATCAGGTCGTATTGGTCGATGGGCGGCACGTCGGCGGGATCGGAGGCATAGAGGACGCGCTTCACAAGCCCCTGGATCGTGCAGATATGCACCCGCGTATCGATGTCCGGCGTGATGTCCTCGAGGCCCTTCAAGCCGAAGATTTCCGCGAAGGCGCGGACGCCGACGACCTTGGTGGTGGTGAACTCGTCCCTGGTCTGGTTGCCGAGCGCGCTCCGGTCGACCACGAAGCAGACGCGGCGGAAGCGGTTGGCCGCGAGCACGCGATAAAGGAAGGCGATGGCGAGTTTGGTCTTGCCGGTGCCGGTCGCCATGGCGGCCAGCATCGCGCGCCGACCTTCGGCCAGCTTGCCCTCGATCGTCTCGATGGCCGCCTTCTGGTAGGGCCGCAACGTGAACCCGAAATTGAACAGCTCGGTCTTCAAGGCGGCGTCTGCCTTGGCGCGGTCGATGTCCAGCTCGGCCTTGAGGCCCTCCGGCGTGAACCAGTCGGAGAGCGGACGCGCGTGATTGGTGGCCGCGCGCGCATCACGGAACCAAATGCCGCTCTCGGTCTCGATCTGCTTCAGGTACGGCCGGCCGTTGGTTGCAAACAGGAACGGAACCTTGAACTCGCCCCATGGCCCGCCGGCAAACACGCCTTCGGTGCCGAGCTTCACGCCTTTCGAGTAGCGTTCCGATTGGGTCAGAGCCGCCGACACGTTCTTGCGTTTGCGCTTTGCTTCGACGACGCCGACCAAGGTGGTGCCGACGAAGAGGGCATAATCGGCGGGTCCCGTCGACGTCGGCCATTCGGCGATGGCCATGTTCTGGCCTTTGGCGGGACGCACACCGCTTGCGTAGGTCAGAGTGCGGCTGTCGGCCGTCCAGCCGCGGTTGCGCAGCTGTTGATCGATGATGGCTCTCGTCGCGGCCTCGTCGAGATCGATGGCGCGTGAGGCTTCTTCCGCCTGCTCCTGAAGTTGCGCGATGACTTTGGCGGGCGCGGTTTCGGCGGCCTTCTGTAATTGGGAGAGCTCGGCCGCGAGCTCCAGCTTATGCGCTTCCGCCTCATGAGCGAGCTGCTCCCAGAGGGCGCGCTCTTCCGCCTCGCGCTTGGCGGTCTCCTGGGCAGTTTCCTTGTCGCGCGCGTGCTGCTCCGCCTCGGCGCGGGCGCGATCTGCCGCCGTCTGGCTTTCGAGCAGCGCGGAATTGAGACGAACGATCTCGGCCTGCAGCTCAGCGGAGGCATCGGCGGGAGACGATGGCGGCACGAACGGGCCGGGTTTGAACTTGGGATTTCCGAACGTCGTGTGAAACCAGATGGCGAGCTGACGTGCGATCTTGAGGCCGGTGAGCGCCCCGGCGTGATCGTCGCGATGGGCGTGGGCGGCCTGGTTGCCGGAGATGCGCAGCTGGTGGAAAAGATCGCCCGCTTCGCGCGGCATGGCGCGTTCGGCCTTCAAGCGCTGAAGCAGGTCGGCGAAGACCTCGTCTGAAGATGTGAACAGGCCCATGCGGGCGGCGAGCTGTTGAGCGAGAAGCTCGGCGAACTGGCGCAGCTTGATAAGCGCGGTGTTTGGATCTTCGACGAAGTAACGCTCCGCGAGCGCGCCGAGCCTAACCAGCTGCGCGTCGTAGGTCTTCAAGAATTCAAAGTTGGAAGCCCCCTGCCCCACCATTCCGAACCCCGTTCATTTCAATCGGGCAGGGTCCGTGTGGCGACAAGAACCGAATTTCTGAGCGATCCCCAGGCTGCACGACTTTAACCTTGTTATTATAGGCGAACACAAGGCCGTTTGAAACTTCGGTATCGTCATTAACTGGGGACACGAGGCAGCCGTCCTCATCGTTGGATCTCGCGGGTAACCGTCCAGTACAATTCGGTGTTCTACTGACGAGAGGCAAAGGAAGCCGCGGTCGCGGGAGGCCATCCATCCGCTCAAGGACCATAAAAATGGGATGGCTGCTCGACATTGGGAGCGGGCACGTCGGCCGGCCTGAGCCAGATCACCGGACCGAGCGTCGCCCGGGTCTCCGGTCGCAACGGCCGGTCACTGACCGTTCGCGGCCCGACGTTATCCGCGAGGGGGACATATCCCGCTTAACGCCGCTGAACTTTCATTTCGTCCGGTCACCGCAGATTTCGCCTCCCCGAGGCTGGTTAAAGCAATCCGACGGCTTACTCACGCCGCTTCGGCGGGATGACCGTGGAAGCCCGCAAGCGCTTCGATGAGGGCGTCGCTCCAGGGTTCTGAATGGTACTTAAGTTCATAGTGCCGAGCGTCGGCGAACTCTTTTATGCGATCGGGCGTATCGGTTCGGAAAAATACCCGGTCGCAGGAATAGACCTGAATGAGCCGGTTGCAGTGGGCGACCTCGTCTCGGGACGGTCGGACCGTTGCGAGACGTGTAGTGGATGTATAGCGCGACGGACTACAATAGAGCACGCTCATCGCCGGCGTAAGTGGAATGATGCACTTGGGCCCATTGTAAACGGGTACGATCGTAGGAAAACTTTGTAGGAAGCCGTCCCCGAAAATGAACTCGCGGCCTTCAGTGAACAGGACTGCAAACTTGCCAGTGGCCCGGATGTGATGACTAAACGAGCATAGCAACGGCCGCATGTTTGCCGCAATCAGGGATTTGTCGGCCTCGCAGTCAACAAGGCCGAAGTTCCTTCGGTGGTATTCGACGCCTTGTCCGATACGATGACGCATCGCCGGGCTGCGTACGACGAGTGAAGCGAGGCATTCGGCCAGCCACCCAGTTTGCTGCGTAGAGATCGAATATCCAAGGAAACGATCAGCGAGATCACCGTGATCCGCGTGCTTCGCCTCCAGCGTGATGAGCCAATCAATCAGAGCACTCATGACCGTGTCAGCCTGGCCAAAGTTATCCTCGAACGAATAGTTCCAGGGCGCTCCGAAACGGATGTTATGGGTATGCTTGTCAAAGCCAAAGCTAGAGGGCCGTTCTCGCACGACGCGGCCGTCTGGCGAGATCTGAGAGACCTTACCATCCGCGCCCTTCCAGTATTCCGAAAGCGTTTCCGGCCACCAGTGATGGCGTCGGCTTTCAAATGATCTCTTCATGAACCGAGGAAAGCTGATTCGAGAATCATAGTCATGATTTCGCTTAGCCTACTCCTCGCGGTCACTCGCAGGGAGGGACGTCGTACGCAAGCGGCCTAGGGTCACTCGCTGTGTGCCGTTCGATCTTGCATACGTTGATCGTAAAGCGGACGCGACAACGGTGTGCAAACGGAAGCGCCACAACTTCAGCTAAGGGTATTCGTTTTCGGCCAGCGGCTTGGCCGACGCGGTGCAGAGGAAGCGGACATTTGGGCGAGATGCCGTAGACTAGGGATAGCTACGACGGGAATCCGTCGCAGAACAGACATCCAGCACGAGTTTTATGAAACGCGCCGATATGGTCTACGCCGATGCTTCAACTGTCGGTCAATACCATTGCGCGAAATCACCATTTTTATCAGGCTTTCGCTAATCGCGAAAAATCGTGCGGCTTCTTTGACATCAGGATTTTCCGTCAACACGTTCACAACCGCCTGCCGTGGCGCGAGAAGCGCTGCGGCGAGCCAGTCGGCCTCCTCTTCTTGTTGATCGCTGTAATTGTCCAGGAACATGTGGCCGTTAGGAGAAGTGACCATCTGCGCCGGTTCATGCTCAAGCACGACATGCGCAATCTCATGCATTAGATCATTGTTGCGTCGAGTCTCACCATGCGCTGAGTTTATGACGATAAACCGCCCCTCCGGCAGGGTTAGCGTTACCGCCGACCAGCTCCCCTCGTCGCGGATCAATAACTGATCACGGTACGTCTTGTCGAAGCCCGGAAGATCATCTGGTGTCCACACTGTAATGCCGAGGTGTGCGGCTAGAGCAGCCGGCGATAGCGGAGCGAACTTCGGCAATCCCAGATCTCTCCGGAAGCCATAGGCAATATTCTCGCACCACGTCTTAAATCCCCGCCTAAACTCCCCCATAGATGGCTACCTACGTGCCGCTGCAGCGCGCTGCGCTGCGAGAATCATTTCGGCAAGCGCGAGGGCAGTCTCCTGCGATACTTCCTTCTTTCTCTTAAAGTGCACACGAGCGACCGCCTGTTGTCCGATCCTAGGCGCTCCTGCGACGGAACTGACTTCGACGCCAAGCCAGTTACAAATCTTTTTGAAGTTCTCCAAATCTGGCAGATGGCCGTTCTCCACCCGCGATAGCGTTGCCGAGCTTATGCCAATCTCGGCGGCAGCCGCTCGAAGCCCCTGATTGCCGCGCTTTTTTGCAATCATTCTCCCCAGGCTTTCCAAAGTGATCATTTGACCGCACCTTTTCTCCTGTTTCATAAGTAAGACGGTTATTGACACGTGAGACAGTATTTGCCATCGTTGCACATGTGAGACAGATTCTCACAACGGGTTTGGGGTGGCAAGTTGCTTTATCGACGAACTAACAGCGGGTTGAGTTCTAAACAGACAAATCGGCTTGGCGGCGAAGCGCTTGAGAAGTTCGGAAGGGAACAAACCAATGACACAAGAGACCGAGGCCAAAGCTAAGAGCAAGACCGTCACCATAACTGTCAATCAAGACAATCATGAAGTGGCGAAAGAGAAGATCTCTTACGAGGAGGTCGTTGCATTTTACCTTTCGGACGGAGGGGCCGGGTCGAACGAGTATCTAGTCAAATACTCACACGGTCATTCCCACAATGTGAGCGGAACTTTGGCTCCTGGCAACGAAGTGATGGTGAAAGATGGAATGCGCTTTAGGGTTTCGGGAACTGGCGAATCGTAACCAGTTTGTTCAGGAACTAGAGGAAGACTGCTATCACGCTGATTTTGTGGGCGGCTACTTCGTTATCTACGGTCTTCCGTATTTGAACGAGCAAGGTGAGCTAGCGCATGGCGATTGGGCAAGTCCTGTTGATCTGTCAGCAGAAGGGGTTATCGATCCGCCGCGCAATAACCACCAAGCTTGGTTCCGAGGTGGGCGACCGCACGATCAGAACGGTCGCCAGCTTCGCCTTGGTGGAGGGCCAAACAAGATAAAGGTGGCCGATGGTTTCGAAACGGATACGTCGTTCTCTTACAAGCTTCTCGACCCGGCAGGTCAGGCGCGCGACTACACTTCTTTCGAAGAAAAAGTGCGCACCTATGTCGACACGATCACCGGCCCCGCATTGGCAAGATTTCCGGAGGCGACGCCATTAAAGGCCATCGAAATCAAGGCCACCGAGCAAGGGACGCCCCTTCGTTTCCCAGATACGCTTTCTTCGAGATATCACATGAATGACGTGTCAATGCTTCTGAAACACAAGAGGATCGCAATCGTCGGGCTGGGCGGCACGGGGTCATACATTCTGGACTTCACAGCCCGCACGCACCTAGCCGAGATGGCCCTTTTCGACGACGACAAGGTGCACGTGCATACCATCTTCCGCTTTCCGGGGTTCATTCCAGGGGCAATCGGTTCGCTAAAGGTTGATGTCCTAGCGCAGCAATACGGGCAATGGCACGGAAACATTACGCCCATCGCCGAGAGGGTGACCGAGACAAATATTGATCGACTCCGCGGTTTCGATTTCGTGTTCCTAGCAATCGATCATGGCCCGTCCCGTATTTTCATCGCTGATTGGCTAAGCGCCAACGGCATTCCATTCGTGGACTGTGGGATGGGGCTTAACAGGGCTCCGATTGGATTGAACGGCGTCGTCAGAGTCACGGGCATAGATCGGGCGGCTTACGAAGCAACTGCACGGTCCGTTTTCTTGCCTGGTGACGATCCCCAGGGCGGTGAGTATCGCAGACAGGGCCAAATTGCAGAGCTGAATGCTCTCAATGCCACTTTAGCAGTAATAAGGTTCAAGCAGCACTTCGCTATATATGACCGTTTGGATGAGTCCGCGTCCTTAATCTTCGAGACATCATCCTTCGAAATCGACCGACGAATGGTTGGCAAATGAAGTATCGCTATCAATTAGTGGATCGCATTCCCACTCAGTTGCAGTCGGACGTCGTCTACCACACTGAGGAGTTTGAACTCGCCGGTCTGCTATGCGCATGCGGATGTGGTCATCGGATAACTCTGCTGGTCCCCGACGGTCACGAAGTACTGGACGAAGGCGGCTTCGCGACTATTCGGCCATCCATCGGTGTGCTGGATGCGGCATGCAAGTCGCACTACTTCATTTCTGCTGGGGATGTTCAATGGCTACCCACCTTTACTGGCGCTCAGGCGGCCAAGATCATGCATGCGCAGATTGCTCGACATGTAGCGCGTGACGCAAAACCAGTTTCATGGATGCAACGTGTGAAGGCGGTCATGCTGGGCCTGCTCAGGAAGTTGCGCGGCGGCTAAGGGCCAAAGAGCGGACATGGTCTGAGGTGGGCACTATTCGCTGACTACAGTTGGGCCGAGGACCGCTTCTGTATATGCTCGGCAGTTGGAGTGGCCAACCATTTGTCACTCAAAGCTTTGTCCCCTTGGGGCTGCGCGTCAGTTTGTGACGCGCAGTATGATTGTGTAGTTTCCTCAAGCCGCCTTCTTCGGAGAACCTTTCATTGGCCACTGTTCGACGAATTTGAGATCTGGCGCTGCAATCTCGGGCCTCCTGGCAATACGGCCATTGCTCGTATTTTTGAGCCCACTTCGAATTGCTTCGACGCCGTGCTTGAAATCGGAGCCGTGGTGTTGCCGGTTTTGCGCGACCCAACTTGCTATTCCGCTGAGGCTGGTCGCGGCGTAGAACTCCGCCGCTGCAGTCCTCATGCGAATAAGCGCCTCCATCGAGGTATGTGCCGCGTGCATTTGGACACTCAGCAGCCGAAGTTGAGTCGTTGAGTACGCGTCGGTATCACGAGCAATCTCGGAAAAACGATCAATTGCTGCTTCAACTCCCTTGGCGTGGTCTACGGGATCGCCGCACTCAAAGTACGCGGGTCCGGCCACGTAACAGTGATCGTTGAATACCCAATCGTAACGATCTTTCTGCTCCTTTTCGTCACGCTCGTCGTCATGCCTTGACGGCTTCCAGTCCATACGCAGGACGCGTTTGGGAACCTTTAGCATTGAATTGCTGCATGCAGCCTGCTGCAGGAGCTCAAACACATCAGGCATCGCATCCCGAAGATCGCAGCGCCCCTGACGAATGCCGTGGGCAACCGCGTGCCACGATGAAATGCGCTGCCGGTGAACGAGCTGCAGAATCATGGGTTGAGCGGCGTGGATGTCGCGAACATACGATTGCCGGCGCTTCTCCGTGCGATGACGCTCATACGTTTTGACGAACGCTGGGCCGAGCAACTCTGGCTTCTTGGCGCAGCAATTTCCAAGGGTAGTTTCGCGCCCGTCCGAGCACGCGACATGAAAGCCGAATGCGTGTTGGGAAGCGCCACAGTTGCAACAAAAAATCTTCTCTTCTGGAAATTTACGATGCTTGTAGCCGCAGATAACTTCAACGATTTTTACGCCTTCTGGCAGCTTCTCCTTGACGATATTCGGTATCGCGTTGGCGTCATCTTTTAAGAGATCAATTTGGAGAAGCTCCGCATCCGTGTAGCGGCGGAGTTCGGCTGTGTCGCGCTTTCGTGTCATCGCTTGCGTTCCCTGTTAGGGACCGCGAAAAAGCCATTGACGCAGAACACGAACGCTGATTCAAAGCAGCGTCGGCCTTCGACGGTCGGCATCATCATCACGTCATATTCGAGCCCGGTGCGCCTCTAACGCATCGGGCTCATTCCTTGTGAGGTGTTCGACTTAAGTCGTCAAGCGACAGCGCCTATACCGTCGATCACAGCGGGGGCAGCTTCCGCTGCTCTATAGCTCTGGCCATTCCGTTTCTCATCCGACAGCGGCCGTAGTCGTCGGCGAAGTCCATCTCCCGAAATCCGGCCGACTGATGTCTGCAACTGGGATCGAGCGTCGACGAAACTGCTCCGACGGTGCGATGGAAACAGAGGTTGAGCTTCAGAATCGACTGGACTTCGGTGTGGAAGCACGCATTGGTGTCGGTGCTGGCTGGCGAACACCGACAGGGCTCGACCAGCGGCTATGGGCTGGCCTCGCGGAAATGCGGGGCTTCGGGTGGTGGGAGCGCCAACGACGGCGCCTCAATATCCATGGAGCCCAGAATGATGACCACGAAGACAATCGGCAGATCCTTAAAGATCGACAACTTGGCCGCCTCAAGGCGGATGGCAGGAAACAAGTCCGGTTTAGCGAGCAGCAAGGCAGAAAACATATCTGCTGCTTGCAAGCGCCAGACCTCGCCGGATCAAGATTCCGGCCGAGCGCCAACGACAAAGCACGCACAGCTCCTCAGACTTTTGAACCGTCCGGAAGGCGCGAGCATTGAGGATTTGATGCGCGCGACAAATTGGCAGCAGCACAGCGTGCGCGGCTTTTTGGCTGGGACGGTCAAGAAGAAGATGGGCCTCTCGCTGACATCGTCCAGAGTCGAAGGTGAGCCTCGCCGCTACAAGATCGCGGCACGCCGGGGCCGCTGAGATGGGCAAACCAGTCCTTGATGTCGGCGCGGAGATTGCGCGGCTTGAGCAACTCACGCTCGGTGCGCTTCGCGAGGAATGGCGGCGTCTTCACCAGACGCCGCCGCCGAAGCGCCTGAGCCGGGACATCCTGCTGCGCGGGATCACCTACAAGATTCAGGAGAGCGCATTCGGCGGCTTGTCGAAAGCCGTCTTCCGCAAGTTGCAGACCTCCGCCCAAGCATTTCCGGCCAAGAAGCGCCGACCAAGGCCGTCGTTCAAGCCGGGGACGCGTCTCGTGCGCGAATGGCATGGTGTTACGCACACTGTCGTTATTCTTGAGGACGGCGTCGAATGGCGAGGGAAGCACTACAGATCATTGTCTGTCGTGGCGCGTGAAATCACCGGCGCGCACTGGTCAGGGCCGCGGTTCTTCGGCTTCACGACGGAGCGATCCGATGCCTGAGACAACGCGCATCGAGTCCGCAAGATTGGTCTTCGCAAAGGTAACAGGCGCATTGGAGGACGCAGCGGTTGCGGCGGCCGAGGGGCAGGCGTCTCCGAACCTCTCTGCGGCCCGCCAATCGTGCGATTGCCTGATCGCGCAGCTGAAATCTTCCCTCACGCGACTGCAGCGATTGCGGAGGCGGCTCGGATGACGCGTATAGTTTGCGCCATCTACACGCGGAAGTCGACTGACGAGGGGCTCGAGAAGGAGTTCAACTCGCTCGATGCACAGCGAGAATCCTGTGAAGCCTACATCACGAGCCAGAAGCATGCTGGCTGGATTGCCGTTCGCGACAGGTACGACGATGGTGGTCTCTCCGGCGGGACGATGGAGCGTCCCGCGCTCAAACGCCTGCTCGCTGATATAAAAGTGGGCAAGGTGCAAATAGTGGTCGTCTACAAGGTTGACCGGCTGACACGCTCACTCGCAGATTTCGCCAAGATCGTCGACGTGCTCGACGCACATGGCGCCTCGTTTGTCTCGGTGACGCAACAGTTCAACACGACGACGTCGATGGGCCGTCTGACGCTCAACATGCTGCTCTCCTTTGCCCAGTTCGAGCGCGAGATTGCGGGCGAGCGGATCCGCGACAAGATCGCAGCATCGAAGGCGAAAGGCATGTGGATGGGCGGCACTGTTCCGCTCGGGTACGACGTCAGGGATCGTAAGCTGGTCATCAACGAGGCCGAGGCCGAGCTGATTTGGAGAATCTTTTCGCGATACGCCGAGCTGGGCTCGGTGAGCCTGCTCCAGGCGGAGCTCGACATTCAGGGCCATCGCAGCAAGCGCCGAGAAGGCACGGGCAGACGCTCAACCGGTGGTAGACCATTCTCGCGCGGGATCCTGTACCTCATTTTGAAGAACCGGCTCTATCGCGGCCAAGTCTCGCATAAGGGGAACATCTATGATGGCCA
>OEIU01001138.1_pt1 | contig 18750 bp, 13 predicted proteins | sample 1539221 | NCBI WGS metagenome assembly OEIU01 (sample SAMN03792071, study PRJEB22550) | activated sludge metagenome | feature: wastewater treatment plant; material: activated sludge; isolation source: Wastewater treatment plant of a petroleum refinery complex | place: Argentina: Zarate | collected...
GAAGGTCCCGGGGCGCGGCCTCCCGGGGGGGGAGCTCCCCGGCCGTGGGGGGGTGGCCCCCCACGACGACCCGCCGGTCGCCGGGAAGGGCGGCGAGCGGCTCGCCGACGAGCGCGGAGGTGACGCCCGGCACCGGGTCCTCCCGGGCGCCGTAGACGTCGAGCAGCACGACGTGGTCGGCCGGGGCGAGGGCGGCGGCGAAGGCGTCGGCGAAGTCGCGCGTACGGCTGTACAGGTGCGGCTGGAAGACGACCCGCAGCCGCCCGCGCCCGCTGCGCCGGACGATGTCGGCCGCCGTGCCGACGACCGCGGCGACCTTGGCGGGGTTGTGCGCGTAGTCGTCGACGACCGTGACGCCGCCGACCTCGCCGCGCACCTCGAACCGGCGACGGGCGCCGCGGAAGCCGGCGAGCCCCTCGAGGACCGCGGCGACCGGCTCGCCGAGGCCGGTGACCGCGGTGAGCAGGGCAGCGCACGCGTTGGCGACGTTGTGCCCGCCGGGGACGGCGAGGAGGAGCTCGTGCTCCGTGCCGTCCGGGAGGGCGACGCGCGAGCGGGTGCCGAGTCCCTCCGGCGTGCTCTCGGTGACGCGCAGGTCGGCGCCCTCCCCCGCCCCCGGGACCGCGCTGTAAGTGAGCACCCGTCCGCCCGATGCCCGGACGGCGTCGGCGAGCGCGCGCGACCCCGGGTCGTCGGCGCACGCCACGAGGAGGCCGCCCCGGCGGACGGTGGCGGCGAACTCGCGGTAGGCGGCGTCGACGGCCTCGGCGGTGCCGTGGAAGTCGAGGTGGTCGGGCTGGACGTTGGTGACGACGGCGACCTCGGGCCGGTAGACGACGAAGCTGCCGTCGCTCTCGTCGGCCTCGACGACGAAGGCCTCGCCCCTCCCGAGCGCCGCGTTGGTGCCGAGCTGGGCGACCTCGCCGCCGGAGGCGAAGGACGGGTCGGCGCCGGCGGCCGTGAGCGCGACGGCGAGCATCGAGGTCGTCGTCGTCTTGCCGTTGGCGCCGGCCACGGCGACCACCCGGGTGCCGGTGGTGACCGCCGCGAGGGCCTGCGAGCGGTGGAGCACCCGCAACCCGCGGGCGCGGGCGGCGGCGAGCTCGGGGTTGTCGTCCCGGACCGCCGAGGAGACGACGACGGTGTCGACGCCCTCGAGGTGGGCGGCGTCGTGCCCGAGCCACACCCGGGCACCGGCCGAGCGCAGCTGCTCGAGCACCGGGGAGTCGGCGGCGTCCGAGCCGCTGACCGCGACCCCGCGGGCCAGCAGCAGGCGGGCCACGGCCGACATCCCGGCGCCACCGATGGCGACGAGGTGGACGGCGCCGAGGTCCTCCCAGGAGGGCACGGCGGCGCCGAGGTCGAAGCGCGGGTTGGTGACGGCCACGGCTCAGCGTCCCCCGCACGCACGGACGACGAGGTCGGCGAGCAGCTCGTCGCCGTCGCGCTCCCCCACCGAGGCCGCCGCAGCGGCCATCGTCGCGAGGCGCGAGCCGTCGACGGCCAGGGGCAGCACCGTGTCGCGGACCCACGCCGCATCGACCGCGGCGTCGTCGACGAGCAGGCCGCCGCCGGCTGCGACGACGTGGGCGGCGTTGAGCCGCTGCTCGCCGTTGCCGACCGGCAGCGGCACGTAGACGGCGGGCAGGCCGACGGCGCTCAGCTCGCAGACGGTGTTCGCGCCGGCCCGGGCGACGACGAGGTCGGCTGCGGCGTAGGCGAGGTCCATCCGGTCGCAGTACGGCAGGACGGCGTACGGCGCGCCGGGCGCCGAGCCCGGGTCGAACTCCTTGCCGGTGCCCGCGAGGTGGAGCACCTGCACCCCGGCGGCCGAGAGTGCGGCGACCGACGCACCGAACGCGGCGTTGAGCCGGGCCGCCCCGAGCGAGCCGCCCATCACGAGGACGGTCGGGGCGTCGGTGAGGCCGAAGCGCTCGAGGGCCTCGGGCCGCACGGCGGCTCGGTCGAGCGTCGCGACCTCGCGGCGCAGCGGCATCCCGGTGACGGTGGCGCGCGGCAGCGGGGTGCCGGGGAAGGTGACGGCGACCTCGGCGGCGAACCGGGACCCGAGCCGGTTGGCCAGCCCCGGCCGGGCGTTCTGTTCGTGGACGACGACGGGCACCCGGCGCCGGCGCGCCGCGAGGTAGGCCGGGGACGCGACGAAGCCGCCGAACCCGACGACCACCTCGGCCCCGGTGGACTCGATGGCGGCCTCGGCGGCGGCCACCGCGCGCCGGAGGTTACCGGGCAGCCTGAGCGCGGCGCCGTTCGGCCGGCGCGGGAAGGGCACCCGGGGCACCTCGAGCAGGGGGTAGCCGCGCTCGGGGACCAGCCGTGCCTCGAGCCCCTCGGCCGTGCCGAGCGCGGCGATGCGCACCTCGGGGTCGCGCCGGCGCAGGCAGTCGGCGAGGGCGAGCAGCGGGGAGACGTGCCCGGCGGTGCCACCGCCCGCGAGGAGGACCGAGCCCGGGACGCCCGGGCTCACGACCCGCCCTTCCGGCTGCGCACGGCGCCGGCGACCACCGCGAGCGAGCGGCGCAGCGACGACGGTCGCGCGGACAGCGCCTCGCGGCACCCCGGTTCGGCGCGGGCGAAGGCCAGCAGGATGCCGAGCGCGCCCATCGTCGTGATGAGCGAGGAGCCGCCGGAGGACACGAGCGGCAACGGCACCCCGATGACGGGAAGCAGGCCGATGACCGCCCCGATGTTGATGAGCGCCTGGACGACGACCCAGGTCATGACGCCGGCGGTGACCACCCGGACGAAGTAGTCGTCGGAGCGGCTGACCAACCGGTAGCAGGCGAAGGCGAAGGCCGCGAAGAGCAGGAGGATGGCGAGGGTGCCGGGCAGCCCGAGCTCCTCGCCGATGATCGCGAAGATGAAGTCGTTGTGCGCCTCGGAGAGCCGCCCCCACTTCTCGCGGCTCTGCCCGAGGCCGAGACCGAGCCAGCCGCCGTCGGCGAGGGCGTACCGGCCGTGGATGGACTGGCGGGCCGCGCCGTAGGGGTCGGTGTCCCGCCCGAGCCAGACGTCGAAGCGACCCAGCCGGTTCGAGCTCGTGACGACGAAGGCGAGGACCACCCCGAGGAACGGCACACCGGCGATGACGAACCAGCGCACCGGGATCCCGGCCGCGAAGAGGACGCCGGCGACGACCGCGCCGAGGATGAGGACGGTGCCGAGGTCGTGGCCGAGCGCGACCGAGCCGACCGCGACGGCGACGAGCGGGACGAGGTAGGGCACGAGGACGTGGCCGAGGGAGCGCAGGTGGCGCCGCTTCTTGGCGAGGATCGCGCCCCCCGCGAGGGCCAGGCCGACCTTGATCGCCTCCGACGGCTGCACGCTGACCGGGCCGAGGAAGAGCCAGTTGCGGTTGCCCTGGAACGAGCCGCCGAGGGGGGTGAAGACGAGCAGCTGGAGCGCGATGCCGGCGACGAGCACGGGGACGGCGAGCCGGCGCCAGGCGGCCACGGGCAGGCGGGAGGTGACGGCGAGGGCGAGCACCCCGATGCCGGCGTAGACCGCCTGCGTCGTGAAGATCGTGTACGCCGACCGGCTCTCCTCGAGCGAGGTGATGGCGCTCGCCGAGAGCACCATGATGAGCCCGAAGACGACGAGGGCCACGGTGAGGAAGAGCAGCAGGTAGTAGGTCGTGACCGGCGACTCGAAGCGGGTGGCCCAGGCGCGCAGCCGGGAGGCCCCGTCAGCGGTCCGGCGGGCCGGGGCGGTCGCGGACGTCACGGGCTACTCCTGCCCGGTGAGCCGCCGCACCGCCGCAGTGAAGGCGTCGCCACGCGCACCGTAGTTCGCGAACATGTCCATCGACGCGGCGGCGGGGGCGAGCAGCACGACGTCGCCCTCCCGGGCGAGGTCGAGGGCGTGCTCCACCACGGCGTCCATGGCTCCAGTGTCGGTACGGTCGACGTCGACGACCGGGACATCCGGCGCGTGTCGGGCGAGCGCCTCGGAAATGGCCGAACGGTCACGGCCGATGAGGACCACGCCGCGCAGCCGGCCGGCCGCCGCCGCCACGAGCTCCTCGACGTCGGCCCCCTTGAGCAGCCCGCCGGCCACCCACACGACGTGCTCGAAGGCCGCGAGGCTGGCCTGGGCCGCGTGCGGGTTGGTCGCCTTGGAGTCGTCGACCCAGCGCACGCCGCGGACGACGCCGAGGTCGGCGATCCGGTGCGGCTCGGGGACGAAGTCGCGCATCCCCTGGCGGACCGCCGACGGCGGCACACCGTGAGCCCGGGCCAGGGCGGCGGCGGCCAGGGCGTTGGCCACGAGGTGCGGCGCTGGCGGAGGGGCGTCCGGACCGGCGCGCAGGTCGTCGAGGCTGCCGAGCTCGGCGGCGGAGGTGCGCCGCTCGGCGACGAAGGCGCGGTCGGCGAGGACGTCCTCGACGAGCCCGACCTCGGAGAGTCCCGGCACGCCGAGCGTGAACCCGACCGCCCGGCACCCCTCCTGGACGTCGGCCTCCTCGACGAGGCGGCGGGTCACCTCGTCCTGGGCGTTGAACACGCACGCGACCTCGGTGTTCGTGTAGACCCGCCCCTTGGCACGGGCGTACTCGTCGAGGGAGCCGTGCCAGTCGACGTGGTCGGGAGCGACGTTGAGGCACACCGAGGCCCGTGGCCGCAGCGAGTGCGACCAGTGCAGCTGGAAGCTCGAGAGCTCGACGGCGATGACGTCGTACGGCGTGGGGTCCATCACCGCCTCGAGGATCGGGGTCCCGACGTTGCCCGCGCTGCACGCCCGCAGGCCGGCGGCCCGGAGCATCGCGGTGAGCATCTGCACCGTCGTCGTCTTGCCGTTGGTGCCGGTGACCGTGAGCCACGGCGCGGCGCCCTCCCGCGGCCGCATCCGCCACGCGAGCTCCACCTCGCCCCACACCGGGACCCCGGCGTCCGCCGCCGCGGCGAGCAGCGGCTGGTCCGGACGCCAGCCCGGCGAGGTGACGACGAGGTCGAGCGGCTCCTCGGGCAGGGCCGCGACCGCGTCCTCGCCGTACCGGAGCGTCGCCCCGAGGATGTCGAGGATGCGGGCGCGCTCGGACATCGCCGAGCCGTCGGCGGGCTCGGCGGCGTCGACGACCGTGACCCGGGCCCCGCGTTCGAGGAGGGCGTCGGCGGCGGCGAAGCCCGAGACCCCGAGGCCGGCGACGAGGACGCGCAGCCCGGCCCAGTCGGCGTCGCGGTGGGTCAGCGCCTCGGTGCGGGCGGACCCGGCGCTCATCCGGCGCCCACCACCCACTCGGCGTAGAACAGCCCGAGGCCGAGGGCGACGAAGAGGCCGGCGACGATCCAGAACCGGATGACGATCGTCACCTCCTGCCAGCCGAGGAGCTCGAAGTGGTGCTGCAGCGGCGCCATCTTGAAGACCCGTTTCCCGGTCGTCTTGAACGAGGCGACCTGGATGATGACCGAGAGGGTGATGGTCACGAAGAGGCCGCCGAGGACGACGACGAGCAGCTCGGTGCGGGTGAGGATGGCGAGGCCGGCGAGCCCGCCACCGAGGGCGAGCGAGCCGGTGTCGCCCATGAAGATCTTGGCCGGCGACGCGTTCCACCAGAGGAAGCCGAAGCAGGCGCCCATCCCGCAGGCGGCGACGATCGCGAGGTCGTGCGGGTCGCGGACCTCGTAGCACTTGGTGCCGGGGTTCCACTGGCAGTTCTGGTTGAACTGCCAGATGCCGATGAGGACGTACGACGCGAAGACCATCACCGAGGCGCCGGTCGCCAGGCCGTCGAGGCCGTCGGTGAGGTTCACCCCGTTCGAGGTGCCCGCGACGATGACGTTCGCCCAGATCACGAAGAGGATGACACCGACGACGGTGCCGGCGAAGGCGAGGTTGACCGGGGTGTCGCGGACGAAGGACACGGCGGTCGAGGCCGGGGTGCGGAAGGAGCTGTTCGGGAACTGCAGCGCGAGGACCGCGAAGACGACGGCGACGAAGGTCTGCCCGGCGAGCTTCTGGCCCGAGCGCAGGCCGAGGCTGCGCTGCTTGCTGATCTTGATGTAGTCGTCGAGGAAGCCGACCAGCCCCATCCCGGCCATGAGGAAGAGGACGAGCAGGCCGCTCACCGACGGCCGCTGGCCGGTGACGAGGTGGGCCACGGCGTACGCGGCGAGGGAGGACAGGACGATGACCGCTCCGCCCATCGTCGGCGTGCCGCGCTTCGTGTGGTGCGAGGTGGGACCGTCGTCGCGGATGAACTGCCCGTACCCCTTCTTCACGAGGTAGCCGATGAAGGTGGGGGTCCCGAAGAGTGCCAGCACGAGGGAGACCACGGCGGCGATGAGGACGGCCTTCACGGGTGCTCTTCCTCCACGGGGACGGTCGCGAGCGAGTCTCCGAGCAACCGTAGCCCGGCGTCGCGGCTCGACTTGAACAAGGCCAAGTCGCCGCGCCGCAGCTCCGCGCGCAGCAGCGCCTCGGCGGCGTCGGCGTCGGCCACCGCACGCACCCGGGTGCTCCCCCCGGCGGCTCGCGCGCCGTCGGCGAGGGGGGTCGCGGCGGCCCCGACGACGAGCAGCTCGTCGACGCCGTGGGCGACCACGTCGGCCCCGACCTCGGCGTGCAGCGCGTCGGACTCCTCGCCGAGCTCGAGCATCGTGCCGAGCACCGCCCAGGTGCGCCGGCCCTCCCCCATCCGCGCCAGGGCCTCGAGGGCGGCGTGCACCGAGTCCGGGTTGGCGTTGTACGCGTCGTTGACGAGGGTGACGCCGTCGGCACGCTCGGTGACCTCCATCCGCCACCGGCTCACCGGGCGGGCGGCGTCGAGGGCGGCCACGACGGCGTCGAGCCGAAGGCCCAGCTCGAGGGCGACCGCCGCCACCGCCAGGGCGTTGGCCACGTGGTGGCGGCCGACGAGCCCGAGCGAGACCGCGGCGTCACCGGCCGGCGTGTGCAGCGTGAAGGAGGGGCGGCCCCCGGCGTCGAGCCGCACGTCGGAGGCGCGGACCTCGGCCTCGTCGGCCTCGCCGACGAGGACCACCCGGGCCGCGGTGACCTCGGCCATGGCCCGCACCCGGGGGTCGTCGGCGTTGAGCACGGCCACGCCGTCGGCCGGCAGCGCGGCCGGGAGCTCGGACTTGGCCCGGGCGATGGCGTCGCGCGACCCGAACTCGCCGACGTGGGCGGTGCCGACGTTGAGGACGACACCGATCCGCGGCGGCGCCATCCCGGTGAGGTAGGCGATGTGACCGACGCCGCGCGCGCCCATCTCGACGACGAGGAAGCGGGTGTCCGGGGCGACGCGGCACACCGTGAGCGGCACGCCCACCTCGGAGTTGTACGAGCCGACCGGGGCGACGGTCGGGCCGGCGCTCGCGAGGACCGAGCCGAGGAGGTCCTTGGTGCTCGTCTTGCCCGAGGAGCCGGTGATGCCGACGACGGCGAGGCCGGGCGAGCGGTCGACGACGGCTCGGGCGAGGGCCGCGAACGCCTCCTGGGTGTCGTCGACGACGACGCAGGGCACGCCCTCGAGCGGCCGGGTGGTCAGCGCCGCGACGCAGCCCGCGGCGACCGCCGACGCGGCGAAGTCGTGCCCGTCGGCCCGCTCGCCGACCCGGGCGACGTAGAGCCCGCCGGGCCCGGCCTCCCGCGAGTCGGTGACGACCGGGCCGTCGACGAGCAGGTCGACGGCGTCGGCCTCGGTGAGCCCGGCGAGCCGGCCCCCGGTGAGGACGGCGACCTCGGCGAGCGGGACGGGGATCACGGCGCCACCGCCCCGGCCGCCAGGCGCAGGGCCTCGCGGAGCTCGTCGCGGTCGTCGAAGGGGTGGACCACTCCCCCGACCTCCTGGCCGGTCTCGTGACCCTTGCCGACGACGGCGACGGTCGCGTGGGCGCCTTCGGCGGCGACGGCGGCCACCGCCTCGCGGATCGCCCGGCGACGGTCACCGACCTCGCGGACCCGCACCGCACGCCCCTCCCGGCGGACCGCGTCGACACCCTCGAGGACGGCCGCGCGGATGCCGGCCGGGTCCTCGGAGCGCGGGTTGTCGTCCGTGACGACGACGAGGTCGGCGACCTCGGCCGCCGCCGCGCCCATCGCGTGCCGCTTGTCGCGGTCGCGGTCGCCACCGGCCCCGGTGACGCAGACGAGGGTGCCCGGCGTCGTCGGCCGCAGGGCGCGCAGGGCGGCGGCGATGGCATCCGGCGTGTGCGCGTAGTCGACGACGGCCCGCGGCTGGGTCGCGCTGTCGCCGAGGGCGACCCGTTCCATCCGGCCCGGGACGTGGGGGTCGGCGAGGACCGCCTCCCCGGCCCGCTCCGGCGCCTCGCCCGCGAGGACGAGCGCGGCGGCGGCCATGGCCGTGTTCGTCACGTTGAAGTCGCCCGGCAGGCTCGAGCGCAGGGCGAGGTCGACGCCGTCCGGGCCGGTGAGCCGGAAGGCGGCCGGGTCGGTGTCGTCCGGGTGGACCGTCCAGTCGGGGTGGACGTCGGTGGAGGAACCGGAGTCGGACGCGGTCGCGAGCGAGGCGACCGGCACCGAGGCGACCCCGAGCAGCCGGCGCCCCCACCCGTCGTCCGCGCAGACGAGGCCCTGCCGGGACCGCTCGGGGGTGAACAGCGAGGCCTTCGCGGCGAAGTAGTCGTCCATGTCGCGGTGGAAGTCGAGGTGGTCCTGGCTGAGGTTGGTGAAGAGCGAGACGTCGTAGACGACCCCGTCGACCCGGTGCTGGGCCAGGGCGTGGCTGCTCACCTCCATGACGCAGGTGTCGAGGCCGCGCTCGGCCATCACGGCGAGGAGGGCGTGCAGGTCGGGGGCCTCGGGGGTGGTGCGGACGCTGCCGACCCGCTCCGGCCCGATCCGGGTCTCGACCGTGCCGATGAGCCCGACCTCGTGCCCGAGGGCGGTGAGCGCCGAGTGCAGCAGGTAGGCCGTCGTCGTCTTGCCGTTGGTCCCGGTGATGCCGACCATCCGCACCGCGAGGTCCTCGGTGCCGTAGACCCGGGCCGCGACGGCGCCGAGCACGGCCCGCGGCTCCTCGACGACGACCACCGGAAGGCCGACGCCGGCGGCCACGAGCCGGCGCGCCCCGTCGGCGTCGGTGAGGACGGCGGCGGCCCCGGCCGCGGCGACCTGGGGGCCGAAGTCCGCGCCGTGGGCGCGAGCGCCGGGCAGGGCGGCGTAGAGGTCGCCCGGCAGGACCGCGCGCGAGTCGAGGGTGACCCCGGTGACGACGGCGTCACCGGGCGGCACCGGGGCGCCGACGAGGGTCGCGACCTCGCCGAGCGGGGTGCGACGCGGCGAGGTCGGCCGGGGAGAACGCATCCGGACGACCTTACCGCCTGGGGTGCTTCTTGCCGTCACGCAGGAGGGTGGGGTCGGCGAGCGCCTCGGCCGGGGTGACCTCGAGCTTGAGGTGCGGCGGCTTCTTGCCCGTCGGCGGGATCTTCAGCTCCTGGAGGGCGTAGGTCGTCACGTCCTTGAAGACCGGTCCCGCGACGTAGCCGCCGAAGTACGGGTAGACCGGGTTCTGGACGATGACGGCGACGACGATCTGGGGGTCGTCGGCCGGCGCGTACCCGATGAAGCTCGCCGTGTGGCCGCGGTACTTGCCGACCGAGGCGTCGTAGAAGTCGGCGGTGCCGGTCTTGCCCGCGATCCGGTAGCCCGGGATCTGTGCCTCGGGGGCCGTGCCCTCGGCGCCCACGACGCCCTCGAGCATCGTGCTCACGGCCGCGGCGGTCTTCGCGGAGACCACCCGGGTGCCCTTCGAGGCCGGCTCCTTGGTCACCGTGCCGTCCGCCGCGGTGACGCTGTCGACGAGCCGGGGGGTGACCCGGACGCCCCCGTTGGCGATGGTCTGGAAGACCGAGGCAGCCTGGACGGCGGTGACCGAGATGCCCTGCCCGAAGGAGACGTTGGCCCGCTTCGTACCGCTCCAGGTGTCGGAGGGGGGCAGGATGCCGCCGGACTCGCCGGGGTACCCGACGCCGGAGCGCGTGCCGAGCCCGAACTTGCGGAAGTAGCGCTCGAGGGTCGAGGACTTGAGCGTCTCGGACACGAGGATGGTGCCGATGTTGCTCGACTCGGCGAGCGTGCCCGCGACCGTGCGGTACTCGGTGGGGTGCTCGTGGGAGTCCTTGAACCGCTGGTCGTAGCGCGGCAGCCGGTTCGGGATGATGACCGGCGTCGACGGCGTGACCGTGCCCTCCTCGAGGGCGGCCGACATCGTCATGATCTTGGCCGTCGACCCCGGCTCGAAGACGTCGGAGAAGGCCTTGTTGTCCAGCTGGGCGCCCTTCTTGCCGACGTCGGTGTTCGGGTTGAAGGTCGGGTAGGACGCGATGCTCAGCAGGTCGCCGGACTTGGCGTTCATGATGACGACCGTCCCGGACTGCGCCTTGGTCTCCTTGATCCGCTGGGCCAGCGCGTTCTGCGCGTACCACTGGAGCGAGGAGTTGACGGTGAGCCGGACGTCCTCGCCGTTGACCGCCGGCGTGGTGCTCGACTGCCCCGACGGGATGGCCGTGCCGTCCTGGCCCTGCTCGTAGGTCGTCCTGCCGGGCGTGCCCTGCAGGTCCTTGTCGACCATCAGCTCGACGCCGCCGCCCGGCTTGCCGTCGTCGGTGAGGTAGCCGACGAGGGCCGCCGACGTCGTCCCCTGCGGGTAGGTGCGCTCCGAGCGCGTCTCGCGCTGGTCGCGGGCGATCCCCGGGATGCCGAGGGCCGCGATCTTGTTCCACGTCAGCGGGGTGACGTCCTTGCTGAGGATGCGGTAGCGGCTCGTCCCCTCCAGCTCCGGGACGAGCTCGCTGACCGGGGTCCCGAGCAGCGGCGACAGCTGCTCGGCGGCCTGCTGGACCGCCGACCCCGAGGTCGCGGGGTCGCACGTGGTCTTCCCGGTGCGGTAGGTGCACACGGCGGTCTGGTCGGCGACGACGACCTCGCGCACGACGCTCGAGGCGAGCACCGTGCCGTCGGCGGAGAGGATCTGCCCACGCATCGCCGGGATGATCTGGGCCGTCACCCGGTTGCTCTCGGCCTCCGCCGCCACCGCGTGGGCGTCGATCCCCTGGATGCGCACGAGCTGGGCGCCGAATACGGACAGGACGAACACGGTGGCGACGGTCAGCGCGCGCATCCGGCGGCGCGGGCTCGGCCCCGGGCGGTCGGTGCGGCGTCCGGCGGGGGTCCGGCGGCCCCCGCCGCCCGAGCCACGGCCGGTCGTCGCGGGGCGCCGGGTCGCCGGGCGCGCGGGACGGCTCGGGCGGGTGCCGGCCGGGCGGGCGCCGGCGGCCGGCCGCTTCGGCGTGGCCGGGCGGGCGCTGCCCCGCGGCGCCGCCGGGCGTCCGGAGCCCGCGCGCGACGTCCCCTTGCGGCCCGTCCCGCCGCGGCCCGTCCCGCCGCGACCGGACGCACCGGTGGACCGGGAGCCGGCGGCCCTGGAGCCGGTGGGCGGGGTCTTCGGCGGAGTCACGGGTGTCGGGTCCTCGCGCGTCGTCAGCGGTGGGCGGGGGTCGAGCCCGACCCGGTGGGCGAGGAGGTCGAGGACTCGGTGACCACGCTAAACGTCTTGTCGGCGGCCGCCTTCCGCGCCACGCCGATGACCTTGCCGTCGGAGAGCCGGAGGAAGGCCGGCGTCTCGGCGGGCACCATCCCGAGGGTCCGGGCCTCCTGCGCCAGCGGGCCCGGACCGGAGACCGCGTCGAGCGAGTGGCGCAGGTCGTCCTGGGTGTCGGCGAGCGCGTCCGAGCGGTGCTGCAGGTCGCGCATCGTGAAGGAGCCCTTGGCCATCGCCGTGTTGAGGACGAGGACACCGACGAAGCCGGCGAGGACGAGCGCGATGCACACGGCGAGGAAGAACCCGCTCCCCTCCGCGGCCGGCGGGGCGACCACCCGCAGCCGCCGCGGGGTGGGGCCGGACGCCCGACGGGGGGCCGGGCGGGCCTGGGGGCGGGCCGTGGCGTGCTGGCTCATGCGGTGACTCCGTTCGGCGAGAGACGTTCTGCGGCCCGCAGGCGGGCGGACGCGGACCGGGGGTTGGTGGCCTGCTCGGTCTCGGAGGGGACCTCCGCACCCCGGGTGAGCAGGCGCAGGTAGGGGGCGTGCTCGGGCAGCTCCACCGGCATCCCCGGGGGGGTGCGGCTGCGGGAGCCCTCGGCGAGCGCCTGCTTGGTGATGCGGTCCTCGAGCGAGTGGTAGGAGAGGACGACGAGCCGGCCGCCGGGCGCGAGGTGGTCGACGGCGGCGTGCACCGCCCGCTCCCACACGGCGAGCTCGGCGTTGACCTCGATGCGCAGCGCCTGGAAGGTCCGCTTGGCCGGGTGGCCCCCGGTGCGCTGCGACGCGGCGGGCACCGCGGACCGGACGACCTCGACGAGGCGGGCGGAGGTCGTGAACGGCGCCTTCTCGCGCTCGCGGAGGACCGCCGAGGCGATCCGGCCCGCGAAGCGCTCCTCGCCGTAGGCCTTGAGGACGTGGGCGAGCTCGCCGTGCGAGTACGTGTTGAGGACGTCGGCGGCGGTCATCCCGCGGCTCTGGTCCATCCGCATGTCGAGCGGCGCGTCGTGCCGGTAGGCGAAGCCGCGCTCGGCCTCGTCGAGCTGGAGGGAGGAGACGCCGAGGTCGAAGAGGATGCCGCGCGCGGTGCCGTCGGCGAGCCGCTCGAGGACCTCACCGACCTCGTCGTAGACGGCGTGGACGGCCGTGAACCGGTCGCCGAAGGGCGCCAGCCGCTCGGACGCGAGCGCGATCGCCTCGGGGTCGCGGTCGAGGCCGATGACCCGGGCCTCGGGGCAGCGGGTGAGGACCGCCTCGGTGTGCCCGCCCATGCCGAGGGTCGCGTCGACGCAGACGCTCCCCTGCTCCGCCAGGGCCGGCTCGAGGAGGTCGACGCAGCGCTCGAGGAGCACCGGGACGTGGCGCGAACCGGCGTCGCCTCTGCTGGTCATCTCACTCCTTCCAGGTCGTGGCGGGGTCGTGGCGGGGCCTGCTCCCCCGGTGCGGGTCGACCCGGCGGCGGGTCCCCATCCGATCCGCGCCCGGCGCGGGGGAAGACGCGTCGGGTGTCGGGTCGGCTGGAGGCCGGCGGTCGGGTCGAGCGGTGGGGGGTCGAGCGGTGGGGGGGCCAGCGGTACGGGCGGTGCGGGGGGGTGCGCGTGGCGCGGGGCGCCGGGGTCGGGCGGGTCGCGTCTCGTCAGAGGCCCGGCACCACCTCCTCGGTCCCGGCCGAGTAGGCCGAGTAGGCCGGCATGACCTGCTCGAGGTACTCGCTCCAGCGGCCGGTGTCCCAGACCTCGAGGCGGGAGCCGTTGCCGATGACCGTGCAGTCCTTGTCGAGCCCGGCGTAGGCGCGCAGCGCGGCGGGCACGGTGACCCGGCCCTGCTTGTCGGGGGTGTCGGGGTGTGCGCTGGCGCGGAAGACGCGGATGAAGTCGCGCACCCCCTTCGTCGAGCCCGAGACCGACTGCATCTCCTGGGAGATCCGGTGGAACTCCGAGGTGGGGAAGACGTAGAGGCAGCCCTCCTGGCCGCGGGTCACGACGAGCCCGTCGGCGAGGGCGCCGCGGAAGCGGGCCGGGAGGAAGAGCCGGCCCTTCTCGTCGAGGCGAGGCGTGTGGGTGCCGAGGAACTCGTCCACGTGCGCCACCTCTCCTCGACCCGCGGAGGCTCCCTCCACCTCCGACTTCCCCCACTTTACTCCACCTGTGTCCCCCAGCGTCCACGTTTTGACCCAAATGGCTCGAAAGTCTTCATAAGAGTGCAGGTCAGAACGGTGGAGGGAAGTGGGGGAAGATCCTCACACATGACCCCCGAGGGGCCGCGAACGCGCCACGAGGCCGCTCCCGGACCGGGCCGCCGGCTCCCGCGGACGCGTCGGGGCGGGCGCCGGTGTCACCGGTGGAGCGTGGTGGGGCGCGGGGTGGAGGGTGGTGGAGGAGCCACCCGGGACGCGGGCGAGGTTGCCCCGGCCGAAGGCCTCCCCCCGGACGTCGCCGTGTAGCACCATGAGGGGCACGACCTGCAGCCTCCGGGCGTTGGGGTGGAGAACAGAGCCGACGAAGGGACCCCCGTGAGCGACCTCGAGCACGATCCCCGCACCACCGGTGACGCGGCGGGGACCCGCGGCGCCTCCCTCGACCTGGTCCTCCAGGTCTCCAGCCAGCTCGCCACCGCGATGAACTCGGTCATCGAGGGCAAGCAGCCGGTCGTCCGGACGGCGATCACCGTCCTGCTCGCCGAGGGCCACCTGCTCCTCGAGGACGTGCCCGGGGTCGGCAAGACCCTCCTCGCCAAGACCCTCGCCCGGTGCATCGACGCCTCGGTGCGTCGGGTGCAGTTCACCCCCGACCTGCTGCCGAGCGACATCACCGGTGTCTCGGTCTTCAACCAGGACGTGCGCGACTTCGAGTTCCGGCCCGGGGCGATCTTCGCCAACGTCGTCGTCGGTGACGAGATCAACCGCGCCTCGCCGAAGACCCAGTCGGCCCTCCTGGAGTCGATGGAGGAGGGTCAGGTCACCGTCGACGGCACGACCTACACCCTCCCCCGGCCGTTCCTCGTCATGGCCACCCAGAACCCGATCGAGATGGAGGGCACCTACCCGCTGCCCGAGGCCCAGCGCGACCGGTTCATGGCCCGCATCTCGATGGGCTACCCCTCACCGCGCTCCGAGCTCGACATGCTCGAGCTGCACGGGGGCGCCTCCCCGTTGGAGACGCTGCGCCCGGTCACCGACGCCGCGACCGTGCAGACGATGGTCGAGGCGGTGCGGGCGGTCCACGCGTCGCCGGCCGTGCGGCAGTACATCGTCGACCTCGTCGGGGCGACCCGCTCCAGCTCCGCGCTCCGGCTCGGGGCCTCCCCCCGCGCGACGCTGCACCTGCTGCGGGCCTCGCGCGCCCACGCCGCGCTCTCCGGGCGCGACCACGTGCTGCCCGACGACGTCCAGCAGGTCACCGTGCCGGTCCTCGCGCACCGCCTCATCCCCACCGGCGAGACCCAGATGGCCCGGCGCACGACCGCCGACGTCCTCGGCGACCTGCTCCAGCGGGTCCGGGTCCCGGCCCCGACCCGCTGAGCCCCGTGCACGCCCTGCGCCGCACCCTCACCACCCGCGGAGCCTCGTTCGTCGGGTGCGGGCTGGTCCTCGTCGCGGCCGGCATCGTCCTCGGCCAGCACGACGTCACCCGGGTCGGCGTGCTCCTCCTCGCGCTGACGGCCGCCTCGCTCGTCCTCGTCCGGCGGCACGGGCTGCGCCTCGAGGTCTCCCGCTCGGTCGCTCCGTCGCGGGTCGCCATCGACCAGCGCTCGCTCGTCACCCTGCGGGTGCGCAACACCGAGTCCTCGTCGACCCCCGTCCTCATGGCCGAGGAGGCCATCGACTACGCCCTCGGTGACCGGCCGCGCTTCCTCATCGCCGGGATGCGGGGCGGCGCCGCCCAGGAGGTGCAGTACACCGTGCGCTCGCACACCCGCGGCGTGCACCGCATCGGGCCGCTGCGGGTCCGGGTGCGCGACCCCTTCGGGCTGACCCTGCGGACCGCCGCCGTCAGCGGCCACGCCGAGGTCGTCGTCCTCCCCCGGGTGCTGCCCCTCACCGCGGGCCGCTCCCTCGGCCGGGGCATCGGCAGCGAGGGCTCGATCCCGCACATGGTCGCGCTGCACGGCGAGGACGACCAGACGGTGCGTGAGTACCGCGACGGCGACGACCTCCGGCGCATCCACTGGCCGGCGACCGCCCGCACCGGCGACCTCATGGTCCGCCAGGAGGACCGCCCCGCGAAGCGGCGTGCCGTCGTCCTCCTCGACTCCCGGGCCGTGGGCCACGGGGGGTCCGGGCGCTCGGGGTCCCTCGAGTGGAGCGTCACGGCGGCCGCGTCGATCGTCGTGCACCTCGTCGAGGGGGCGCACGCGGTGCACCTGCTGACCGCCGACACCGGCCTCGACACCGGCACCCGGCACGACGACACCGTCGACGGCTCGCTCGACACCCTGGCCCGGGTGCGCCCGGAGGGCGAGGACGCGATGCGCTCGGTCCTGCACGCCGCGAGCGGGCTGACCGGCCAGGGCGGCCTCGTCGTCTACGTCGGCGGCCCGCTCGGGGACGACGACACCCACACCCTCGCCGCGCTCCGCCAGCCCGGGTCCACGGGGGTCGCCCTCCTCGTCGACCCGGCGGGCTTCGGCGGGTCCCGGGCCGCGGCCGCCGGTCCGACCGGCGGCGCGGGCGCCACGGTCGCCGCGCTGCGTGCCTCGGGGTGGCTCGCGTCCGTCTCCGACGCCTCGACCGGGCCCGCGGAGGCCTGGACCGCCGTCGTCTCCTCCACCCTCGCGGGGGCCCGATGAGCCGCGCCCGCCCCGCCGACGCCGCGCTCGCCGCGGTCGCCACCCTCGCGATCACCCTGCCACTCACCGACCTCTTCACCCCCTCGGCCGCCTGGGTGCGCCCGAGCGCGCTCGCCGTGCTCGTCGTCGCCGTCGCCGGCGGGCTGCTGCGCACGGTGGGTGCGGCCCGACCGCTCGTCGTCCTCGGCCAGGCCCTCGCGCTCACCGAGACCATCGCCCTCGTGCACGGTCAGGGGCACCTCTGGAAGGCGGTCGTGCCGGTGCCCGACACGGGGCAGGCGCTCGGGGTGCTGCTCGGTGACGCCTACACCACCGTCACCTCGTACACCGCGCCGGCGCCGGCCGACCGGGGCACGACGCTCGCCATCAGCCTCCTCGTCGGGCTCACCGCCCTCGCCACGGACGCCCTCGCCGTCACCTACCGCAACCCGGCGCTCGCCGGCATCCCGCTGCTCGCCGCGTACCTGGCCTCGGCCACGAACACCGGTGCGGGGCTCGCGGCGTGGCTCGTCGTGCCGCCGGCCCTCGCCTGGCTGGCCATGGTCGGCCGGCAGGGGGTCCGCACGCTGCGCACCTGGGGTGGCACCGCGTCCGGCACCCGCCCGGACGCCGACCCGAGCGCCGCGTACGCGACGCTCGGCCGGGTGGTCGGGGTCCTCGCCCTCGCCGCGGCGGTCGTCGTCCCCGGCCTCCTGCCGCACCTGCCGACGACCTTCGTCGCCGACGGCCTGGCCCGCAGCACCGACGGGCGCGGCAACGGCGGCTCGGTCCGCCTCTCGACGAGCATCGACATCGCCCGCGACCTCGCCGACCGCTCGAGCGACCCGGTCCTCACCTACCGCACCTCGGCCGCCGAGCCCGAGCCGCTGCGGGTCGGGCTCCTCGACACCTACCGGCGCGGGCGCTGGCAGTCGACGTCGGAGGCCACCTACGTCCCCCTCGACGGGCGGCTCCCCGGGTCCTCGGCGCTCCCCGACGTCAAGCGCACGACCGAGCGGATCGAGGTGACGAGCAACTCGATCGGACTGCCCCAGGTCGCGATGCCGGCCAACGCCCTCGGCGCGCCCTTCCCGGCCGGTAGCTGGCGGGTCACCGGTGGCGGGGTCGTCGAGCTGACCCAGCCGGTGTCGGAGTACACGGTCGAGTACACGCTGCTGGCCCCGGAGGCCGCCCAGTTCGGCACCACCCCCGCGGGCACCGCCCCCAACCCGGAGGACCTCTTCGTCGACCCCCGCTCGGAGGACCGCGTCAAGGCCCTCCTCGCGCAGGTGACGCCCGCCGGCGCGACCCCTCTCGAGACCGCGCGCGCCATCCAGGACTACCTGCGCGGCCCCGACTTCACCTACTCCGAGGACCTCGCCGACGACACCGGGTCCGGCGCGGCCGCCGAGGAGCCGCTCGTCCGGTTCCTCGACACCAAGCGCGGCTACTGCGTCCAGTTCTCCAGCGCGATGATCATGCTCGCCCGGGAGGCCGGCATCCCGGCCCGGATGGCCGTCGGCTTCCTGCCCGGCGCGCTCGACGGCGACGAGCGGGTCGTGCGGGTCAACGACGCGCACGCGTGGCCCGAGCTGTACTTCCCCGACCTCGGCTGGATGCGCTTCGAGCCGACGCCCGGCGTGCGCAGCGGCCTCGCGCCCTCGTGGACCCGCCAGACCTCGACCTCGGGCAGCACGGCCGGCAGCACCCCGACGCCGTCCTCGTCCTCCTCGAGCGCCCCGGCTCCCCGGCAGACCCGCGACGTCACCGCCGACAACCCGACGGGCACGACCGACACCGGGGTCGTCGGCGGCGTCCTCGGCAGCGTCCGGCGGCACGCGGGCACCATCCTCGTCGTCCTCGGGATCCTCGTCCTCGGCGGGCTGACCCCGCTCGGCGGGTGGCTCGCCCGGCGCCGGGCCCGCGGCCGGGCCCGCGACGACGCGCAGCGGGTCGAGGCCGAGTGGCAGTCGCTGCTCATGCGCCTCGGGGACGTCGGCATCGTCCCCGGCGACGGCTCGACGCCGCGGCAGGCCTCCCGCCAGCTCTCGCGGGCCGCCTACCTCGCACCGGAGGAGGACGCCGCGCTCGGCCGTGTCGTGGACGCCCTCGAGCAGGCTCGCTACGCCCGGCCCGGCGGCACGCTCCCCGACGTCGCGGCCGACGCGCGCACCGTGCGCCGCGGTGCCGTCGGGCGCCGCCGGCGCACCGACCGGCTGCGCGCGTGGCTCTGGCCGGAGGAGGGACGGCGGCACTGGCGCTCCCTGCTGCGGCTGCCGGGCCGGCAGCGCGCCGCCGAGGAGCCCGAGCGCGAGGACGCCGGCACCCGGGTCGGCTGACGCCGCGACGACCGGCGGGGGGGGGGGCGGGGGCGGGGGGGGGGGCGACCGAACCCGGTCCACGCGGCGCCCGCGCCGGCGCCCGCCGGGAGCACCAGGGAGAACAACGCGCCCCCCTCCGGGGGCT
>OEIU01001139.1_pt1 | contig 18725 bp, 18 predicted proteins | sample 1539221 | NCBI WGS metagenome assembly OEIU01 (sample SAMN03792071, study PRJEB22550) | activated sludge metagenome | feature: wastewater treatment plant; material: activated sludge; isolation source: Wastewater treatment plant of a petroleum refinery complex | place: Argentina: Zarate | collected...
GGGGGGCGGGGGCGGCGGGGGGCGGGGGGGGGGGGGGGGGGGGGGGAGGCGTGGACGTGCCCTCCGTGGTCATCGCGGCGGGGGGGGGGCGCTGCTTTCGGGGGTGCTGCGGGTTTGCGCTCACTTCTCACCTTCTCTCTGATTGCCGGCCGGCGTTCCGGGGGACCGATTGCGGGCCGGTTTCCCGTGTCCGGGCCCGAGAATCCACCGGCGTGGCCGGACGAATCCCGCTCAGAAGATCGGCGGGGGCCTTGCGCTTTGCCCCAGAAACCGGCATACTTTGAGGGTCCGACCCGCCCGCCGGTCGAAAGACGGCAAGCGACAGCCCTGCGAACACGCCCGAAGCACCGGGCAGGATGGCATACGAAAGGGCGCGGCATGTACGAACTGGTGATCTGCTCGACCGACGGCAAACCACTCAAGCGATTCGATCTGTCCCGCGCCGAGTCCGCCCGCAGGCGCATCGTCATCGGGCGGGCCGAGGACTGCGACGTTCGCATCTCCAGCCCCGCGATCTCGCGCCACCACTGCGCCATCGAGCCGGATACCGACGGCGACGAGGAGTGGATCATCCGCGACCTCGGCTCCACCCACGGCGTGGAGATGGAGGGCGTCAAGATCGCCCAGGCGGACATCAAGGACGGGCTGGAGGTCCGGATCGGTCCGGCGCTCCTGAAGTTCCAGGCCGCGCACACCCGCGTCGCGGCCGACGTCGCCCGCGAGGTGGGCGAGGGCCGGTGAGCAACGGCCGAGGTTCTGCGCGTACGCTCTCCCCTTCCACAGGCAAGGGGGAAGGGACCGGGAGCCAACCCATGGCGAGCGTGCGCCACTTTCTCACCATCGCCGAAACCCCCGCGCCGTCGCTGCGGCGGATGCTCGAGCGGGCGATCTCGCTCCGCACGCGCCCCGAGCGGACGCTGCTGGCGGGCAGGACGCTCCTCTGCCTGTTCGAGAAGTCGAGCCTGCGGACGCGGATCTCCTTCGAGCAGGGCATGCGGAAACTCGGCGGGGACGTGATGAGCATGTCCGGGCCGGAGGTGGGTATCGGCGGGCGCGAGTCGCCCCGCGATATCGCCCGCGTCGTCTCGTCGATGGTGGACGGCGTCATGGCCCGCGTGATGATGCACGACACGCTCCGCGAGTTCGCGGCCGTGTCCAGCGCTCCCATCATCAACGGCCTGTCGGATTTCGCCCATCCCGCCCAGGCTCTGGCCGACGTCCTCACGGTGATCGACGAGTTCAGCCCCGGCAAGATCGACGGCATCCGTGGGCGCACGCTCGCGTTTGTCGGCGACGGGAACAACGTGGCCCGCTCGCTCGGCGAGGCCTGCATGATGCTCGGGGTGAACTTCGCCATCTGCTCCCCCTCGGGGTACGCCCTTGAGGCCGAGTGGGTGGCCCGGACGCAGGCCCTCGCCTCCGGGGGGGCGAAGATCATGCTCACCGACGACCCCGTGGAGGCCGTGCTCCACGCCGACGCGGTGTACTGCGACACGTTCGTCTCCATGGGCCAGGAGGCCGAGCGCACCGAGCGGCTCGGCGCGTTCAAGCGCTACCAGGTCAACGCCGAACTCATGGGCCAGGCCCCCAAGCACGCGATCGTGCTGCACTGCCTCCCGGCCAGCCGCGGCGTGGAGATCACCGACGAGATGATGGACGGCCCCCGATCTCGGGTCTTCCCGCAGGCGAAGAACCGCATGGACGCCCAGATGGGCCTGCTGGCCGAACTGCTCGGGTGATGCACCGGAGAGGCGCGGAGGTCGCAGAGAAGAGAGAAAAAGCGCGCCCCGCACCGACCAACTTTGGTCCGACGCCGGCCATCGCTCCGATCAATTCCCCCACCAGCCCCTCCGCGACCTGTGTGCCTCTGCGGTGAAACCTCTATGCCCAAGCCCCACGACCATGACCCCGCCCAGATCGACTCCGAGGCGCTGCTCCTCATCGTCGTCGGGGCCCACCCCCGGGCCGAGATGACCGACCGGCCGGTGGCGTATCGCCTGCGCGACCGCATCACGGCTTGGCTCATCTCCAAGTTTCCCGAGGACGACCCGCCGCTCACGCCCATGGTCGTGACCGACCTGTGGTATCTCAACGACAACGCCCTGCGCCGCTGTCCGAGCATCAGCGTCGGCGGCCCGGGCGTGAACGCCTTCAGCGCGTACCTGGGCGACAAACTCCCCAGCGCGTTCGTCGTGGACGATCGCCTCATGGTGCAGATGGACCTCGATCTGGCCGAGCTCATCGCCTGCTGCTGGGGCGTGGACGGCCCCGCGACGGCCGACGCCGTCGAGGCGTTCGTGAACCGCTACCTCGACGACTTCCTCGAGGCCGCGATGCGCACGCACACGGCCTAAACGTTCCGGGTGGCACGGGCGGCTTGTCCGCCCGTGGTGCGCGAATCACGCGCCCCACGGTCCGGCGTACTCCACATTGAACCCCGCCGCCGCCCCCTCACGCGCGGCCAGTTCGTACAGCCGCTTGGCGATCTGCCGGATGTGCAGGGCATCGTGCGCCGGCCATGCGGCGAGCAGTTCCCCCGCGTAGACGGGGCCGCGGCTCGGGTGCATGTACGCGGTTTTCCAGTCCGGACCCCTGAGCGACCGCAGCCAACGGATGGACTCGGCCCGCTCTTTGGCGAATCGATCGAGCGACTCGGCCAGATCGCGCTGCTGATATTCTCGTTCCGTCGCCCATGCTTCCGGGTTGCTCAGCGGCCACGGGCGTGTGGGGTCGTCGAGCATGCTCTTGAGGCGGAAGCGGAAGTCGTCGGCGTCCTCGTCGGCGAGGTGGTTGACGATTTCGAGGATGGACCAGGCGCCGCTCGGAGAACGTTCGCGAATCGCCTGCGGGGACACACCGTCCAGTAGCGCGGCGATCGCCGACGGAGTTGGTTCCAGACGTGCCGCGACGAGTGACAGGACCAAGTCAGGCTTCATCATGGCCAAGCGTAACCGGTTCTTGGGGAGTTGTTCCCGATACGGCAGGCCAAACCGTCACACTCTGAGATCGCGTTTCCGGCCTCCAGCACCAACGGGCAATCAACTGTGCATACGCCGGGTCGCTGGTGCCTCCTTGGAACGCAAACTCCCGCCACTCACCATCGGTTCGGAACACCCGCACCACAATGCCCCACCGGAGTCTCTGAACGACGAGCACGCTGTCATTGCGGGTGAACTCTTCCGTGCGGAGTCCCCGTGTCGCTCGGATCAAGCCCGGCGAGGCGCTGGACAGATTGAACGTGATGGGTCTGAGACCCAGCCGATAGGCGGCGAAGATCACAAACACCAGCGGCGTTGCGATGGCTCCAAACATGCCCCACGGCCTTGGGCCGGGAGCGAGCGCGAGGCCCGCGGCAAAGAAAAGCAACATGGCCCCGAACGCAGTGAGTTGAAGAATGCGTCGGTGTCGTTCACGGTCACCCAGTTGCCGATCGGCGCCGATTGGAACCTCCTCCGAGAGATTGTCGGAAGTGGATCGCGCGGGCAGCGGGACGTTCATAGTGATAATCCGAGGTCCGTCTGGTCCGGTTTGCTGCATCCAAGCCGTTGTGTCGAAGCGAAATCGTGCTCGTCGCTCGACCAGCGCACGATGCCACAGCCGCCAAGCCAAGTCGCCGTACGTCGTAGCGGGCTCTCGCTCAAGGTCCGCCAGTCGTTGCCGCACGCGGTTGGTCTTCACCGTCGACCACGCGCCGACTACCAAGCACGCGACGGCACCCACCGCGATCGGCCAGAAGGTGTACCAGCCCCAAGGAGTATCGTCGTTCCAGGCTGCAACCCCAAATCCGACGGCAACTCCGATCAACACTCCGACCATCCACCAGCGCAATCGGCCGATGGCCCACTCGGGCGGCGGGATCGCCACCGCGTCACATTCGAGTGAGTGGAGAAAACTTGGGGGTGGATCCGCACCGTCCATCCGGCAATGTTAACGCAACTCGCGCGGCCCTGCGCCGACAGGACTGTCACCAGGACACAATCACAGGCTTAACTGCTCCCCCGCCGCATCCGATCCAGCCCCTCGGGGAACGGGTAACTCGGGAACACGCCGACGTTCCCGAACCGCCAGTGGGCCGGCGCGGGGTACACATCGCCCCGGAAGCCCGCCTGGTACATCGTCCGCAGCACGGCCTCGAACGACGGCTCCTTGCCGTCGGGCCCGATGAGCCGGTTGGCCCGGGCGTTGAGGAACGAGACGCTGGCCACGGGCAGGCGCTCCTTGCGGCCGCGCAGCATCTTGACCACCGTCGCGAACCCTCGCGACAGATCGTCGAGCGTGAAGTGGTCGCGCCCGTGCGGACGCAGCAGGCCGAGGATGAGCAGGCTGTCGAGGTCGTACTTGAGCACGTACGGCTCGCGGTCCCGCGCGGCGTGGATGCTCACCGAATCCTGGAACATCTTGGCGAAGGAGGTGACGCCCTTGGCCGTCCACTGGCTCGCCGGGATCAGGTCCACGAGCTGGGCCACGATGCCGTGCGAGTTGTCCGCGTCGTTCACGCCGCAGATGACCGCGCGATACCGCTCATCGAGCATGTCGCGGAGCATGTCCTGCCCCCACAGGATGCGGATGCGTTCGAGGCCCGGGCCGATCCCCGCGCCGATCGCGCCCGAGGGGAGCAGCGAGACGCGATCCGGGAAGGTCTCCACGCCCATGAGCAGTTCGGCCTCGTCGTCGTAGAGGCGGCCCTTGGGGCGGTTGGGCTGGGGTTGATCCGAGGGTGCCTTGCTCATGCTGTGGGCTCCGAGTGTGCGGAGGAGGAAGTGGATCGTGGGACGTCGGCATCGTACTCCGGACGCGGCCACCCGGTTCGGCGTCGGGCGATCTCCGCAACGACGAGCCCCGCGAACAGGATCGTTCCCAGCGGCCGCACCCAGTAGTTCTTGTGGTTCAGCGCCATCTGCGTGCTGAACTGGAACGCCAGGCAGAGCAGCAGCAGTCCGGCGAAGGTGGGCCACCGCCGGGCCATGGCCTCGCGCGTCGCCCAGAGCGCGGCGGCCGGGCCGAGGATCACGTAACTCAGCCCCTCCGTCCGCGGGTTGAAGAGCATCAGGTAGATCGCCCCCAGCGCCAGCACGAACACCGGCCCAACCGCCGGAAACCGGCGCACCGCGAGCCAGCACAGCCCCAGCGTGCCGAGCGCCGCGATGCCTCGCACCGCCGTCAGCACGCGCTCGGGCGCGGGCAGACCGAACGACACCAGCAGCCCCCGGATGTCCTGGAACAGGTCCGGGGGCGCGGCCGCGCGGACAGCCTTGTCCACGAACTCCCGGTACTGCCCGAGGACGAACGCCGGATCGGGGTGTAGGAACGGCGCAGCCAGAAACGCCGCGATCCCGATCGCCAGCCGCCACGACATCGGCCGCCACCAGATCGCCCCGAAGAGCAGGACCATCACCATCGAGGTGGGCTTGCACGCCAGCGCGAGCATGAGCCACAGCGTCGCCGTCCACCACCGCCGGTCCATCGTCGCGCAGGCCGTGAGGGCGAACAGCCCCGCCATGTGCACGTTGGTCTGTCCGTTGGTGGCGCTTCCCAGCGCGGCGGGGACTGCCAGCGCAGTGGCGAGCAGGAACGCCGTCCCGCGCGTTTCGCCGAAGAGCCTGCGGCACAGACCCCAGATGCCCAGCGCATATGCCGCGATCCCCAACACGCGCCAGGTCGTCTCTTCGAGCGCCGGCGGCAACGGGGTGAACGGCGAGTACACCATCGCGCTCTGGGGCATGTACAGGAAGCCGTGTTCTCCGCCCGTGTAGAGCGTCCGCGATCTCCACCACCGGCGGGCCGCGCGGTCGTACTCGGGCGTGACGCTGCGCGCTCCGTACGCGTGGTGCTCGGCGATCTCGGACTTGGGCAGATGATCGACCCACGGCCGCGAGGCGTCCGGCGCGTCGGGCGGCGTGTCGCTGCGCGCAAAGAGCATCCACTCCGTCGCGGTCTCGCCGGCGACGGCCGCGGTGAAGCGCGATCCATCGGTTCTGACGAACAGGTCGGACTTCAGCAGCGTCGCCGCGCCGATCGCCAGTGCAAACACAACCCACACGGCCACCGCAAACCGTGCGCGGCCTCGCTCCGTAGAATGGGTGGTCGATCGTGGATGGATACGGGGGGTTTCCAAGTGCTCTGGCGCGGTTGGGCGAGGATAGTGGGGGTCGGGAGGGCGCGAAATGGTGGAAAACCGGGACTCGTGGTGCATTGGCTTTCTTTTTGAGTCGAGTTCTGGCACACTAGGCGGAGCGGTTTCGCACGCGGAGGTCTTCGGAGTCGGCGACCTCGGTCCCAACTCCACAGCCGTCAAGGAGAACGCCCATGCCGACCATCGCCGATCTGCTCAAGGTCAAGGGGTCCGCCGTGCTGACGATCTCGCCCGGCGCAACGATTCTCGACGCCGCGCGTCGGATGAACGAGAAGCGCGTGGGCGCCCTGGTCGTGGTGGACGACCACATGCCCGACCGCATCGTCGGCATCGTCACCGAGCGCGACATCCTGACCAAGGTTGTCGCGGGCGAGAAACCTCCCGCCACGACGTCGGTGGCCGACGCGATGAGCCCGCGCGTGCTCTCGTGCACCCCGGCGACCGACATGGAGGAGGCCCGGGCCGCCATGCGAGAGCGCCGCATCCGCCACCTGCCCGTGGTGGACGCCCAGGGCGGCCTGTGCGGCATGGTCTCCATCGGCGACCTCAACCAGGCCCAGGTGCGGGTGCTCGCCGAGACGGTGATGTATCTCGAGCAGTACAGCGTCAGGATGTAGAACCGAGGCATGGTCGCAAGCCCATGCACGGTCACACCACGAACGCTCGTCGGTGCAACACACTCGTTCCCGGGCTTGCGCCCGGGCCTCTGTCAGCCCCCGCGTGCCATCCGCAGCAGCGTCTCGGGGCTCTCGCTCTCGCCCGTGCGGGCGCTGAGCAGCGCGGCCCCCGCCATCGACAGCACCGCTCCGATGTTCGTCGGCGCATCCACCGGCCCCGCCGCATCCAGCAGTCGCGCCAACTGATCCCCGATGACCCGTGCCGCGGGAGCGATCGCCGCTTCCTGCTGGGCCGAGCCGCGTACGCGGGCCGCGTCGCGTGAGGAGTCCAGCACGGCGCCCTCGGGCGAAATCCAGTCCAACCCGTCGTCGTAGAAGCGCAGCCGTCCCTTCTCGCCCACGACCGTGATCGCCCGGCTCCATCGCCCCGCGCGATTTGACGCCACCACCGACGCGGCCCGCCCATCGGCGAATCGCAGGTTCGCCGACAGATCCCCCTCCAGCCCGACGAGCGAATCCCCGGGCAGGGCGTGCACGGATCGGCCGCGCCCGTTGGCCGTCGGTGGCACGTACGCCGCGTCCACGCGATCGGGCGTGCCCAGCAGCCACGCGATCATCTCCATCGCGTCGTACATCCGCGCCCCGAGCGATCCCTGTCCCGGCCCGCAGAGCGCCTGCACGCTCACCATGCTCATCGTTCCGAGTTGCGCGAGAATCTCCCCCGCCTCGCGCACGGGCTTCGACAGCCGCGCCAGCGGCACAAACGTCGCCCACTCCGATGCAGCTCCGCCCGCGATGGGCTCCTCCGAGGGCTCCGGCCCGATCGCCACGCCCATCCCCGCGCCGTCGTCGATCCCCGATGGATCCTGCGGCAAGTGCAGAATGCTCCCCGGCATCGGCTCGAGCGAGGCCACGCGCACGCCGCGGTCGGCGCACGCGAAGAGCGCTTCGATCTCCGCCTCGCTCGCCCCGCCCCGGCCGCTCCCGATGCCGCCGGGCGCGGCGAGCAGGACCAGACCGGCCTTCGTGGACGCCAGCGCGGTCCGCAGATCATCAGCCGGCTCACACCCCAGCGCGGCCGCGATCTCCCGAACTTTCCCCGCCTCCGGACACCCCGCGTGGGTGATGGTGATCCCCGCGACGCCCACCGCGGCACGCACCAGTTCGACCTGCCCGACATCGAGCCAGACCATCGCGGATGGTGGGTGGGTGGTGGGGGTGGATGGGGCGGCCTCGGCCATGGCGGGGAGTGTACCGGAAGGCGTCTACCTATACTTGGGTGGTGCGGATCAGCGGCCGCCGTCGGGGGCAACTCCGCCGGAGGAAAGTCCGAGCACGACAGGACACGGTGGTGGGCAACGCCCACCCGTCCGGACAAGCAGGGTGGCCCGCCTCTCCGAGGCGGGCGCCTTTCACGAACGGGCGCGGGAAAGTGCCACAGAGAATGAACCGCCGATGGCCGCCGGGGATTCCAGGATCTGAGATTTGAAATCTCAGATTTGAGATCTTGGAATCCCCGGCGGATCAGGCAAGGGTGAAAAGGTGCGGTAAGAGCGCACCGCCCGACTGGCGACAGTCGGGGCACGGAAAACCCCACCGCGTGCAAGGTCACGCAGTTGCCGGGCACCCCGCCGCTTGCGACGGGATGCCGCCCTGTCCGGGGAGTTCCGAAAGGAACGGCAACGGGTAGACCGCTCGAGCCGCCGGGCAACCGGCGGCCCAGAGAAATGGCCGCTCCGCCGCGCAGGCTTCGCTCCGACCCGCAAGGGCCCCCGTCAATGAGGAACGGGGCGAAGGACCACGCGAGCGGGACAGAACTCGGCTTACCGATCCGCACCGATGCGTGACGCGGGCCCTTGGGAAACCAGGGGCCCGCGGCCGTTTTGGAATCAGAGCCGAGCGGCGCAAGCCGCGGGTGTCGTGATTCAGCAGCCCGCAAACCACGCGTTCAGGAACGCGAAGATGTCGGCGACCTGGAGGCCGTTGATGCCGTCGAAGTCGGTGCGCGGATCGCCGGCGAACCAGGCGTTGAGGAAGGCGAAGATGTCGGCGACCTCGAGCGTGCCCGAGCAGTTGAAGTCGGCGGCGCAGATGGTGAGCGCAGCGGCGTCGCTGGTCGTGGTGCCGCAGGCGTTGGTGACGGCCATCCTGAAGCTCCCGCCCGTGCCGTGCGCGTGGACGACGAGGGGGATCGCCCGGGTACCGTGGACCTCCACCTCGCCGAACCCCGGGTACACGTTGAGGCCCTCGCTCAGGACCGACCATGCGGGTGCCGAGGTTGGACGCCACGACCACTGATAGGTGAACGGCCCCTCGAGCGCCCAGGCCTCGAATGAGTAGCCGGCGACGCCGGTCGGGCAGACGGTGGCGTTGACGGGTTGCTGCGTGACCGTCGGGGGCGAAGAGTTGGCGATGAGCGTGGCGGGGTCGCTGATCACGCTGCCGCAGGCGTTGGCGACGATGCACCGGATGCCGAGGCTGGTGCCGACGGGGTACATGAGGGGGTCGGGCTGCGCGTGGATGATGGGGCCGCTGGCGCTGTCGACGGTGAGGGCGGGCAGACTGGTGGCGGGGTCGTAGTTGAGGCCGTCGAGAAGATCGAACCACGGGCCCACGCCGTGGGGCTGCCACTGCCAATGCCAGAGGTCGATGCCATCGTCGTAGGTTACAAACGGCGCGCCGGATCCGCCGAGGCATGCCGATGCGCTGGCGGGCTGTTGTGTGATGGTCGGGGGCGAGGAGCTGATGGTGAGCGTGGCGGGGTTGCTGGTGACGCTGCCGCAGGCGTTGGTGACGACGCAGCGATAGAGGGCGGCCTCCCTGCCGGCGCCCGTGAGGAAGAGGGACTGGGCCTGCGAACCCGTTACGGTGATGGGCTGGCCGGTGGCGGGGTTGACGATGACGCCATCGCCAATGTTGCCCCAAGCTGGTGCACCATCAGGTTTCCACTGCCATTGGAACGCCGTTGGGTTTGGTGGCAGGTTGCTGGCCACAACCGTGGTAGAGCCGGACGCGCACGAGGGCGTAGCGGAAGCCGTAGGTGCCGAACTTGACGTGGCAGTCAGTTCCGCCCTGACCGACCAACTGACGGACCAGTCGGCTTCGAGACGGGAGTTGATCGATCCGTCGTCGTAGCTTTGAAGCCGGAAGTGGCCAGGAAGCAACGTCACGCATTGCGATGCTGCCGCATCCATCGCGCCGTAGCAGCCGCAGGTCAGACCAACAAAGTTCACCGGCCCTGAGGAGGTCACGATGAGGTTTCCATCTCCATTCAAAACAGACAGCCCCACCCCGGTCCGCGGGCTGTTGTACGCGGGAAGGCTGTTCGTCGCATGCACTTCATACGAGAACACAACCTGTGTGGGCTGCGCCACAGTGAAATCGCAGTTAGCGCTTGTGAGGCCTCCACCTGCACCCCCGGCTCCACACGCCGACACACGGCCAGAGAAGCCATTTCCACTGCCCAGGAAAAGCAAGTGCCCAGGGGACATGAAGCTTGTCATGGCCGCACTCCCGCTGGCCGCGGGGTAACAGTTCACAGCGGGCACCGACACGGAGTCCGAGACATCCAAGTTCCCATCCGCAAGCGTGTAGGAATACACGTGGCGCGTACTGGTGTTGCCAATGGCGTCCACTTGGTACCCCGCCGAGCGGTTGTACACAGCGAACTGACCGAGTGCTGGGGTGGCTCCGAGGCCGCCCAAGATGCAGGCGACGAGGGCGGCGACAAGGGTCCGACGAAGCGCAAACCACCTCCGCACTTTGGATGGCGCGGCGAGGCTAGCCACCACACCGACTGCGCCGAATGTCCGGGCGATGTTCATCTGAATCCTCCAGCACCCCGCTCCATCCACCATTCCCAGCGCTCCATCTCCCATGATGGTCGGAACGTCGGGCATGTGGGACGGGGCGGGAAGGGTGACCTTTGCTCCGGGATGGATGAGGGGCGGAGCGGACCCCATGGCGGACGGAGCAAACTCCATGGGGGACGGAGCAAACCCCGTGAGGGACGCAGCAGACCCCATGGGGGACGGGCCATTCTCCACGATCTTCGGGCCAAACGCAAGGGGGATCCCGCCCATGTGGCGCGGGTTTTTTGTGAATTCTCGGGCCTCGGGCTTCAGCGGCGGCCGCGGCGGGCCGACCACTTATGGGCCGGTCGGTCGCTCTCGGACGTTCGCGCGTGGTGCGGCGTTCGGGGGTGGTTCTGGTGCCGGCGATCATCCACAGGAGCCTCGCCATGTCCGTGATCCCCGACAAAGACCTCGACGCCGTGCAGTTCTTTGAAACTCATGACCCAGTTTGGGCCACGGCCCCTACGACCATCGGCCTAACGGCGGCGATGGTCACCTCGATGACCAATCTGACCAAGGCGGCCCGCGATGCCTACACATCGCAGCAGAACGCCAAGACCGCCGCGAAGAACGCGACCGTCGCGTGGCACAACGCCGTGAGCGCGATGCGGGCCAACGGCTCCGACCTGGTCGCCACCATCAAGGCGTACGCGATGACGACCAACAATCCCAACGTCTACACCATCGCGCAGATTCCCCCGCCCGCCGCGCCGCAGCCCGCGCCCGCGCCGGGGCAGCCGACCAACATCACCGTCGGGCTCGAGTCCAGCGGCGCGATCACGCTCCGCTGGAAGGCCACCAACGCCGCGGCCAATGCCGGGACGTTCTTCTCGATTGTCCGCAAGCTCAGCGGCGAGTCGATGTTCATGCTCGTGGGCAACACCGGCGAGAAGTCGTGGACCGACGTCACCCTCGCCCAGGGAACCCCCGGCGCGACGTACATCATCCAGGGCCACCGCGGCGCCATCGACGGCACCCCCAGCGAGCAGATCGGCGTGCAGTTCGGCGTGGGCGGGGGCGGCGGAGTCTCTGTTTCCAACGCGACGCTGAAGATGGCGGCGTGAGGCCCCCTGCCACCGCCACGTGGCCCATCAAGGCAGCGAGAGACAACGGCCCCCGGTCTGTTCGACGGGGGCTGTCTTGTTTGCCATTCGCTGTTTGCTATTTGCCATTTTCCAGCGCCCTCCTCCCCATCGGCATGTCATACCGATGCCCCGCATCCCCCGTCCGCACATACCCGATCCCCCCCATCCTGCCGATCGCCCGCAACTTCGCCGGATCGGTGTGGAACCGCTCGTTCAGCAATCCCGGCTCATCGCGCACGAACACGTGCACCACCTCGCCGATCACGATGTTTCCCGCCGCCGGCACCCCAGGATTCGTCCGCACCACCTGCACCGTCCGGCACTCAAAGCACACCGGAGACAAGGCGACGCGCGGCGGCTTTACCACCACGCTCGGCGCGGTCATCAGCCCCGTGAGCTCGAACTCGCTCTGGCCATACGCCAGCGGCTCGGCCGCGCCCGCCACCTCGCGGGCGTAGTCCTCCGTCGCGACGTTCACCACAAACTCGCCCGTCCCGCCCTCTTCAACAGGCTTCGCGTTTCGCAGCGAGTCCTTCTCGGCCCCCTCGGGCGTGTTGGCGGGGCAGAAGAGCACCGTCATCGGGTTGCTCCCCACGCCCGCGAAGAACGAGAACGGCGCGAGATTGGGTTTCCCGTCGGGCGAGAGCGTGGACACAAACGCGATCGGGCGCGGCACGATGCACCCGATAAGCAGTTTGTACCGGTCGGCGACGTCGAGTGTGAGCGGGTCGAGCTCCATGGGTGAGTTTACCGGGCTCGCGGCGATAGGATCCTCTCAACATGGCTGTCGCGTGTCCGATTACCTTCCGCACCTCCGGCATCGAGATCCTCGATCCGTTTTTGGATCACGACGCCGTGACCGCACTCTGCGACCTGTGCGAACCGCTGCTGGATCGATCGGACCGACGTCGCCCGGGCGTCCGCCGGGTGTTGCAGAAGGAGCCCCGGATTCTGGATGTACTCCGAGCGTCGCCGGTGTGGGACCTCATCCGCGAGGTTGGCGGACCGGGCGGCCGAATCGTCCGGGCGATTCTGTTCGACAAGAGTCCAGAATCCAACTGGCTGGTTCCGTGGCATCAGGACGCGTCCATCGCCGTCGCCGAACGCCTCGATGTACCCGGGTTCGGGCCTTGGGCTGTCAAGGATGGTGAGCACCACTGCCAACCGCCTGCCGATGTGCTGGCATCGATCTTCACGATTCGGGTGCATCTCGATCCGTGCGCCGCGGACTCCGGGCCGCTTCGTGTGATCGTCGGTTCACACCTGCAAGGACTGCTCGATGATGACGCGATGGCAGGCTGCGTCCGTGATGGCGAGTCGATCGAGGCCGTCTCCGGCCGTGGGGCCATAGTCCTTACGACACCTTTGGCCGTTCACAGTTCTCCGAAGTCCGTGAACCCCGCCGCGCGTCGGCGCGTACTTCACCTTGATTGCACGCCGATCCAGTTGCCGGGCGGCTTGCGGTTCGCGGAGGCTCCATGAGCGGCACCGACCTCACCTGGCCCGCGCTCCTCGCCCGCTGGACGGCCTTCGCCCAGTCTTCGCTCGCGCTCCCGAAGACTTCCGATGGCGATCGCTGGCGCAGCGCCGTCCCTGCGATCATTAATCTGCAGGCCGTCACCTTCGCCCTCGGCGATCTCGACACCCTTTCGCTCGACGGAGAGCGGGCCCTCGCCATCGACAAGGCCGACATCATCATCCGCTCCAGCACCGGCCAGCTCCACGCCCTCTGGCGGCCCGATCCGCTCCCGTCCGAAGTCGTCGGACTGATCCAGGATGCGGGCGTCGCGCTCGAAGCGGTGCGCGGCGGTGGCATCGAGTGGCGCGTCACCGCCGAGCGTCTCATCGTCGGCCATCTGAGCGAACTCATGGAGCGGCTCCTCGAACTCGGCTTCGCCGGCGATCTCTTCATCGCCACCCCCGGCGTGCCCGTCTTCGCCGGCGCTCCCGCAGCATTCGCACGCGATCCCGGCGGTGCGGGCGGCCGACCAGACGAGCATGTGCTGCGCGCCGTCAAAGAGTTTCTTGTGGATGTCACCCGCCCGGAGCCCGTCGCGGCCTTCCGGCAGGTGTACCGCCAGTTTGATTTCGCCGCCGGGCGCGCCGTCCGGGATCTGGTCGTGCTGGCGGGCCCGTCCACCCCGCCCGGCCAGCCCCTGCTGGTCCCCGCGATCCGGGGTGGGCGCGAGGTGGGGGTCACCCTCCCGCCGCGAAAAAGCGCGGACATTCCCGCGCACGAGGTTGTGTTTCAGGACGTTTCGACCGATCCTCAAGGGCCATGAGTTCCGCCACTCTTGCGATGCGTTTGCCCGTTGTTGTTCGCACGCTTATCGCGGCCGCGCTGTTTGCGCTGGCCGCGGGATCGTGCGGGTGCGCGGTTCGTCAGGCCGCGGATCCGCTGCGTGCCTCGGCGGTCCATTGCGAAACGCCCGCATCGTTCGTCTGGCCCGAGCGTGACACCGCCGAGGTCGAATCGCGCATCGCCATGCAGCCGGGCAAGCACCGGCTGTATGTCGCCGGCCTCGACGATCTGCGCGGCAAGGTCCGCCCCTACATCTGGTCCGGCGAGGTCGAGGTCCTCTGCCGCCGTCCGAGCGGGCGCGGTTTGCTCTGCGAGGTCCGGCGCGTGGACTCCGAGCCCGCCTGGTACGACCCGCGCGTGTTCATGTTCTACACCTCGCAGACGCCCGTCATGCGGGCCGATCGCACGCTCACCACGCTCCCGCCCGGCCTGCGCGAACTCGACGGCACGCCCATGGACGGGGTGATCTATCGCCTCCGCCCCGAGTCCCGCGGCGTTCCGGGCACGCGCGGCATCGTCGTGGCCCTGCGCCCGCTCTCGGGCTCCACCTACATCCGCCCTGTCATCGCCGAGCTCCGCGATCGCGGATGGACGGTGATCGAGTCGAGCCTCGGATTCGGCCTCAGCGGCGTCGGCGACGAGCGCGACGCGAAGAACGATCAGGACCTCGAGAACTACGGCCGCCACATCGGCCAGATCGCCAACGAACGACTCAGCGAGTGGGCCTACGGATGCGAGGCGATGGTGGACATGGTTCGGCGGGAGCGTCCCGCGCTCGAGGACAAGCCCGTGGTGGTTGTCGGGTTCTCCGCCGGAGCGATCGGTGCGCCGACGGTGGCCGCGCGGCTGGCCGAACAGTGCGGCGGCGGTGGGGGGGTTGGAGGAGTCGCGGGCGTCGTGCTCGTCGGCGGCGGGGTGAACATCGCCCGCATCGCCCAGACCAGCAGCCTCAGCGACTTCGGCTTCGGCGTGACGTTCCAGGGCAAGAAACTCACCGGCGAGAAGCTCGACCGCTTCAGCGACGCGTACCTCGAGGCCGCGACGCTTGATTCGTACCACACCGCGGCCGCGCTTCGGCGCACGCCCGCGCTCATCCTCCAGGCCGACGCGGACGACATTGTTCCCGTGGAGGCGGGCCACGCGCTCTACGAGCAACTCGGGTGCCCGGAGCGCTGGGTCTTTGGGGGCGGTCACGAACTCCTGTTCCTGGAACTCGGGTTCTTTGACAACCAGATCGCCGACTGGATCGACGGCCATGTGCCATGTGGATCGTCGGCGGCCCGCGCCTCAAACCTCACTGCCAACAGGACTTCCGGCAGGCTGGGAAAACCCTAGCATGCCGCTTCCCGTTCGGGAACAATGACAGGGGTTGGGGCTTTCACGGACCTCGCGGACACTTTGAGCAAAAAAACCCTTGACGCGGGGTCGGGTTTATGCCATACTCGGCCTGCGGGTACTTCCGGATGGAAGTAAATCCGCGAGGAGTGAGAGAGAAATGCGTACATCGCTTTGTTTCGTGGGCGCGCTCGTGGCGACCGGTGTTTCTTCGTCCGTTCGGGCCGCGGTCCTGTACGAGGATATTTCGTATTGGCTTCCCGGAGGCAGCACGGTCATCAATCCGGTGAACCCGCCGACCAACGCCTACGTGAAGATCCAGGAAACCGTGTATGACGACGCGCAGGGGCGAGCGATCCTCGCGCAGCAGCTCCAGTTCGGGCTGGTCAACGGGAACCCGATCCCCGCGGCCCCCTTCGAGTTGTACGGCTACTCGATCACGAACATGAGCTACGACAACGGTCCGTTCACCGGTGTCGGGGCCGGCGTGTCCGGGTTCAACATCCCCAACACGTTCAACGCCAGCGTGCTGGGCATCTGGGGGCCCAACGCGGCCAACAGCCGCTGGCGGCCCGCGCCCGGCAATCAGCCCTTCCCGGCAAACTTCGAGTGGGACATCGACGGCAACAACAACCAGGCCGACGGCGACGGCATCGGCATCCTGCTCGGCCAGACCCACAACAGTTTCTACTTCGCCGTGCCGGCGGGCACGCAGCACGGGTTCATCGACGGCGCCTGGGTCCACACGTGGTCGGGCGCGGGCGCCCTGGAGCAGCCGGCCGCCGCTCAGGCCGATCTGGTCTTCGGAAGACTCTCCGGCCCGATCCCCGCGCCGGGCGCCTTCGGGCTGCTCGGCCTGGCGGGCATCGCCACGTGCCGTCGCCGCCGCTGAGCCGGGAACTTCCCGGGCTTTGATTCCCCGACGCGGATCGCCCTCGTGACGATCCGCGTTGTCGTTTTTGCACCCCGTTCCGACCTAGCATCGCCCCCACTTTATCTTCTCATTCAGAGGTATCAGACCATGCTCAAGCGAGCCAAGATCAGCGTCATCGGGGCCGGCAACATCGGCGGCGAGTGTGCCCGCACCCTCGCCTTCAAGGAACTCGGCGACGTCGTCCTGCTGGACATTCCCAACAAGGACAAGCCCGAGCTGCACATGCCCAAGGGCAAGGCCCTCGACCTGGCCTGCTGCGGCCCGATCGAGAACTACGACGCGAAGATCACCGGCACCTTCGACTACGCCGACATCGCCGACTCCGACGTGGTCATCGTCACCGCCGGCCTCCCCCGCAGGCCCGGCATGAGCCGCGACGATCTCGTGCAGGTCAACGCCGGCATCGTCAAGAACGTCGCCGAGAACATCAAGAGGTTCGCGCCCAACGCCATCGTCATCGTCGTGAGCAACCCGCTCGACGCGATGGTGTACGCCATGTGGAAGGTCACGGGCTTCCCCGCCCACCGCGTGATCGGCCAGGCCGGCGCCCTCGACGTGGCCCGCTTCAAGACCTTCCTTGCCTGGGAACTCGGCGTGAGCGTCGAGGACATCCAGGGCCTCCTCCTGGGCGGCCACGGCGACGACATGGTGCCCCTGCCCAGCCGCACCAGCGTCAACGGCATCCCCATCGCCGACCTGCTCGGCGCCGAGAAGATCCAGGCCTGCGTCGATCGTGCCAAGGCGGGCGGCGGCGAGGTCGTCAAGCTCATGGGCACCAGCGCCTGGTACGCCCCCAGCGCGGGCACCGTCGAGATGGTCGAGGCCATCGTCCGCGACAAGAAGCGTGTCATCGCGTGCGCGGCCTACTGCGAGTCCGAGTACGGCCTCGGCGCGCCCAAGGGCAAGGGCCTGTTCGTCGGCGTCCCCTGCGTCCTCGGGGCCAAGGGCGTGGAGAGGATCATCTCCTTCAAGATGGACCAGACCGAGCAGAAGTTCATGAACGAGTCCATCGGCCATGTCAAGGACCTCATCGGGGTCGTCACCAAGCTGTATCCCGAGATGGCCTGATCTGGGCTTTGCCTTGGGTACCCCGCCACTCCGTGGCGGGTCGTCCGGCTCTCACGATCGTTTGCAACGGAGTGCAACACCAGCGGCCCGGCTCTTCGAGCCGGGCCGTTGTACTTCCCGGCCCGATCACGGAATACGGTTCCCCATGCGAACACTCGCACGCACCGCGACCACCGCCCTCCTGTGCGCCGCGGCCGCGCCGTGTCCCGCGCAGGACCGTCTCGCACCGCCCCACGAAGCGGTCACACAGCCCGCTTCGGACCGGCCGCTCACCGTGGCATCCACCCCCGGGGCGGCGGACGCCGACATTTCCAGGCTGCTTGGTTTGCTCAGCGGATCGTTCTCCGGCGCCGAGCGGCCGGGGTCTCCGTCGCTGACGTTCAGCGCCGCGCCCGTTGCGGTCGAGGGTTTTCCAAACACCCTGCTCGTGCAGGTCGCTCGGGCCGACGCCCCGGCCGAGCCGTTCCGCCTCTACCTCCTGCACGCCTTTCGTCGGCGGGGCAAACTGACGCTCCGCACGCTCGAGCCGTGGGGTGCCCCGGGCCTGGCCGGTGCGCTCGCCGGTCTGTGGGCCGCGCCCGAGGCCGTTCGCCTGTCCGACGCCGCGGCGCTCAAGCCCTCCTCGGACATGGCGGTGGTGCGCATCGGCGATCTTTTTCGCGCCAAGACGCTCCAGCCGGTTCCCACCACTCGCGACGGCGCGGTCGAGATGCGATCCTCGCTCGCGATCTCCGGCGGCACGCTCAGACTCGCCGATGCCGGCTACGACGCCGAGGGCAAGCGCGTCTGGGGCCAGCCCGGGGGCGACGAGTCCGAGCTGCAGGAGATCGAGTTCACCCGGAACGCCGTGACGCCCGGCGTCCGCCGCGAACCCGGCGGCCTCACCATCGTCACCACCGTCCCCCCCAAGCCCGACGCCCCGCGCCACGAGCCCGGCGGCGAGATTACCCTCCACTTCACCCACTGGACCTCCACGGGCCTCCGGATCCAGTCCTCGCGCGATCCCGGGCGCGAGCCCGTCAAGGTCCGCATCCCCGGCGCGCCCCTCGCGGCCCTCGACCGCGCGCTCGAGGGCATCGCCAGGGGCGAGCGCCGCAAGATCGTGATCCCACCCGATCTCGCCTACGGCGAGCGAGGGCGCGGCACCGTTCCCCCCAACTCCACGCTCATCTACGACTTTGAGTGCCTCGCTGTCGACAACACCCCGGCCGCTCCCGGCGTGCCCGAGCCGCCGTCCGCGGATCCGCACGCGCACTCGCATCCTCGCCCGGACCCGCGCCCGGATGACCCGATCGGATCACCCCCCACCAACGGCATCCCGGAAACCCCGCGCTGATCCACCCGCCCCCCCCCACCGGGCCCACCCACCACCCCACCCCCGGCCTCCACCCTTCCGC
>OEIU01001140.1_pt1 | contig 18695 bp, 16 predicted proteins | sample 1539221 | NCBI WGS metagenome assembly OEIU01 (sample SAMN03792071, study PRJEB22550) | activated sludge metagenome | feature: wastewater treatment plant; material: activated sludge; isolation source: Wastewater treatment plant of a petroleum refinery complex | place: Argentina: Zarate | collected...
CCGTCACCGTCCCCGCCCCCGGCTCGGCCCGCTCCAGCGTCAGCACCGCCCCGATCCGGATCTGGTACCGGTCCAGAAACCGCAGAAAGTCCGCCCGCTGGTCCAGCACACGCGCCAGCCGCACCCTCGCACCCGGCTTGCAGCGCGCCACCGCCACCAGCGCGGCCTCCCTCAGCCTCCCGTCCTCACCCGGGATCGGATCCCCGTGCGGGTCCACCGCCGGGTGCCCGAGAAAGTCATCGAGTTTCTCCAGCAGATGGTCCGACACCGCGTGCTCCAGGCGCTCCGCCTCGTCGTGAACCTCGCTCCAATCCATCCCCAGCGTGCGGACGAGGAACGTCTCGATGAGCCGGTGCCGTCGCAGCACGGCCAGGGCCATCTTCTCCCCGCGTGCGGTCAGGGCCACGCCCCCGTACCGCTCGTACTTGGCCAGCCGGTCGCGGGCGAGTTTCTTCACCATCGTCGTCGCCGTCCCCGGCGTCACTCCCACCGCCGCGGCCACATCCCCCAACGCCACGTTGGGCCCCTCGCACCGCCCCCGAAGTGCGTAGATCGCCTTGACGTAGTTCTCGACGGTTTCCGTGGCCATGGGGAGGGTGGGGCGGTGGGGGGGTGGGGAGGGGGGTTCAAGGTTGACCGGCGCGGGGGCCGATGATATGTTTGATACGTCAAACTTTCTTCGTGGAGTCTTCCAAATGCCTCGTCGGGCCCCATTCTACCGCTCCGCCCTCCCGCGAAGCGCGGCCGGCGCGCTCGTGGCCCTCCCCTGTGCCCCCGCCGCGGCCCAGCCCGAGGACGACAAATCGGCCTTCACCCTCTTCAACCCCACGCCCCGCGCCCTCATGCGCGCCATGTCCACCGACCGCCCCGACGCCACCGAAAGCCCCTACACCGTGGACGCGGGCCACTGGCAACTCGAGCTCTCCTTCATCGACTCGACCCTCGACCGCCGCTCCCCCGACGGCACGCGCACCAGCGCCCTCGCCGTCGCCCCGCTCCTGCTCAAGGTCGGCCTGACCAACAACATCGACCTGCAACTCGGCCTCGACCCGTTCACGCGCGTCCACACCACGCCCGCCGGAAGCCCGCGCGACACCGCCGAGGGTTTCGGCGACACCGTCGTCCGCCTGAAGATCAACCTCCTCGGCAACGACGACGACGACGGCCCCGCCTTTGGCTTCATGCCCTACATCAAGCTCCCCACCGCCGACGACGATCTCGGCAACGGCGACGTCGAGGGGGGCGTCATCCTCCCCCTCGCCGCCGCGCTCCCCGCCGGCTTCCAGTTCGGCGCCATGCTCGCGTTCGACGCCCGCCGCACCGCCGACGACGACTCGACCACCGTCGATCTCGTCCACACCGCGACCATCTCCCACGCCCTCCCCATGGACCTCGGCGCGTTCGTCGAGTACGCCGGCCTGGCCGATCTGCGCGGCCTCGGGCCCTACCGCGCCTCCGTCAACACCGGCCTCACCCTCGCCATCACCGAGGATGTCCAGCTCGACGGCGGCGTCCGCCTCGGCCTCACCCGCGCCGCCGAGGACCTCGCCGTCTTCGCCGGCCTGTCCGTTCGCTTCTGACCCCCCCTCCGCGATCGCCCCCATGCCCCCGCACACCCCGCCCCCAAACTCCCCCGACGCCGCGACCGTCGCCCACGCCGCGCCCGCGCACGATCACGCCCACTCCTCCGCCTCCCTCCCCGAGGTCCACCGGTCGCTGGATGTGGCCCACGCCACCTCGGGCGGCCGCCCGTGGTGGCGGCGCATGCTCGGATTCGCCGGCCCCGGCTTCCTCGTCTCGGTCGGCTACATGGACCCCGGCAACTGGGGCACCGATCTCGCGGGCGGCAGCCGATTCGGCTACGCGCTCCTGTGGGTCATCCTCGCCTCGAATCTCATGGCGATCTTCCTGCAGATCCTCTGCGCCCGCCTGGGCATCGTCACCGGCAAGGACCTCGCCCAGGCCTGCCGCGACTACTACGCCAAGCCCACCGCCATCGCCCTGTGGATCCTCTGCGAGATCGCCATCATCGCCTGCGACCTGGCCGAGGTCATCGGCTCGGCCGTGGCCCTGAACCTGCTCATGAAGATCCCGCTCCTCTGGGGCGTGCTCATCACCGGCGGGGATGTGCTCCTGCTCCTGCTGCTCATCAACGTCGGCTTCCGAAAGCTCGAGGCCCTCATCATCGCGCTGGTCGCCACCATCGGCCTCTGCTTCGCGATCAACCTCTACATGGCCAATCCCGACTGGGCCGCGGTCCTCCACGGCACCCTCGTCCCCGGCCTCCCCCTCGCCACCGACTCGCCCGATGAGGCCCCGTCGATCACCCCCGCCCTCCTCATCTCCCTGGGAATCCTCGGCGCCACCGTCATGCCCCACAACCTCTACCTGCACTCCTCCGTCGTGCAGACCCGCCGCTTCGCCCTCGACGACGCCGGCCGCAAGGCCGCCATCCACTACAACACCATCGACACCATCGTCGCCCTCGGCGCCGCCTTCTTCGTCAACGCCGCCATCCTCGTCCTCTCCGCCGCCGTCTTCTTCGAGTCCGGCGTCGTCGTCGAGGGGCTCGACCAGGCCCACGAGCTCCTCCGCCCCGCCCTGGGCGGCGCGGCCGCCACGCTCTTCGCCGTCGCGCTGCTCGCCTCCGGCCAGTCCTCCACCATCACCGGCACGCTCGCCGGTCAGATCGTCATGGAGGGCTTCCTCCGCATCCGCATCAAGCCGTGGCTGCGGCGCATGATCACCCGCGGCCTCGCCATCGTCCCCGCGCTCATCATCATCGGCCTCACCGGCGGCAAGGACACCGTGCAGCTGCTGGTCATGTCCCAGGTCGTCCTCTCGATGCAGCTCCCCTTCGCCATCTTCCCCCTGCTCATGGTCACCGGCAGCCGCGCACGCATGGGCAGGTTCGCCAGCCCCCTCTGGGTCCAGATCGTCGGCTACACCATCGGCGCCATCATCGTCGCGCTCAACGTGTATCTGCTCGTGGACGAACTCGGGCCGTGGTGGGTCGTTGGCGGCGTTGCCGTCATGCTCGGCTTCGCGGCCTACGTCCGCTTCATCTACGCCCCGCGGCTTTCCCCCTCTTCTTCGCCCTCTTCCTCGTCTTCTTCGCGGTAGACGCCTTCCTGAGTCCATGGGCCAAGGGGTGCTTCGGCTGGTACAGCCCCATCTCCCCGAACCCCGGCACCACGATCGTCGTCACCATCCCCCATCCCTGATTCGAGATCGGGCGCGTCACCTCCACGCCCCTGGCCTTGAGTTCGGCGACCGTCTCCTCCACGTCATCACACATCAGGTACTGCGAGCACGATCCGCCCGCGCCCTCGCCCCCTTCGTCGCCCGCCGGATGCGCCGCGATCTCCGCCGGCGGCAGCGCGAAGATCAGCCACCCGTGCCCCGCATCCACGCGCGGCCAGCCCATCACATCCCGAAAAAACTTGCGCGCCTTGCCCGCTTCCTTCGCATACACCAGCGCATGAATGCCGTTGATCATGGGTCCACCTCGGGCATCGGTCTACCACATATCTACAATCGGACATGCCCCTCCCCGCCGACGCCGCGCCGGTCATGCCCCTCTCGACCATCCTGCTGCGCCTGGGCGTCTCGATGCTCTTCGGCGCGATCATCGGCATCAACCGGCAGCGCATGCACAAGCCCGCCGGCCTCCGGACCCTCATGCTCGTGTGCGTCGGCGCGTGCACGTTCACGCTCCTGCCCATCGCCTACCACACCCCGGGCGGCGAGGCCATGACCACCGCCGACATGTCGCGCATCATCCAGGGCGTCGTCGGCGGCATCGGCTTCCTCGGCGCCGGCGTCATCATCCACTCCGGAACCCGCACGGCCGGGATCACCACCGCCGCGGCCGTCTGGCTCACCGCCGCCGTCGGCGTCGCGATCGGCGCGGGCCAGATCCGCCTGGGGATCGCCGCCGGCGTCGCGGCCATTCTCACGCTCTCCATCGTCGGGCGTCTCGAGGGTGCGCTGTTCAAGGATCCCCAGCCGCCCGGGCCCGACGAGTGCGGGCCCGCCGATCCTCCCGCATCGTCGCGCTGATCGCCCTCGCGAGGGCGACGAGACCGACCAATACCCGTCCGCCGGCGTGGTTTTCTTGACATTCTCTGCGGCATGGTCGATAGTGAAGGGCACATGGAAATACTGCCGGGCACAGAGATCGCGATTCGAGTTGGCGGGGCGCTCCTGTGCGGGGCGCTCGTCGGTCTGGAGCGCGAGCGCAAGCACCGCCCGGCCGGCTTCCGCACCATGATCCTCATCTCCCTCGGCTCGTGCGGCTTCGTGCTCCTGGGCAACGAGACCGTCGCCCGCATCGGCGTCGACACCGCCGCCTCCCTCTCCCCCGGCCAGCCCGTCCCCGGCCAGGCCGAGATGAGCCGCGTCATCCAGGGACTCATGGGCGGCATCGGCTTCCTCGGCGCCGGCGCCGTCATCCAGAACAAGAAGGCCGTGCGCGGCCTGACCACCGCCGCGGCCGTCTGGGTCGTCGCCGCCCTCGGCGCCGCCTGCGGCTTCGGCCTCTACACCCTCGCCCTCATCCTCGGCGCCGCCACGCTCTTCACCCTCGTCGTCCTCGACATCGTCGAGGACCGCTTCTTCCCAGACCCCGAGGACGCCCCCGACTCCAAGAGCGAGAAGAAGCACGCCGCCCGGACCGCCGAAGAGGCCAACGGCGCCGCCGACGCCGGAATCGGCCCCGCCCGCCTGCGCGGCGAGGAACTCCGCGAAACGCCCCCCGTCGGCGCCAACGCCTGAGCGGGCGGAGTTGAAAGTTCACAGTTCAAAGTTCAAAGTTCACATTCAAGCCAAACGCCCTCGCACGCGCGGGGTGTTCTCTTTGAACTTTGAACTGTGAACTTTCAACTGTGATCCTCGTGCCGAGCCCCCACCCTACCCTGCGCTCCCGGAGCCCCCCATGCCCACCGCCACCCAACCCGCCCGAGCCCCCTTCTTCGCCCGCACCGAGTCCACCCTCCGCTCCCTGCACGAGGGCGGCCAGTTCAAGCACCTCCGCACCATCACCGGCCCCATGGACGCCGAGGTGGCGATCGACGGCTTCGGCACGTGCCTCTGCTTCTGCTCCAACAACTACCTCGGCCTGGCGAACCACCCCGAGGTCATCGAGGCCGGGCTCAAGGGCCTGAGGGACTACGGCGCGGGCACGGCCTCCGTCCGCTTCATCTGCGGCACCTTCTCGCCCCATCTCGAACTCGAGGCCGAGATCGCCCGCATGATGGGCACCGAGTCCTCCTACACCTTCGTCTCCTGCTGGAACGCCAACGAGGCCCTCTTCCCCACCCTCTGCGAGCCCGGCGACACCATCATCTCCGACGAGCTCAACCACGCCAGCATCATCGACGCCGTCCGCCTCGCCACCGTCATCAAGAAGGGCCTGAACAAGAGCGTCTACAAGAACAACACGCTCACCGGCCCGAACTCTCTCGAACAGCGCCTGAAGGAAGCCGCGGAACAAGCAGCCCGACCGTCAGGGAGGGCTTCGGCCGGAGCGTCGTCGGCACAAGCCCTCCCTGACGGTCGGGCTGCATACCCGCAAACCTGGGTCGTCACCGACGGCGTCTTCTCCATGGAAGGCTCCATCGCCGACCTCCCGGCCATGCGCACGCTCTGCGACCAATACAACGCCCTCCTCGTCGTCGATGACTCCCACGGCCACGGCGTCATGGGCACAACCGGCCGCGGCACCCACGAGCACTGGAACATGTGCCCCCCCCTCGGCACTCGGCACTCGGCACTCGGCACTGTGGACTTGTTCACCGGCACCCTCGGCAAAGCCCTCGGCGGCGCGGCCGGCGGCTTCGTCGCCGGCCCCAAATCCGCCATCGACCTCCTCATCCAGCGCGCCCGCCCCACCCTCTTCTCCAACGCCCTCCCCGTCTCCGTCGCCTGCTCCGCCCAGAAAGCCATCGAGATCATGCTCCGCGAACCCCAGCGAGTGCAGCGCCTCAAGGACAACGTCGCCTACGCCAGAAAGCAGATCACCGCCGCGGGCTTCGACGTCCTCGAATCCCCCACGGCCATCTGCCCCATCATCGTCCACGACACCGCCAAGGCCATCGCCATGTCCAAGCGTCTCCTCGAACTCGGCGTCTTCGTCATCGGCTTCGGCTACCCCGTCGTCCCCGAAGGCCACGCGAGACTCCGCGTCCAGATCAGCGCGGCACACACCACCCAGCACATCGACACGCTGGTAACCGCGCTGAAGAAACTATGAAGCCCCTCGTCTTCATCGAGACCACGATTCCGAGTTTCTACCTCGAGACCCGCACAACCGCTCGGATCGAGGAATGGAAAGAACTCACCCGACGCTGGTGGGACCTCCAGCGGTTTCGGTTCCATCTGGTGACCTCACGTTCGGTGATCGTTGAACTCGCGGCAAAGCACTTCAAGCACCGCCGCCAGTCGCACTCTCGCAGTTCCCTCAGCCGCCGGCGCGACCGGTAGCGTCCGTACGGGGAGTACACGACCCAGAGCAGCACCGCCGCCGAAAGCGCGGCACCATCGAGCCAGACCGGACGGCTTCCCAAGAACCTCGGCACGATCAGGATCGCCGCCAGCGCGACAATCGTCAGACTCAGTGCGGTCTGCACCGGAGACAGCCTCGATATGCCCCACCGACGCGGGCGATTCATGCCGCGAGGGTACGCGTTGGCCCATCCGCCATGCCCGCGAAGCGGGCGATACCGCGCGCGTCACTGCTTTGGTTTGGCCTCGTCTACTTCTGCGACCGGTCCCACCACCGGCGCCATCATGTCTTTCCACCACTTCCGAACCTCCTCGATGTCATACTCCTCCCCGCACTCCGGACACCTGCCCGTGTCGGCCAGTCCTCGCAGGTCGAAGCGGCACCAGCGGCACTGCCGCCAATCACACGCGGCGAGCACCCGAGCGCGCCTGCGAAACCGATAGCGCATGAATGGATACGACGCGACCACCACCACCGCCAGCGCGATGAGGCTGTAATCCAGCCAGCCGGCCCTGCCTTGGACCACCTTCGGCACAATCAACCCGCCGATGAACAGCACGTGGTACACCGTGAAGAGGATCCACGACCGCCTCCAACGAGCCTGTTCCTTCCTCGGGTCTACCACCATGCCGCGCAGCATATCAAACTCCCGCAACCTCCCCTCCCCCTCATCCGTATCCCCTCTCGCTGACATCTTGCACGTGCAAGGGCGAGCGTTCGGAACCTCCGGCGGTTCGGGCATTCATCCCGTCTCCACCAATGTTCTGATCCATCGCTGAACGCGGCCGCGTGATCCCGGGCATCCGCCCGCCGTCCCCGCCCCGTTCACCCGCGCCACCGGCGCTTCCCCCGCACACTCGCCGACATCCCGGTCGATGGTCCTGCTCTGGCTTTGGGTACCCCCACGCTCCGCGTGGGAGGGGGAGGAGGGTGCCCGAAGAACGCCACGCGGAGCGTGGCGGTACCCACGCAGACACCCATCACGCGCCCCGATCGCCCCGCCCATCACAGGCCCACGCCTGTCCTGCGCGCCGGCGTCCCAAAGCGCAACGCCCCGTGCCAGCGCACGCACGCGGCGGGCAGTGTCGGTCCGTGTCCGTCCAGTTCCATTCACCAATCAACTCCCGAAAGGAGTGCGCATGTCTTACGTCCATTCTGAAACCAACACCACCAATCGTCCGGCCTCCGGGTACCCCGACACTCCGTGGCGGGTTTGGGGTCCGGCCTCCGGGTACCCCGACACTCCGTGGCGGGCTCAGAACCGACTCGTCCGCCCCGCCTTCACCCTCATCGAGCTGCTCGTCGTCATCGCCATCATCGCTTTGCTTGTTGGCATCCTCCTCCCCGCCCTCTCCCAGGCCCGCAAGGCCGCGCGGGCCCTCATCGACGGCAACAACACCCGCAACACCCTCCAGGCCCTCGCCATCTGGGCCCAGTCCAACCAGGACCAGTACCCGCTCCCGAGCGTCCTCGACACCGGCGATCAGACCGTGGCCGCGCAGGGCGAACTGAAAAACACCACCGGCAACATCCTCTCCGTGCTCGTCTTCAACGCCCACTCCACGCCGCAGGTGCTCATCAGCGCCAGCGAGTCCAACACCTCGCAGATCGTCCGGGCCGACAACTACGAGTACTCCAACCCCTCCGGCGCGGTGAGCACCATCAACGCGCTCTGGGACCCCAAGTTCAAGGGCACCCCCGCCGACGCCGGCCCCGCTTCCCCGAACGGCGCGAACATGTCCAACACCTCCTTCGCCCATCTCGTCCCCTTCGGCAAGCGCCGATCCATGTGGAGCAACACCTACAACTCCACCGAGGCCGTCTTCGGCAACCGCGGCCCGACCTACGCCGCCAACGACGCGGCCGCGTATCCCGCCACCGGCCGCTGGACCCTCCTCCCCGGCCCCACCGGCGCCGAGTCCAACACCCTCCTCATCCACGGCGGCCGCTCCACCTGGGAAGGCCAGATCGGCTACAACGACGCCCACGTCAACTTCGAGACCAAGCCCAACCCCGACGGCCTCACCTACACCCGCGCCTCCACGCCGCGCACCGTGAGCGACAACCTCTTCGTCAACGAGACCGACCAGGCCGGCGGCGACACCACCGCGGGCCAAATCAAGAACGGCACCAACGCCTACCTCCGCCCCGTCTCGACCGTCACGGGCAGTTCCTCCAACTACACAGTCAACGTCTGGCGCGACTGACCCTCGTCGCCGCGCTCCCCCCCGCGCCCCAAGCGCCTCCCCAACTGGGCACTGGGCACTGGGCACTTTCTACTTCTTCCCCACGGCACGACCGCGCCGAAAGGCGCGTCCCCCCTCCGGGCGTCCGGCGGCGAGAGCCCGCCGCCGGACGTTCTTCCAGTTCCACTCAGGAGCCGCCCATGTCCCCAACTCCCGCCATCCGCACCCGCGCCGTCACCCTCGTCGAACTCCTCGTCGTCATCGCCGTCCTCATCGTCGTCATCGCCATCCTCCTCCCCGCCATCTCAACGCCCCGCTGCCGGGGCGGCCGCCAACTCAAAGACGCCAACCAGATCCGCGGCATCACCCAGGCCCTCGTCGTCTGGGCCTCCAACAACAACAGTTCCTACCCCGTCCCCAGCGACTTCGACACCAAGGACTTCACCCTCGCCTCCGGCGACAACCCCGCCGCGAAAAACACCACCGGCAACATCCTCTCCCTCCTGGTCTTCAACGGCAGCATCTCCCCCGAGATCTGCATCAGCCCCGCCGAGGCCAACACCGCCCAGGTGCAACGCTACGACGACTACCAATACGCCAACCCCCGCGCCGCCGCGAACCCGCGCGAGGCCCTCTGGGACCCGAACTTCCGCGGCACGCCCGAGGACGTCCTCGGCCCCGACGGCAAGCCCCTCGCCGGCGTCGCCAACCAGTCCTACGCCCACACCGCCCCCTTGGGCAAACGCCGCGCCCAGTGGAGCGACACCTACAACTCCACCGAGGCCGTCTTTGGCAACCGCGGCCCGACGTACATCCAGAGCGACGCCGCCCCCTCCAGCACCAAGTGGCCCCTCCTCGCCGGCCCCCTCGGCACCGGTTCCTTCACGCTCCTCATCCACGGCGGCCGCTCCACATGGGAGGGCAACATCGCCTACAACGACAACCACGTGAACTTCGAGACCAGCCCCACCCCCGCGGGCGTCACCTTCCCCATCTCCGGCCCCATCCTCCCCGGCAAGCCCCTCCCCCGGATGGGCCCGGACAACCTCTTCGTCAACGAGTCCGACGAGTTCGAGGGCGACGGCATCTCCGGCACCGTGGACAAGGGGACCAACGCCTACCTCCGCCCCATCGCGGGCGCGCCGGACATGACTCGGGTTCGTTCGTGGCGGGATTGAGGCGAGTGGGGCAGCTCGCTCGGAGGGCATCGGTGGGTGCGCTGGCGCATGGACCGTCATCGAGCATCGTGTAGCTCAAACTGTGCGGTTCGACTTGACATGAGTCAGGCGCTCAGGCATACTGCGTGCCTCTCCCCTCTAGCGACGGTCAACCCCATGAACAAACCGCTTGCCTTGGGCGTGCTCGTGTCCGCGGTTCTTGGCCAAGGCGTCCTCGGACAGGCAGCCCCGCCGAACTATGACTTCCAGTGGCAGACCATCGGATCGCCCGGGAACACGGCCTATCACGGGCCTGACCTCGGCGGGGTTGTTACAGGTCGGGGCTCTGTCCCGTATGTATACCGGATGGCGAGATTGGAGGTGACGAGCACGCAGTGGGTGGAGTTCGCTAACGTAATCGGAGCCATCGGCGACCCGTTCCGTATTGGCGAGGATGCGTTGGGGGGATTCGAAGGCGGGGTCACGGGCCCCAACAATACCTATCACTACAGCATTCAAGGCGGGTTCCCAGGGATCGGACAATACCCTGTAAGCCGAATTCCTTGGCTCAACGGTGCCCGTTATTGCAACTGGCTGCAGAATGGCAAGCAAGCCTCGCTCGTGGCCTTGGAAAACGGAGCCTATGACCTGCGGGCATATAATGCCGATCCGACGAGCGCCAACGCGGGGCTGATCCACCGGGAGCCGGGCGCGCAGTTCTGGATACCCTCCATTGACGAGTGGGTCAAGGCCGGACACTTCGACCCGAACGGAAACGGACCCGGCCAAGCCAAATGGTGGCAGTACCCGATTACGTCGGACACCGCTCCCGTCAGCGGCGTGTCTCCGCTCTTCGGGGGCACGGGCCAGACCAACGCCGCACTATACGCGACAAATCCGAATACTCCGTATCAGACCTTGTTGGCAGGAGCGTATCCGGCCGTCCAGAGCCCTTGGGGGTTGCTGGATCTGTCGGGCGGCGTGTCGGAATTGCTGGAAGATCGTGGTGTTTTTGATTCGGTCCGCTACGCAGACGGGTCGACTCTTTACCTCACCGACGTAAGCACAGACCGAGTGGACCAGTTTGCGGATGTGGGGATCGCGGGATCTCCCTATTGGTTTGGCCTTCGCATCGCATCCGCGATTCCCACCCCGCACACGTTCTGCGGGTGCATTGTGGCCATCGCATTGGCTCACACGCGTAGGAGGAGATCATGCAGAGATTCATCACCGCCATCCTGTGCTCGATCGTCTGGCTGACCGGCGTTGTTTCCGACGTTGAAGCCGGCATCTCGGTCCGGTACCGAGCGTATGGCAGCACCGACAATACCGCTTGGACTTCGACGCTGCCTGGCGGGAGCTCGATCACGTACGACTACACCAACTGGCAGAGCAACACAGAAGGCGTGACGGTTACAATTTCGGGCGACGGAGATTGGTGGTTCCGGTGCGCCAACCCGGGCACCGAGTCGATCGGGAAAATCGTATTCTCCGGCTCAGGCAACGTCCGCTTGTTCATCACTGCACCCGACGGGTCTGGGCTCGGACCTACAGACCTCTCCACTTCCGCCGCACTCGGCCACCTCCGGATGTCTCCACTTGGCTGACGTCACACCCGGAAGCGCCACCGTGACGCTCCAAGCAACCATTGGCGGAGACGTCAAGTACTTGCACAGTTCGGGGTCCGGCTCGCCCCGAATCGAAGCCGACCGAATCGCGCGATTGGACGCGGGTGGGGGCATGACCAATCCGATCATCGTGCATAACAGTACCACGGCAGACCTGACAGCGATAAGGACGGCTAACAGCATCAACGACGATCTAAGTTCTACTAGTGGTGTGAGTCAAAAGAAAGTGAACAAAGGCGCAACCGGGTTGCCTCGGGGCGCGAATCTCCTCTACAAAGGAGATTCGCATGGGCAGACCGATGGCCAACTTGACGCTGACGGACGATGAGCGATCCGAACTCCGGGGCTGCGCGCGGCGCCCTACGACCGCGCAGGCCCATGCCCTCCGCGCCCGGATTATCCTGGCGTGCGCCGAGGGCGCGAGCAACGGGGACGTGGCCGACGATCTGAGCGTGACCCGGCAGACGGTGGGCAAGTGGCGCAATCGGTTCTTGGAGAAGCGGCTCGACGGCCTGGTCGATGCCCATCGGCCGGGAACTCCGCGAACCGTCACCGACGAGGACGTGGAGCGGGTGATCGCCACGGCGCTGGAAAAGACGCCCAAGGGCGCGACCCACTGGTCCACCCGCTCGATGGCCGCGGCGACGGGCCTGAGCCAGAGCTCGGTCAGCCGCATCTGGCGTGCCTTCTCGCTCCAGCCGCACCGCGAGGAGACGTTCAAGCTCTCCAACGACCCCCTGTTTGTCTCCAAGGTCCGCGACATCGTGGGCCTGTACCTGAACCCGCCAGACAAGGCGCTGGTGCTGTGCGTGGACGAGAAGTCGCAGATGCAGGCGCTGGAGCGGACTCAGCCGCTCTTGCCGATGCGTCCCGGCTTGCCGGCGTGCCGGACGCACGACTACATCCGCCACGGGACCACGACGCTCTTTGCCGCGCTGGATGCCAGGACGGGGAAGGTCATCGGCAAGTGCTACCGGCGGCATCGCGTCGCCGAGTTCCTCAAGTTCCTGCGGATCATCGACGAGTCGGTCCCGGCGGGCTTGGACGTTCCCCTGATCCTGGACAACTACGGCACGCACAAGACCCCCGCGGTGCGTCGCTGGCTCGCCCGGCACGGACGATTCCACATGCACTACACGCCGACGTACGCCTCGTGGATCAACCTGGTGGAGAGTTGGTTCGGGGTGCTGAGCAACCGCCGCATCCACCGCGACAGCTTCCGGTCCACGCGCCAGCTCGAAGCGGCCGTCGGTGAGCACGTCGCCGCCAACAACGAGCAGCCCGTCCCCTTCGTGTGGACCAAGCCCGCCGCGGATATCCTCCATTCTGTCAGGCGTTTTTGTCTTCACATCTCTGACTCAGGCCACTAGTCCCGCGCCAGACGCCGTCACCCTCTTCGTCCTTGGCCCCAGCGCCCCTGGAAAACCAGGCAGGAAAACGGCCGCGCCCGACAACCTCTTCGTCAACGAACTCAACGAATACGAAGGCGACGGCCCCGAAGCGGCGTTCGGCGCCATCACCGGTGGCACCAACGCCTACCTCCGCCCCATCGCCGAAGTCGCCAACCCGACGCGCCCGAGGGTGTGGCGGGATTGAGCCGGTCAATCGCCCTCATTTCTTCTTCGGCGGCTGGAGGGTCACATCTGTCTCGCCCTTCCAGTAGGCCGTCGCATCGATGTTGTAGAGGGCCCATTCCGGGTCGGTGACGATGCGGGCCTTCAAGTTCGGGTCTTCGGCGAGCATGCGCCGGGCCTCATCCCACGTCTTGATGCCGGGGAAGTCCCATCCATGTGTTGTGCCGTTGACTTTCGGTCCACCGATGAAGCGGCAGCGCTGTGTCCCTACGACCATGCCGTCGAGCATGTACTCGATTCGAACGCCGAAAGACGTTTCCACTCCAACGAGAGCGATGGCCGGCAGGAGCGAGTTCCAATCTACGCCCATGCCGTCGCGATTGATGACAACCGCCCGGCCAAGCGCGGCGTCGAGTGCGGCCGAACGCACCGGGGTGATCGCGTCGTCCACGGTCGGAACTACGTCGTACTCCAGCACCCGCGATGCGCTCGCTAGCACTCGTCGCTCATCCGAGTTTCGGGGCGCGTTCATTCCTTCGACCCACTCCAGATCAACGCGCAGCCGGACATGCCCCTCCACCGGCACCGTGAGTTCCGTGTGGCCGGTGCACCACGAATCTCCCTTCTCGTCGGCCCCCTCGACCGTCCATCGCACGTGCATCCAATACCGCATGGAGGGCTCCCACCACGTCTCCACTGGCACCTCCAGGTGGATCGGCACGCCCTTTGGCCAGCGGCTTCGCGTGCGCACGGTGAGCGGCCCGTGCAGTTGCTCTAAACGTGCCGCCGCGGCTTTGACTCGATCGCGACAGGTTCCGATCAGGGGCGCAGGAGCGGCTGGCCCCGATCCAAGTCGTTGAACTCGCAGGTAGTACACCTGCAAGAGATCCTGCCGGGCAAGCGGTCCGAACGACTTTCTCCAACGATCGTCGGTGGGGCGGGCGAGCCAAGTACCATCGGCGCACGTTTCAAAGAGCGAAGCAACCTGTTCGTCGCTCATCGTCGCTGTCCAATCTCGGTTCGGCCATGGCGCGCGCCCAAGGCGGCGTCGCAGTTCCTCCGCGATCACCCCGTCGGACCCCTCCAGCGGGAGCGTCTGCACCAGCGGCCACGTCGGCACGAGCCACATCCATCCCCGCCGCTGGACCATCGGTCGCTCGCCGAGCAGCCATGCCCCGATCAGAATGCACACGGCCAAACTCGCCCAACGGCCCCGTCGGCGTGTCCGTCGCAGCGATCGCACGCCGACGCCAGCTCGTCCGCACTCCGGGCACACCCACGCATCTCCGGATTCGCTGTCGAGTCTGGCCGCGCTCATGTCGTACCAGCATCGCGGACACCGTCGCCGCCCGTGAGCCCGATCCCAAAGCAGTGCCCACACAAGCAGCGCCGCACCCACCGCCCCCAGCGCAATGCCCGAGGAGTACCACACCCACACGCTCTGCCACCACGAAGAGGTCACGAAACCAGTGTACCAACTGCCCCTTCCATGGTTGACCCCGCTCGCCCTTCGTAGCCTCTTCCAATGAAAAGGACCCTCCCGAAGGAGGGTCTTTGCAGAATATCTTGGTATTCCTCCGCGCTCTCCGCGCCTCCGCGAGAGACTCTTCGCTTAGTCCTCCGGCACATGCTCGCTTGTCACGATCTCCCGGAACCGGTGCCGGAGTTTGCCCGTGATCGGCCCCTCCCCGTCGCTGATCTTCTTGTCGCCGATGGAGTGCACCGCGATGATCTCCGCGGCCGTTCCGGTCAGGAACACCTCGTCGGCGCTGAGCACCTCGTCCAGCCGCATCAACTTCTCCTCGCAGGATACTTTGCAGTCCTTCGCGAGCGTCTCGATGACGAACTTCCGCGTCACGCCCTCGAGCAGGCCGCTCTCCCCGCAGATCGGCGGGGGCGTGAACATCTTCCCGCCCTTGATGATGAACAGGTTGTCGCCCGTGCACTCGGTCACGTACCCGTCGGTGGAGAGCATGATCGCCTCGTCGCACCCGGCCTCGATGGCCTCCATCTTGGCGAGGATGTTGTTGAGATAGTTCAGGCTCTTGATCCGTGGGTCCAGGCACGCCACCGGCGTCTTGGGCCGCTTGGCCACCACGACCTTCATCCCGCTCTTGTACGCCTCCTCCGGATAGAGCCGGATCTGGTCGGCGATGCAGATCACCCCGGCCACGGGGCAGCGCCGCGGGTCGAGGCCCAGCGTGCCGACGCCGCGCGTCACCAACAGGCGGATGTACCCCTCCTTCAGACCGTTGGCCGAGATGCAGTCGCGCTGGATCTGGATCATCTCCCGCTGCGAGACGGGCACCCTCAGGTGGATCGCCTCGGCGCACCGGTACAGCCGGTCCATGTGCGACTGGCACTTGAAGATCTTCCCGCGGTACACGCGGATCCCCTCGAACACCCCGTCCCCATAGAGCAGGCCGTGGTCGTACACGCTCACCATCGCGTCGCGCTTGGGGAGCATCTGCCCGTTGACATAGATGATCGGCGTCGCGCCGGGATCGGCTCTCCATTGGTCGGTCGCGGGGCCCGGTTTCGCCGCGCCCCCCCCCCCCCCCACCCCCCCCACACTCGCGGCCTGCGCGGCCGCCGCGCCGTTGCCGGCGTGCGTGCGTGCTGTGCTCGTCGTGGGGGTGGCGTTCATGGGCGCTCCTTCAAGAAAAAATCGATGCCTTCACCCCCGCCCCCCCGGTTCTCCAGTCCAAAACCCCGTCCCGGGGCCAAGCATACGCGCCCAAAACGCCGCGTCCGCCGCTCATCCAACGAACATCGCCGCCAATTTGTTCGGCCCGCCCGCCGCGCCGGATCAGCACACGCGGGAACTCTCCCGGACAATTCCCGAGGCCCGTCCCCGCCGCGCCGCCCCACTCTGTGCAACTCCGTGTCCTCGGTGTTTCAATCCGGCCTACGCCACGCGCACTTCCGCGCCCAGTTCCTTCTTCGCCGCCCCGACCAGAGCCTCCACCTGCGGCGAGACCTCCTCGTGCGTGAGCGTCCGGGCCGGATCGCGGAACCGCATCCGCATCGTCACCGACTTCTTCCCCGGCCCCGCCTGCGCTCCGCGATACGCCCCGACAAACGCCCACGACTCCAGCCGCTCCACCCTCAGCCCCGCCACCAGCGCATCGATCCTCGCCCACGCCGTCTCCTCGCGCACGATCAGCGACACGTCCCGCTCGATCGACGGGAACGCCGGCAGCGCGTGCACCAGCGACTTGGGCGGCCACAGCGCCGTCAGCGACGCCAGACCAAGCTCGGCCGCCACCACCGGCGTCTCCAGCCCGTGCTCGCCCTGCACGCCCGCCGAGATCACCCCGAAGCACCCGGCCCGCTCCCCGTTGATCCGCACCTCCGCGAACGCCCCCGCATCCCACGCCGCGCTCGGCGGTGTGACGCTCGGGATCACCTCAACGCGCACGCTCTCCCCGCCCAGCGCCCGGGCCGCGCTCTCGATCGTCCCGCGCACCAGCCGAACCGCGGCCTGCTTCTTCTCCACCCCCTTCGCCCCCGCCGGAAAGCAGCAATCCGCCAGCAGCGCCACGTTCACCCGCTCAATCTCCTGCCCGCGATCGCCCTTCTTGGCGGGAGTGGGGGGGGGAGTCTCCGCGAACACCGACGAGATCTCGAACAGCCGCAACCCCGCGCCCGCCGCCACCCCGCCCACCTCCCCATCGGCCAGCACCCCGCGGCCCTGGTTCGCCCGCCGGCACGAGAGCAAACTCACCAGCGCGCTCGGCCGCAGCACCGGGTCCGCCTTCCGGCGCTCGTCGCACACCGTCATCATCGCCAGCCCCGCCGGCACGAACGGCTTGGCGGCCTTGGGCGACACGAACGTGAACGTCACCGCCTCGTAGAACCCCAGCCCCGTGAGCACGCGCCCGAGCGCCTCCACCGCCCGCTCGCTCGCCTGCGGCGGGGCCACCCGCACGCCCACCATCTCGTGCACGGGAAGTTTGTCCAGCCCGTGCGTCCGCGCGATCTCCTCGATCAGATCGATCTCGCGCTCCAGGTCCGGCCGGTGCGCCGGGATCGTGCACGCCAGCACCGCCTCGTCCGCCCCGCTCCCCGGGGCCATCGGCTCGGGAATGGTCGCGATCTCGTGCGCCTCGAGCACCCGCTGCGCATCGGGCATCGGCACGTTCACCCCAAGCATCGCCGCCACCCGCGACGGGCGCACCCGCACCGTCGAGAGCGGCCTGGGCTCCGGCCCCGCGTGGATCACCCCCGGCAGCAATCGCCCCCCCGTCAACCGGCAGATCAGCGCGCTCAGCCGCTTCCCCGCCGCCTCGATCGTCCGCGCATCCACGATCCGCTCGAACCGGTACGACGCCTCGGTCCGCAGCCCGAACCGGCGCGCCGACCGCCGCACCGCCACCGGCTCCCACGTCGCGGCCTCCAGCACGATGTCCGTCGTCCGCTCGCTCACGCCCGTCTCCGCCCCGCCCATCACCCCCGCCAGGCTGATCGCCCGGTGCTCATCCGCCACCACCACCTCATCCCCGCGCATCTCGATCGTCTTCCCATCCAGCAGCACCAACTTCTCCCCCTTCCCCGCAACGCGCACGACGATCCGTGCCTTTCCATCCCCGCCCTTGCCCAGCGCCGCCAGATCGAACACGTGCGAGGGCTGCCCATACTCAAAGCCCACGAAGTTCGTGATGTCCACCACGTTGTTGATCGACCGCTGCCCCACCCCCTCCAGCGCACCCACCAGCCACTTCGGGCTCGGCCCCACCCTCGCCCCCGTGATCACCCGCGCCGTGAACAGCGGACACTCCCCGTGCACCCGGTTGTCCACCGCCAGCACCGCCCCCACATCCTGCGACCCGCTCGCCGGCGTCGCCCGCCCCTCCCCCCCCTCGGCGAACCAGTCGTGAACCTTCCCCGGCGCGGGCAACTTCAACCGGCGAGCCACGCTCGCCCCCGAGGCAGCCGCGATCTCCCGCGCCACCCCGATGTGCGAGAGCACATCCCCGCGATTCGACGTCACCTCCACATCCAGCATCACATCGCCGCTCGGCAGCGTCACCGCCGACTCGATCGGAAACCCGGCATACGTCAGCACCCGCTCCGCCTCCTCGGCGGTCACGTTCCCCGGCTCCAGATACTCGTTCAACCAGCGCAAAGAGATGTGCATCGCCAAGGGTAGAGACCCACACCCCAAAGAGCCTCTCGCGTAAGCGAGAGGTGGCTGACTCCGGGTGGCACGGGCAGCTCGCTGCCCGTGGTGTTGCAAGCCCGATAGCCGACGACGACCAACGAGTGTTCAGTTCCAAAGCCATCCGTCCGGAGGGCGCGCCGAGCAAGCCTCTGGTGGGCAGCCAGGTCTTCTCTCGTCTTCGCCTTACCTTCCCGCCCGGCTCAGGGCGGGCCACGACCACCAAGACGCCCACCCCCAGACATCTGTACACTCTCCTCATGCTGCGACCCCTCCTCCTCGCCGCCCTCACCCTCTGCCTCACAGGCTGTGTCCTGCAATCCGACCCCGCACTCCAGAGCAGTGGGGGGGCCACCACCACCTCCGCCCCCCGCGACTTCTGGATCGGCATCACCGTCACCGGCCCCATCCGCGAATCTTCCGCCGCCTACGACGCCCTCCCCCCGCCCCCCCCCCCCCCCCGCTTCGTCCTCCACGCCCCCCC
>OEIU01001141.1_pt1 | contig 18687 bp, 15 predicted proteins | sample 1539221 | NCBI WGS metagenome assembly OEIU01 (sample SAMN03792071, study PRJEB22550) | activated sludge metagenome | feature: wastewater treatment plant; material: activated sludge; isolation source: Wastewater treatment plant of a petroleum refinery complex | place: Argentina: Zarate | collected...
GAGCGGGCTTCGCGAGAGGGGAGAGGGGCGACCGAAGGGTCGCCCCTTTTTCTTTTGTTATCAGGCGCTTGAGGGCCAGGCCCCGGAGGCGAGTGCGGTATACTCCGCGCCCTCGGAGGGATGGATGAGTGGTTTAAGTCGCACGCCTGGAAAGCGTGTAGGGGTTAACAGCCCCTCGGGGGTTCGAATCCCCCTCCCTCCGCCAGTCGCTCAGCCGCCTTGCCGCGCGATCAGCGTCACGCCGACGACGATCAGCGCGATACCCAGCCACCCGCCGGCACCCATCGTCTCGCCGAGCCAGTAGCGCGCGATCAGCGCGTTGATGATGTAGCCGATCGAAAGCATCGGATACGCCAGGGTGACCGGCACGCGGGTGAGTGCGGCGATCCACACGACGAGGCTCACGCCATAGCAAGCGAACCCGAGCAGGAACGGCCAGTCGCCGAGGATGCGCAGCGCGATCGGCAGCGCCTGCGACAGCGAGAATTCGACCGGGCCCAGGCGGTTGGTGCCGTGCTTGAGCAGGGTCTGGGCCAGTGCATTGAGCACGACGCCGGCCAGGACGAGCGCGAAACTGAGCGGGTTCATCGGCGCACATCTTAGCTGCTAAACTCTGCCGCGCCATGTCAGCGAGTTCCCGCTCAGGCCTGTCTGCCGTGACCCTCGCCGCCCTGGGCGTCGTCTACGGCGACATCGGCACCAGCCCGCTGTACGCGTTCAAGGAGGCCTTCAGCGGCACGCATGGCCTGCCCCTCACGCCGGCAAACGTCTTTGCCGTGCTGTCGATGATCTTCTGGGCGGTGACGATCATCGTCTCCGTCAAGTACGTGTCGATCATGCTTCGCTTCGACAACCGGGGCGACGGGGGCGTGCTCGCGCTGCTCTCGTATTGCGCGCACCTGGTGCGCGAGCGTCCGCGGCTGCTCTGGGTCGTCACGATCCTCGGTGCGTTCGCGGTGTCGCTCTTCTATGGCGATGCGGTGATCACGCCGGCGATCTCGGTGCTGTCGGCCGTAGAGGGCATCGTCGTGCTGGCGCCCGACCTGCACGTGCTCGTGCTGCCGATCGCCATCGGCATCATCATCGGGCTGTTCCTGATCCAGCGACGCGGCACTGCAGCGGTCGGCGCCTTCTTCGGCCCGATCATGGTGGTCTGGTTCCTCGCGCTTGCCGGCACCGGCGTGGCCAGCATCGTGCAGAATCCGGCAGTACTGCAGGCGCTCGATCCGCGCTATGCGCTGAAGCTGATCGTCGAGCAGCCGGCGCTGGCCTTCCTCGCGGCGAGCGCGGTGTTCCTGTGCATGACGGGCGCCGAGGCGCTTTATGCCGACATGGGGCATTTCGGGCGCCGCCCGGTCCAGCTCGCGTGGTTCGCGCTGGTGCTGCCGTCGCTGACGCTGAACTACTTCGGGCAGGGCGCGCTGGTGCTGCGCGATCCCGAGGCGGCCCGCAACCCGTTCTACCTGCTGGCGCCGGAGCCGCTGCTGCTGCCGCTGATCGTCCTCGCAACGCTTGCGACGGTGATCGCATCGCAGGCGACGATCTCGGGGGCGTTCTCGGCGACCCAGCAGGCGTCGCGCCTGAACTTCCTGCCCCGCCTGCGCGTGATGCATACCTCGGAGGTCGCGCAGGGACAGATCTACATCCCGGTGGTGAACTGGCTGCTGCTCGTGCTGGTGCTGGCGCTGGTGCTCGGCTTCCGCAGTTCCGGCGCGCTGGCCTCGGCCTATGGCATCGCGGTCGCGGGTGACCTGCTGATCACCAGCACGATGATGCTGATCGTGCTCCCATTGGCCGGCAATGCGCGGCTGCGCATGCTCTGGCCGATGTTCCTGCTGTTTGCCGTCGTGGAACTCGCGTTCTTCGCCGCCAATGCCGCGAAGCTGCTGCATGGCGGCTGGTTCCCGATCGCGCTGGCCACCGTCGTGTTCACGGTGCTGACCACCTGGCGCCGCGGCATCGACATCATGCGCGCGAGGAAGGACGCGGCGCCGAACGCGACCCGCGACGGGCTGAGCCTCGACATCGCCGACGTGCCGCGCGTGCCGGGCGCGGCGGTGTTCTTCTCTTCGTCGCGCGGCGGTTGCCCTAGCGCCTTCCTGCACAACCTGAAGCACAACAAGATCGTCCACGAACAGACAGTGTTCTTGACCGTCGAATTCGACGAGGCGCCGCGCGTGCCCGACGACGAACGCATCGAGGTGATGCGCGGGGCGAACGGGATCGTGAAGATCATGTCGCACTTCGGCTATCGCGAAGAGCCCGACGTCGACCTCGTGCTCCGGCTGGCGGCGCGCAAGGGTGTCGCCTGCACGATCGGCCAGACCTCGTTCTTCACCAGCAAGCCGACCCTCGTGTCGGTGAGCCGGCGCGGCCTGTTCGGATGGCGGCGATCGCTGTTCGGGTGGATGCTCCAGAACAGCACCAGCGTGGCGAACTACTTCAACCTGCCGCCCGACCGGGTGGTCGAACTCGGTACGCAGGTCGCGATCTGAGCGCGACCGGCGGCTGCTCGAGCGCCGGCGGCAGGCATGCCGCCCGCGCAGGCGCGTCGTTCGACCGCTATTCGAGCGATTGCGCGAGGTCGGCCAACAGGTCCTCGGTGGCTTCGATGCCGCAGGCGAGCCGTACCAGGTTGGGGGCGATCCCGGCGGCCTTCATCTGCGGCTCGTTGAGCGTGCCGCTGAACATCGCCGCGGCGTGCACCGCCAGCGACTCGACGCCGCCGAGGCTGGCCGCCTGCGCGAACAGCCGTAGCCGCGAGACGAACCGCTGCGTATGCGTATAGTCGCCGCGCAGTCGCACCGACAGCACGCCACCGAACCCGCGCATCTGGGCGCGGGCGAGCGCGTGCTGCGGATGGCTCTCGAGCCCCGGGTAGTGGACCGCCTCGATCGCGGGATGTCCCTCGAGGAACCGCGCGACGGCCAGCGCGTTGTCGTTGGCGCGCGCGACCCGCAGCGACAGGGTGCGCATGCCGCGCAACAGCAGCCAGGCGTCGAAGGCGCCGAGCGTGCTGCCCAGCGCGATCGTGCTGTGCCAGATGCGGTCGACGAGCGCGGCGCGCGACACGACCACGCCGGCGATCAGGTCGTGGTGGCCGCCCAGGTACTTGGTCGCGCTGTGAACCACCACGTCGACCCCGCATGACAGCGGCTGCTGGTTCAGCGGCGTCGCGAAGGTGTTGTCGGCGACGCTGATGGCGCCGACCGCGCGAGCGGCCTCGGCGACCGCGCGCAGGTCGGTCAGCGTCATCGTCGGGTTCGACGGCGTCTCGACCATGACGAGCCGTGCGCCGCGGCGGACCGCGGCGACCAGGCCGGCGGTGTCGGCCTGGTCGACCAGCTCGACGCGCACGCCGAAGCGCGGCAGCAGCTCGGTGAACAACTGCGTCGTGCCCATGTAGTGGCTGGTCTGGGCAACCGCCCGGTCGCCTGCGGCGAGCAGCCCCAGAAGGACCGCCGAGACCGCGCCCATGCCGCTCGCCGTCATCAGCGCGGCCTCGCCGCCTTCGAGGCGGGCGATCATCCGGGCGACGCGCTCGTGGGTCGGGTTTCCGTAGCGGGTGTAGAAGCGCGGATGGCGCGGGCGCGTGGCCATCTCGGCGAACTCGCCGGCGTCGCGCGCCGCGTGCGTGACCGACGGATGGATGGACGGCGCGAGCGCGGCATCGCCCGAGTCCTCACGATCGGCGTGGATCAGCAGCGTGTCCGGACGGCGGGGTGGGGAGGTCATCGTTCAGGGACGTATCGGGGCGGCAAGTAGAATGACGCCATGTACCCGACGACATGGCGGCGATCGCCGCACCTGATTCTAGCCTGCGCGGTGGTCGTGCTCCTGCTGGCGATGGGCGTGCGCGCGATCTTCGGCCTGTTCATGCGGCCGATGGGAATGGCGCGCGGCTGGGCTTACGAACACACGGGCTCGTACGACCTGATGTGGTGGCTCGGGCCCATGGCTGCTGCCTCTGCCCGGGAACCGTCATGAGCCGGGGCCTGCGCATCCTCGTCTATGTCGCGGGCGCAGCCGCCCTCGGCTTCGTGACGACCTGGACATTCCTCGCATACCTGAACCCTGACCGCGTGGTCGATTTCGCGACGCTGCTGCAGATGTGCGGCATCCCCATCGCGCGCTGAAGCATTTCCCCGGTCTTTCCACAAGATGGCGACACGCAAGAGCGACTACAGCGAATCGTCGATTCGCGTCCTGAAGGGCCTCGAGCCCGTCCGGCAGCGGCCGGGCATGTACACGCGCACCGAGAACCCGCTGCACATCGTGCAGGAGGTGATCGACAACGCCGCCGACGAGGCGCTGGCGGGCTATTGCCGCGAGATCGCGGTCACGCTGCACGCCGACGGCAGCGTGTCGGTCGACGACGACGGTCGCGGAATTCCGGTCGGACTGCACCCGGACGAGAAGGTGCCGGTGGTCGAGATCGTGTTCACGCGCCTGCACGCGGGCGGCAAGTTCGACAAGGCGGCCGGCGGCGCCTACAGCTTCTCGGGCGGATTGCACGGGGTCGGCGTATCGGTGACCAACGCGCTGTCGAAGCGCATGGAGGTCACGGTGTGGCGAGATTCTGCGGTCCATCGCATCGCCTTCGCCGGCGGCGAAGTGGCGACGCCGCTCGCGAAGCAGGCCGCCGAACGCGGCGACCGGCGCAGCGGCACGCGGGTGCGCTGCTGGCCCGACCCGAAGTACTTCGACTCGCAGGCCATTCCGGGCGCCGAGCTCGCCCAGCTGCTGCGCTCGAAGGCGGTCCTGCTACCCGGCGTCAAGGTCACGCTGCTCGACGAGAAGAGCGGCCGGCGCCAGGCCTGGCAGTACGCCGAGGGCCTGCGGGGCTACCTGACCGAGTCGCTGGCCGCGCTCTCGGGCGCCGAGCCTGTCATCCCGCTGTTCGAAGGCGAGCAGTCGGTGGGCCCGGGCCACGACACCTTCGCCGAGGGCGAGGGCGCCCACTGGGTGGTGGCCTGGACCGAGGAGGGCGGCCTGCTGCGCGAGTCGTACGTGAACCTGATTCCCACGTCGGCCGGGGGCACGCACGAGTCGGGCCTGCGCGAAGGGCTGTTCGCCGCGGTCAAGGGCTTCATCGAGTTGCACAACCTGCAGCCGAAGGGCATCAAGCTGTTGCCCGAAGACGTCTTCGCGCGCGCGAGCTTCGTGCTGTCGGCGAAGGTGCTCGATCCGCAGTTCCAGGGCCAGATCAAGGAGCGGCTGAACTCGCGCGACGCACTGCGGCTCGTGTCGTCGCTGGCGAAGCCGCAACTCGAGCTGTGGCTGAACCAGCACGTCGAGCACGGTCGCAAGCTGGCCGAGCTGGTGATCCGCCAGGCGCAGGCGCGCAGCCGCGCGGCTCAGAAAATCGAGAAGAAGAAGAGCTCGGGCGTCGCGGTGCTGCCCGGCAAGCTCACCGACTGCGAGTCGACCGACGTCGCGCGCAACGAGCTGTTCCTGGTCGAGGGCGATTCGGCGGGCGGATCGGCGAAGATGGGCCGCGACAAGGAGTTCCAGGCGATCCTGCCGCTGCGCGGCAAGGTGCTCAACACCTGGGAGACCGAGCGCGACCGCCTGTTCGCGAACAACGAGATCCACGACATCGCCGTCGCGGTCGGCGTCGACCCGCACGAGGCCGGCACCGACCCCGACCTGTCGAACCTGCGCTATGGGCGCATCTGCATCCTGTCGGACGCCGACGTGGACGGTGCGCACATCCAGGTGCTGCTGCTCACGCTGTTCTTCAGGCACTTTCCGGCGCTCATCGAGCGCGGCCACGTGTACGTCGCCCGGCCTCCGTTGTACCGCGTCGACGTGCCGGCGCAGGGCAAGCGGCCGCTGCGCAAGCTCTATTGCCTGGACGACGGCGAGCTGAAACACGTCGAGGACAAGCTGCGCAAGGACGGCGTGCGCGAAGGCACCTGGGCGATCTCGCGCTTCAAGGGGCTGGGCGAAATGAACGCCGAGCAGCTGTGGGAGACGACGATGAACCCCGACACGCGCCGGATGCTGAAGGTGTCGTTCGGCGACGTCGATCCCGCGGGCACGCGCGAACGGTTCACGATGCTGATGGGCAAGGGCGAGGCGGCGTCGCGGCGCGCGTGGCTCGAGGAGCGCGGCAACGAGGCCGAGGTGGACATCTGATGGAAGAGCTCGATCTGTTCCCGGCCGGTGGCGAGCCCGGGGAAGGCGCCGACGATTCGCTGACGCTTGCACAGTATGCCGAGCGTGCCTACCTCGACTATGCGGTCTCGGTGGTCAAGGGGCGCGCGCTGCCCGACGTCTGCGACGGCCAGAAGCCGGTGCAGCGGCGCATCCTGTATGCGATGAGCGAGATGGGGCTCGGCCCCACGGCGAAGCCGGTGAAGTCGGCGCGCGTGGTCGGCGACGTGCTCGGCAAGTTCCATCCGCACGGCGACGTCGCCGCCTACGACGCGCTGGTGCGCATGGCGCAGTCGTTCACGCTGCGCTATCCGCTGATCGACGGTCAGGGCAACTTCGGCTCGCGAGACGGCGACGGCGCGGCGGCCATGCGCTACACCGAGGCGCGGCTCACGCCGTACGCGAAGCTGCTGCTCGACGAGCTCGACCAGGGCACGGTCGACTTCACCGCCAACTACGACGGCTCCACCGAGGAGCCGGTGCTGCTGCCTGCGCGGCTGCCGATGGTGCTCCTCAACGGCGCGTCGGGCATCGCGGTCGGCATGGCCACCGAGATCCCGCCGCACAACCTGCGCGAGGTCGCAGCCGCGGCGGTTGCGCTGCTGAAGAACCCGAGGACCGACGTCGACGCGCTGCTGGCGCTGCTGCCGGGGCCCGACTTCCCGGGCGGCGGCCAGATCATCTCGTCGCCCGCCGACATCCGCGAGATCTACGCGTCCGGCCGTGGCTCGCTCAAGGTGCGCGCGCGACACGTCGTCGAAGAGCTGGCACGGGGCCAGTGGCAGCTGGTGGTCACCGAGTTGCCGCACGGCGTGTCCGCGCAGAAGGTGCTCGAGGAGATCGAGGAGCTCAGCAATCCGAAGCTGCGCCCGGGCAAGAAGTCGCTCACACCCGAGCAACTGCAGCTCAAGCAGGCGCTGCTCGCGGTGCTCGACACGGTGCGCGACGAGTCCGGCAAGGACGCGCCGGTGCGCCTGGTGTTCGAGCCGAAGACCTCGCGCATCGACCAGCAGGAGCTGTTGCGCGTATTGCGCGCGCACACCAGCCTCGAGGCTGGCGTGCCGATGAACCTGGTGATGATCGGCGTCGACGGCCGGCCGCGCCAGAAGGGCCTGGCCGAGATCCTCGCCGAGTGGTGCGAGTTCCGCGTGAGCACGGTCACGCGCCGCACCGGGCACCGGCTCGGCAAGGTCGGCGACCGGATCCACATCCTCGAGGGCCGGCAGCTGGTCCTGCTGAACATCGACGAAGTGATCCGCATCATCCGTGAATCCGACGAACCGAAGGCGGCGCTCATCGCCGCGTTCGGGCTCAGCGACCGGCAGGCCGAGGACATCCTCGAGATCCGGCTGCGCCAGCTGGCGCGGCTCGAGGCGATCCGCATCGAGCAGGAGCTCGCCGAATTGCGCGCCGAGCGCGAGTCGCTCGAGGCGCTGCTCGCCAGCCCGGCAGCGATGCGCCGGCAGGTGGTGCGCGAGATCGAGTCCGACGCGAAGCAGTACGGCGACGCGCGGCGCACGCTGATCGAGGCGGCGGAGCGGACGACCGTCGAGCTCAGGGTCGCCGAGGAGCCGGTGACCGTCATCGTCTCCGAGAAGGGCTGGGTGCGTGCGCGCCAGGGGCATGGCCACGATGCGACGCAATTCGGCTACAAGGCCGGCGATGGCCCGTACGGCGCGTTCGAGGTGATGACTACCGACCAGCTGTTCGCGATCGCGACCAATGGCCGGGTCTACTCGGTGCCGGTGTCGCAGTTGCCGTCGGCGCGCGGCGACGGGGCCCCGATCACCAGCTTCGTCGAGCTCGAGCCGGGGTCGCGGATCGATCACGCGTTCGCTGCGCCGTCGGGCACCGGCGTGCTGCTGGCCACCCGCCGCGGCAACGGCATGCTGTGCCAGGCAGCCGACCTGGTCGGGCGCACCCGCCAGGGCAAGAGCTTCGTGACGGTCGACGCCGACGACGCGCCGCTGCGTCCGGCGCTGTTCACGCCCGGGATGTCCCGCGTGCTCTGCGTGTCGGCCGAGGGCAAGGCGCTGGTGTTCGGGCTGGGCGACGTGAAGGTGCTGCGCAACGGCGGGCGCGGCGTGATCCTGATGGGACTCGATCCGAAGGACACGCTGCGGCAGGCGATCGTGTTCGGCGAGACCGGCGTGCGCGTGCGCGGCACTGCGCACCGCGGCGGCAAGGCGGTAGAGCGGGTGTTCGGCGCGACGGCGCTCGAGGCCTGGGCGGGGGCGCGCGCGCGCAAGGGGCGCTTCCTCGAGCCGCGCGTGAGGGACGCGGTGCTGGAGTGCGCGAAGTGAACCTGCGCCCGATGATGTTCGAAGCGCGCGATGCGGCGGCCGGGCCGCGTGGCGGGCCCGCGGCGCGATTCGGCGCTTGTGGGCGCGGGCTGCCCCGTCAGCTGACGAGCTCGCCCGAGATGCAGACGACCGCGGCGCCGCCGATCTCGATGCCGTCGGCGTCGTAGCGCACGTCGACCCATCCGTCGCGGCCGACTGCCCGGCCCTGGCGCGCCCGATACGCGCGGGGCACGCCGCGCTCGCGAAGGTAGGCGGCCACGCAGCCGTTGCCCGAGCCGCACACCGGGTCCTCGACGATGCCGTGCGCCGGGGCGAACGAGCGGACCTCGTACGCGGCGACGTCTGGGCGCAACGACTCGCCGAACACGGTGACGCCGCCCAGGCCGAGCTCGCGCGACAGCCTGGCAACCGCGTCGACGTCGGGCCGCAACGACAGGACTGCCTCGTCGGAAGCGAGTTCGGCGATCAGCCACACCGGACCCACGTCGACGACGCGCGGCTCGGCCACCGCGGCGGCGCCCAGCGCGCGCTCGAGCGACGCTCGCGCCGACGGGTCGATCGCGCGCAGGCGGGGCTGCGGCATGCGCAGCCAGAGTCGGCGAAGCGCAGGCCCGGCCGGCGCGGCGGGCTCCCAGGTGGCGGTCTCCCCCTTGGCGGGCTCGATCGCGATCGGCACGAGGCCCGCCTCGCACTGCTGCACAAGTTGTCCGTCGCGCGGACGCACGCGCCCGGACTGCAGCAGCGCCCAAGCCGAGCCGATCGTCGGATGGCCCGCGAACGGCAGCTCGGCGCCCGGCGTGAAGATCCGCAGCCGATAGTCGGCCCGGGGATCGTCCGGCGCAAGCACGAAGGTCGTCTCCGACAGGTTGGTCCAGCGGGCGATCGCCTGCATGGCCTTCGCGTCGAGTCCGCCGGCGTCGAGCACCACCGCGACCGGATTGCCCAGGTAGGGACGATCGGTGAACACGTCGACCTGCATGAACGGGCGCGAAGTCATGTCGGGGCTCCTGGTTCGATCGACGCGGGCGGCGCGGCCCGGCGGCCCGGCACGGGTTCCGCCGGACGAGCGGACAGTGTAGTCTGTGCCGCATGTACAGTGCCGGTACAGTGACTCCGCCGCAGCCGCCGTCGTTCCTCAGCCCGCGCAGCGATCGTACGCTGGTGGAGCAGATCGTCGACTGGTACGCGGCGCGCATCGACGAGCGGGTGATCCGGCCGGGAACCCGGATGCCGTCGGTGCGCCAGTTCGCGGCCGGGCACGGGGTGTCGCGCTTCACCGTGGTCGAGGCCTACGACCGGCTGATCGCGCGCGGTTACCTCGAGTCGCGTCGTGGCTCGGGTTTCTTCGTGCGCGAGCGCAGCGTGCAGGCCGCGCTGTCGGCTGCCCGGGCGTGGGCCGAGGCGCCGGCGCCGGGCCTCGACGTCGTCTGGCTGTTGCGCAACATGTTCAAGAAGCTGCCCGCTCGCGACATGCCGGGCGCCGGCGTGCTGCCGCCCGACTGGCTCGACGACTCGCTGATCGCCGCCAGCCTGCGCGCGCTCGGACGGCGCAACGCCAGCGCCTACCTCGACTACGGGGAGCCGCAGGGATACCTGCCGCTTCGCCAGCAGTTGCAGCTGAAGCTGGCCGAGAACGGCATCGCGGCCGCGCCCGAGCAGATCCTCACCGTCAACGGCGTCTCGCAGGGGCTGGACCTGGTCGCGCAGCACTTCGTGCAGCGCGGCGACACGGTGCTGGTCGACGAGCCGTCGTGGTTCCTGATGTTCGGCCGCTTCGCGTTGCTCGGCGCGCGCGTGATCGGCGTGCCGCGGCTCGCGGACGGTCCCGACGTCGAGCGGCTGCGGGCGCTGGCGGCCGAGCACCGGCCGAAGCTGTTCATCACCGTCTCGGTGCTGCACAACCCGACCAGCACCGCGACCAGCGGCGCCAGGGCGTTTCAGGTCCTGCGACTCGCCGAGGAGTTCGGCTTCACCGTCGTCGAGGACGACGTGAATTGCGACCTCCACCCGGGCCCGTCGGTGCAGCCCTGCGTCCGCGTCGCGTCGCTCGACCAGTTGCACCGCGTGGTCTACCTCGGCGGCTTCTCGAAGTCGCTGGCCGCCAACCTGCGCGTCGGCTTCGTCGCCTGCGATGCAGCGCTGGCGCGGGCCCTGACCGACCTGAAGATGCTGGTGGGACTGACCAGCCCCGAATTCGGCGAGCGTGTCGTCTTCCGGGTGCTGTCCGAGGGGCACTACCGGCGCCACCTCGACCGGCTGCGCGCGCGCCTGGCGGCTGCGCAGGAGCCCGCGCTGCGCGCGATCGAGCGCCTCGGCCTGCGGCCGTTCGCGACACCCGGCGTCGGCATGTTCGTCTGGGCCGACGCGGGCATCGACACCAACCCGGTCGCCCGCGCGATGCTCGACCGGGGCTACCTGATGGCGCCCGGGAGCCTGTTCCTGCCCGACCAGCGTCCGAGCACGTGGATGCGGTTCAATATCGCCAACAGCACGAACCCGGCGATGCTCGCGGCGCTGGACGCGACGCTGCAGGCGGCGGGCGGACGCCCTTGAACTGGCGGTGAACGGCCCCATCTGGGGGCCGGCGCGGGGCCGCGCGACGGATCGAGCGGGCGCACGCGTCCGGGGATTCGCCGGACGCACGGGCCGCGAAGGGCAAACCGGACCACAGATGGGTGCGAAATGGGTGCGATGAAGGAAACGCTGGGATTCCAGACCGAGGTGAAGCAGCTGCTGCAGCTGATGATCCATTCGCTGTACAGCAACCGCGAGATCTTCCTGCGCGAGCTGGTGTCGAACGCCTCCGACGCTTGCGACAAGCTGCGTTTCGAGGCCCTCGACCGGCCCGAGCTCTACGAGGGCGACACCGAACTGGGCATCCGCATCGAGATCGACCCCGCGGCGCGCACGCTGACGGTCTCCGACAACGGCATCGGCTTGTCCCGCGACGAGGCCGTCGAGCACCTCGGCACGATCGCGCGCTCGGGCACCCGCGAGTTCTTCGGCAGGCTGTCGGGCGACCAGGCGAAGGACGCGCAGCTGATCGGCCAGTTCGGCGTCGGCTTCTACTCGGCCTTCATCGTCGCCGACCGGGTCACCGTGATGTCGCGGCGCGCCGGGCTGGCGGCCGGCGAGGCGGTGCGTTGGGAATCCGACGGCAGCGGCGAGTTCTCGGTCGAGACGGTCGAGAAGGCGGGGCGGGGCACCGACGTGATCCTGCACCTGCGCGGCGGCAAGGCCGGCGCATCCGATGGCGACGCTGCCGCCGACGAGCAGGGCTTCGACGACCTCCTGTCGCCGTGGACCATCAAGTCGATCGTGCGCCGCTATTCGGACCACATCTCGCTGCCGATCCGGATGCGCAAGGAGCAATGGGACGCGGACGCCAGGCAGATGCGTGCGACCGACGAGTGGGAGACGGTGAACCAGGCGAGCGCGCTCTGGGCGCGGCCCAAGTCGGAACTCGACGACGAGCAGTACCGCGCGTTCTACAAGCACCTGTCGCACGACGACGGCGATCCACTCGCCTGGACGCACAATCGGGTCGAGGGTCGCACCGAGTACACGCAGCTGCTGTACGTGCCGTCGAACGCGCCGTTCGACCTCTGGGACCGCCAGCGGCGCAGCGGCGTTCGCCTGTACGTGCGGCGCGTGTTCATCATGGAGGACGCCGAGCAGCTGCTCCCGGCGTGGCTGCGCTTCGTGCGCGGCGTGATCGACTCGAACGACCTGCCGCTGAACGTGTCGCGCGAGATCCTGCAGGAGAGCCGTGACGTCAGGGCGATCCGCGAGGGCTGCACGAAGCGCGTGCTGTCGCTGCTCGAGGAGATGGCGGGCGAGCGCCCCGACGACTATGCGAAGTTCTGGCGCGAGTTCGGCCAGGTGGTGAAGGAGGGCATCGGCGAAGACCACGCCAACCGCGATCGCATTGCGAAGCTGCTGCGCTTTGCGTCGACCGCGTCGGACGACGACGCGCAGTCGGTCTCGCTCGCCGACTACGCGGGCCGCATGAAGGAAGGCCAGAAGAAGATCTGGTACGTGACGGCGGACACGCCGTCGGCCGCGCGCAGCAGCCCGCATCTCGAGGTGTTCCGCAAGAAGGGCGTCGAGGTGCTGCTGCTCACCGACCGCGTCGACGAGTGGATGCTGTCGTTCCTCACCGAGTTCGACGGCCACGAGCTCGCGTCGGTCGCCCGCGGCGGCCTGGACCTCGATGCGCTCGAGGACGAGGCCGAGAAAGCGGCCTCGAAGCAGGCGGCCGAGGAGTTCGCCGAGCTCGTCCAGAGCATCCGCACGGCGCTCGGCGACGCGGTCAAGGACGTGCGGATCACCCAGCGGCTGACCGATTCCGCGTCGTGCCTCGTGTCGGACGAAGGCGAGATCAGCGGCCACCTCGAGCGCCTGCTCAGGCAGGCCGGCCAGAAGGCGCCGCCGCGCAAGCCGATCCTCGAGATCAACCCGCAGCATCCGTTGCTCGCGCGCGCGCGCACGGACAGCGAACGCATCGCCGACTGGTCGCGGCTGCTGCTCGACCAGGCCGTGCTGGCCGAGGGAGGGCAACTCGACGATCCGGTGGCCTTCGTGCGCCGGATGAACGCGATGCTGGTCGGCGCCGCGCCGTCGACCCAGGCCGCCGCCTGAGGCGCCGGGTGCTGCAGGGACTGGCGCCGGTCGTCGGCCGAGCCTCGCGCCTGCTCGTGCTGGGAAGCTTCCCCGGCGAGGCCTCGCTCGCCGCGGGCCGCTACTACGCACACCCGCGCAACCAGTTCTGGCCGATCCTGGCGCGCGCGCTCGGCGAACCGCTGGTCGACTGGCCCTTCGAGCGTCGCTATCGCGCGGTGATCGCTGCCGGCTTCGCGATCTGGGACGTCTACGCGGGCTGCCGCCGCGAAGGCAGCCTCGACAGCAGCATCCGCGACGCCGCGCAGAACGACTTCGAATCGCTGCTGCGCCGCGCGCCGCGGCTGCGCGCCGTGTTGTTCAACGGCCGGACGGCGGGCCGCTACGAGCCCTGGTTCGCCGGGCGCGGCCTGGCGACGCGGGTGCTCCCGTCGACCAGCCCGGCCCATGCGGGGATGAGCGCGGCCGAGAAGGGCGAGCGCTGGTGCGAGGCGATCGAGGCGCTGCGATGACGCGCTCGCCGGCGCGCCGGGCGGGCGCTCCGCGCGGCGGCGCACGCCGCGACGACGATCCGGCGATCACGCTGTCCGAGGAGGCCGGCGTGCGCTACCTGCACTTCGGCTCGCCGTGGGTACAGGGGGCGATGCGCATTGCGCGTCCATATGCGATCGAGATCGACTACGTGCGCGACATGATGGCGTGGCTGCTCTTCCTCGCGCCGCCCGAGCGCATCCTGCAACTCGGGCTGGGCGCCGCAGCGCTGACCAAGTACTGCTGGCATCGCCATCGTGGCTCGCGGATCACCGCGGTCGAGCGCAGCGAGGCCGTGATTGCCAGTGCGCGCCGCGACTTCGCGCTGCCGGCCGACGACGCGCGACTGAAGGTCGTGCACGCCGACGCGGGCGAGTTCGTGGCACGGCCGTCGCAGCGCAGCCGTTACGGTGTCATCCAGGTCGACCTCTACGACCGCCTGGCGCGCGGGCCCGTGATCGACAGCCTGGCGTTCTACCGGCGCTGCCGCAGCGCGCTCGCGCCCTCGGGCGTGCTGGTCGTGAACCTGTTCGGCGAACACGACTCGTACCAGCGCAGCATCGAGCGCATCGGCCAGGTATTCGAAGGCCGGCTGCTGGCGCTGCCGCCGGTGCCCGCCGGCAACGTCGTGCTGCTCGCATTCCAGGGACCGCCGCTGCGCGTCGCCTGGGCGGCGCTGCGCCGGCGAGCGGGCGAACTCGAGCGCGCGGGCTTGCCGGCCCGCCGCTGGCTCGACGCCTTGCGCGGGCAGCAGGGGCGCTTCGCCGAGTTCGCGATCTGATCGGCCCGCCACTGCGGCGATGCGGTCCGCCACGGCTCGGCGGCGCTGCCGGTCGGGCCTGCGCCACGGCGGCGAGCGCGGCCATCGCGGGCCGACCGTCGGTTTCGACCGTTCATCCGTCGCGGACGCCCGGGCGCGGGCGCCGCTGCTAGCCTGCCCGCATGAACGCGCGTACCGATTCGGGGTCGGCCCTGGCCGCCGCCTTGCCGCCGCTCGGCCAGCCCGGGCGGCGGGTCGCCGTCGAAGATCTGTTGCCGGCGCTGGTCGCCGACGGACTGCTCGCGCAAGCCGACGCCGAGGCGGTGGGCCGCTACGCCCGGCTGTCGAACGCCGACCAGCACGCGCTGGTCGCGCTGGCGCGGCGCAAGCTGAAGTCGCCCGGTACGCACCGTCTGCTCGACCTGGACGTGCTGTGCCCCTGGTTCGCGCAGCGGGTCGGCCTGCCGTACGTCCACGTCGATCCGCTCAAGGTCGACCTGTCGCGCGTCGCCGAGGTGATGTCGAGCCAGTACGCGACGCGCTTCAAGATCCTGCCGCTCGAGGTGAAGGGCGGCGAGATCACGATCGCCACGGCCGAGCCGTTCGTCACCGACTGGGTCGACGAACTGCGCGGCCTGCTCCGGCGCGAGATCCGGCGCGTCATCGCGAACCCGCAGGACATCACCCGCTACATCGTCGAATTCTTCACGCTGGCGCGCACGGTGCGCGGCGCCCAGAAGAACGGGACGGCGGCGCACCAGAACAATTTCGAGCAGCTGGTCGAGCTCGGCCGCTCCGGCCGCAGCCTGGACGCCAACGACCAGCACGTGGTCACCATCGTCGACTGGCTCTGGCAATACGCGTTCGAGCAGCGCGCCAGCGACATCCACATGGAGCCCCGGCGCGAGGTCGGGTCGATCCGGTTCCGGATCGACGGCGTGCTGCACAACGTCTACCAGGTTCCGCCGTCGGTGTTCGCCGCGATGACCAGCCGCATCAAGCTGCTCGGGCGGATGGACGTGATCGAGAAGCGCCGCCCGCAGGACGGGCGCATCAAGACGCGCAGCGCCGACGGGCGCGAGATCGAGCTGCGCCTGTCGACGCTGCCGACCGCGTTCGGCGAGAAGCTGGTGATGCGGGTGTTCGACCCCGAGGTGCTGGTGCGCGACTTCGCCGAACTGGGTTTCGGCGACGACGACCTCGAGACCTGGGAGGCGATGACCTCCCGGCCCAACGGGATCGTGCTGGTGACCGGGCCGACCGGGTCGGGGAAGACGACGACGCTGTACACGACTCTCAAGCAGCTCGCGACCGACGACGTGAACGTCTGCACCGTCGAGGACCCGATCGAGATGGTCGAGCCGCGCTTCAACCAGATGCAGATCCAGCACGGGATCGACCTCAGCTTTGCCGACGGCATCCGCGCGCTGATGCGCCAGGACCCCGACATCGTCATGGTCGGCGAGATCCGCGACCTCGAGACGGCCGAGATGGCGATCCAGGCCGCGCTGACCGGTCACCTGGTGCTGTCGACGCTGCACACCAACGATGCGCCGTCCGCCGTCACCCGCCTGCTCGACCTGGGCGTGCCGCCCTACCTGCTCAATGCCACGCTGATCGGCGTGATGGCGCAGCGGCTGGTGCGCACGCTGTGCGAGTCGTGCAAGCAGGCGGCCGACGAGTTGCCCGAGGAGGAATGGAATGCGCTGATCGCGCCGTTTCGCGCCGCACGGCCGAAGCGCGTGTACCGGCCCGTCGGCTGCCTCGAGTGCCGGATGACCGGCTATCGTGGCCGCAGCGGCCTGTACGAGTTGCTGGTCGTCGACGCCGGCCTGCGCCAGCTGATCAACGAGAAGCCCGACCTCGGCGCGATCCGCCGTCGCGCGATCCGCAGCGGCCTGAAGCCGCTGCGCCTGGCGGGTGCCCAGAAGATCGCCGCCGGCGTGACGACCTGCGAGGAAGTGCTGAAGGCCGCCCCGCCGATCAGCGATTGACGACCGGGGCTACTTCGACAACTCGCGCATCGCCCGCTCGAGGCCCTGCAGCGTGACCGGGTACATCCGGTTCTGCAGCACCTGGCGGATCACGGCGATCGATTGCCGGTACTCCCAGACGCCCTCGGGCTCGGGGTTCAGCCACGCGAACTTCGGGAAGCGCTCGACGAGCCGGCGCAGCCACACGGCGCCGGCTTCCTCGTTGTTGTATTCGACCGAGCCGCCCGGCTGCAGCACTTCGTAGGGACTCATCGTCGCGTCGCCGACGAAGATCAGGCGGTAGTCGGGGTTGTACTTGCGGATGATGTCCCAGGTCGCGAAGCGCTCGGCGTGGCGGCGGCGGTTGTGCTTCCACAGGAAGTCGTAGACGCAGTTGTGGAAGTAGTAGAACTCGAGGTGCTTGAACTCGCTCTTGGCCGCCGAGAACAGTTCCTCGGTCTGCTTGATGTGGTCGTCCATCGTGCCGCCGACGTCGAGCAGCATCAGCACCTTGATCGTGTTGTGACGCTCGGGAACCATGCGGATGTCGAGGTAGCCCGCGTTGCGGGCGGTCGACGCGATGGTGTCGTCGAGGTCGAGCTCCTCCTCTGCGCCTTCCCGGGCGAACTTGCGCAGCCGCCGCAGGGCAATCTTGATGTTGCGCGTGCCGAGCTCCACCTGGTCGTCGTAGTCCCGGTACGCGCGTTGCTCCCAGACCTTGACCGCCGTGCGGTTGCCGGCCGACGGGCCGCCGATGCGGATGCCTTCGGGGTTGTAGCCGCCGTTGCCGAACGGCGACGTGCCGTTGGTGCCGATCCATTTCGATCCGCCCTGGTGGCGCTCCTTCTGTTCCTCGAGCAGTTCGCGTAGCCGCTCCATCAGCTTGTCCAGCCCGCCCATTGCCTCGATCGCCGCCTTCTCCTCGGCGGTGAACTCGCGCTGGAACTGGCGCTTGAGCCACTCGAGCGGCAGGTCGATGTCGATGCCGGGAATGGCCTGCACGCCCTTGAAGTACGCGGCGAAGGCCTTGTCGAACTTGTCGAAGTTGCGTTCGTCCTTGACCAGCGTCGCGCGCGACAGATAGTAGAAGTCGTCGATCGACGGGCCGATCACGTGCTCGCGCATCGCCTCGAGCAGCAGCAGGTACTCCTTGATCGAGACCGGCAGCTTGGCGTGACGCAGGTGCAGGAAGAAGTCGATCAGCATGGTGTCCTCGCCTCAGAGCGGCGCCGGCGCCGACGCCCGCGGCCGGCGCAGCATCCAGTCGAGGTTGGCGCGCACCGCCGGCCACTCCGCGGCGGTGATGCTGTAGACCGCCGTGTCGCGCAGCGTGCCGTTGGGCATGCGCATGTGGCTGCGCAACACGCCGTCGAGGCGCGCGCCGAGCCGCTCGATCGCCTGCCGGCTCTGCTGGTTCATGAAGTGGGTGCGGAATTCGACCGCGATGCAGTGCAGCTGCTCGAACGCATGGCGCAGCAGCATCGCCTTGCACTCGGTGTTCAGCGCCGTGCGTTGAACAGAGGCCGCGTACCAGGTCGAGCCGATCTCGACCCGGCGGTTCGCCGCGTCGGCGTGCATGTACGTGGTCATCCCGACGATGCGCCCGCTCGCCCTGTGGCGCACCGTGAACGGCAGCATCGTGCCCGCCTGCTGCAGCGCGAGCCGCCGGGCGATCTCGGCGCCCATCGCCTCGGGGCGCGGCACGGTGGTGTACCAGAGTTCCCAGAGCCGGCCATCGGCGCACGCTGCGGCCAGTTCGGCCTCGTGCCCGGCAACGAGCGGCTCGAGCGCGGCGTGTTCGCCTTCCAGCGTGACGGGCTCGAGCCAGGCCATCGCGCGGGGCTTCAGCGGTTGTGCCGCGCCATGAAGATCAGGCGCTCGAACAGGTGGACGTCCTGCTCGTTCTTGAGCAGCGCGCCGTGCAGCGGCGGGATCACGCTCTTGTTGTCCTGCGAGCGCAGCGCCTCGGGCGGAATGTCCTCGGCGACCAGCAACTTGAGCCAGTCGAGCAGCTCGGACGTCGACGGCTTCTTCTTCAGTCCCGGCAGTTCGCGGATCTGGAAGAAGGCTTCGAGCGCTTCCTTGAGCAGCGCCTTCTTCAGGTTCGGGAAATGGACGTCGACGATCGCCTGCATCGTCTCCTTGTCGGGGAACTTGATGTAGTGGAAGAAGCAGCGGCGCAGGAACGCGTCGGGCAGCTCCTTCTCGTTGTTCGACGTGATCATCACGACCGGGCGATGGCGGGCACGGATCAGCTGGCGCGTCTCGTAGACGAAGAACTCCATCCGGTCGAGCTCGCGCAGCAGGTCGTTGGGGAACTCGATGTCCGCCTTGTCGATCT
>OEIU01001142.1_pt1 | contig 18686 bp, 18 predicted proteins | sample 1539221 | NCBI WGS metagenome assembly OEIU01 (sample SAMN03792071, study PRJEB22550) | activated sludge metagenome | feature: wastewater treatment plant; material: activated sludge; isolation source: Wastewater treatment plant of a petroleum refinery complex | place: Argentina: Zarate | collected...
TCCGTCGCCGCACGGCACACGGGAGGAGGAGTTGGTACAATCTGGTCCTCTCATCCAAACTGGTACAGGAAAGTCAGGCAGGTCACCGGGGTCGCGACCGGCTACTGGGCTTGCCCGATTTACGGCGTCTTCAGCAGGCTCAAGACCCGCTCGTGGAGCGCATCGGACTGTGTAGACAACTGGCCGAGGTAGCGTCTGCGATTGTCGCGAGGCTCATGATCGGCGACGGATGCGGCCAGATGCGTGATGTAGTTCAGCGCCTCGTGCTGGGTAAGCAGGAGGCGGAACTCCAGATCCTTCCCCCCGTGGAAGAGGATCTGCCTGGATGTGGTGCTTCCGATCGCCTCGCGAGTGGTGGTCTCAACCTCGGGCAGCCCCTGGTTGTCCAGCGTGATCGGCGGATCCTCCCGGGACAGATTCTCCATCGTCGCCTTCGCGTCGCGAGCGAACTGCCCGATGGCCTTGACAAGGTCGGAGACCGCCGGCGCGGGGCTCTTGATGATGAGGACCTTATCGACATCGCATTCCTGGCCGATCGTGGAGTACAGCAACGCGTATCCCGCGTCTCGCGCCGTCGTTGCCGAGTCCGCCGCGCGTCCGGTGTTTGGGTGAACCGAAGTCTGGCACGCCGTCAGAAACAAGGCGGAAGCGAGCACGAGGATGGTGAGGGCACGGTGCGGCATGGACTTGAGTCTAAGCAAGGGGAGTCGCGCCCCACGGAGGCACGCTCCAGCGCAATCTCACAGCCACCCGGCCTGACGATACCAGATTGCCGTTTCAAGGAGCCGGTCGGCCAAAGCGAGGGGCGCTGGCGACCAGCCGAGTTGTTCGCGAGCCTTCACCGACGAGCACGTCCACGAACCGGCCGCGAGGGCTTCTGCCATCTTGTCGCTGTTGATCCAACAGGCGCGGCCGCGCAGGCGCGACACCAGGTCCCCACCGATCCCGAGAAGCCGGAGGACCGGACCGGGCACGCGGATGATGGTGGGAGGTTTCCGCCCGAGTGCCACGGCAATGGCGAGCCCAAGGTCGGCATACGTCGGGCGCTCGTCCCCGGACATGAAATACACGCCCTGCCCGGGCGGCCCGCGCGCTTGCAATCGCTCGCCGCTCGCCGCCGCGAGGATCAGGCCCTCCACCAGATCGTCCACGTGGACAAGCGAAAAACGGCGATCACCGCCACGCCAACCGGGCACGCCATGAACGCTCCATCGTGCGACCGGGCGGAACACCTCAAGCAGCGCTCGATCCCCAGGCCCAAACACCACAGGTGGACGAACGATGGTGGTGGGCACAACGCCCGCGTGTCGGGCCGCAGCCTTTTCACCCGCGAGTTTGCTCCGACCGTAGCTGGACATGGGCACCGGGTCGTCGCATTCCGTGCGTGGCATGCCCGCCGACGAAGGGCCGGCCGCCGCGAGAGAGGAGACAAGAGTCAGAACCGGCGGGCTGGTGCATCGCGAGCAGGATGCCGCCACGGTCTCGACGCCCATCGCATTCGCGCGCATGAAATCGCCGGGGAAACGCGCCCGTACAAGACCCGCTAGGTGGAAGACGGTGGTCGCCTGTGACTCGCCGAGCGCCCTTTGAACGCTGGCGGCGTCGGTCACGTCACCGGCGAGTATTCGCGCGCCGGTTGTGCGGAGTTCCTCGGTGTGCGATCCGGCTCGCTGCAGGCAGAAGACCAAATGACCATGTTCGATCAGCCGGCGGGTCAGCCGGCCCCCGATGAACCCGCTGGCGCCAGTGACGAGAACGGGTCGGGGCCCTGCGATCTCAGGGGCGATCGCGGCAAGAGACGGTCGGATGGTGCCGAAGTTCGCGTGTGCCATGCGGGTTCAGGGTGAGGAGCATCTCGCCCTCGAGGCGAGTGATTCAGCAAGTCTCACCCCCGGCGCGCTGGTGGGGGTGCTCATGCAGGATATCAAACTGCCGCACCTTGGCTTGCCGGAACCCTGTGGGATCAAGACGGACCGCGTGAAGCCGGCAGATGTTCGGACATGCCGAAGTCCCCCGGAATGCGACTGCCGGCCATCGCCCTATTCTCGCTTGTGCCGGCCCCTGACGGCGCTTCCGAGGCGGTCCGTCCCAATGTCGAGACCACCAGGCTCGGGCCCATCATCCTGGCATGACTGGGACCTTGAGCGTCGATTGCGCGCGAAGTGCGTGCAGACTGGGACGAGACTGGCCCGAAACTGTACGCAGACTTGCGTGCGCTGAGGCTTCGCGCCGGCTCAGAAACCACCTTTCTGGAGCAGCACGAGGGGGTCGTCGGAACACCACAAGTGCCTGTCGATCCGGTGGTTGCGGGTTCGAGTCCCGTCCGCCTCGCTTGAAAAGCCCGCTGTTCCCAGCGGGTTGTTTCGTTCTTGCCGCGCCCGCGTTTCGCCCGAGTCGCCGACCTTCGCCCATGTGCATCGACCGGGCGCTGCCCCCGGCCAACCTCCAAAGTCCACAACCTCGCCATCGACGCCGTGGCCACCACGGTCAAGTTCGTCATCGGCGCGCTCAAGCGAGGCCGTGGCCCGGCCCGCCCGCCCCGATCACTTCCTCACAACCAGAATCTCCTCGATGCCCTTGCGCCGAATGTCCGGCACCGTGCACTCGGCGCTCGGATACCCCACCGGCAGCAGCAGATACGGCCGCTCGTGCGCCGGGCGCCCGAGCACCCTCGACAAAAACCCCATCGGGCTCGGCGTGTGAGTGAGCGTCACCAGCCCCGCCTGGTGGATCGCCGCGATCAGCAGCCCCGTCGCGATTCCCACCGACTCCTCCACGTAGTACACCTTCCCCTGCTCGCCCCGCTCGTCCGGGTCCGTCCTCATCAGCTTGAACACCACGATCAGCCACGGCGCAACCTCAAGAAACGGCTTCTCCGCGCCCGTCCCGAGGGGCGCGAGGTCCGCCAGCCACTCCGGCGTCGCCCGGCGCTCGTAGAACTCCCGCTCCTCACGCTCGGCCGCCGCCCGAATCTCCCGCTTGAGCCCCGGCTCGCCCACCGCCACAAACCGCCATGGCTGCTTGTTCGCCCCCGAGGGCGCGGTCCCCGCCGCCGCCACGCACCACCGGATCGTCTCCTCGCTCACCGGCCTGTCGGCGAAGAACCGCACGCTCCGGCGCATCCGCATCGTCTCATAGAACCGCCGCGCGCCCGCCTCCGGCGGCTCGGTCGGCGTGTGCGGAACATACGAAACGTGCAAAGGGCCGGAAGAGTGGGGGGGCTGCGGCGTGGCCATGGCCGATGCTAACCGGCCCGCGCCGACCGGCTCACGCCCCCGCCGAATACCGCGCCGGCGGCGCACTGATCGTCGGCCTCACCGGCTCGGGCGCAGACCCCGCCCCATGGAAGCACGCCCGCCCGGGCGAGTCGCACAGCGACGGCGCCACGGGCTCGTCGTCCGGCCCCAGCACCGCCTGCGTGAGCAGGCAGACAAAGACCCGCGAGTCGGACCCATCGTCCACCAGTCCCGGCGTTGCCTGGCGCGGGTCAACGTACATCATCTTGTGCCGAAGGTTCACGCAGCACGGCCTCAGATTCAGCGGGGCGTCCCAGTTCATGCGTCCACCTCCGTCGCCTGCGGCTTCCCGGCGGCGATCAGCACCGCCCGCCGGATCGCCACCGGCAGCAGCGCCAGCTTGTACTTGTTGTCGGCGAGCGGCCTCGCGCCCTCGACGGCCACGGCGCACGCCCTCCGCAGCCCCGCGTCGTCATCGACCGACACGCCCCTGAGCGCGCCGTCCACCCTCGGCAGCAGCCACGGCACCGGCGCCACCGCCCCGGCACACACCCGTGCCTCGGAGATCCTTGCCCCGTCCAACCTCATCCACACCGACGCCGCCACCAGCGGCCAGTCGAAAGACTGCTTCTCCTTCACCGCATAGAACCCGCTCACCGGCGCGGGCGAGCAGGTCAGGTGCGTCACCACCTCCCCCGGCTCGAGCGTGTTCTCCGAGCGCACGTCCCTTGCCGGCAGGTGGTACAACTCCGCGAGCGGAATCTGCTCCCGCTTCCCCCCGATCACGTGCGCCACGCCGTCGCAGATCGTCAGCGCCGGCGCTAGATTCGACGGGTGGACAATGAAGCACGGCCCGTCCCCGAAGATCGCGTGGTACTTGTTCTCCCCGTCCACCGCGAAGCACTTCATCCCGCCCTTCTTCAGGCACTCCGTCTGCCTGTGCCGGTAGTACCAGCAGCGCGGCCGCTGCAGCAGGTTTCCCGCCGCCGTCGCCACGTTCCGCACCTGCGGCGACGCCGCGTACTCCACCGCCTGCGCCAGCACCGGGGCCTTGGCCCGGATGATCTCCGACGCCGCGATGTCGGCCAGCGTCGTGCCAGCCTCGATGCGGATGAGCCCGCCCGACTCGGTGATCTGCGGCGACCCCGCCGTGGCCCAGCCCGGGCGCAGCCGCCGGACATTGATCACCACATCCGGCTCCGTCAGCCCTTCCTTCAGATGGTCCACCAGGTCGATCCCCCCGCCCTTGAGCACCGGCAGGCTGAACCGCTTGTCGGCGAGCATCGTCGCCGCTTCCTGAAACGTCCGGGGTTGGGCAAACGCGAAGCGGTTCATGAGCGGCCTCCCTTCCCGGCCAGCGCGCCGAGGACCCGATCCGGCGTCATCGGCAGGTCACGCACCGGCGCGCCCACCGCGTTGAACACGGCGCACGCCACCGCCCCCGACGTCGCCACAAGCGGCGGCTCCCCGATCCCGCGAACCCCCGTCTGCCCGTGCGTCCACAGCACCGGCTCGATGTGCGGCATGTCGTACGGCCCGAGGATCTTGTACGCCTCGAGGTTGTCGTTGAGCACCGTCCCCACGTTCCGGTCGAACACCTGGCGCTCGAACAGGGCGTTCGACAGCCCCTGGATCACCGCCCCGATCACCTGGCTCTCCGCCCCCTTGCGGAAGATCACCCTCCCGCACGACTGGATCGCCACAACATGCAGCGGATGCACCACGCCCGTCTCCGCGTCCACCGAGAGCTTGACGAACTGCACCCCCTCGTTCCCGCCCTTCCCGTTGGCCGCCCTGCCCCGGTTGCGGGCCGTGATCCCCTCCGCCGGCAGCCGCCGGCACGCGTCGGCCCACGCCATGTGCCTCTTCCCGTCGCGCGTGATCACGCCATCGACGATATCAAACGCTCTCGCGTCCGGCGCCCCCGCCGCCGTCGCCACGATCTCCAGGATCTGCTCCTTCGCGTGCTCCGCCGCGTCCATCATCGTCGGCGCGATCATCGGCGTCACGCTCGACCCGCCCGAGGCCGGCCCGCGCGGCAGCCCGGAACGCCCGATCCGCACAGCCACCAGATCCAGCGGCACCCCCAGCGAGCTCGCCGCGGCGATCCCCATCGTGGTCCGCGTCCCCGTCCCCGGGTCCTGCGTCCCCGTCAATGCCTCGACCGATCCATCCTGGTGCACCACCACCGCCGCCTCGCCCCCGGGGCTGGCCGAGTGCCAGCTCGCCGTCCCGATCCCGTACCCGATGCGGACCGTCCCGGTCTGCGATCCCGTCGCCTTCCGCTTCTCCCACCCGATCATCTTCGCGCCAAGATCGAACATCTCCCGGTACACATCCTGCCCCACCAGCTTCCGCTTGAGCGCCAGCGGGTCCATGCCGCACGCAAACGCGATCTCGTCAACCAGCAGCTCTTCGGCAAACGCCCCCTGCGGGAACGACGGCGCCCGGGCCGGCATCGGGCCGCCCCCGTTGTGCCCGACATCCTCGTGCCCCGCCTTCTTGATCCCCAGCTTGTACCGCCCCGACGGCACGTTGCACCCGCCGCCCCCCTGGGCCACGCCCACGCCCCCCCACGTGGGAATCTCGCCACCCGTGATCGTGCCCTCCTTCGTGAACGCCACCCGCGCCGCCTGCAACTCCTTGCTCGGCCCCCCCAGCTTCGACCCGAACCCGCCCCCGACATACTCGCACACCACCTCGACCGACGATTGCGGCAGGTTCAGATGCTTGTCCAGCCCGTCCCGGGCCGCGTTCGTCCCCTGCGTCGAGGCATACACCATCGCCTTGTCGCCCTTCCATTCCACCGCCCCGCCGTGCGTTTCCAGGCACGAGTGCGGCTGCACCGGCGTCGTGTACACCGCCTCAAGCTTCAACTCCGCCCCATCCAGCGCGCTCGACGCCCTGTCGCTCGGCTCCGGCAATGCGTCCACCGAATCGGCGATGCTCGTCCTCACGGCCTTGCGAGTCCACCTGCACCTCAGGGCCCGAAGCGCACGCTTGCCCGCCATCGGCGACTCGGCCACGATCCGCCCGAGCGTCTGCCCGTGGAACTTCCCCTCCTTGCCGCGAACCTCCACCTCGACCACCCCCGGCACGGCCCTCGCCGCGTCCTCATCGAACGAGTCCAGCGTCGCCGCCCCGTACGGACAGCGCACAAACGCGATGTACAGCGCGCCCGGCAGGTGCATGTCGCGCCCATACTTCGCCGCCCCCGTCACCTTCGCCGGCCCGTCGAGCCGTGAAGCGCTGTCGTTGAGCGACGAGCCCGCGTTCGCGGGCCGATTCGTCGTGGGCATGTCCGATGGTGTGTGGTCCAGCATGAATCACGCCCCTTTCTGGTCCATGACCGGAGCCTGGCCCGAGGCCTCCAGCACCGCGTTGAACATGTTCGAGTAGGTCCCGCACCGGCAGATGTTCCCCGAGAGCGCCCGCTTGATCTGCGTCAGCGTCGGCTTGGGCGTCGTGTTCAGCAGAGCCCGCGACGCCACCACGAACCCCGGCGTGCAGAACCCGCACTGCAGCGCATCGTGCTTGATGAACATCTCCTGCACCGGGTCCAGCTTCCCGTCCGCCGACGCCAGCCCCTCGACGGTGACGATCTTCGACCCGATGCAATCCACCGCCAGCAGCATGCACGCCGTCACCAGCCTCCCGTCCACCAGCACCGAGCACGCCCCGCACGCCCCCCGATCGCACACCTCCTTCGCCCCCGTCATGCTCAGGTGCAGCCGCAGTGCCTCCAGCAGCGTCGTCGCCGGCTCAACCCTCACCGGCGTGCTCTTCCCGTTGATGTTCAGCGTGATGTTGGCGGCCTCCGGCCCCAGCATCGCCGGCCCCGACCCCTTCGCCTCCGGCTCATCCAGATGGGCCCCCAGCACCCCCGCCCCCTGCGCCGCCGCCGCCAGCGAAGACGCCGCCGCCGACCCCCCGACCGTCTTTATAAACGATCGCCGCGCCACGCCCCCCGCCCCGCCAGGTCCCCCCGGCCCTCCCGGTTCACCCACCAGTCGGGTTCCCTCGTTCCGCGCCACGGGTCGGTGCAGTTTCGGATCTTCCGGCATGTCGAGACTCCTGGCCAGACGGCTGGAGGGCTGATCAAGCGACCAAAGAGCGTATCCCCCCCGCCCACGGTCGTTCCCGGCACCGCCAACTTTCATCTCCGCTCCCGATGCCGGTACACCTCAAACACCTTCCCCGAACTCGGCTCGCTTTGTGACGCGGCCAGTTCCAGTTCGCGGTGCTCCCGGGCCAGTCGCAGGTAGAACAGATCCGAACCCCCCGATTCGTGTTTGGGCCGTGTCAACGCGCTGCCCGGTTCTCCCACAACAACAATGTCCGCATCACCGATCAACTCCCGGCCGATCGCTGCCGACCGATCCGAACTCGCCGGAACTCGGCGGAGCTCTCGCGCCGCCAACCCCAGGCCGTCCCGCACGCCCCACAGTTGGATCAACTCGCTCCGCAGTTCGTTCGGGCTCCCCGCGACCATCACCCGGACGGGACCAGCTCGCCGCGCACGAATCGCAATCGCTTCCCGTTGGATGTCTCTGTACAGCCGCTCCACAAGTTCGCCACGCTCCCTCTGCCGAACTCGTGCCGGATTCGACCGGTCGCTTGGCCGCAGAGGCATCGTGAAGCGATACGCCGCCACCGATGCGCCCAAGACCGCCATCGCCAGGATCGAGGTCCAAAGCGGTCCCGATCGACCGCTGCCTACCCGGGTTCGCCCGAGCAGCCCCGCTGCCGAATCCACCGCAAGAAGCCAGAGCAACGCCGAAAACCCCGAGGCAAACTGCGCGATCTTCACCGCCACGAAGGTCGGCCCAAGGTACGCCATGCCCAGCACGGCCACGCACGCCAGCCAATACACCACGCGCCGTCGTCGAAGGTTCCTCGTCCGAGCCATCGCGACCACCCCGTACAGCACGAACACTCCGCCGGCCGTCGCCAGCGATCGAAGCCCATCGAGCATGAGGTGCCCGCCCGGCCCCGTCAGGTAGTAAAGCGCATGCTGGCCCCACGACCCATGCATCGCCCACGCATCCGTCTTCTCGCCGGCAAGCAGGTTCGCCGAATACGCCCAGGCGTGCCTCCCGCCGACCGCATAGTGGGGGAGCGAGATCAACGCCGCCGTCCCCACCACCAGCACGCCCGCCCGCACGCCTCGCCATACCGCGCGCTCCATCCTGCCAGCCACCAGCACATCCCGCACCGCGCACGTTCCCAAGGTCCCCACGCATAGCAGGCTCGTCGGAACCATCATCGCGGGCTTTGCCAGCAGCGCCAGTCCAAAGCACGCCCCGATGCGCACCAGCCGCCCCCACGGCGCCTTGAGCACCGGCAACCGAAGCGCCGTCATCATCCCCACCGCCGCCAAGATCCCCGCGCAGTAGTCCGGCTTCAGGTTGTACACACTCGCCGCCAGAAACGGCGCCGTCGCCGCGAAGACCACGAGTGCGTGCGCTCGCCATTGCCATGCTCCCCCCGCCCGCCGCGACAGCCTCGCGGCGAACAGAAGAAACACGAGCACAGGCACGCCCGTCGCCACGTACGCCGCCCAGTCCTGGTATCCGAAGCACACGTACCCCACCGCCGCGCACCCGGACGCCCAAGGCGAGTGTGGGGGATCCCGTCTCCAATCCCGGGCCGCCTCCCTGGTCATCCCCAACGCCCCCCCCGCCCCATACCCCCCTCGCGCGGCCCGCGCAAGCTCCGCTCCCCGCGACATGTAGATGACATCATCCACGCGCGGATAGGTCGCCAACCGACCACGTTCCTCGGACACCCGTATCACCGTCCATGTCAGCGCGATCGCCAACACCGTCGCGGTCGCGACCAACCACACCCGCGACAAACGCGAGAACCGCTCCTGCATGCCGCAAGTCTACCGGACAATCACCGCCCGCGGGCTCGTCAGAATCACCCGCTCGCTCCGCAACTGCATGAACGCCGACAACTGGTCCCGAAGCTGCGGCCACTCCCGCGCCCCGACAAGCTCCTTCACCGTCCCGAACAGCGCCCGCGGCCCCGCCTCCTCCGCGATCTTCCCCGTCATGCTCGGCGCGCCCATGAACCCGCCCAGCGCATCCCCGATCACCTCGCCCAGCGCCTTCGGCCCCGGATACTCCAGAATCTCATACTCCCCCGGCGTCAACTTCAACTCCGCCGCCAGGTCCCCGACGCAGTCGTCCAGCCCGCCGATCTTGTCCGCCATCCGGTTCTTGATCGCCTCGTTCCCCGTGAACAGCCGCCCCTCCGCCGTCTTCGACAGATCGATCCCCTTGCGCGCCCCGGACACCCGCTTGGTGAACAGGTCGTACGTCTCCTGCATCTTCGCCCGCACCAGCCCCTCCTCCACCGCCGTCCACGGCGTGGACGCGCCCAGCATCCGCCCCATCGGCCCGCGCTCCCGCCCGTGAATCCGGATCTTCAGCTTGTCGTACAACCCGCTCATCGCCACCTTCCCGCCCACCCCCCCGATCGACCCCACGATGCTCGACGGCTTCCCACACACCCCACGCCCCCCCCACAGGCCGGCAAACCCGCCGCTCGCGGCCATGCCCCCCACGCTGATCCACACCGGCTTCTTCGCCTGCAACCGGTCGAGCCCCTGCCAAATCACCTCGCTGGCGATCGCCGATCCGCCCGGCGAATCGATCCGCACCACCACGCCCTTGATCAGGTCCTGATCCTCGATCTCGCTCAGCGCCCGCCGCACCGTGTACGACCCGACGGTCGCCTCCCCCATGAACCCGCCCTCCTTGCTCTCCCCATCCACGATCGGCCCGGTGATGTAGACGATCGCCAGCGACTCCCGCGACGGAACCGTGTCCGGCCGCTTCATCAACTTCCCCATCATGGCAAACGGGTTCGACGTATCGATCGCCAGCGCCTTGTCCTCCGGCGTGTAGTCCGTCCACTCCAGCGCCGACGCGTTGAGCGTTCTCTCCAGGTGCATCGAGATATCCAGCAGGTCCACCGCCGCGTCCAGCAGCCCCACCCTCGTCCCCGTCTCCGCCAGCGCCATCCACGACTGCTTCATCGCCTCGTCGAGCTTCGCGTCGTCCATCTTCCGCCCGCTCTTGATGTGCTCGCGCACATTGCCGTACAGCCCGTCGAGCAGCCCCGAGATGTTCTGCTCCCACTGCGGGCTCGGCCCCGTGTGCATGTACTGCTCGTTGGCCCCCTTGTAGTCGCCGATCTGCACCATCTGCGGCGTCAGCCCCGCCCAGTTCATCGTGTCCGCCAGGTACATCTCCTCCATGTACATCCCCGGCACGCTCACGCCTCCCCCCGCCTGGATGAGCGCCTCATCGCAGTACGACCCCAGCACCGTCTCCGTCGTCGAATAGTCGTCGCAGAACAGAAAGACCTTCTTCGGGCTTCCCTCATGCTTCCGCACCTTCGCGATCGCCGCCCCGATCTCCTCAGCCTGCGTCAAATGCAACTGCGAGTCCCGCACCCGCAGCACGATCGACCCCACCGAGTCGTCGTCCCCCGCATCCAGAATCAGGTTCACCGTGTCCCGAAGCGTCGGATGGTCCCCCGCCCCGAACAGCCACGCCAGCGGGTGCGGCTGCTCCGTGAGGTTCCCATGAACCTCGATGAGCGCCACGCCCACGGCCGGCCCCGCCGGCTTCTGTGCCTTCTTCGCCTCCCGCTTCTTCCCCGGCTGCCCCGCGGCCAGGGCCGCCCCCTCCGCCAGCTCGCCCACCGCCCCCCCGGACGAGAGTGCAAGTCCGCACACAACTGACAGTACGACCGGGGCGGCAAGGGCTCGGGACAGGCGCATGGCAAACTCCGTTTCAAGGACCGTGTCGGTTGTCGTTTCAGGCCGCGGCGGCCCCCACAAGCGTAGTGACAGCCCCGCACACCAGACCATGTGGAAAATCACCCCCCACCCCCCAGCCCCATGCGGTTTCTGGTATGCTCGCGCCCGTCCGGATCAGGCGACCCTCCGGCCACGTGGACCAGCGGGCCGCACTTCTCCGGGCCAGGAGCCCCGCACCATGTCGAACGCACTCTTCACATTGGCCCAGCAGAACTCAGGCGGAAACGGCGCGGCCGGCGCCGCCGGCGCGATCGGCGCGCTCCTGTTCTTCGCCATCTACATCGGCCTCATCGTCGTGGTGATCGCCGGCCTCTGGAAGACCTTCACCAAGGCCGGGCAGCCCGGCTGGGCCGCCATCATCCCCTTCTACAACATGTACATCATGTGCAAGATCGTCGGCCGCCCCGGCTGGTGGGTCCTGCTGATGCTCGTCCCCATCGTCAGCCTCATCGTCGCCATCATCGTCATGCTCGATCTGGCCAAGTCCTTCGGCAAGAGCACCGGCTTCGCCGTCGGCCTGATCCTCCTCGGATTCGTCTTCATCCCCATCCTCGGCTTCGGTTCCTCCCAGTACCAGGGCCCCGCCGCGGCCAAGTGAGTTCGCCCCGTGGCCGTGTCGCACCTGCCCGATCCGATGTGGGCCGACGGCCCGCACCAGTGTCTCGGCTGTGGCTACGCGCTCGATGGGCTCGCCGCACCCGGGATCTGTCCCGAGTGCGGCGCGCCGTTCGATGTTCAGGCTCTGGTCCTCCACGGCATTCCCAACTCCTCCAAGGGCACGCCCCTCTGGAGACGCTTGGCCTGGATCGCCCTCATCGTGGGCGGGTTCCTGTTGACGCAGACGATGGTCTACATCGGCATGTTCCTCTCGTGGTGGCTCGTCCTCGCGTTCGCCGCGGCCATCGTCGGCGGGGCCATCTGGCTTCTGGCCACCGGCCCGCGCGACCGCGCCTCCACCGAGCGCTTCATCCTCACCTCCGCGGGCATCGCCCGCGTGCCCGTCAAGGCCAGGCCCGGCGAGTGGCTCGACTCCATTCTCATTCGTCTCGACGACTGCGACACCGTCCGCCTCGACCGCATCAGCCCCTTCTGGCGCCGTGTGCGTCTCGGCGTCCGCGGCGCAACGACCAGCGCCGACACCCGATTCGACGCCGGAATCCGCTGTCCCGACGCCAGCGCCGAGACCGTCCGCGCCACGCTCCTGGCCATGATCCCAAGGGCCGCCGCCCGCGCCCACCCGCCCACGACTCCCCAAGCCTTCCCCGGCTCGCCCCAGCCGCCGCCTCTTCCCTAGAGTCGCCTTTGCCATCCCAAGGCCCGCTCGAAGAGGATTCGCAGCCCATGTCCACCGCCGCACCCGCCGCCGCCTCCAACTCCGCCGCATCCGACAAGCAGGCCGCCTTCGCCAAGGGCCTCGAGGGCATCGTCGGCGGACAGACCGCCGTCTGCTCCGTCGAGCAGGACAAACTGATCTACCGCGGCTACGAGATCCACGACCTCGCCGAGCACGCCACCTTCGAGGAAGTCTCCTTCCTCCTCCTCGAAGGCCACAAGCCCTCCGCCGATGAGCTCAAGCGCTTCACCGCCGAGATCGTCGCCGAGCGCGCCCTCCACCCCGACGTCACGGCCTTCATCGAGTCCACCGGAGGCTGGCTCGCCTCTGGCCGCGCCGTCCCGATGGACATCCTCCGCACCGCCGTCTCCATCCTCGGCCACACCGATCCCGACGCCCAGCTCGTCTCCAAGGAGGCCAACCTCCGCAAGGCCAAGCGCCTCCTCGCCAAGATCCCCACCATCATCGGCCACATGCAGAACGTCATCGACGGCCGCGCCCTCGTTGGCCGCGAGTGGGGGGGTGACCCGACCCTCGGCCACGCGGCCAACATGCTCTACATGATGACCGGCCGCAAACCCTCCCAGCACGAGGCCAAGGTCATCGACGTCTCCCTCATCCTCTACGCCGAGCACGAGTTCAACGCCTCCACGTTCACCTCCCGCGTCATCTCCGGCACCTTCTCCGACATGCACGGCGCCGTCACAGGCGGCATCGCCGCCCTCAAGGGCCCCCTCCACGGCGGCGCCAACGAGATGGCCATGGAGATGCTCAAGGAGATCGTTAGAGACGTGGGCGAGAAGGGCATCGGCACCCCCGCCGTGGACGACTGGATGCAGAAGGCCTTCGACACCAAGCGCAAACTCATGGGCTTCGGCCACCGCGTCTACAAGAACGGCGACCACCGCGCCGGCATCCTCCACAACCTCGGCAAGAAGATGGCCGCCACGCTCAAGGGGACCTACGGCGGCATCCCCGCGCCCAGGTGGTTCGACCTCGGCGAGCAGGTCCAGAAGATCATGCTCACCAAAAAGAACATCCACCCCAACGTCGATTTCCCCTGCGGCATGACGTACTTCGTCATGGGCATCCCCGTCCCGCAATACACCCCCATCTTCGTCGCCGCCCGCATCACCGGCTGGTGCGCCCACATCATCGAGCAGCACGCCGACAACCGCATCATCCGCCCCCTGAGCATCTACAACGGCCCCGCCGAGCGCAAGTGGAACGGCTGACGCGATACGCCAACAATTCTCCAATGGACCGCGAAAACCCAGACATTGTCTCGCCCAGCGAGTTCCAGCGTGACTTCGCGGCGATCGCTCGCAAGGCCCAGCGCGGCGGCCGCGTCGTCGTACGCAAGGAGCGTACTTCGCTCGCGGTGGTGTCTACCCGGCTCCTCGACCGCCTCTTGGAGGACGCGTCCGACAAGCGCGTGATCGCCCGTCGCAGAAGCGAGCCGAGTGTGCCTTGGAACAAAGTGAAATCCCGCCTTGGCCTCTGAGAAGTCGAGATCCGGGCCGGCGACAGGTCCGTACGAAGTGCGGATCAAGAAGTCCGCGCAGAAGGAACTGGCAAGTCTGCCCTCGACGGTGCTTGGCCGTGTTGGTGAGGCGATCGAATCCCTCTCCACCAATCCCCGTCCCACCGGCGCGGTCAAACTCACCGGAACGGACCACGACTTTCGCATCCGCGTCGGGGTGTATCGCGTCATCTATTCGATCGATGACAAGTCTCGCACCGTGGAAGTCATGCGCGTCCGGCATCGCAAAGACGCGTACCGCGATTCGTGACCAGAGGACCCTGCTCGCATGGTCTCAAGCCGCCCGAGCCCGCGACCGCCCCGCCCCAAGCACCACCACCGACGCCACCGAGTTGAGCGCATCGGTCCAGTCCCGCTCCAGCGCCTCGGTCCACTCCGCCCCCATCGTCTCCCGCATCGCGTCCAGCAGCGCCTGCCGCGCCATCCCATACTGCTGCGGCATGATCCCCGTCCGCTGCGCCTTGGCCCCGAAGTCCATCAGCAGGTGCTCCACAGACCCCGGCCGCTCGATCTCCTTCACCACCAGCCCAAGCCCCGCCAGCAGATCCCGCGTCCGCTGCCACTGATCGCGCGGCAAGAGCGCCCGCAACACCGGCTGCATCGCAAACAGCCGCGCAAAGAACCGCTCCGACAACTCGTCGCCCCGGTCGGCCACCGCCTCGTGCGAGCGACGGATGTTGTGCAGTTGCATCGGTGTCATGGTGAAACCCCATCGAGCAGAGGTCTACACCGCCTATCGACCCAACCAAGGGGGTCACTTCACCCGCCGCCGGCGCCTTGCCACAGTCTTGGCCCCGGAGGGGTTGCAGTCCCTTGCCGTGGGCGTCAGCCCGCGGATCAATTCTCCCGCCTTCCCAAGCCCCAGAGGGGCCAACGTGCGACGATCGCACGCGATCCCGGCCCGCGAGACTGGGTTATGGGACACTCACCTGCCCCCATTTTCTGTACCAGGTGCTATGAGAGTCGGTGGGTGAGAATAGGGCTGCACGCCGGTCGGGCTGGAAGGAGGGGCGCAGCCCCGACTGGAAGACCGACCGGCGTGCGCGGCCGCGACGGGAGGCCTGCGGCGAACACCGCCGGGGGCACGTAGCCATCCCTCAGGATCGCCATGTCCAGAGCCTGATCCGCGACCAGCCGCTTGAGCCGCGTGTTCTCGACCTCCAACTCCCTCAGCCGCCGCGCCTCGCCCTCCTTCATCCCGCCGTATTGCGCCCGCCATCGGTTGTACGTCTGCTCGCTCACGCCAAGCTGCTGCACGACCTGCGCGACCGTCCGCCCCGCCGCCAGCATCGCGTCGGCCTCACGCAGCTTCGCCACAATCTGTTCCGGTGTGTGCCTTGTCCGCCTCATCTTCGAGAGACTCCCAGACCCTTCCGGCGTCCGTCGGGACTCTCATGGGCCTGGATCAGGATGTGGGAGGCAGCTCACACCCATGGCGCAATCGCCACGTTTGGGGTAGGGCGCGCGGTGCTCAACGGGGATTCGTAAGAGTCTCTCCTAATCCCCGCCGGGGCTCCTTGAAGCTCTACGAGCGGCGGAGTCAGGACTTGTCAAGTTAGACCTGGCAGCCGCGAGACTGGGTTTCATGGAAACTCTGGACCCTCCTATTCCTCACGCACCGGAGTCCACTGACTCAAGTCAAACTGCTCTTGCTTCTTCATCAACTGGAAGAATCGCTGCGAGACCACAAGCGGATCGACGAGGGCTCGTTTGGAATCTTCACCGGGGTGCGGGCGGGCAAAGTCGAACGGGCCGACCTTGTCAAGATCCGCCTTGGCGTAGGCCATGCGATAATCGACGTCGATGGGATTGCGAGAGAGGCGATGCTCGCCGTTCACCATGTGGGTGAAGGCAAGCGGCAGCATCGGCGGGAGCACAACCGAGGGGCGGACTTCCCAGAGTGACGGCTCGCCGAGGCTGGGCGTGCTCCCTTTGGCGATCAGGTCACGGAGCTGCGCCACATCACTGCGCTCGTCGACAAAGTACGCAGGCACGTACGACACGCCGACAAACGTGCCGTCGTCCAGCATCCTGCGTCCCTGCATGGTGGCGATCAGATGGCCAAAGTCCGTTCCGGCGAATGACCATTTCTTAGTCGACTCTTCAAGCGCAAGCAGCCGCACCGCAGGATCCGGCGCATCAGTGTTTTGTTCATCGAACTGCGGATGCCATCCTCGAAGTCGCCAAGAAATGAAACGTGCACCCGCGTAGTCGGCTTCGTCATACCGAATGGTCTTCGTGAAGGAAAACTCCTTACCGGGCTTGTATGCCTTCCACTTGCCTGTCGGTTCTCGGCTAAGACCTGCGGCCTTGAGCTCCTGGAGAATGTGCGAAACTCGCGGGTCATTCTCTGGCAAGACGATGCGAAAACTATACTTGCCATCCCCTCCTTCAGGGTATAGGCGGCAGAGTCGTTCCACGAGGCCCTTGCCTACTTCCGTGACGATTACGTCGCTAATAACTACTGATACGTTCATGGGCAACCCTGACTAATAAGGCAGGTGGCCCCGCCATAGAGCGCATCCCACCGTGCCACTACCTTTTTGCTCTGAAAAAGGTAGTGCCGTCTCGCGGGGGCCGCGGCCCGTAGTTGAATCGCACATTCGCCAATCTCCACGCGCAACCCGTCGCACCAACGCACCCGCCGCTCCGTCGCCCTCACCACGGTAGCACCCCACCGTCATAGTTCAAGAACGCCCCGCTCTGCCCCGGCGTCAACCCATCGATCGTCCCCATCATGAACCCCACCGCCTCCTCCACCGACAAGTCCCCCTTCGGCCCCCCCATATCCGTCCGCACCCACCCCGGATGCATCGCCACGCTCGAAAACGGCGGCCCCGGGTCCTTCGCCAACTCCCCCCCCAACGACCCATTCAACTGATTCAGCGCGGCCTTGCTCGCCCGATACCCATACGACGACCCCCCATCGTTCTTCGCGATCGACCCCAGTTGGCTCGTGATCTGCACGATCGTCCGCCCCCTCCCCGCCCGCAGGTTCTCGATCAGCGCCCTGGTCACCAGCATCGGCGCGATCGCGTTCACCATGAACACCCGGGCCAGTTCCGCCGCGTCCAACACCGCCAGCGACTTCGACGACGACGTGATCCCCGCGTTGTTGATCAGCACATCGATCGCGCGCCCCCGCATCGCCACGCCCAGCGCCTCGATCGACGCCGCATCCTCCACATCCAGCCGCTCCACCCGCAGCCGATCGCACGCCAGCCCTTGGAGCCCTTTCGCCCCTTCCGGGTCTCGCGCCGTCGCCACCACCTCATCCCCGCGCTCCAGAAACCGGCGCACAAACCCCAGCCCGATCCCCCGCGAGCCACCCGTGATCAACACCCTCGTCGGTCCGTTCGTCATGGCGCAGGCACTCCGCTCGATGATGTCCCGGCGCCGACGGTGAGGTCCTCCTCGCCGCACGTCACCAGCACCCGATCATAACTCGGGTTCCCGCTCGGCCCCGGCCCCACCGTCACCCGCATCACCCCCTCGCTCAGCGCCGCCGGAACATCCACCGTCACCGTCTCCCACGCCCTGCTCGCCCTGATCGCCCTCGGGTCCAGCCGCTTCCGCTGCAACTCCGTCCCATCCACCGTCCACACCAGGTCCACCCCGTCCCCCAGCACATTCAGATCAATCACCGACTCATCGAACGTCGCGTGGAACACAAACCGCCGCGCCTTCCCCGTCCGCTCCGGATTGGTCTCCGCCAGCGACACCTGCATCTGGTCCGTGTCCCCATCCTGGATCTTTATCCCCGCCACCGGCGGGGGCCCCCCCCCGGGCCAAACCCCCGCCCCCCCACCCTGCCCCGTCAATGAGCGGACCGTTGCCCCCTCCCTCCCGCCCCCCCCCCCCCGGCAGCCCCCCCAGTCCAGCACCCACGGCCGCCCCGTCGCCATCGGAAACGCCATGGCCATCTCTCTCGCTCTCTCGCCTCTGGCTACCGCCGCCGCCACCTGCGGAAACTCCATCCGCGCCGTCGTCCCGTCCGCACGCTTCGTCACGATCGCCGACACCAGCGTCACCTCCTGCCGCTCATCGATCGTGTACGGCACGATCATCGCCAGCGGAAACTCCGGGCACACCGTGTCCTTGCGCGGCGTCGGCAGATGTCGCATGAAATGCGACCACGCGATGATCGACGGATCCCCCAGCCGCACGATCGCCGTCGGCTCCGCGCGGGAATACACCGCCGCCGCGTGAACCTCGTCGCTCCCGTACACCCGTTTCACCTCGGTGTTGATCGCCCACGGCGACATCCAGATCGGCTGGAACGAGCCGCCCGGGCGCGCCGTGGTCGGCCCCTCCGGGTCCGGCTCCCAACGCATCGGAACCAGCAGGGTCCCCGGCGCGGGGTTGGGAATCGCCCGGCGCAGCGACCGCATCATCCGCCCGTCCGCCTCGTACCGGTGCCGCATGTGCCCCTGCGCCCCCACCATGTACCCGCTCCCCCCCACCGCCAGCACCCCCGCACCCAGGGCCACTCCCGTCCGTCCAATCGCCGCGATCCGTCCAATCCGTCCTACCGCAAGGTCCAGGCCCCCGGCCAGCGCCATCAGCGCGCACGCCAGCGGAAAGTACGCCAGCCGCGGCGAGATGCCCGCCCCTTGGATCGCCGCGATCGGAACCAGCGACAACAGAGCCCCCAGCACGCCAAACACCACCAGAGCCCCCGGATGCACGCGACGCCTCTCCATCGCATCACCATGATCCGCCACTCGATCGTCGCGCCGC
>OEIU01001143.1_pt1 | contig 18670 bp, 22 predicted proteins | sample 1539221 | NCBI WGS metagenome assembly OEIU01 (sample SAMN03792071, study PRJEB22550) | activated sludge metagenome | feature: wastewater treatment plant; material: activated sludge; isolation source: Wastewater treatment plant of a petroleum refinery complex | place: Argentina: Zarate | collected...
ACGCGCTCCAGCGCGTGAAGCGCAAGGTGCTCACCCACCTGCGGAGCCGCGAGGTGCTGGACCTCCGCTAGTTCCGCAGGAGGCCGGCGGTCACGTCGTACGTGCCGCCGCCGCCCTCGACGGCGATGAGGAAGGGCGCGTCGGCGCCCCGCGTCTCGACGTAGGCGGTGCCGTCGCCGCGGATCGCGGCGGCGGCGCCCGGCAGGGCAACGCGGGTCCGCGCGCCGCGGGCGGCCCCGCGGACCGTTACCACCGCCCACATGCGGGCGGCGCCGCCCGGCGGGACCCGCAGGCCCTCCGGCGCGAGGAAGTCCCGGTCGCCCCCGGCGCACAGGGTGTGCCCGGTCGAGGTGCCCCAGGGGTCCCCGCCCGCGCCGAAGGCGAAGGGGTGGTCGCCGCCGTCGCCCTCCGCGTCGACGCAGGGCTCGCCCGCGTCGTCGTTCACGATGGTGCCCGTCGCCGTCCCCCGGCCGATCGCGGCCCCGGAGGGGTCGTCCAGGGCGACCGAGAACGTCTCGTCCAGCTCGGGGAGCGTCTCGCCCGCCACCGGCACGGCGATCTCCGCGACCGTCCGCCCCGGCGGGATCGTCACGGTGCCCGCCGCCGGGAGCAGGTCGTTGGCGGCGCCGTAGATCGCGGTGCCGGGGCGCGTGCGCCAGCCCACCACCACCTCCCGCGGCGACGTGGCCGACAGCCGCACGGGGAAGCGGACCAGGGCGGTCTCCGAATCGCCCTCCACCACGCGCGCATCGTCGACCGACACGGCGGGCGGCGGCCGGTCGTCGTCCAGGATCGTGGCGACCGCCTCCCCGCGCTCCACGCGCGCGCCCTCCGCCTCCAGGATGGCGACGGAGAACGTCTCGTCGGGCTCGGCGACGGCGTCGGCGACGATGGGGACGGGCAGCGTGGCCGAGTCGGCGCCCTCGGCGACGCGGACCTCGGCGTCGGTCGCCTGGTAGTCCTCGCCGGCGACGGCGGTGCAGTCGGCGGTCGCCAGCCGCAGGGTCACGCCGCCGGGTCCCGCGGGCGCGGAGAGTCGGATCGGGATCTCGGCGTCCGCGCTCTCGACCGTCGGCGCATCGAGGACCGACACGGCGGGCAGCGGCTCGTAGGGCGTCACGGTCACGGTGAACCCGGCGGAGCCCTCGTTGCCCCTCCCGTCGGTCGCGCGGCACGAGACCGTCGTGGCCCCGACGGGGAGGGGCGTGCCCGACGCCGGCTCGCACGCGACGGGGACGGCGCCGTCGACGACGTCCCAGGCGGAGGCGTCGAACGCGACGCCGGCGCCCTCGTCCGAGGTGGCGGCGACGGTCAGGTCGCCGGGGGTCGTGATCGCCGGCGCGGTGGTGTCGGCGACCGCGACGTCGAACGAGCCCGCGGCGCCGTTGCCGGCCCGGTCGCGGGCCCAGCAGTCCACGGCGGTGCGTCCGAGGGGCAGCACCATGCCGCTCTCCGGGGCGCAGCGGACGGCGACGGCGCCGTCGACCAGATCCGTGGCGGACGCGTCGTACGTCACGGTCGCGCCGCCGGGGCCGGTCGCCTCGGCCGTCGGCGCCGCCGGCAGGTGGAGCGCCGGCGCGGCGGTGTCACGCACCCGTACCGGGAAGGCGCCGGCGGCGGCGTTGCCCGCGGCGTCGGACGTCGAGCACGCCACCATCGTGGTGCCCAGGGGGAACGTGGCCCCGGACGCCGGCGCACATGCCACGGGGGTCGCGCCGTCCACCGCGTCGGCGGCTCGCGCGTCGTATGCCACGCCGGCGCCGGCGGGGCCGGTCGCCTCGGCGGCCACCTCGCCCGGCAGGTCGAGCACCGGCGGTGCGGTGTCGGCCTCGTCGAGCACCGTCAGGCCCCCGAGCCGCTCCGGATCGAAGGCGAGCCCCTCGCCGCTCCCCGCGCCGTCGGTGTCGCAGTAGGTGACGGTCTCGCCGCCGTCGAGGCTGAAGCGGAACGCGTAGGCGTACTCCCCCGGCGCGTCCGGCGCGGCGAGCGAGGCCTCGTACTCGTCCTCGTCGGCGGCCTGGAGGCTGTAGGACGCGTCGACGTACGTCCAGCCGGACGCCGTGCGCGGGTCGGAGCCCGCGGGTCCCAGGCCCAGCTGGGCCACGACCACGGGCGCCGGGCCGGGAGCCTCGGTGAGCCCTGCCTCCCGGAGGCGCGCGCGGACGGGGTGCATCGGCAGCCCCGCGGCGATGGACTGGGCGCCCGGGGCGCGGATGGCGCAGGCGTCCGCCTCGAGCGGGGCGCCGGTGCCGTTCAGGGCCGGCGGGGCCGTGGGGGCCTCGAGCGCGACCGCCGGCAGCGCGAGCGCCAGCGCGGCGAGGGCGCCGATGGCGGGGAGCGCGAGCCGGCGGGAGACGGGCATCCACTACTGCATCGGACCGCCCGCCGCGACGCATGAGCCCTGTCCGCCCCCGCTCACGACCCGCAGAACGCCGCGCCGTCCTCCACGAGCGCGTCGACCTCGGCATCGGCGAGGCCCAGCTCCAGGAGCACCTCGCGGGTGTCGGCGCCCAGGTGGCGACCGGTGAAGCGGATCGCCCCCGGGCTGTCGGAGAGCCGCACGACGGGGGCGGTCATGACCACCGCGCCCACCTCGTCGTCCTCGACGCGCTCCAGCAGGCCCTCGGCCCACGCCTGCTCGTCGTCGAACAGGTCGTCCCGCTCGCGGACGGGTGCGGCGGGGACCCCGGCGGCGGCGAGGCGGTCGTCCCATTCGGCGGTGGTGCGCTCCGCGAAGACCGGGGCGAACAGCTCCACCAGCTCGGCCTCGCGGGTCACGCGGGCCGCGCGATCGTCCCACGGCGGGCGCTCCAGCAGCCCGGGCATGCCCAGCGCCTCGCAGAACCGGGCGGCGAGCCGCTCCGCGTAGGCGGCCACGGCGATCCACCCGTCGCGGGTGCGGTACGCCCGGTAGAACGCCCTCGAGAAAGTGGGGGTGCCGTGACGCGGCAGCGACTCCACCCGCACCAGGGAGTGGGCGTTCAGGGCGACGGCGCTGCCGAGGATCGACGCGTCCACCCGCTGGCCCCGCCGCGTGCGGCCCCGGTCCATGAGCGCGGCCAGGATCGCGGTGCACGCCAGCAGGGGCAGCGCGGTGTCGTTGATCGGGATCGGCGAGCCGGCCGGCGGGTGGTCCTCGGTGGCCGCGCCGGGGGGCATGAACCCCCCGAGCGCCTCGCCCAGCAGGTCGTACCCGGGGCGCCCGCCGCGCGGCCCGTCCGTCCCGAAGGCCGAGAGCGCGCAGTAGACGAGGCCGGGGTTGAGCCGCCGGGCGTCCTCCCAGCCGAAGCCGAGCCGCTCCGGCACGCCGGGCCGCATGTTGGTCACCAGCACGTCGCTGCGGGCGATCAGCGCGTGGAGCACGTCGCGGGCGGCGGCCCGGGTGAGGTCCAGGCACACGGCGCGCTTGTTGCGGTTCGCCTGCATGTGGTGGCGGCTGCGGTCCGGCTGGCCCGGCATGCGCTCGTGCCGGCGCCACTCGTCGCCCGAGGGGCGCTCCACCTTGACGACGTCGGCGCCAAGATCGCCCAGGTGCATGGTGGTCAGCGGGCCGGCGAGGTTGTGCGACAGGTCCAGGACCCGCAGGCCGGTCAGCGGGGGTCGGCTCACGGCCCGATGCTATCCTCGGCGGGTTCGCAGGGCGTGCGCGAGGAGCGGGAAATGGGCCTGATGGGCCGGTTCACACTGATCGTCAAGTCCAAGGCCAACAAGGCCCTGGACAAGGCCGAGGACCCCCGCGAGACCCTCGACTACTCGTACGAGAAGCAGCTGGAGCTGCTGCAGAAGGTCCGTCGCGGCGTCGCCGACGTGGCGACCAGCAAGAAGCGCCTGGAGCTCCAGGCGTCGAAGCTGGAGCAGAGCGTAGAGAAGCTCGACGGGCAGGCGCGGATGGCGCTGCAGCAGAACCGCGAGGACCTGGCGCGCGTCGCGCTGGAGCGCAAGAAGGGCGTCCAGCTGCAGCTCCAGGACCTCGACGAGCAGCGCGCCCAGCTCCAGGCGGAGCAGGACAAGCTGGTGCTCGCCGAGCAGCGCCTCACCACCAAGGTCGAGGCCTTCCGCACGCGGAAGGAGACGATCAAGGCCCAGTACACCGCCGCCGAGGCCCAGGCCAAGATCGGCGAGGCGTTCTCCGGCGTCTCGGAGGAGATGGCCGACGTCGGCATGGCGATGGAGCGCGCCGAGGGCAAGGTCGAGACCATGCGCGCCCGGGCCGGCGCGATCGACGAGCTGCTCGAGTCGGGCGCGCTCACCGACGTGAGCGACGGCCGCGACTCGATCGACCGTGAGCTCGAGAAGCTGTCGATGTCGAGCGGCGTCGACGACGAGCTGGCGCGACTGAAGGCGGAGATCGGTCCCGGCGACCAGCCCGCCGGCCAGATCGGCGAGGGCGAGGCCAAGTGATCGTCCGGATCCTCGGCGAGGGGCAGTACCGGCTGGACGAGCAGGCCTTCGCGGCCGTCCACGCGGCCGACGACCGCGTGCAGGCGGCCGCCGACGCCGACGACGACGCCGCGTTCCGTCAGGCGCTCGGCGAGCTCCTGGACGTCGTGACGGGCCGCGGGACGCCCCTGCCGGCCGACGAGCTGCACCCCTCGGACGCCATCGTCCCGGGGCACGGGACCACCCTCGCCGAGGCGCGCGAGCTGCTCTCGGCCGAGGGCCTCATCCCCAGCTGAGCAGCGGGGGCGCGCTCCCGTCTCCGCAGGGCGGGGCCGGTCGTCGCGCGTTCGCCGTCAGCCCGCCAGGCCGCCCGCCAGGGCGTCGAGGAACGCGGTCGGCAGGATGACGGCCGCCGCGGTGGCGGCGACGAACAGCGACAGGCCGCCGCCGCGGCGGGACCGGGCGAACGCCAGGAACGCCGCGATCATGATCGCGGTCGAGACGAGCGGGGCCGCGAACACCAGCTGGAGGCGCGAGGCGCCGCCCTCCTGGACCTCGCGGCACACCTGCGCCGACGCTCCGGCCCCGCCGTCGCCGATGCAGCTGACCGCCAGGAGCAGCAACGGCACGCCGAGGCCGACGAAGGCGACGAGCGTCGACCACGCGGCGCCGGCGGCGGCCCGGCCGGCCGGGACGCGGAGTCCGGCGAGCCACGCGAAGGCCACCGCGCCGTACGCGGAGCAGATCGCCAGCAGCACCAGCCACGCCATGCCGTCCACGATGCCGCGGCGCCCGGCCCGGCGCCCCATCCGTTCGGATGGCGGACCTCACCCCGAGCTGACGGGGGCCTCCCAGACGGGGTACCAGCGTCCGAGCTCCGGCTCCATGGCCAGCTCGCGCTCCAGCACGCCCTTCACCCGCAGCTCCAGGGTCGTGTCGCGGGCGCGGCCCTCCCGCGGCGCGAAGGGGTAGAACCGCCCGCGCTTGTACGCGTAGACGAGCTCCACCGGACCCGGCGGGCCGTCGAAGCCGAACACCGCGCACAGCAGGCGCTCGGCGTACCCGCGGTCCTGCAGCGACAGACTGATCACGTGGCTGGTGGTGGCCAGGTCCTCCACGTCCGGGTCGTGGATCACGATCCAGCTGAACCCGAACTCGTCGGCGTGGCGGGAGATGGTGGTGCCCGCCTCCGCGCTGGTGGCCGCCAGCAGCTCCTCGGTCTCGCGCACCAGCTCGTCGAACACCCCGGCCTCGACCGCCTTGAAGCACACGCCCGCGCGCCCGGTGGTGGCCAGGCCCATGCCGGCCTCGAGCGTGACCGCGGCCGACCCGATGCCGAACAGCGCGTCCAGGTCGGCCTCGGGGGGCGTCCGCTGGCCGCGGAGGACGTCGAAGAGACCCACCCCTACGGAGCGAGGCTGCCGGAGGTGGGCGTCGCGTCCATCGTCGCCTGCATCGCCATGAGCCGCTCGATCCGCTTCTCGACCGGCGGGTGCGTCGACACCAGGCTCGACAGCGAGAAGCCCCGCGACACGGCGGGGATGATGAAGAACGCGTTCATGCCCTCGGCGGCGCGCAGGTCGCGGGTCGGCACCCGCTCCATGGTGCCGCTGATCGCCGCGAGCGCAGACGCCAGCTGCGCGGGCGCGCCGGTGATGATCGCGGCGCCGCGGTCGGCCGCGAACTCCCGGTAGCGCGACAGCGCCCGCAGCAGCAGGAACGACAGCACGTAGACCGCCACCGACACGACCACAACCACCGCGAAGATCGCGACGCCGTTGCGGTTGCCCCGGCCCATCCCCGTGTAGACGCCCATGCGCACGAGCAGGCCGGCGACGGTGGCCAGGAACCCGGCGACGGTCATCACCACCACGTCGCGGTTCGCGATGTGGGAGAGCTCGTGGGCGATCACGCCCTCCAGCTGCGGCCCGTCGAGCCGCTCCATCAGCCCCGTCGTGACGCACACCGTCGCGCTGGCGCGGTTGTGCCCCGCGGCGAACGCGTTGGGCAGCTCGGTGCGGGCGACCGCAACCTTCGGCTTCGGCAGGTCGGCCAGCTGGCAGAGGCGCTCGATCATCGCGTGCAGCTCGGGCGCCTCGTGCGGCTCGGTCACGTGGGCGCCCATCGACCGCAGCGCCAGCTTGTCGCCGAACAGCAGCTGCACCACCGCGACGGCGGCCGCGATCACCAGCACCAGCACGGCGCCCACGCCCGCCGCGATCAGCGCGGCGATGAAGATGACGTAGACGAGGCCGAGGCCGAACAGGGTCAGCGTCATCCGGGTGGTGAGCCCGCGGTCGCGTCCGTACCAGCGCCGTGCCATGGGACGATGGTAGCTCCGACGGGGGGGTACCCTGCCCGGAGACGTGCTCCGCTTCCCGCTCCGGCGCAGCCGCTGGGCCATGCCCTTCCTGCTGCCACTCTCGCTCGGCCGGCCGTTCGCCGAGGTCGGCGAGGGTCAGGTGCGGATCCGGATGGGCCTGCTCGGGAAGGCGGACGTCCCGGTGGAGCGCATCGCCTCGGTCGGGACGATGACGTGGCCCTGGTGGGGCGGCGTCGGCGCCCGCATCGCGCGGGGGATGGTCACGTTCCTCGGGGCCTCCGGGGTGGTCGTGGTGCTCCAGCTCACCGAGCCGACCTCGGTGCGGGCGCCACTGGGGTGGAGGGCCAGCGCGATCGGCGTGGGCGCCGAGGACGTCAACGGCTTCATCACGGCCGTCGCCGCCGAGCGCGAGGCCGTCACGGGGGCCGCGCCGGAGGGTTAGCCGGTGGGGGGCTCCATCGCGATGATCTCGTTGCCGTCGGGATCGTGGAACGTGAGCATGCGCGCCCCGCCCATGTCCTGGACCCCGCCGCGCTGCACGCCGTTCTCGCCCAGCGCGCGCTCCACGGCGTCGATGTCCGACGTCTTCAGGATCACCGTCGCCCCGCCCTGGTGGGGGCGCGTCGCCAGCTCGCCCGAGAGGGCCAGCACCGTGTCGCCGGCGCGCAGCTCGGTCCAGTCGTTGCCCTCGCGCCGCAGGACCTCGAGGCCGAGGATCCCGTTGTAGAACTCCACGGCCTTGTCCATGGAGCACACCTGGTAGAAGACCACGTCAACGCCGTCGAAGAGGCTCATGTGCCGAAGCCTCTCAGACGGCGCGGACGTGGGCCCGGTGATGGTCGTCCCCATGGCGGTCGTGATCCGTCACACCGCCACCGTGAGGCCGCTGAACGCGGTGCGGTCGAGCTGGTTCTGCCGGAGCCCGGCGCAGATGTTCAGCGCCACCCGGTAACCGGCCTCCGACTCCGAGCCCGTCATGACCATGGTGCCGGCGGGACGGCCGGACAGGGCGCGCATGACGCCGCGCCGCGGACGCTCCGAGACGACCATGACCGGGCGCTCGTCGTCGCGGAGCCCCTCCGCCAGGCCGCGGGCGGCGGCGTCGGCGGCGTTGCCGCGGAGGTCGAGCATCACGATGTCGCCGGACGACGGGGCGTGCCCGCCGGGCCGCGCGTCGGCGGCCATGACCACGTATCCGAGACGGGTGAGCGTCTCCTCGAGCGCGGCGCGCCCGAGTCCCTCGGATCCGAGAACCAGGATCTGCATCGGCTGCATTTTCGTCCTACCCCTGCTTTCGCGAACGTTCGTGGTGCGCCGGCGGTGCCGGCGCGGGACGCGAGGCCCGGACGAGGACGCACCTCGCCCAGGGCAGGGGTGGGGCTAGCCGGGTCGGGGCACCGCCAGGCCGTGGCCGGCGCGGGGCCCCAGGAGGCCCGACAGCCAGATCCGCTCCGAGTGGCCCGGCCGCGGCGCGAACACCGCCGCCAGGATCACGCCCAGGAGCACCAGCATCATGAGGGTGCTCGGCGGGACCGGGCCGGAGCCCGGCAGGATGTAGCTCGCCAGGACCGCCAGCAGGCTCGACCCGCCCGGCGCGGCGCTCGGCGGCGCCACCAGCGCGACGGTCATGTTCTCCGGCGGCGGCGTCTCGTGCGTGAAGGGCACCGGGGGCGCCTGCTGCGGCGCGGTGATCGGCTGGGCGATCGGGCCGCTCGCGTCGAAGGTGAAGTTGGCGAGGTCGCGCGCCGCCGGCGTGGCCGGGGGCGCGGGCCGCCCCGCGGCGGGGGCCGGGTCGGGCGACATCGCGGCGACGGCGGGCGCCACCTGCGACTCGGGACCGGCCGGCAGCGACATCGTCTGTGTCGGCGTGGGGGCCACGTCCCAGGTGGTCGCCGCGAGGGCGGCCGCCGGACGCGGGTCCGTCGCGGTCGTCAGGGCGGGCGTGTCGGGCTGGATCAGCAGTGCCGACCCCGTTGACGGAGCCGGCACTGCCTCGATCGGCTGAGGGGCGGCGGTCGAGCCGTCGGACGTCACCCCGGTGACCGGGGTGCTCTCCGAGGGCGGCGGTGCGGGGGCCGCGCCGGCGCCATTGTCGGCGACGGGTGTGGTGGCGTCGGCGGACGGGGCGGGGACGTCGGCGGGAGGCGTCGCGTCCGCCGGGGGGGTCGTATCGACCGGGGCGGCCTCCGACGTCGGAGTGGCCGCCGCGACGGGCTGGTCGGCCACGGCCGTGTCGGCCATCGCCAGCCCGGGCAGCACCAGCGTCAGGAGCAGACCGATGACGCCGCCCGCGAGCAGCACCGACCGCGTCCTCCCGACCCGTCGACCCCTGCGCGTCATATCCGTCGTCGTTCCGCTCCGTCCCGTGGAGAGGCGCACGCGCCTCCCTATCGCGGCGCAACTATATGGCGCCCCGCGGACGCGCGGATAGGGCCGCGTGCGATGGAGTTGTAAAGGTCTTTCGAGGGCTCGGGTGAGGCGACCGTCCCGGGGGCTCCCGGATGGAGGATCCGGCGGTTTCCCGGCCCGGCGATGACGGCTGAGGGCGCCGTTAGCATCGGATATCGGTGCCCGCCTCGATCGCCGCCCAACTCCGGCTGCCGCTGCCCGCCCCCCAACCCGGGGCCGAGGGGGGCGACTCCATGCCCGACCGTCTCTGCGCCCTCCTCGTGCGCCGCGGGCGCCCCCTGGAGGTGGGCCACGTCGCCGCCCAGCTCCTGCGGCTGCGGCGGTGCCCCGAGCGGCTCCAGCGCAAGCTTGTGGCCGAGATCGTGGAGGGCGACGCGCGCCTGGCGTGGCTCGGCCGCGACCTGGTCGGGCTCGCGCCGCCGGACTGGTCGGACACCGACCTGGCCGACGCCGCGTTCTGCGTGGTCGACCTCGAGACCACGGGCGGATCGCCCGGCCACTCGAAGGTCACCGAGATCGGCGCGGTGCGCGTCCGCGCCCTCCAGGTGGTCGAGCGCTTCGAGACGCTGGTGGATCCCGGCCGGCCGATCCCGGCGGTCGTCACCGAGCTCACCGGGATCGACGACGGCATGGTGCGGGGGCGTCCCGACATCGCCGAGGCGCTGGAGGGCTTCACCGCCTTCGCCGGCCAGGACGTGCTGGTGGCCCACAACGCCCCGTTCGACCTCCGCTTCCTCAACTACGAGCGGCGCCGGCTGGCGGGCCGCTACTTCACCCAGCCGTGGCTCGACACGCTCGTGCTGGCGCGGCGGCTGCTCAACGGGCGGGCCGGCCGCCACGACCTGGCGACGCTCGCGGCGTGGGCCGACACGACCGTCCGGCCGATCCATCGCGCCCTGCCCGACGCCGAGGCCACCGCCGAGGTGCTCGTGCGGCTGGTGGGCCTGCTCGCCGACCGCGGCATCGACACCCTCGAGCGCGCGGTGGCGTTCGCGGGCATCGGCGGCGCCCGCCACGCCTACAAGCTGGCGCTGGCCGAGGACCTTCCGTCCACCCCGGGCGTGTACCTCATGCGCGACGCGGCCGGGCGGACGCTGTACGTGGGGAAGGCCGCCAACCTGCGCCGGCGGGTGCGCTCCTACTTCGGTCCCGGCGGACGGCACGGGCGGCTCATCGGGAGGGCGCTCGAGGAGCTCGAGTCGATCCATCACGAGCCCTGCGGCTCCGAGTTCGCGGCCCTGCTGCTGGAGAACCGGCTCATCAAGGAGCTGCGGCCGCCGTGCAACAAGCGCGGCAACGGCATGGCCGGCCAGTTCCTGCGGCTCGCCGCCGGCCCGAGGGGGGCGCGACTGGTGCTCTCCCCGCGCCCCCGTCCCGACGGGAGCGACTTCTTCGGGCCCGTCCGCTCAACCCGCATGGCCCGCGACGCCGTCGCCTGCCTCGGCGCCGTCTACCCGCTGGAGCACGACCGCGCCGACACCCGCGACGCGGCGGTCGTCGCCCTCCGGGCCGCCCTGTCCGGCGAGCCGCGCGCGCTGGCCGACCTGGGCGCGCGGCTGGCGGCGGCGGTCGCGGCGGGCGCCGTGCAGGTCGACCGGGGCGAGCGAACCGACGGGCCCCGCGCCGTGCTGGGCGTGCTGGCCGCGTTGTCGCGCGCGCGCACCGCCCCGCGGCGGACGGCGGTGCTGGTGGAGCCGCGGCATGCCCTCGGCGGCGCGGACGTCTTCTTCGTCGGCGGGGGCGTCGTGCGCCACCAGGTGGAGGTCGGCCCCGACGACTGGGCCGACGGCGCCAAGGCCGGGCTCGCCGTGCTCAGGCGGCTGTCGCGCGCCCGCTCCGGCGGCGGCCCCCTGGCCCCCGATGCGCTCGACGAGGCCGCGATCGTCGGCGACCGCCTGGAGGCGCTGCGCGGCACCCCCGCCGCCATCGAGCTCGGGCCGGGCTGGCGCACCGCCGACGCCCTCGCCCGCATCGGCGAAGCCGTCGGGCTGCTCGCGGTCGCCGTGCCCGCGCCCGACCGGGACGCCCTCCCGGAGGGGTGAGCTCCTGCGGGCGTCCGCCGCCCTCGCGCTGAGCGGCCGGTACGCCGCCATGGGCCGCCAGGCGGCGGCGGGGCTGGAGGCGTGGGCGCGCGACGCGGGGGCGGACCTCCGCGTCGAGGACGACCGGAGCGACCCGGAGCGCAGCGCCGCCCTCACCGTCGCGATGGCGCCGTCGGCCGACCTGCTGTTCGGGCCGTACGGATCCGGCCCCGGACGCGCGGTGGCCGCCGCGATGGCGGGGCGCCCCGAGGTGGTGTGGAACCACGGCGCCGCCGCCGTGGAGCCCCGGGGCGGGGCGCGCCTGATCGACGTGCTCGGCCCGGCCCGGTCGTACTGGCGCGGTCTCCCCGTGATCGTGGGAGCGGAGCCGGTCGCGCTGGTCCGCGCCCCCGGCGGGTTCGGCGAGGAGGTCGCCGCCGGCGCCGCCGACGCCCTCCGGGCCGCGGGGACCCCGCCCGTGGTCCACGAGGTCCTCCGGCCGGGCCGCGCCGACATCGCCGTCGCGGGGGCCGCCGCGGCCGGCGCGCGCTGGGTCGCCGGCGGCGGGCGGATGGAGGACGACCTGGAGCTCGCCCGTTCGGCGGTCGCCGCCGGCCTCGTCTGCGCGCTCGTGGTGATGGGGGTCGCGGCGGCGCGGGCGGAGCTGGGCGACGACGTCGAGGGATGCGCCGGCCCGGTGCAGTGGGACGGCGGCCGGCGGGGCTGGGCGTTCCCGCTCCCCGCCGGCGCCGACTACCCGGCGGCGCAGGCCGCCGCCGCCGGGATGCTGGCCGAGCGCGCGCTCCGCCTGGCGGGGGGCGGGGGACCCGACGCGCTGTGGGACGCGGCGCGGGGGATGCGGACGGCCACGCCGCTCGGCCCGTTCGCGGTCGATGGCGAGGGACGCCAGATCGCCCACGCCCCCGCGATCGTGCGTTGGGAGCCCGGCCCGGGAGGTCCGGTGCGGCGGGTCGTCTGGCGCCCGGCCGTCGGGGCGCCGTGACAGACTCCCGGTGTGACGAGCACCTCGGGCGCCGTACACGCGGACGAGGTCGTCGAGCGTCTCATCGGATGGTTCACGCGCGAGGGGGCGGACCTCCCCTGGCGGCGCACGCGCGGCCGCTGGCCGGTGCTGGTGTCCGAGACGATGCTCCAGGCGACCCAGGTCGCCCGCGTCGTCCCCTTCTACGAGCGCTTCATGGCGCGCTGGCCGGAGGCCGCCGACATGGCGCGGACGCCCCTCGGCGACGTGCTGGCGGAATGGCAGGGCCTGGGCTACCCGCGCCGGGCGCGGAACCTCCACGCCGCCGCGGCGGTCGTCGCCGAGCGGGGTTGGCCGGACGACCTGACCGACCTGCCGGGCGTGGGCACGTACACCGCGGCGGCGGTGCGGTGCTTCGCCGACGGGGAGGACGTGCTGCCGCGCGACACCAACGCCGAGCGGGTCGTGGCCCGGCGCTTCGGCGGGGGCTGGCCCGGCGCGGCCGGCCGCGGGTGGGAGGCGGGCCAGGCGGTGATGGACCTCGGGCGCCTGTGGTGCACCGCCCGCGCCCCACGGTGCGACGACGGATGCCCCCTGCGTGAGGGCTGCGCCGCGGCCGACGAGGGCCGCGTCGCGGAGCTGACCCCCGTCCGTCGGCCCCAGGGCCGTTACGAGGGGTCCATGCGCCAGCGCCGCGGCGTCCTGCTCGGCGCGCTCGCCTCCGACGGCTGGGCCGATCCCGGGCGCGACCCGGCGGCGGCGGCCAGCCTGGTGGCGGAGGGCCTCGCCGCCGAGCGCGGCGGTCGCCTGGTGCGCGCGCGCTGATGGGCGCCCGCCAGGTGGTGGTCGCCGCGATCATCGAGCGCGGCGGGCGGGTGCTGGTGAGCCAGCGCGGCCCCGGGGTGGGACACCCCGGGCGGTGGGAGTTCCCCGGCGGCAAGCGGGAGCCGGGCGAGCGCGACGTCGAGGCCCTCGCCCGCGAGCTCCGCGAGGAGCTCGACGTCGAGGTCGTCATCGGGCCGATGGTCTGGAGCGCGAAGGCCGGCCCGCTGGCGCTCCGGTTCTTCCGGTGCACCTGGCTGCCGGCCCAGCGGCCGCGCGCCCTCGGCAGCGTCCAGTTCCGCTGGGTGCGGCGCGAGGACCTCGCCGGCCTCAGCTTCCCGCCGGCCGATCGCGATCTGATCGGCGCGATCGTGGCGGGCAGGGTCTGACGGGATCTCCGTCCCCCAAGGGGGATTTTGCGGAGGCGATACAATCATCCGAGCTCACTCTCGGGAGGTGGCCCATGGCGAAGGCAAAGCGGCAGCGGCGCAACAGCATCAGGACCATGGGCGCCGATTCGTCGGCCCTCGACGCGCTGGACGCGCTCGAGTCGCTCGAGCGGGCCGAACGCGCGCAGCCCCCCGCAGAGCTGGAGGAGGAGCCCGCCGCCGCGAACGGGTCCGCGACCGCCCCGACCGGCGAGCGCGACGCCGACTAGGCCCCGCTGCCTCGGCCGCCCCGGCTGAAGGCCTCCCCGCTCACCAGGAACCGCACCCGGCCGCCCAGCTCGGCGCCGTTGTTGGCGACGCGCTCGAGGTGACGCGCCACCAGGACGGCCGCGGCCGACCAGATCCGCGTGTCCGGCTCGTCGGGCGCGGCGGCCGCCGCGCCGACCACCTCGGCCAGCATCTCCCGCACCTTCGCGGCCTCGACGCCCGCCTGCTCGCCCAGATCGGCGTCGCCGCGGGCGATGGCCTGGACGGCGCGGGCCAGCGTGTCCACCGCCCGGGCGCTCATCCGCGAGATCAGGGCCTGGATCTCCGGGACCGCCCCTTCGGGGCGGACGGTCATCGCCGCGTCGGCGATCGCCACCGCCAGGTCCCCGACCCGCTCCAGCGCGATCACGGCGATCAGGCCGACGTGGAGCAGCCGCTGGTCGCCGGCGACCGGCGCCTCCAGCAGCTGGAGGCTGTAGATCTTCTGGTCGAGCTCCGCGCACCGGACGTCGACCTGGTCGTCGGCCGCGACCACCTCGCGGGCGGCCTCGGAGTCGACCTCCTCCCACGCCTGCACCCCGCGCTCCACCTGGGAGAGGGCCAGGCTCGCCATCTCGACGAGCCCGGTCCTGAACCCCTCGATCTCGTTCTGGAAATGCATGCGCGTGGACATCTGGCCGATCCTACCCCTGCAGGGGTCGCCGATCACCGCACGGGCAGCCACCTCCCGGCCAGCGCGACGAGCGCGTCGTTGGTGGCCAGCAGGCGGCTGCCCTGGTCGGAGGCCGTGGACCGGACCGACCCGTCGCGGTCCTGCAGCCCCCGCAGGGCCGCCCGTAGCGACGCGGGCGGCGTGCGCCCGGTGGCCCGCAGCGCCCGGACCCCCCCCGCCGTGCTGTTGGCGTCGGTGGCCGCGCCGCCGCCCGCGGTGCCGAGGCCGCCCCGGCCGTTGCGCTGGGCCAGCATCCACCGGACGGCCGCCGCAACCCGGGCGTCGGAGCCCCGGACGCCGGACGCCGCCAGGGCCTCCAGCACCACCGCGGTGGCATCGACCGAGTCCCGGCCGCGCGGGGTCAGGTCGAAGCTCCATCCGCCGGAGCCGCGGGCCGCGAACGTGGCGCGCACGGCCGCGGGCGGCACGCCGCGCCCGGCGGCGCGGAGCGCCAGGATCGACAGCGCCTGGTCCCACGCCGTCGCGCCGTAGCGTCCGGCGGCGTAACGGCCGGTGACGCGCCGCAGGTAGTCGACTCCCCCGAACGCCGCCGGATCGGCCCCGGAGGCGACCGCGGCCATCGCCACCTTGCCCGCGCCGCCGGCGGTGGTGGCGTACGCGGGGGCCACCCGCGCCAGGGCCGCCGCCCGGGGCCGGAGCGCGGCCCGCGTGCGCCCGGCGGCGCGCAGGGCGACGATCGCGTCGGCCTGCTGGCCCGCCGGCGCCCCCGCCGTGCCGGCCGAGAGCCAGGCGGCGGCGCGCGAGGCGGCGGCGGCGTCGGCCGTCGCCGCGCCCGCGTGGGGCGCGGCGACGAGCGCGGCGGCGAGCGCGGCGATCGCGCCGGGGAGGGCGCGGCGCCTCAACGGACGCGGCTCCCGACGGTGAACGTCCCGGTGTTGACGCGGGCGATGCCGACGCTGCCGACGTTGCCGGCGCCGTCCGTCGCGCGCACCCAGATGCGCCACGCGCCGGGGGCCAGGCCCCGGCGCAGCGGAAGCGACCAGTCCCCGCCCGACGTCTTCGCCCTCAGGTACAGGCGCGCCGTGCAGGACCGGGCGGCCGTCAGGCTGCCGGAGGCGGTGCGGTAGCGGCACTGGGTGCCGACGCGCCGCGCCAGGGCCACCTCGACCGCGGCCACGTCCGAGCGGTCGGGCCCGGCGACGCCGCGGATGCCGCGCACGGCGGGGGCGCGGCCGCCGAGGCGCGGGAACACCCCCCGGCTGCCGGGCGCGACCGTGTCGCCGGCCGCGGCGGCGGCCCCGCCGGGGGCCGGCCCGGCCGGCAGGTTGCAGACCGACGGGTCGCCGGCGAACGCGCAGACACCGCGGGCGGCGCTGCGGATGTCGCCCGCCCGGGTCGCCGCGACCGCCTGGGTCCCGGCGCCCTGGGCGATGAACGACACCTGGCCGTCGGCGCCCGCGGTGGCGGCCGCCTGGCCGTAGCGGACCACCGCGCCGGCGCCGGGGGCGGCGGCGCCGTCGGCGCCGTAGCTCGTGACCTTCACCGTGAAGGACGTCCCGGCGGCGACGCGGTCGGCGGAAGGGGTCACGTCGAGCTCGCGGGCCCCGTCGGCGGCGCCGTAGTACCAGAGCACGGAGTCGCCCTGCCTGAGGGGCGTCGCGTCCGCGCCGGCGCCCGCCCCGACGTGGTTGACCCGGAACTGCCAGCCGGCCGTGCCGGCGTTGGCGTCCGCGCCGATCTTCTCCACCAGCACCGAGGTGAAGGCCGGGAAGTAGGTGAAGGAGAGGCCGAGGCCGGTCGCGGCCGTGGCGCGGTAGAGCTGCCAGAAGGCGGAGGCCCGGTTCACGTCGACCGCCTGGAACCCGCTGTCGAAGACGGTGGCGGTGCCCTCCCCCTCGATGGGGATGGCGCTCTCGGGGATCAGGTTGGCCGAGGACCCCTCGACGCGTATGGCGGTGTCGAGCGGCAGGGCCGCGGGGGCGGCGGCCAGACCGGCCGCGCATGCGGCGGCCAGGGAGGCCCGGAGGGTGATTCGCAACTGTGGCTCCTCGTCTCGCGGAGGGCGGTTGTCCGTTGCGGGGTCGGAGCGGGTCTCCTGGCTCCCCGATCGTCGCGGCCCCGCAGCCTTCCCAGGTCTCCCCAGTGGCCGACTCGCGTCATCGCGGGCGCCGCTCCCGGGTCACAGTGGCGCGACCGCGCCGGATTCGCACCGGCTTCCCACGCGTCCGATCCCGTGAAGCGGCGCCAACCTACCCGGTACGCTCCCGGCGTGTCCACCGCCGGCCCGCTCGCCCTCCCGCCACCGGTCGGGGTCGCCACGGACGGCGTGGTCGCGCGGGTGGTGCGGACGCCGACGCTGTTCTGCCTGGCGACGCTGGTCATCACCGTCACGGGCCTCGCCCTGGACCACTTCGCCAACCTGGGCGGGCAGATGCTGCTGGCGCTCTGCACGTGGGGCTTCCTGGCGATCGCCTTCGTCTACCTCACGCCGATGGAGCGGGCCCAGACGTCGGTGGTCGTGGTGGTGGCGACGTGCGCGGAGATCATCGGGTCGGTGATCTGGGGCGTCTACGTGTACCGCCTCGGCAACCTGCCCCTGTTCGTGCCGCCCGGGCACGGGCTCGTCTACCTGACCGGCCTGCGCCTCAGCCAGACCCCCCTGTTCCGGGAGCGGGGGCGGCTGCTCGTGCTGGCCGCGATGGTGGGGGTGGGCGCCTGGGCGCTCATGGGGCTGACCGTCCTCGGCCGGACCGACGTGGCCGGGGCCGTGGGGGCCGTCGTGCTCCTGCTGTTCCTGTGGCGCGGGCGCGCGCCCGCCGTCTACGCGGGGGTGTTCTTCGCGGTCGCGTTCCTCGAGATCTACGGCACGGCGATCGGCACGTGGCGGTGGGCCGAGGAGATCCCCGGCCTGGGCGTGCCGGACGGCAACCCGCCGAGCGGCGCGGCCAGCGGCTACGTCTTCTTCGACATCGCCGCGCTGGCCCTGGCGCCGTGGCTGCTGCTCACGTGGGCGCGGGTCACGGGGCGCCTGCGGGGCTTCCGAGGTGGACGCGGCACGCCTCCGCGTGCCCGTCCCGCCCCACCCCGCTGAGGGTCAGCTCCGTCGGCCACTCCGGCGCCGGCGCGGCGGCGTCCTCGGGCGCCGCGGTGACGACGGCCCTCCAGCCGGCGACCGACACGAGCCATCCGATCTCGGCGAAGTCGAGGCTCAGGTCGTGCAGCAGGTCGGGCGGCCCCACGAGCATGTAGCTGGGCGGGGCGGGCGGGGGCTCGGACGGCATCGAGGTAGAGTGCACGGCCGTGGCGGAGCAGTCCATCGACGGCGAGATCAGCCTGCTGTGGCAGGACGTCGACCGGTACCAGGGCGACGTGATCCTGATGAGCCTCGACACCGACGAGCCCATGCGGATGAACACGTTCGAGATCTCCGGCGAGCTGGCCGCGCGCCTGAAGGACGGCGCGCTGGAGGAGGGCATGCGCGTCCGCGTGCACTGCCGGGCGGAGACGATCGAGGTGGTCAACGTCGAGACGGGCGAGACCTCTGACGAGGACGTCGCGGTGGTCGTCGACGTGGTCGTGCTCGAGGGGTGAGGCGGCGGTCCCGCGGGGACGGATCGTCCGCGGGGGTGGGCTATGATCCGCGCCGGATCGACACGGCGTGCTGGGGCGTAGCCAAGCGGTAAGGCAGCGGGTTTTGGTCCCGCGACCGGGGGTTCGAATCCTCCCGCCCCAACCAGGCAGAACCTCTTCCCCAACGCCCGGGACGGACTCGACAACCGCATGAGCATCGGCGCCGTCGTCCTCGCCGCAGGCCAGGGGACCAGGATGAGATCCGCCCTGCCGAAGGTCGCGCACGGGCTGGCCGGGCGACCCATGGTCCAGTGGGTCCTCGACGCGCTCGGCGACGCCGGCGTCGCGCACACCGTGGTGGTGGTCGGCCACGGCGCCGAGATCGTGCGCGAGACGCTCCCGTCCGAGGTCGGGGTGACGATCCAGCACGAGCAGCTCGGCACCGGCCACGCCGCCCAGGTCGGCCTCGCCGCGCTCGACCCCGGGTGCGACACGGTGGTCGTCGCGTGCGGCGACACGCCCCTGCTGCCCTCCGCGCTCGTGGCCCGTCTGGTGGCCGAGCACGTCTCCGAGCCGCGCGCGGCCACGATGCTGACCGCCGTCGTGCCCGACGCAGGCTCCTACGGCCGCGTCGTCCGCGCGCCCGACGGCCGCGTGGCCAAGGTGGTCGAGGCCCGCGACGCCTCGCCGCAGGAGCTCGCCATCGGGGAGTACAACGCCGGCCTCTACGCGTTCGACCGCGCCGCCCTGGAGGAGGTGCTCGGGCGCCTCGACTCCTCCAACGCCCAGGGCGAGATCTACCTCACCGACGCCCTCGAGCGGATCGAGGGCCCC
>OEIU01001144.1_pt1 | contig 18668 bp, 19 predicted proteins | sample 1539221 | NCBI WGS metagenome assembly OEIU01 (sample SAMN03792071, study PRJEB22550) | activated sludge metagenome | feature: wastewater treatment plant; material: activated sludge; isolation source: Wastewater treatment plant of a petroleum refinery complex | place: Argentina: Zarate | collected...
CGCTGCGGACCTTCCCGAGGCTTCCCGCGAAGCCCCAGTTGCGCGGGTCGGCCTTCGCCCCCTCGGCGTGCTTGTCGAGTTCCATCTGCAGCACGTCCATCAGGCGGGCGATGTCGTTCTGCCTCGCGGCGTAGGTCTGGGCGGCGGTCGGTTCGGGCTTGGTGGTCCTGCGCTTGGTCATGGTCGTGCTCCTTGGCGAGGGGGGTGTTGGAGGTCTCTGGTAAACAACGAAGCCCGCATTTCGCGGGCTTCAGGTCGTCGGGTGGTTGTCGTTCTTGCGGTCCCAACTCGTCGTGTCCTTCGGCTGGCCGACCGCCCGGAGGTAGTCGACCAATTCGTCAGCGGTCCAGGTGTCGCCGTCGATCGCGTCGTGCTCGTTCGGGGCGTCGTCATTCTCGCGATCGATCTCGAAGAGCCGGAAGCCGCCGAGCGCTCCGGGGCGCGGTCCCCAGTGGCCGTCGAGGTGGCGGCCGCGTCCGGCGAGCACCGTCGCGATGTTCCAGCACCGCCCGTCGGGCGTGTGGATCTCGATCGCGGGGATGTGGAACCCGCCCTTTGCGAGTGTCTTGGCGAGGTCGAGTGTGGTCTTCGTGGTGGCGTTCATGTTCGTGTTCTCCGTTGCGGGTTGCCCCGCGTTGTGACACATGAAGCCATGACATTCGGGAACAGGCAAGGCAAACCGGAGCGATTTCGCTGTCATTCCGCGACATGTGGGCAAGTCGGCCTGACATGTGGGCAAACCGAGAACACGCGCGGCGCAGCGCGGAGTCGCCGCCCGCCCCGCTGGCCGCGGGTTGGCCCACGATGGCCCACGTCGCGTCCATTCGGCCGGGGGTACCCATCCCCGCCACGCGACCGTCGGCGCTCGGACCCGCGAAACAAACTCTGTCGCTAACCGCGGCTGTTCCCGCGGGCATCGATTCGCCCGCTCGGCGGGGAAGTACCTATGCGACCCCATCTTGCCGGCCACGCCCAGACTCCGCCAACCTCGGCATATTCCGCCAGGGGACCGGCGTTGGCCGACTCTGGCAATGATGGCGAACTGTGGAGCAGCGCCGCCGATCGGGGCGGAACGGCGCTGCCCGGTCGGCCCGTTCGTGGGGGGTCACCGCTCCGGAGCGGACGCCTGCACCATCGCCGCGATGCCAGCCCGGACGGCGGGCGGCAGCGCCGGCCATGCCGCGACGACGGCGGCCAGATCGGGGGGCAGGGGGGATTCGGCGGTGGGCGCTGCTGCCGGCGCTGCTGGGGCGAGCGGGATGTCGCGTAAGTCCGCGTCTTGTAGGGGGTTCGGGCATTCGCCCCGTTGACTGTCGATCCGGTGGTTGCGGGTTCGAGTCCCGTCCGCCTCGTTTGATAAGCCCTGCGTTTGCGGGGCTTTTTTAATTGTGGGAGCCTTGCTTTCCCGGCGAGGAGGGTGCGAGTGTCGCTTGAGTCCGCGCGCATTCAGTGTGCATTGGCGAGTTCTGCTCGGCAACGGTCCGGATGGAGTCACCGGCCTTGGGATGGGAACGCCGATTGTGCACCAGATTGCAGGTCCGGTGGTGGCGGGATTCAGGGTGGCTTCGCGGATCGAGACCCCCCTGCGCGAAGTTCTTGCTGGTCAGTTGGACTCGACGGCAACCGCCGCTCCATCCGTTCGGGCTCGGCGATGCGTCGGTGGAGTTCGCTCGAGCGGGCTTGTGGATGGCCTCGAACGCTGCCGCCGTTATCTCTTGGCGGTCTCGCGAAACAGCGGCCCGCCGGCGAGCGTGAAGAGCACGACCTCCTCGCCTGTGACGGTGGAGATGTCGTGGTGCAGGCTCAAGACCTTGACGCCGGTGACCTGCTCGACCATCGCCTCCATGAGCGGGCGCGCGGTCTCGATCAAGTGCGTCCGGACCTGCTTGAGGAGGTCTCGGCCTTTCTCGCCGGGGAGCGACTTGGCCAGGTGCTGCTCGGCGGCGGTCAGCACGCCCGTGAGGCGGACGATCAGCAGGTCGCCGACGAGGTGGGCATGGATCGCCTTCGGGCCGCGACCCATGTACTCCTGCTCGAATCGCGCCATGCCCTGGCAGATGGCGGCTTCGATTTCACCTTGTGTTTTCATGGCTCGGCTCTGGGTCCGCCACGGAATTGTGGCGTGAACAGTACGCACCCCGACACGTCGCCATCGCCCGACACGTGCATGTGGGTGCTGGGTCTTCTCCCGGTCTGCGCACCGCCGCCCGCATGTGGGGCGCTGCAAACGACGTTCGCCCGGTCTCATCGGCGTGCTGCGCATCGCGGAATATTCGTGTGAGTCGAGGAACGCTCGTGCGACGTGCGCCATCGTGGAGTGCGGAGCATTGGACGGGCGAAGCCGCACGAACGAGAAAACTACGGAATCGGGTTGATTCCAACTTCGGATGGTGTAGTCTCTCCTCGCGGGCACGAGACACATGCGTTTCGCCCCGAAGGACAATCTCGGTTGGGTTGGTCGGAAGTCTAGATGAAGGGCAGGTCGCGAAAGCGACAGGCCCGTTGACGAGGATACCGACGCGTTCGAACACCTGCGGGTGCTCGGGAGCGTCGGTTTTTGTTTTTGCTCGTCGAGTTCAAAGTTCGGGTTTCATCCGCAGGTCGTTCGGTTCTTGCGCTCTCTCGCGTTCTCTTTCTCTCTCTCTTCTCTTTCTAGGAGGTCGCTCTATGTTTTCCCGCATCTCTGTGTTGGGTGCTGCGGCGGTGGCCGCGGCGGCCCTGGCCAGCCCCGCCCAGGCCACATTCTTCAGTTTCGCGTCGGACATGAACTCCAACGCGTACACGTTCGGTGGAAGCGCGGGCCTTCTTGGCTCGTTCAACATCACCGATTTCAGCCGTCCGAACACGTTCACGCTGAAAATCGACGACAACAACGGGCCCCTGTCAACGGTCTCGATCCCCGTCGAGTTCCGCGCCGCGCTCACGGCCAGCGCGGGCCAGAGCACCAGCATCACCCCCAGCCTCTGGCAGCACTCGTACAGCGTGGCCGGCACGTTCGGCTTCTACGACGCAGCCGGCACCGCGCTGCTGACCGCGAATGTCGGTGCGAGCAACCCGGCCGTGCTGACGGTTCCCGGAACGCAGACGACGTGGTCCTCTACGGGCGCCGTGCTCGGGGCCACCTCCTACAGCGACGTCACCTACACCGCCAGCGCGGCGCTCATCACGGCCATGGGCGGCACGGCCGCCGCGGCCCAGTACGGCATCTTTCTCGGCGCGTCGGGCACTCCCGCCGACTTCGCCTTCGGTCTGACCGCCCTCAACGGAGGGGCCATCGGCCTGTCCGTGGCGATCGATCCGACCACCAAGGCACCTACCACGGCTTGGCGGTCCGAGTCTTCTTTCTCCGGCTCGGCCGCGGGATTTGTGCCGAGCCCGGGCAGCGCGATGCTGGTCGGCACGGCCGGACTTCTGATGACCACCCGTCGCCGGCGCGCCTAACCGCCCCCGGTTGTGAACACGACACACGGCCGACGTACGCGCGGGGCACGGGCCCCGCGCGGCCGGCCGAGGCCTTTCAAGGAGACTTCGCATGAACGCTCGCACACAGCCACGAACACGACAGGCTCGCCACGACCATCGGCTCTGGGAGGCCATGGAGCCGCGCGTCCTGCTGGCCGCGCACCTGACCGCCGACTTCTTTCCCCTGGATACCTCGTCCACCTGGAACTACTCGGGGACCATCAACGGGGCCCCCGCCACGGCGGTGGCCACGCTCAGCGCCGGGGCGACGCTCTCGGGCATTGCGACGGCCAGGCTCAGCACGGTGTTCACGCCCACCGGGGGCGGCGGGACCATCACCGACGCCAGAAACTACGCCGGCACCGCGGGCGGGTTGCGGCTGCTGCGTGAGGACACCACTCGCGGATCGCTCTCCACGACCTCGCTCTTTGGCGATGGGATCACCCTTCTGAGTTCCTCGGTCAACGACGGCACGGACATCCACTTCGCCCGGACCCTCTCTGGCTCAACATCGACGGGGCGTGCCTGGAATGGGAGCCTTGTCGGAGACATGACCATCGTCGGTCTGGAGACGATCGACACCGTGGGCGGGTCCTACGAGGCCCTCAAGATCACCTACTCCCAGACGTTCACTCAGACGGGCTCGAGCGGCTGGACCGCCACCGGCACGGTGGCCGAGACACGCTGGCTCGTGCGCGGCGTCGGCACGGTGCGCGTGGACTACGCGTCCTCGCTGACGGCTTCGGATCAGGCCCAGTCGTTTTTCCGGTTCAACCTGGGGCTTACCAGTTCCAGCCGGCTCGGCAACCTGTCCGGCCTGACCGTCACGGGCAAGGGCGTGGTCACACCCTTCGGCGACACCACGCCGGGCGCGGGCGACGGAACGAACTACACCGGCATCGACATCAACGGCGGGGTGAAGACCCCCCTCTTCAAAATCAAAAACACAACCGGGGAATCGATCACCCTCGCCCCCGGTTCGCAGGGCTTCATCACCATCTCGGGCGCGAACGCCGGCGAGTTCACGGTCGTGCGGCAGCCGGCCCAGACTATCGCGGCCGGACAGACGGCCATCTTCTCGGTACGCTTCGATCCGGCCGGCCAGGGCTTCCGCCCGGCCACGATCTCCTTCGCAACCACCAACAGTTCCGCCCGCCCGTTCGCGTTTGATATCCGTGGCACGGGCATCTTCATCGGGGCCATCAACGTCTTCGGCGGGAACCACGTGGGCATCGCGAGCGGGTCGACAACGGCGCAGGCATCCAACGGCACGAGCTTCGGCGGCGTCGGCACCAGCGGCTCGGCGAGCGTGACCAGGACGTTCACGATCTCCAACACCGGCGTGGGCCACCTGGTTCTTCTTGGCGTGCCGCGCGTGATGATCGGCGGGGCACAGGCCTCGGAGTTCGCGGTGGTCGTGATTCCGGCGACCGCCACGGCGCCGGGCGGGTCAACGACGTTTACGGTGACATTCGATCCCGCGGCACTGGGTGCGCGGGGCGCGTCGGTCTCCATCCTCTCCAACGACCGGTTCAATCCAGTGTTCACATTCGCGATCACGGGCACGGGCCTGTGACTCCCACAGGGAGCAGGCGTTGACCGGGACGCAGCCCCGGTGGATCACTCTGCGGACCCTGTGGTGATCAATGAGCTCTCTCTCTCCCGCGGCCGCGCCCCGAAAGGGGCCCGGCGCGCTTGCCCGAAATGTGGATTGGCCGGGAATTAGTGGCGGTATTCGCGCCCCAGGCCGAGTCCCACGGAATGGCCTTGACTGGGCCACGAATCGGACTAGCGTGTCACAAGGCCCGAACACAGAGCGGGCACGGAACGTATCAACAACTCATCAGCGTTCGTCGGAAGTCTAGATAAAGGGCAGGCCGCACCAGCGGCAGGCCAGTTGACGAGGAAACCGACGCGATCGAACCCCAGCGGGTGTTCGGGAGCGTCGGTTTTTGTTTTTGGCCTGTGGAAACGCGGCGTCAGTTCGGAGGGCAGCCAGTTCGGCGCGGGCCGGGGAAGACCACATGAACACGTTCACTCCATCCATGGCGGAACAAGTTGCGGAGGCGGCCATCGCCTACCAGCTCGAAAGAACGGGACACGCGCCGAGTTCGGCGACGGTGGTGCTCAGCGGCGACACACTGGTCATTACCTTGCACGACGCGCTCTCGGAGGCCGAGCGGGTGCTGTCGCAGAATCCGGAAGGGGCCGCCCGGGTCCAGGCGTTTCATCGCGAACTCTTCGGTGTTTCGGCCGCGCCGCTCCGCTTGGAGATCGAGCGGATCACCGGCATGCCGGTGCGGGAAGCGGCGGGAGAGGTGGAGCCTGTGACGGGCGTGGTGGTGCACGCCTTTACGAGCGGTACGGTCGTGCAGGTGTTCCAGTTGGCCCAGGGGGTGCGCCCGGCCGGAGCCGGGAACAGCGCCCCGTCGAAAAAATAGTCGGATTACGTGTCTGGCCCCGGCGTGGAGGGTTGTTCGACCTCCGCGGCCGGAAGCCGGACCACACAAAGGAGACTCGCATGGGTTTGCTCTTGCTCATCATCGTCATTCTGCTGCTCGTCGGCGCGCTTCCCACCTGGGGCCACAGCCGCAAGTGGGGCTATGGGCCCAGCGGTGGCCTGGGTGTGGTGCTGCTCATCCTGCTGGTGCTGGTGGTGACGAGGGTCATCACGTTTAGTTGATCGGAAACGAGAACACCATGAACCCCAATCGCATCATCGCCGTCATCCTGCTCTTCGCCGGAGTGGCCCTGTTCATCGTCGGGATGAACTCGTCGGACTCGGTGGCCGACCGCCTGAGCAACACCTTCACGGGCCGGTTCACCGACGCCACCAACTGGTACATCTTCGGCGGGATCGCTCTGGCCGTGCTCGGGCTCGGGCTCGGGGCGATGGGCTGGCGGCGCAAGTCGGCCTAGCACGACGGATGTCACGAAAGGCCTCGCATGCTCGAACGACTCTTCAAACCAGGACCGACCGACACTCAACGCGAGCCACCATCGACCCTTGTCTCCACGGGGAGATGGGAGAACGAGGGCGGCGCGCGGCCGGATGCCGCGTCCGTGGCGGGCATGGCGCCCGGACTCGCGTCCGACGCCTCCGCCCTGGATAGCCGACAGGACGCGGTGATGGCGGTGATCTCCAGCGATGGGCGACCCCCGACCCATCGGCAACGGACATTCGACTGGCGCATGCTGGCGATCGGCGCGGGATTGGTCATCGTCGGGTTCTCGGTCTGGATCGCCGTCAAGGGCGTCAGCGTTTTCGCGGTCGTCACCGGGATGAGCATCGGTGTGCTGTTGCTCGTGGGCGCCAGCCCGGTGCTGGCGGCGGGCGTGCTTCGGGGCAAGGAAGAGCGGGCGGCGCGAACAATCGTTCGATTGGAGCGTCGAGGAAGGCGGGATCGGTAGCCCAACCTCCCTTCGCGCCCGAATCGGCATCACGAATCAGGCAACAGGCTCGACATCACCAGAACTCACCAAGAAACCCCAACTCTCTCCAACCCCAACCTCCACCCGCCCTCCAACCCCACAACGCACCCGCGCGGCGAGCGGCCAAGCGTTATCCCGAGTCGCCAACACTCTCTTCTTCCGTTCCAACCCCCCCTTTGAAAGCACCAACCCCTTGAAGAACATCTCAACCTCACTCACGCTCACCGCCCTGATGCTCGTCCTCAGCGCCGGCACGGCCGCGCCCGCCAGCGCCCAGTATGCCGGCGGGGCCCAGAAATCGGCCGTCGTCGCCACGACCGTGGATTTTCGCTCCTCGAAGTGGCTCGGTGATCGGAAGGTGATGAACAACAACGGCGAGGAGATCGCCGTCGTCTCCGATCTGATTCTTGATCGCGGCCGGGGACGCATCGAGTACCTCATCATCAAGACTGGCACCACTCTGGGAATGGGTGGGCGGGCCGTCGCCATTCCCTACAGCGGATTCACCTGGAAGGGCGCCGCCGGCAAGGAGGCGTTCGTTCTCGCCTCGACCGCCGAGCAGCTCAAGCTCTTCCCGGAGTACACACCCGAGAGCTGGAAGGCGATGAAGTCCGTGACCGACGACAAGAGCGAACTGCGGCAGCGCCTCACCGCCGATGCCGCGGCCGCCGGTGATCCGTACGCCGGCACGCTCGACACCGCGAAGGAGGCCCGGGTCGCGGGCGAGGTGAAGAGCGTGGAGCGCGTCCGGACGAGCACGTTCGGCGAACAGGTCGAGATCGTCGTGCTGACCGCGGATGGCGCGACCAAGAGGATCGCGCTCGGCCCATCGTGGTATGTCAACGGCGCCTCCGCGGCCCCGATGCGCGGCGACAAGGTGGTCGTCGAGACCCTGGCGCTGCCTCGTGACCCGGACCAGCTCATGGCCGGTACCCATCTTCAGATCGGCGACCGTCAGCTCAGGTTGCGAGCGAGCGACGGGACCGCGGTTTGGGGCAGCAAAGCGGTGGGATCCGCCGAGAACCTGTACAGCACGCCCTACTCGCGGTACCTGCTCATGAGCAGCCTGCCCGGCATGAAGATCGACTGCCGCGGCAGCGACTCCGGCAAGGTCCACGACGTCATCCTCGACCGCAACTCCGGCGAGATCGGGTTCCTCTCCATCGACCCGAACCAGAACTTCCTGGGCATCGGCGACACCAAACGCATGATCCCGTGGTCGGTGGCCACCGTGTCCATCGACGGCATCGTTCGCATCGACGCCTCGAAGGAGATGGTGCTCGCCAGCCCGGAGACCCCCGCCGATCTCTCCACGCTCAACACCGGCACCCACGCCGAGCGCGTGTACAAGGCCTTCGACGTGCCCGCCCCGCGCTTTCAGCCGTCCAAGCGCTGACTGAACAAGGCGGGAGGCGGCGACCCCCGCCTCCTGACCACACCGCCTGCATGTCCGCACAGTTTGACACGAATCCGACACACAGTTTCAACCCTTTCTAGGAGACTCCCATGAATCAGAAGAATGACTCCAACTCCCGCGGCGATGACACGAGCACAACCACCAAGGCGGGCGCGCTCGGCTCCCATCCCATCGGCGTTGGCGCCGGCGCGGCCAGCGGCGCGGCCGTCGGCGCGGTCGGCGGCTCGCTCGCGGGGCCGGTCGGCACCGTCGCCGGCGCGGCGGTGGGTGCGGTGGTCGGCGGTGTCGCGGGCGGCGCTGCCGCGGAGGCCCTCGATCCGACGATCGAGGCCGCGTATTGGAAGGAGAAGCACCCCACCAAGCCGTACGCGTCCGCCGAGTTCGGGTACGACCAGTATGCACCCGCGTACCGCTACGGCTGGGAGAGCTACGGCCAGCGCGGCGGCGCGGGCAAGACGTTCGACAGCGTCGAGGCCGACCTCGGTCGCGGCTGGGACAAGGCCAAGGGCGCCTCGAAGCTTGCCTGGGACAAGGCCAAGTCCGCGACCCAGAACGCCTGGAATCGCGCCGAGTCAGGGGCGAACTGCTGCACCTCCAAGACCGAGTGCGATGCGCCCGGCCGGACGGCGTAGTTTGGTACGAACGCATCAGCGCGGGGCTTTGGCTCGTTCGGCGAAGCCCCGCGTTCTTCGGGCATCCATGGAGTGGCGACATGGTCGGCGGCAGAAGCGGGTGTCGGTGGTCCCCTCTCCGGTCAGGAGGGGTCTGCCTTTACGGGGTTACTCGAATGGGCTCCTCGACGGATCCCGGATCGGAGCGGCGGCATGAGACACCATCAACTCAAACCCACCGTGAGTCCCAATCGCTTGTGCGCGGCCGCGGACCGGCTCCTGGCCGCGATCGATTCTCCGCAGGGACGAAACGCGCCGGTCGTCGTGTACACGGGGCCGTTGCGACGGGCGGGCCGGGTGTGCGAGGACGCATTCACCTGCGAGGAGTTCATCGAGGCCATGGCCATGTTGATTCGCATGGGCCTCGTGCCGAAAAGAGCAATCGGATCGCGGGATTGGCCGAATCGTTGACTCTGGTCGCGTTCTTCACACCAAGGGAGTTCACACATGCTTCGCTGGGCATTCGTATTTCTCGTCTTTGCACTGGTGGCGGGCCTGCTGGGATTCACGGGAATCGCCGGTGATTCCATGTACATCGCCCGGATCCTGTTCTTCATCTTCCTCGTCGTGTTTCTCGTGGGTCTGGTGTACAGCCTGCTCACGGGCAGGCGAGCCCCGGGCGCGTAGGGCCCGGCTGTTTCGTCCGTTCCACCTCGCCGTGTCGCGGATGTGGCGATTGTGGACACGGGTGTGTCGCAACTGAGGCCGGGAACGAGTTTCCTTTGGCCAGGAGAGGTCACCATGAAGCGTTTCATCAGCGTCCTGTTCGTGCTCGGAGTGATTGCCTTGTTTGTGTGCGTCTCCGCGTGCAACACGACCAAGGGCTTCGGCACAGACGTCGAGAAGGCCGGGGCAAGCATGAAGGGTTCGGCGGAGAGAAACGGGGCCGAGTGAACTCTCCCAACGGCTAGGGGCCGGTCCACAGAAGGCAGCGCATGTCGACACGATCAGGTCTGAACTCCCGTCCGCCGAGCACTCACGGCGATCTGGCAAGCGTCCTGCGCGGACACGCCGAGGAGCGCCCGGATCTGCCCGCGTTCAGATTCCTGCTCGAGGGTCAGGCCGACACCGTGCTGACGTACGCTGAGCTGGACCGATGCGCCAGGGCGGTGGCCGCTCGACTGCAGGAATTGGGCCTGGCCGGCCATCGTGTCGTGCTCGCCTACCCGCAGGGCCTCGGCTTCATCATCGGATTCTTTGGCTGCATGTACGCCGGGTGCGCGGCCGTGCCGACCTGCCTGCCGAACCGGCGCACCCTCGATCGCTTTGAAAGCGTCGTCGCCGACGCCGCGCCCGGTCTTGTGCTCAGCACCGCCGCCGCGGCGGCTCGGCACCTCGCGATGACCGCGCACGAGCCCGGGAACAGGGACTTCGCGTCCCGAGTCTCCTGGCTCGCCTCCGACACACTCCCGGGTGGACTGGCCGACCAGTGGAAAGAGTCCGCGATCGCCGCGGGCTCGTTGGCGATGCTGCAATACACCTCCGGCTCGACCAGCCAGCCCAAGGGGGTCATGCTCAGCCACGCCAACCTGATGCACAACACGCTCGCCATCTACGAGGCGTTCGGGATGGGGCGGCGCGAGGCGCGCGACACCGGCGTGTTCTGGCTGCCCACCCACCACGACATGGGCCTGGTGGGGGGCGTGCTCGTGCCGATCCTCGCGGGCGTTGCCAGCGTGCTGATGCCGCCCGCCGCGTTTGTCCGGCACCCGATCGCCTGGCTCGCCGCCATCAGCAGTCGCCGCGCGTCTATCTCGGGCGCTCCGAACTTCGCCTACGACCTGTGCGTCCGCAGGATCACCGATGAGCAGCGGGCCACGCTCGACCTCTCGTGCCTGCGCCTGGCCTTCGTCGGCGCCGAGCCGATCCAGCCCGAGACGCTCGAGCGGTTCGCGGCCGCGTTCGCTCCCTGCGGCTTCAAGCCCGGCGCGTTCTACCCCTGCTACGGCATGGCGGAGGCGACCCTGATGATCAGCGGCGCCGTCCGGGGCGCCGGTCCAGGCGTTCGCGAGTTTGACGAAGTGGCCCTGGCCGAGGGCCGAGTCGAATCCTCGAATGGCCGGGCGGCCAAGGCTCGTCGGTTGGTCTCCTGCGGAGTCCCGGTCGGCGATCTGCACATCGTGATTACCGACGCGGAAACGGGCACGAAGGCCCAGCCAGGTCGCGTGGGAGAAGTCTGGGTTGCGGGTGGATCGGTGGCCCAGGGCTACTGGAACAAGCCCGACCAGACAAGGCAGGCGTTCGGCGGCCGCGTGAGCGGCGCCGACGAACATTCCTACTTGCGCACGGGAGACCTGGGCTTTGTGTCCGAGGGCGAACTCTTCGTCGTTGGCCGTCTGGACGACCTCCTGATCGTCCGCGGCCGCAACCTTCATCCCCAGGATCTGGAAGCCACCGCCCGCCAGTGCCATCCGCTGTTGGAAGCGGGCTTCGCGGCGGTGTTCGCCGTCGCCGACCCGGCCGGCCAGCGGCTGGTTCTGGTGCAGGAGGCGGCGCGCGCCGGGAGCGCCGAGTTCGCATCGATCCTTCAAACCTGTCGCGAGGCGGTGCTCGCCGCGCACGGCGTGGCATTGGACGCCATTGTGCTCGTGCGCGCCGGCACCGTCCCCAGGACGTCGAGCGGCAAAGTCCAGCGAGGCGCGTGCCGCGCGGCCTTCGTGGCGGGGGAACTTAAGGGCCCGGCACGGGTCCAGCGCGGGGCCGGGGAAACGGACCGGCTCCCCCCCCCTCCCCCCTTTCACGATTCATCCACCCCGATCCTCCCCCCGGTCTGCCAGCACGCCCTCGCCCTCGGCGGCGCGCCCTTGTCCGACGTCACGCTCGACACGCCGCTCGGCGCGCTCGGCCTGGACTCCCTCCAGCGGGTCGAGCTGGCCGCCACGCTGGAAAAGACCTTCGCGTGCCGTCTGCCGGACAAGGAGTTCAGTCCGGCTCAAACACTGGGAGACTTAGCCCACGCGGTGCAGGCGCATCTCCTCGGTCGGTCAACGCCCGCTCCCGTACCGGGGGACATTTCCGCGGCACACTACGACTTCCCACAGTTCCCGGAGTACGTCGCGCTGAAGCGGTACGAGCGGATGCTCAGGGCCGTGGCCGGCGAGAACCCGTACTTCCGCGTCGATCAAGGTGGTGCATCGCAGCGGAGCCTTGTCAACTTCGGCATCTACGACTACATCGGCATGGCCCGCGCCCCGGCGGTCCTCGATGCCGCGAAGGCCGCGATCGATAGGTACGGCACCACCGCCGGCGCGAGCCGTCTGGTCTCGGGCGAGAAGCAGGTCCACCGCGACCTGGAGCAGGGACTGGCGGCTTTTCTGGGGACCCGGTCGGCGATCGTGTTCGTCTCCGGCCACGCCACAAACGTCACGACCGTCGGCCACCTGATGGGGCCGGAGGACCTGATCGTCCACGACGCCCTGGCGCACAACTCCATCATCCAGGGCGCACAGCTCTCCGGAGCGACCCGCCGCGCATTTGCCCACAACGACTGGCTGGCGCTGGACGCACACCTCTCCGAGGTGCGCCACCACCACCGGCGCGTGCTGATCGCAATCGAGGGCGTGTACAGCATGGACGGCGACTACCCCGACCTGCCGCGCTTCGTGGTTCTCAGGAACAAGCACAAGGCGCTCCTGCTGGTCGATGAGGCGCACTCGCTGGGAACAATGGGACCGACGGGGCGCGGCATCGGCGAACACTGGGACGTTGCCCGCACCGATGTCGACCTGTGGATGGGCACGCTCTCCAAGTCCCTGGCCAGCTGCGGGGGATACATCGCGGGATCGGCCGAGATCGTCGAGTATCTCGCCTGCACCGCTCCGGGCTTCGTCTACAGCGTGGGCCTCTCTCCACCCAACGCCGCCGCCGCGCTGGCGGCCTTGATCCTCTTGAGGGCCGAGCCGGAGCGGGTGGGGCGGCTGCGCGAGTTGGCGGCGCTGTTCCTGGTCCTTGCCAGGGAGCGCGGCCTCAACACCGGCCTCTCCGGAGGAACGCCCGTGATCCCGATCGTCGTGGGGAGCTCGGTCAAGACGCTCCGGCTGTCGAGCGCCCTGCTCGCCCGCGGCATCAACGTCCAGCCGATCCTGCACCCGGCCGTTCCGGAGCACGCCGCCCGGCTGCGGTTCTTCCTGACCGTCCATCACAGCGAGTCGCAGATTCGGGAGACGGTTGACGTGCTGGGCGATGAAATGGGTAAACTGTAAATCATGGCTGGCAGCGATGTACACGCCATCGTGGTCGATCGCCTGAGCAAGAGCTATGGCGATCTGCTGGCGGTGAATGATGTGTCGTTCACGGTCAACGCGGGCGAGGTGTTTGCATTCCTCGGACCCAACGGTGCGGGGAAGAGCACGACGGTTGAGATCATCGAGACCATCCGCAGGCCGACTTCGGGGACGGTTACGGTGCTCGGCATGGACGTCGCCAAGCACAAGAGCGAGGTCGTCCGCCGGATCGGCGTGCTCCCGCAGGGATTCAGCTCGTTCGATCGGATCACCGTGCGGGAGACCCTGCGATACTACGCGGGTGTTTTCGGGTGCCGGCCGGACATCGATGCGCTGATGGACCTGACCGAGCTGCGCGACAAGGCGCGGGCCCGGTTCATCACGCTGTCCGGCGGGCTCAAGCAGCGGGTGGGGATCGCCGTCGCGCTGGTCAACAATCCCGACGTGGTGTTCCTGGATGAGCCGACGACCGGGCTGGACCCGCACGCGAGGCGCCAGGTGTGGCAGGTGCTCAAGGGCCTCAAGGCCCGTGGCAAGACCATCTTCCTCACGACGCACTCCATGGAGGAGGCGGAGCTGCTGGCCGACACCGTGGCGATCATCTCCAAGGGTCGGATCGTCGCCATCGATTCCCCGGCGCGTCTGACGGAGGAGCACGGCGAGCAGCTCCGACTGACGCTCAGGCCGGCCGATGCCGCCGTGCTCGGCCTGATCCATCGCATGGGCTTTCCCCTGGCGCACACGGTCGACGACGGGGTCTATGTCTCGGTTCACAGCCCGGACGACGTGCGCCGCATCCTCTCCGCGATCCGGGAGGGCGGGCTGGAGCCCCTGAGCGGCCTCGACGTGCGGAAGCCGAACCTCGAAGAGGTATTCCTCAAGCTCACCGGCGAGCCCCTGTTCCACAGCGACCACGGGGGTGTTCCATGAGCCCGCGCATCATCTTCGCCACGCTCGTCGTGCGGATCAGGAGCCTGTACCGTGAGCGGTCCGCGATGTTCTTCACGTTCGCCTTTCCGATCATCCTCGTGCTCGTGTTTGGAACGATCTTCACCAGAACCGACTGCATGAACTACGACCTGCCCGTGCAGGACCACAGCAACAGCGAGGCGTCAGCGCGCCTGATCGAGGGCCTGACGACGGACAACGCGTTCAACGTGATTCCCGTCCCCACGGACGCCGACCCGGTGCAGTACGCCCGGGAGCACGGGTTCAATCTGCTCCTGGTGATTCCTCGGAACTATCAGGGTCTGCACAACCTGCGCGTCAACAAGCGCGATGGAATGGCATGGGCGCCCCTGCGGTACATCTACGACCCCAGCTCGACGTCCGTCGTCAATCGCATCCAGCTGATGAGCCTGATGGTGGCCGCGATCAACCAGCGGTACACCGGCACCACGGCGTTCATCACGCTCATCCCGGAATCGATCCTGCCCGGCACTTATCGGTTTATTGAGTTTTTCGTGCCGGGGATCATCGCGATGGCGATCATGACTTCGGCCCTGTCCAATGCCCTGAACATGAACGCGGAGCTCCGCCAGAAGGGCATCCTCCGGAAACTCGCGGCGACGCCGATCACGCGCACCGACTGGCTTGCCTCGAGCGTCCTGTACCAGATTATCCTGTCGATCATCTCGACCGTGTCGATCCTGCTCATCAGCTACTTCGTGTTCGACGTGAACCTGCACATCGGCGTCTGGCTCCCGCTCATCATCGTCGTGGAGGTCATGGCCTTCGTCGGCTTCGGCATGCTGCTCACGCCCCTCGCCAAGGAGGCCGAGAGCGCCGCGGCGGTCGGGAACGCGTTCCTGTTCCCCATGATGTTCCTGTCTGGTACATTCTTTCCCATCGAAATGATGCCGGGGTACCTGCAGACGTTCGCGAAGTTCCTGCCGCTGTACTACGTGAACGAGGCGTTGCGTGCGACGATGATCTTCGACGATTCGGGCGCCACGCTGCGCAACGCCAGCATCACGGGCGCGTTCGCCGCCGTGGCCTTCGTGGCGGGGATGATCAAGACGCGTTGGGGAGACGGCGGGGTGTGACCATGGCCAAACGCATCCTCTTCATCTGCGGCTCGATGAACCAGACCACGCAGATGCACCAGATCGCGGCGCACATGCCGGACTACGACCAGTCGTTCACGCCGTACTACTGCGATGGCCTCGACGAGTGGTTCAGGCGTTGGGGCTGGATGGAGTTCACGATCATCGGAGAGAAACTGGCGAGCCGGTGTCGAGCCTATCTGGAGCAGCACCGACTCCCGATCGACTACCAAGGGAAGAAGGGGCCGTACGACCTCGTGCTGACGTGCTCGGACGTCTACATGCAGCGCAACATCCGCACGACCCCGATCGTGCTGGTGCAGGAAGGCATCACCGACCCGGAGACCTTCGCCTATCGCCTGGTGACGCGCCTCCGCTTCCTGCCCCTCTGGCTCGCCGGCACCGCGGCGACCGGCCTGAGCGACGCCTACCGCACCTTCTGCGTGGCCAGCGAGGGATATCGGGACCTGTTCATCCGACGGGGCGCCCGCCCCGAGAAGATCGTCGTCACGGGCATTCCCAACTTCGACAACTGCGAACGCTACCTCACCAACTCGTTCCCCCACAGGAACTTTGTGCTCGTCTGCACCTCGCCGCTGCGGGAGGTGTTCCGCGGCGAGGACCGCGAGGCGTTCATCCGGCGCGCCGTCACGATCGCCGCGGGCCGCGCGCTGATCTTCAAGCTCCATCCGAACGAAAACGCCCCGCGGGCCATCGCCGAAATCGCCCGACTCGCCCCGGCCGCGAGAGTGTTCGCCACGGGGAGCGCCGAGGAGATGATCGCCAACTGCGATGTGCTGATCACGCGATTCTCATCCACCGCCTTCGTCGGTCTCGCCCTCGGCAAGGAGACGTACTCGGACTTCGACATGGACGAGATGCGCCGTCTCATGCCCGTGCAGAATGGCAGCGCGGCGGCCAACATCGCCCGGGTCTGTCGCGGCCTGCTGGAGGAGCCGCACCCTTGAACACGCCGACTCGTGCAACCCCGCCCGGCATCGGACCACGCGTCGCCACGCAAGGGGCCGTGCCATTGCCGACGATCAGGCAGGTGTCCACCCTGCGCGACCGGCGCGCGTTCCAACAGCTCCCCTGGTCGATCTACGCTCAGCGAGACTGCGCACGCGATCCCTGCTGGGTTCCGCCGCTCCTGGCGCAGGAGCGTGAACTCCTCGGCTGGGCGAACTGGCGCGGCACGCGCCACCCGTTCTATGACCATGCCGAGGGCATCACCCTTCTCGCGCAGCGGGACGGCCGCACGGTCGGCCGACTCGCCGTCCTCGTCAACCACATCCATGTCCGGAAGTACAACGAGCAACTCGGTTTCTTTGGCTTCTTCGAGTGCATCGACGATGTTTCTGTCGCCCAGGCCCTCTTCGCTGCGGGCGAGTCCTGGCTCCGCGACAAGGGAATGACCGCCGTCCGCGGCCCGGTCAACCCCTCGCTGAACTACACGTGCGGGCTGCTCGTCGAGGGATTCGACCGCCCGCCGTGCTTCCTGATGACCTACAACCCGCCGTACTACGCGGCGTTGCTCGAGGCCTGTGGGTTCGTCAAGTCGCAGGATATGTACGCCTACGAGATGGATGAAGAGAATCTCCAGGCCCTTGTGGTGCGCTACAAGCGGGCCGTGCTCGCGGCCCTGGCGCGCGAAGACCTCGTCGTCCGCCCCCTGGACCCAAGGAAGTACCATGCCGAGATCCAGACCTACCTCGGAATCTACAACCAGTCCCTGGAAGGTAGTTGGGGCTTCACCCCCCTCCAGCCCGACGAGGCCCGCCGGATCGCCGACGATATGCGCCATGTAATCGTCCCCAGGCTCGCTCTATTCGCCGAGATCGGCGGCCGACCGGTTGGCGCCCTGTTGGCCCTGCTGAACTACAACCAGATTCTCAGACGGCTCAACGGCCGCCTCTTCCCATTTGGATTCCTGCGTGTTCTCAAGGAGCGCAAGCGCATCACCGCCGTCCGGGCAATGGCGATGACCATGATCCCCGGATACGAAGCGTCGGGCCTGAGCGCGGTACTCCTAGACCGCCTCGTCGACGCAGCTGCCAAGTGGGGGGGGCACATCCAGAGCTACGAGTTTTCCTGGGTCCTCGAGAGCAACGAGCGTTCCCGGGGCACACTCGAGCGAGCGGGGACGAGAATCACCGGCACCTACCGGATCTACGACAAAGCGCTGTGAGAGTTCCGATGTCCGCGCTACGACTCGCTGAGCGTCGCACGCTGCCGCCGCCCCACCAATTGTTTCAGTCCCTGTCCACCCGCACGCAACCAACTGAACTGCAGCGTCCCCCACGTGCTGAGCATCGCGTGCAGCGGCCCGACAGAGGCCTTGGGCCACACACTGCAATAGATGTTGGCACACCGGGGTCGGAATCGGGTTTTGAAGTGGGCAATCCCCGGCGTGTCCAGGATGAAGTTGAGGTAGCGGTGGGTGATCCGGATGTAGGTGTGGATGAACCAACTGTCGCCGTGGGCATAGGGGGTTGGAAGCCGCCGCGCCTGGCAACCGGACGCGGGCATCAGGCAGAGCGACGCCTCCTCGACGCCCTCGGACTTCATGATCTGCATGACGGTGTGCATGAGGAAGGGGACCGTGCCGCGTACAGCGTCGGGGCGGGAGCGGTACATCTCGATGCCCCACGCGGTGCCATGGCGATACGGCGTGCATACCACGAATCCCTCCGCCCGCCCCGCGCCGCCCTCGGCAATCGCGGCGAACACCCGACGCCGGCGCAACAGCACAGGATCGAACCGGCCGACGAAGTACCGCATGGTTCGTCCATGCGGCGTTGCATCCAGGAATCGCTCCGAGATGCCCGCGAGTTCGGCCATGCGCCCGTCAGACCCATCGCCGCGGAGTTCCCGGCAGACCAGGTTGTGACGACGGCAATAGTTCGTCTGCCGCCGCACCCACTCATACGCCTTGCCACGCCACTCACAGTCCCGCAGATCAACCAGCGCATCCTCGCCGATCTTGGTGAATTGAAATCCACTCCGGTCAAAGAGCGGCAGGTCCTCCTCGTGAACAAGCCCGAAGCACGCCGTGAGGCCGCCGGCCTTGCAGTACGCCATGAATGCAGCGAGCAACGGCTCCCGAGTTTCGTCGGGGCCGATCAACCCGCCGATCACCACCGCATACGACCCCCTCACCACAAACCCCAGCACCGCCGCCCTGCCGGAACTCCAGAAGTACCGACGGTCCAGGTCCATCACGAGATACGAGTCATACGAGCGGCCGTGCCGATACGCGAGGGATTCCAGACGGGCGATGGCGTCGTCGTCCATCGAATCGGCGGATTCAACCGCGGGCAAAAACCAAGGTGTACATACTTCAGTGATGAGGAATCGTACCGGTGACCTGGCCTGAGAATCCCGAGCCAGTCCGGATGAGAGTTTTTCGGGTACAAGG
>OEIU01001145.1_pt1 | contig 18646 bp, 19 predicted proteins | sample 1539221 | NCBI WGS metagenome assembly OEIU01 (sample SAMN03792071, study PRJEB22550) | activated sludge metagenome | feature: wastewater treatment plant; material: activated sludge; isolation source: Wastewater treatment plant of a petroleum refinery complex | place: Argentina: Zarate | collected...
ACACCAGCACCATGATCTTGGCCAGCACCGCGCCCTGCCAGCCTTCGAGCAGCTTGTTCAGCACGCCCAGGCCCAGCGCGGCATAGACCGTGCCGGCGAGCTGGCCCACGCCCCCGAGCACCACCACCATGAACGAATCGACGATGTAGTTCTGCCCCAGGTTCGGGCCGACGTTGTCCACCTGCGACAGCGCGCAGCCCGCCAGCCCGGCCAGCCCTGAGCCCAGCGCGAAGGCATAGGTGTCGATGCGCGCGGTGTTCACGCCCATGCACGCGGCCATGCGGCGGTTCTGCGTCACGCCGCGCACGAACAGGCCCAGCCGCGTGTAAGCGATCAGCGCCGCCACGCCGGCCAGCACCAACCCGGCGAAGACGATGATGGCGATGCGGTTGTAGGGCAGCGTCAGGTTGCTCATCACCGCCACGCCGCCCGACAGCCAAGCCGGGTTCTCGACCGGCACGTTCTGCGCGCCGAACAGGTTGCGCACCGCCTGCATCAGGATCAGGCTGATGCCCCAGGTGGCCAGCAGCGTTTCCAGCGGCCGGCCGTAGAGCCAGCGGATGACGCCGCGCTCGAGCGCCGCGCCGACCGCGGCAGCAGCGAGGAAGGACACCGGGATCGCCGCGATCAGGTACAGATCGAAGGCTGCCGGAAGCCAGCTGCGAAAGGCGTTCTGCACCATGTAGGCGGCATAGGCACCGATCATGATCAGTTCGCCATGCGCCATGTTGATCACGCCCATCAACCCGTAGGTGATGGCCAGCCCCAGCGCCGCCAGCAGCAGGATCGAGCCCAGGCTGATGCCGGTGAAGACCACGCCCAGACGCTCGCCCCATGCGAGTCGCGCGTCGATCTGCCCGATCGCCGCCTCCAGCGCAGCCTGCACCTGGGCATCGGTCTCGGCGCGCAGCCGCTCGGACAGCAGCAGCTTGGTCGCCGGCGTGCCGGTACCGCCCAGCGCCTGCGCCGCTTCCAGCCGCTTGGCGCGGTCGGGGCTGCTCAGCCGCAGCGCGTAGCGCAGGTTTCCCAGCGCGTCCTTCACCGCCGCGTCGGGCTCGGCGGCGAAGGCCTTCTCGATCAGCGGCAAGCGCGCTTCGTCGGGGCTGGAGGCCAGCGTCTTCACCGCGTCGAGGCGCTCGCCGGCATCGGCCGACTGCAGCTTGACCAGCGCGAGCGCAGCGTCGAGTTCGGCGCGCATCTGGTTGTTGTTGATCACGTCCTCGGCGGACTCCGGCACCTTGACTTCGAGCCCGCTGACCGGGTCGAAGCCTTTGCCGCCGCGCATGACGATGACCGCGCCGCCGCCGAGCTTCACCGCGTCGTCGGCCAGCGCCTGGATCAGCGCTGCAGCGGCGCCGTCGGGCACGCCGACGACCAGCCGCTGCAGTGCGGCGATGCGCGAGGCCGTGTCCCCGCTGGCCAGGGCGCGCGCCTGTTCGGGCGTCAGCGCCCGCGCCGGCGCAGCCAGCACCAGCAGCCACAGCCACAGCCACAGCCACACGAAGATCCAGTGCCTCACGCCGATCGCTCCGCCCGCATCGAATCGCCTACCAATCGCCTACCAATCGCCTACTTCTTGGCCATCCGCTCGGGCTCGTCCTTCTTGCCCTTGTTCTCGGGGATGAAGGGGCTCCACGGCTGCGCGCGCACCGGGCCCGGCGTCTTCCACACCACGTTGAACTGGCCATCGGCGCGGATCTCGCCGATGAACACCGACTTCCACAGGTGGTGGTTCTTCTCGTCCATCTTCGACGTGATGCCGCTGGGCGCGGGGAAGGTCTGGCCGCCCATCGCCGCGATCACCTTGTCGGTGTCGGTCGAGCCGGCCTTCTTCACCGCCTGCACCCACATGTTGAAGCCGATGTAGGTGGCTTCCATCGGGTCGTTGGTCAGCGGCTTGTCCTTGTGGCCGGGCACGTTGTGGGCCTTGGCATAGTCGCTCCACTTCTTGATGAACTCGGTGTTGGCCGGCGACTTGATCGACATGAAGTAGTTCCACGCCGCCAGGTGGCCGACCAGCGGCTTGGTGTCGACGCCGCGCAGTTCTTCCTCGCCCACCGAGAAGGCCACCACCGGCACGTCCTTGGCCTTCAGGCCGGCGTTGCCCAGCTCCTTGTAGAAGGGCACATTGGAGTCGCCGTTGATGGTCGACACCACCGCGGTCTTGCCGCCGGCCGAGAACTTCTTGATGTCGGCGACGATGGTCTGGTAGTCGCTGTGGCCGAAGGGCGTGTAGACCTCGACGATGTCCTTGTCGTCGACGCCCTTGGCTCTAAGGAAGGCGCGCAGGATCTTGTTGGTGGTGCGCGGGTAGACGTAGTCGGTGCCCAGCAGCACCCAGCGCTTGGCACCGCCGCCTTCCTTGCTCATCAGGTACTCGACCGCGGGGATGGCCTGCTGGTTGGGCGCGGCGCCGGTGTAGAAGACGTTCTTCGACAGCTCCTCGCCTTCATACTGCACCGGGTAGAACAGCAGGCCGTTCAGCTCCTCGAACACCGGCAGCACCGACTTGCGCGACACGCTGGTCCAGCAGCCGAAGACCACCGCCACCTTGTCCTGTGCGATCAGCTGGCGCGCCTTCTCGGCGAACAGCGGCCAGTTCGACGCCGGGTCGACGACCACCGCCTCGAGCTTCTTGCCGAGCAGCCCGCCGTTGGCGTTGATCTCGGCGATGGACATCAGCACCGTGTCCTTGAGCACGCTTTCGGAAATGGCCATCGTGCCCGACAGCGAATGCAGCACGCCGACCTTGATGGTGTCGGCGGCGTGGGCGGGCAGGTGCAGCAGCCCGGCGGCAGCCAGTGCCGCGGTGCTGAGCTTCAGCGCAAAACGACGATGCATGATGTTCACTCCAGTGGACGCCCGCCTGCGGGGCATGGTTTCAGGGCCGAACCATGCTTCGCAAGCGCCGTGCCAGAGCTGCGGCGCAGGCAGGCGGCCGCGCACGCACCATGCGCGGGCGCGCGCGGCCCACGCCGGTGCACCGGCGTGACGCTTACGGGTGCGCCCGCGTCAACGCGGGGCGCTGTGCTCGCGCAGCCAGCGCGCGAAGGCGCTTTCGTCGATCTGGCCGGCAGCGGCGGCGAGCATGGTCACTACGCAGTCGGCATCCTCGGCAATCAGTTCCAAGCCATTCAGCGCCAGGAACAGTTCCGCGGCGACGAATGCCGTGCGTTTGTTGCCGTCAACGAAGAGGTGATTGCGGGCAATGCCAAAGGCATATGCGGCAGCCAGCTCTGCCGCGTCGGGCTCGCCGTAGTGGGCCAACTGCCGAGGACGAGCGATGGCGGATTCGAACAGGCCCATAGCGCGCGTGCCCGCCGCACCGCCATGTTCTGCCAGTTGCTCGTCGTGAACCGCCAGCAGTACCGGGCTGTCGATCCATGTCCAGTCGTGCCTCGTCACTTGGCCAACTCTCGAAGCACATTGCGCCGCTTCTTCATCACCTGGCGCGCCAGCCCCATCTGCGCCTCGAACTCGGGGTTGTACGGCGTCAGCATCACCCCATTCGCCGCTTCGGTGACGAACACCGTGTCGCCCTTCTCCAGCTTGAGCCGGGCCAGGATCTCCTTGGGCAGGATGACGCCGACCGAGTTGCCGATCTGGGTGAGCTTGAGCGCAGACATCCGGGCCTCCGACAACGTTATAACGTTCGTTATACTAAGACCGAACCCGTAGACAGCGCAAGCCGATGCTTACCGTCAACAAGCTGATCGCGCGCGGCCGAGGCCTCGCGCCGGCATTGCTCAAACGCGCCGCCAGTGTCGAGCTGGACTGGGACACCCGCAGCAAGAGCCGCTTCGAGACCATCGATTCAGCCGGCCGCCGTCTCGGCGTCTTTCTGCCGCGCGGCAGCATCCTGCGCGGCGGCGACGTGCTGGTGGCCGAGGACGGCTCGCTGCTGCGCGTGATCGCCAAGCCGCAGCCGCTGCTGGTGGTGCGCCACTGCCCCGAGCACGGCGCGCCCTTCGACCTGCAACGCGCGGCCTACCACCTGGGCAACCGCCACGTGCAGCTCGAGCTGCAGCCCGACCGGCTGCAGCTCGAGCCGGACCACGTGCTGGCCGACATGCTGCGCCAGATGCACCTGATCGTCAGCGAGACGCAGGCGCCCTTCGAACCCGAGGCCGGCGCCTATGCCGCGCCCGCGGGTCATGTTCACCATCACGGTCACGGCCACGACCACGACCACGCGCATTGATGGCAGCGCTCTCGGACAGCGCATTGCTGCAGCTGATGCAGCTGGCCTCGCCGGCACTGCCGGTGGGCGGCTTCAGTTATTCCGAAGGACTTGAAGCCGCGGTCGACGCCGGGCGGGTGCGCGACGAGGCGCAGGCCGGCGACTGGCTGCTCGACCAGCTGCATTTGAGCCTGCAGCGCGCCGACCTGGCCGTGCTGGCGCATGCGCTGCCGGCCTGGCAGCGCCACGACCTGGCGCGCCTGCGCGAGCTGAACGACTGGGTCTGCCTGACGCGCGAAAGCGCCGAGCTGCGGCTGCAGACGCAGCAGATGGGACACTCGCTGGGCGAATGGCTGAAGAACCGCGCCGACGCCGACGTGCGCGTGGCGCAACTGGCCGCGTTGCGCCCGGCGCCGAGTTGGCCGGTGGCCTTTGCATTGGCCGCCGCGCTGGCCGGCGCGCCGCGGCGCGAGGCGCTGCTCGCCTTCGGTTTCGGCTGGGGCGAGAACATGGTGCAGGCGGCGATGCGTTGCGTACCGCTGGGCCAGAGCGCGGCGCAGCGCATGCTGGCGCGGCTGATCGCCGCGCTGCCCGAGGCGGTGGACCGCGCCGCCGCACTGCCCGAGCCGCAGTGGCAGGCGCATGCGCCGGGGCTGGCGATCCTGAGCAGCCGGCACGAGACACAGTATTCGCGGCTGTTCCGCTCTTGAGCGCAGCAACCATAATGGCTCGATGACTGCACTGCACCACATCGCCGGACGCACGCGCAAGCTGCCCCTGTTGCGCGTCGGCATCGGCGGCCCGGTGGGTTCGGGCAAGACCACGCTGGTCGAGATGCTGTGCAAGACGATGCGCGAGCGCTGGGAGCTGGTGGTCATCACCAACGACATCTACACCAAGGAAGACCAGCGGCTGCTCACCGTGGCCGGCGCGCTCGAGCCCGAACGCATCGTCGGCGTCGAAACCGGCGGCTGCCCGCACACCGCGATCCGCGAGGACGCGTCGATCAACCTCGAGGCGGTCGACCGCATGCTGGAGAAGTTTCCCGACGCCGACATCGTGTTCATCGAGTCCGGCGGCGACAACCTGGCGGCGACCTTCAGCCCGGAGCTGAGCGACCTGACGATCTACGTCATCGACGTCGCCGCCGGCGAGAAGATTCCGCGCAAGGGCGGGCCCGGCATCACCAAGAGCGACCTGTTGGTCATCAACAAGACCGACCTGGCGCCCTACGTCGGCGCCGACCTGGGCGTGATGGAGGCGGACACCAAGCGCATGCGCGGCACGAAGCCTTACGTCATGACCAACCTGCGCACCCGCGCCGGGCTGGACGCGGTGGCGGCTTTCATCGAAACTCGCGGGCTCCTGAAATGACCCGCAACGGAGCAACGGAGGATTTGCATGGGACTGATGAGCTTTATCAAGGATGCCGGCGAAAAGCTGTTCGGCAAGGGCGAGGCCAAGGCAGCGCAGGAAGCGGCCGCCAAGGCGCCGTCGCCGGAAACGGTGGCCGCGCTGAACGCGGCCGCCGGCAAGGCGATCGAGGACTACGTGAGGACGCAGTCGCTGCCGGTCGAGGGACTGAAGGTGGCGTTCGACGGCGCCACGTCCGGCGTCACGGTATCGGGCGAGGTCCCCGACCAGGCGACGAAGGAGAAGGTGCTGCTGTGCTGCGGCAACGTGCACGGCGTGGTCGGCGTCACCGACCAGTTGACGGTCAAGGCACCGGCGCCCGAAGCCCAGTGGCACACGGTGGTGTCGGGCGACAACCTGTCGAAGATCGCCAAGAAGTTCTACGGCGACGCCAACAAGTACCCGCTGATCTTCGAGGCCAACAAGCCGATGCTGACGCACCCGGACAAGATCTATCCGGGGCAGATGCTGCGCATTCCCCCCGCGTGAACCGGGGGCCCGGCCGCCCGCCGCGGGCCGCCGGGCTCAGCGCAGCGCGGCGCCCGACTGCAGCGCCTTGACCGCGCCCGCGCCCACCGAGGCGCCGAAGCGCTTGGCCAGCCGCTCGGCGACGTTCTCGCGCGGCGTGTAGTCGACGACCTCGGGTGCCTTGACCACTTCGCGCGCCACGTAGTCGAGGCTGCCGAAATGGTCGGCGAGGCCGGACCGGACCGCTTCCTCGCCGTTCCAGTACAGGCCCGAGAAGGTCTCGGCAGTTTCCTTCAGGCGCGCGCCGCGGCCGTCGCGCACCACCTGGATGAACTGCCGGTGCACCTGGTCGATCATCACCTTGGCGTGGGCGCGCTGCGTCTCGTCCTGCGGCGAAAACGGATCGAGCATGCCCTTGTTGGCGCCCGCGGTGAGCAGCCGCCGCTCGATGCCCAGCTTGTCCATCAGACCGACGAAGCCGAAGCCTTCCATCAGCACGCCGATCGAACCGACCAGGCTGGCCTTGTCGACGTAGATGTCGTCGGCCGCCACGGCGATGTAGTACGCGCCCGAGGCGCAGACCTCCTCGACCACCGCATACACCTTCTTGCCGTGCAGCGCCTTCAGGCGGCGGATCTCGTCGTTGACGATGCCGGCCTGCACCGGGCTGCCGCCGGGGGAATTGATGCGCAACACCACCGCCTGCGCACCGGCGTCCTCGAAGGCGCTGGTCAGCGCCGACACCAGCGCTTCGGCATTGGAGGGGGACTCGGCGTCGATCTCGCCGCGGATCTCCACCAGCGCCGTGTGCGGCGCGGACGGCGCGTTCATGGCCACGCGCTGCGACAACAAGGCCCAGGCGACGGCCAGCGCCAGCGCCAGCCAGACGAGGCGGAAGAAGATGCGCCAGCGGCGCTCGCTGCGCCGTTCGCGCAGCAGTTCGCGCGCCGCGAGTTCGAGCGCGTTTTCCAGCCGCGCCGACAGTTGCGGCGTCGGCGCGGCGCTCGCCGTGCCTTCGTCTTGCGTGTTCATCTGGTCTCCCCTTGGCCGGATGCATTCAAAGGCACCGGTCGAATGTCGCGGGAAGGATACCAATACACCTGCCCGTCGCGTTCCTCGACACGCAGCGCGGTCAGCCGGCCGCGCCCGCAGGGCCCGGCTACGCAGCGGCCGTCGAGCGGCTCGTAGGCGGCGCCGTGCGTCGAACACAGGATGAAGCGCTGCTCGCTGTCCAGGAACTGCCCCGGCTGCCAGTCCATCTCCACCGGCACGTGCAGGCAACGGTTCAGGTAGGCGACGACCTGGCCGTCGAAGCGCAGCACGAAGGCGCGCAGCGGCTGGCCGTACTGCAGCACGTCGAAGACCAGCGCCCGGCCGCGTTCGGCCAGCGCCGACGCGGCGCACAGGTGCTGCGCCTCGCTGTCCGGCGCCTCAGCCGTGGGCATGCAGCCAGTCGTGCAGTTCGCGCGTCGAATGCGCGACGAACAGCGGCGAGAAGCGCCGCAGGTCCGCGTCCGGATGCGCGCCGTAGCTGACCGCCACGCAGGCCACGCCGGCGTTGGCGGCGAGCTGCAGGTCGTGCGTGGTGTCGCCGATCATCAGCGTGCGCTCGGGCGCCGTGCCGAGTTCGCCCATCAGTTCCTGCAGCATCAGCGGATGCGGCTTGGAGGCGGTCTCGTCGGCGGTGCGCGTGCCGTCGAAGAAGCCGCGCAAGCGCGCGCTGTCCAGCGCCTCGTTCAGGCCCAGGCGGGTCTTGCCCGTGGCCACCGCCAGCCAGTGCTGGCGCGCCTTCAGCGCGGCCAGCATCTCGCGCGTGCCGTCGAACAGCAGCACCTCCTGCTGCCGCGCCATGTAGTGGTGGCGGTAGCGGCGGCCGAGTTCGGGATAGCGCTCGACGGCCAGGTCGGGCACGGCATGGCGCAATGCGTCCATCAGGCCCAGGCCGATGACATAGGCCGCCTGCGCGTCGCCGGGCACCGCCACGCCCAGATCGCGGCACGCCGCCTGGATGCAGCGCACGATCAGCGCGGTGGAATCGAACAGCGTGCCGTCCCAGTCGAAGGCGATCAGGTCGAAGCGGCGGTGGCTCATGGCTGGCAAGTGTCGCCCAAGTGCGCTCGAACCGGCCGACTCAAGCGGCCGGCGGCAGCCGCGCCAGCAGGGCAGCGCCAGCCGCCGGCAGCGGCGCCTCCAGCTCGATGCGCTGGCCGCTCGCCGGATGCTCGAACCCCAGCCGCCGGGCATGCAGGAACATGCCTTCGAAGCGCAGGCCCGGCACGGCATCGCCGCGCGCCAGCGACTTGTTGAACTCGAAGTCGCCGTACTTGTCGTCGCCGACGATCGGGTGGCCGGCCTGCGCCAGGTGCACGCGGATCTGGTGCGTGCGCCCGGTCTTGATGCTGACGTCGAGCAGGCTGCAGCCGGCAAAGCGCTGCGCCACGCGCACCAGCGTGATCGAAGGCTTGGCCTGCGCATCGCCGGCCGCGGCGGTGCGCACGCGGCGTTCGCCGTCGGGCAGCAGGTACTTGTGCAGCGGCACGTCGATGCGCCTGAGCTTGTCCGGCCAGTCGCCGCGCACCAGCGCGGCGTAGCTCTTGGCCGTGTCGCGCGCACGGAACTGGTCCTGCAGCGCCGTCAGCGCGCTGCGCTTCTTGGCCAGCAGCAGCACGCCGGAAGTCTCGCGGTCGAGTCGGTGCACCAGTTCCAGGAACCTGGCCTGCGGCCGCGCGCGGCGCAACTGCTCGACCACGCCGAAGCTGACGCCGCTGCCGCCGTGCACCGCCACGCCGGCCGGCTTGTCGATGGCCAGCAGCCAATCGTCCTCGTACAGCACCGCGAATTCGCGCGGCGGTGCCGATGCAGCCTGGCGCTCGGGCAGGCGCAGCGGCGGCACGCGCACGTCGTCGCCCGCCTGCACGCGGGTGTCGGCGGCGGCACGGCCCTTGTTCAGGCGCACCTCGCCGGAGCGGATGACGCGATAGACGTGCGTCTTGGGCACGCCCTTCAGCTCGCGCAGCAGGTAGTTGTCCAAGCGCTGACCGGCCGAGGATTCGTCCACGCGCAGATGCTGGACCTGCGGCGGCGCCGGCGCGGCGGCAGCCGCGGAAGGGCCTTTGCCGCCTATAATCCGCCGGTCCACGTTGGATCCCCAAGTGCTTGATTTTCCGGAGTTTAAGCCGGCTGCACCGGGGCTGGAACGTGCGACCGCATCGGCCCGGGTGGGCGGATGCGCAGGTGATGCAATGCCGCAGGCACACCGGCAGGCCGTGCTCCCCAAGCGACACGGCGGCCCGTCGCCCGCGGCAGCAGAGACAAGCAGAACAACCCCGCCCGGACACCATCCGGGCCCGAAAGAATTTTCGGGGCGAGAGCGGATCCATTGCGCGCTCGCCCTGCGCGTCCAGCGACGCCGCGCACATGCCCTCCCCGCCCCCCGCTGCCTTGCCCGACCGCCACCGCCGCCTCCCCGCCGCGGCGCGCCCTGTCGCCGCAGGGTCGCTGCGCACGACGCAGCGCTGCGGGCCGGCGCCACGGCACATGCGCAGCGCGCGCTGACACGCACGCGCCAACGCTGCCCGGTCCGAGCGGCGCGCGTACCGCGCCGCTCCCACCCCGCAGTCCAGGGCGATTCGAGCCAAGGGTAGCTCCGCCAAGTCTCGCTGCATCGTTGTGGCCGCATGCCCGAAAGGGGATGTGGCCGGACCGCATCAGGAGACGCAATGAAACGCATGCTGATCAACGCCACGCAGCCGGAAGAACGGCGCCTGGCGATCGTCGACGGCCAGAAGCTGGTGGACTTCGAGAACGAGATCGAAGGCCGCGAACAGCGCAAGGGCAACATCTACAAGGCCATCGTGACGCGGGTCGAGCCCTCGCTCGAAGCCTGCTTCGTCGACTACGGCGAAGACCGCCATGGCTTCCTGCCCTTCAAGGAGATCTCGAAGAACTACTTCCGCGAGGGCGTCGAGGCGAAGAGCGCACGCATCCAGGACGCGATCAAGGAAGGCGATGCGCTGCTGGTGCAGGTGGAAAAGGAGGAGCGCGGCAACAAGGGCGCAGCGCTGACCACCTTCGTCAGCCTGGCCGGCCGCTACCTGGTGCTGATGCCGAACAACCCGCGCGGCGGCGGCGTCAGCCGGCGCATCGAGGGCGAGGAGCGCGAAGAGCTGAAGGACGCGATGGACCAGCTCGAGTACCCGAAGGGCATGAGCCTGATCGCACGCACCGCCGGCATCGGCCGCTCGGCGGCCGAGCTGCAGTGGGACCTGAACTACATGCTCAAGCTGTGGAGCGCGATCGACGGCGCGGCCAAGGCCGGCAAGGGCGCGTTCCTGATCTATCAAGAGTCGAGCCTGGTCATCCGCGCGATCCGCGACTACTTCACGGCCGACATCGGTGAGATCCTGATCGACACCGACGACATCTTCGACCAGGCGCAGCAGTTCATGAACCACGTGATGCCGGAATCGGCGCCACGGGTCAAGCGCTACCGCGACGACGCGCCGCTGTTCAGCCGCTTCCAGATCGAGCACCAGATCGAGACCGCGTTCAGCCGCACCGTGAACCTGCCCAGCGGCGGCGCGATCGTCATCGACCACACCGAGGCGCTGGTGTCGGTGGACGTGAACTCGGCGCGCGCCACGCGCGGCACCGACATCGAAGAAACCGCCACGCGCACCAACCTCGAAGCCGCCGACGAGATCGCGCGCCAGATGCGGCTGCGCGACCTGGGCGGGCTGATCGTCGTCGACTTCATCGACATGGACGAGTCGAAGAACCGGCGCGAAGTGGAAACCCGGCTGCGCGACGCGCTGCGCAGCGACCGCGCGCGCGTGCAGTTCAGCAGCATCAGCAAGTTCGGCCTGCTGGAACTGAGCCGCCAGCGGCTGCGCCCGGCCTTGAGCGAAGGCAGCCACATCACCTGCCCGCGCTGCAACGGCACCGGCCACATCCGCGATACCGAATCGAGCGCGCTGCAGATCCTGCGCATGGTGCAGGAGGAGTCGATGAAGGACAACACCGCCGCCGTGCACGTGCAGGTGCCGGTGGAGGTGACCAGCTTCCTGCTCAACGAGAAACGCACCGAAATCACCAAGATCGAGCTGAAGCAGCGCGTCACCGTGCTGCTGGTGCCGAACAAGCACCTGGAGACGCCGAACTACCGGTTGGAGCGGCTGCGCCAGGACGACCCGCGGCTGGAGAACTATCGCGCCAGCTACACGATGATCGAGGAGCCGGACGACGAGGTGTCGATCTCGCGCCGCCGCGATGCCAGCGAACGGGCCAAGGCCAAGCAGGAGCCGGTGATCAAGGGCGTGGTGCCGGACCAGCCGGCGCCGCCGCCGCCTGCGCCTCCCGCGCCGGCGCCCGTCCCTGCGGCCCCTGCACCGGCCGCGTGGCCGTCGGCAGCGCCGACGCCGGCCGGCAGCGGGTTCTTCGGCTGGGTGAAGAGACTCTTTGGCACCCCCGAAGCGGCGCCGGCGGCGCCCGCCGCGCCGGCTGCGGCGCCAGCGGCGCTGCAGCCCGCAGTGCAGGAGGCCCGGCCCGAAGGCCGCCGCGGCGAACGCGGTGAAAGGGGCGAGCGAGGGGGCCGGGGCCGCAACGGCCGCGACGGCCGCCGCGGTGACGGGCGCGAGGGTCGTGAAGCGCGTGAAGGTCGTGAAGGCCGCGACGCCCGTGCGGCGCGCGACGGCGCGGCGGACACCAAGTCCCAGGCCACGGGCAGCGGCGCGCAAGGCCGCGGCGCCCGCGGTGAACGCAGCGAGCGCAGCGAACGCGGCGAGCGCGGTGGCGAGCGCGACGGCCCGCGCCGCGAGCGCGACGCGGCGTCCGCTGCCGCGATGGGCCAGGCCGACGCACCGCCCGACTTCGCCGATTCCACACCGGCCGAAGGCGAACGCGAGGGTCAACGCCGCCGCCGTCGCGGTGGACGCGGTGGGCGCGACCGCGACGAGCTGCGCAGCGATGCACCGGCCACGGTCGAAGCGCTGGGCGCAGGCGGGGACGCCATCGCCGACCACCCGCCCGCCGATGCCGAAACCGGCGAACGCGACCACGAAACCCTGGCTGCGCCGATCGGCGACGAGGCGGCTGCGCCGCCCGCCGAGCGCGACGGCGGCCGTCGCCGCCGCCGCGGCGGCCGGGGCCGGAGCCACGAGCGCGACGACGCCCCGCGTGACGACGAAGCGATACCTGACGACGAAGGCAACGTGCGCAGCAGCGGCGAGTTCGGCGTGCAAGCCGGCACGCAAAGCGGCGCACAAACCGGCGCCGAAGCGGACGCAGAAGGCACCGTCCCGGGCGTGGCCGCGGTGCTGCCCGCCATCGCTGCGGCCGAAGAGCCGCACGCAGCCCTGGCCGCAGCGGCCGAGGCTGCGCCGGTACCCGCCGTGCCGCAACCCGCCCCGGTGGCGGCCGTGGCGGCCGCCGCGTCGGTGGTGGTGCCCGCCATCGTGGCCGAGCGCTTCGAACTGCCGCTGGACGAATTGCGTGCGCTGGCGGGCTCGGCGGGGCTCGAGTGGGTGAACTCCGACGCGGAACGGATCCTGGTCGTGCAGCAGGCGATGGCCAACGAGCCGAAGCCGGTGCACGTGCCGCGCGTGCCGCGGCCACGGGTCATCGTCGACGACGGCCCGCTGGTGCTGGTGGAAACGCGCAAGGACCTGTCGCAGCTGAAGCTGCCCTTCGACACGCAGCAGCCGCCGGCCGCTTGACCCGTCCCGAAGCGCGCCGCGCCCGCGGCGCGCTTCGGCCTACGGCAGCCGTTCCAGCGCGTGCTGGTAGGCACCGTGGTGCATCAGCTCGTCCCAGCTCAGCGGGGCGTGAAGCGGCAGCAGCGCCAGGCGGCGCCGTTCGCTGTCCGGGTCCGGCTGCCAGTGGCCGGCCTGCGCCTGCTGGTTCAGCCCGGCGAGCAGTTGATCGACCGCCTCGCCGCCGTCCACGCTCTGGTTGCACAGCAGCACCATGTCGCAGCCGGCGTCGAGCGCCAGCGCCGCGGCTTCGGCATAGCTGAGCTCGCTGCCCTCGAGGTGGCGCGCGCCTTCCATGCTCAGGTCGTCGCTGAAGATCGCGCCGCCGAAGCCGAGCCGGCCGCGCAGGATCTCCTGCAGCCAGCGCGGCGAGAAGCCGGCCGGCCGACGGTCGACCTTCGGATAGACCACATGCGCCGGCATCACGCTCGCCAGGCTGGTGCTCAAGGCGCCGTAGGGCAGCGCGTCGTCGGCCAGGATCGCCTTCAGCGAACGCCGGTCCACCGGCACGGCGACATGGCTGTCGGCCTTGACGAAGCCGTGGCCGGGGAAGTGCTTGCCGCAGTTGCCCATGCCGGCCAGCAGCAGGCCGTGCATCAGGCTCTTGGCCAGCAGCGCGACCACGCGCGGGTCGCGGTGGAAGGCGCGGTCGCCGATGACGCTGCTGGCGCCGAAGTCCAGGTCGAGCACCGGCGTGAAGCTGAAATCGACGCCGCAGGCGCGCAGCTCGGAGGCCAGCACATAGCCGCAGGCGGTGGCGGCGTCGGTGGCGGCCAGCGGATCCTTCATCCACAGTTCGCCCAAGGCGCGCATCGGCGGCAGCTGCGTGAAGCCGTCGCTGCGGAAGCGCTGCACGCGGCCGCCTTCGTGGTCGACGCAGATCAGGATGTCGGCCCGCTCGCGCTTGACGGCCGCGCACAGCTCGACCAGCTGGCGCCGGTCGACCCAGTGGCGCGCGAACAGGATCAGCCCGCCGGTCAGCGGATGCTTCAGGCGGCGGCGGTCCTCGCGGCTCAGCTCGGAGCCGGCGAGGTCGAGCACGACCGGGGCGTGGTTCATCATGGCAACGGTTCCTCGGTTTCGACGACGACGAAAGCCGCCGCATAGTCGCTCTCGTCGCTGACGCTGACATGTGCGCGCAGGCGCCGCTCGGCGAACCACTCGGCCAGCGCGCCGTGCAGCCGGATCGTCGGCTTGCCGCCGGCGGCGTTGACGATCTCGCAGGCACGCCAGGTCATCGGCATGCGCATGCCCAGGCCGATCGCCTTGGAGAAGGCTTCCTTGGCCGAGAAGCGCGTGGCCAGGAAGCTCGAGCCGCGCTGCGCGACGCGCGCGCGACGGGCGTGATAGACAGCCAGCTCGTGTTCGCCGAGCACCTTTTCGGCAAAGCGCTCGCCGCGCCGCGCTAGCGTGTCGCGGATGCGGCGGATGTCGATGATGTCGGTGCCGATGCCGTAGATCATGCGGCGGCGCCCGGCGCCTGTGCCAGGCGGATGCAGCGCTGATAGGCGCGCACCGTCTCGGCAATGCCGAATTCGACGGCGTCGCCGATCAGCGCGTGGCCGATCGACACCTCGCGCACGCCGGGCACCGCGCGCAGGAAGTCGCCCAGGTTGGCGCGGTTCAGGTCGTGGCCGGCATTGACGCCGAGCCCGGCGTCCAGCGCGGCTTGCGCCGCGCGTGCATACAGCGCCAGGCACTCGGCCATCGCCGGGGTGCCGTGCGCGCGCGCATAACTCTCGGTGTACAGCTCGACGCGGTCGGCGCCGAGCTCGCGCGCCAGCGCCATCGCCTCGGGCTGCGGATCCATGAACAGGCTGACGCGCACGCCCAGGGACTTCAGCTCGGCGATCAGCGGACGCAGGCGCGCAGCGTCGGCGCGCAGGTCCCAGCCGTGGTCGGAGGTGGCCTGCGCCGTGTCGTCGGGCACCAGCGTGCACTGCGGCGGGCGCACGGCGCGCACCAGCGGCATCAGGTTGTGGAAGGGGTTGCCCTCGAGGTTGTATTCGGCCTGCGGCCAGCGCTGCAACAGTACATGCAACTCATGCACGTCCGCCGTGCGGATGTGGCGCTGGTCGGGCCGCGGATGCACGGTGATGCCGTCGGCGCCGGCCTGCAGCGCCAGCGCGGCGATGTGCAGCAGGTTCGGAATGTCCAGCGGCCGCGAATTGCGCAGCAGCGCGACGCGGTTGAGGTTGACCGACAGCGCGGTGCGCGCGCCGTCGCGCGCGGGGCCGGCTTCGGGGGCGACGAGTGGATTCATCGTGGCGAGACTCCCGGATCGAGCAGCCGGCGCAGATCGGCCATCACCTGCCGTGTGCGCAGCGGCGCAGAACCCAGATGATATTGAAGCAGCGCGCGCAGGCTGGCACGCAGCACCGGCAGCACCGGCAGGCATGCGGCGCACAGCGCGTCGACGCTGCCGTGTTCCAGCGCCGCCTGCAGCGTCACCCATTGCGCACCGCCCAGCGCGGGCTCGCCGCCGGGCGCGCCGGCGATGCCGGTCTCGGGCTGCAGCCGGTAGCGCGATTCGGCCCGCACCGGCTGCAGCGTCAGCGTCACGCAGTTCAGCTCGGGCAGCAGGCCGGTCTCGCGCAGCAGGGTCAGCTCGAAGGCGCGCAGCAGCGCCTGCGACCGCGTCTCGTCGGCCACGGCCAGCATCGGCAGCAGCTGCGCATAGGCGTCGAACAGCGCGGCATGCGGATCCTGGCGCGCCAGCAGGCGCAGCAGCAGTTCGTTGAGGTAGAAGCCGGCAAACAAGGCGCCGCCGTCCGGCATCGCCGCGCCGCCGGCCCACTCGGCCGAGCGCAGCGTGTGCACCTCGACGTCGTCGCCTCCGCGGCCCAGGCCGAGCAGCAGGCGCTGAAACGGCAGCAGCACGCCGCGCAACTGCGAATAGGGCCGCTTCGCGCCCTTCGCGGCCACCGCCATGCGGCCGCGCTCGCGCGTGAACACTTCGAGGATCAGGCTCGATTCGCTCCAGTCGTACTGGTGCAGCACGTAGGCCGACAAGGGCTTCGCGGCAGCCTCCCGCCCGGCGCGTACGCCGGCCGGCCCCCCGAGCAGCGGGCGCGGGCCGGCTCGGGAGCGGCCCGGCGCCAGCGCCGCGGCGCTGCTGCGCTTCATTCGTAGCCGAAGCTGCGAAGGTGCGCTTCGTCGTCGGCCCAGCCCGAGCGCGGCTTGACCCACAGCTCCAGGAACACCTTCGCGCCGAGCAGCCGTTCCAGCTCCTGCCGCGCCTCGCTGCCGATGCGCTTGAGGCGCTCGCCGCCCGCACCCACCACCATGCCCTTGTGCGCCTCGCGCTCGACGACGATGGTGGCAGCGATGCGTTTCAGGCTGCCTTCTTCCTCGAACTTGTCGATGACCACGGTGCAGCTGTAGGGCAGCTCGTCGCCGGTCAGCCGGAACAGCTTCTCGCGGATGATCTCGCCGGCCAGGAAGCGCTCGCTGCGGTCGGTGAGCGCGTCTTCCTCGTGCAGCCACGGCCCTTCAGGCAGATGCGGCGCGACGATCTGCAGCAGCCGCTGCACGTCGGCCTCGCGCTGGGCCGACATCGGCACGAATTCGGCGAAGGCATGGCGTTCCTGCATGCTCTTCAGCCACGGCAGCATGTCGTTGCGGCGCTTGACCGCATCCAGCTTGTTGGCCACCAGCAGCGCCGGCTTGTCCGGCGGCAGCAGCGCCAGCACCTTGGCATCGTCCAGGCCGAAGCGTCCGGCCTCGACCACGAACAGCACCACGTCGACCTCGGCCAGCGAGGACAGCACGTTGCGGTTCATCGTGCGGTGCAGCGCGCTGCCGTGCCGCGTCTGGAAACCGGGCGTGTCGACGAACACGAACTGCGCTGCACCCACGGTGCGGATGCCGGTGATGCGGTGGCGCGTGGTCTGCGCCTTGCGCGAGGTGATGCTGATCTTCTGCCCGACCAGCGCGTTCAGCAGCGTGGACTTGCCGACGTTGGGCCGGCCGACGATGGCCACGAGCCCACAGCGCGGCACCGCAACCGGCTCGCCTTCGAGCGGCCGCCGCGGAGCCGGCTCCGCCGGTCCGCCAGCGGCGCCCCCCTGGGGGGGAGCGCCGGAGGCGCTTCGGGGGGGGGTCATGATCTCAGCGGGCCGTCGGGGCGGTCGCTGGCCTTCAGCCCTTCAAGCATGCGCCGCGCCGCCTGCTGCTCGGCCGCGCGCCGCGAGCGCCCTTCGCCGCGCTCGGCCAGCCCCAGCGTGGCCACCTGGCATTCGACCTCGAAGGTCTGCGCATGCGCCTGCCCGCGGGTGGCGACGATGCGGTACGAGGGCACCGCCAGGCGGCGCGCCTGCAGCCATTCCTGCAGCTCGGTCTTCGCGTCCTTGCTCCAGCTGTCGATCTCGGTACTGTCGATCAGTTCGCCGAACAGCCGGCGCACCACCTGCTGCGCGGCGTCGAAGCCGCCGTCGAGGAAGGCCGCGCCGATCAGCGCCTCCAGCGCATCGGCCAGGATCGACGCGCGCATCGCGCCGCCGCCGCGGTTCTCGCCTTCGGACAGGCGCAGCACCTGCGGCAGGCCCACGCCCAGCGCGGCGCGGTGCAGGCTTTCCTCGCGCACCAGGTGCGCGCGCACGCGCGTCAGGTCGCCTTCGTCCGAGCCCGAGAAGCGCTGGTACAGCAGCGCCGACACGGCCATGTTCAGCACCGCGTCGCCGAGGAATTCGAGCCGCTCGTTGTGCTCGGCGCCGAAGCTGCGGTGCGTCAGCGCGCGCGTCAGCAGGCCGGGCTGTGCGAAGACGTGGCCCAGGCGTTGTTGCAGGACATCGAGCGGCGGATCGGACATCGGACATCGAAGCGGCTATCGGGAGCTGCCTTTGTACTTCAACAGCAGATACACCGGCTCCATGAGCGGAATTTCCTTGTCGTAGGCGAAGCGGATCACGAGCTTGTCGTTCTCCTTGGTGACCTCCAGGTCCTTGCCGGAGATGCTGGAGATCGAGTATTCGATGTCCTTCTGCCTGTCGAAGGCGCGGCGCACTTCGCTGACCGTCGCGGGCGCCTCGGAAGCAACGCGGTTGATCGCGCGCTGGATCGTCAGGTATTCGTTGACCGTCGGCAGCACGCGCACCGCCACGTAGCCGACGAAGCCGATGATGATGGCCCAGGCCAGCAAGCCGATCAGGCTCAGGCCGCGCTGGGCGCGCCTGCGCGCCGGCATCCTAGACAGACTCATTTGCACCCCTCGCCGGCAGCCGGCACCGCATCAGTGGAAGGCCCCGATGCGGCGCAGGTTGCCGAAGTTCATCCACACGAAAAAGGCCTTGCCGACGATGTTCTCGTCGGGCACGAAGCCCCAGAAGCGTGAATCCTGCGAGTTGTCGCGGTTGTCGCCCATCATGTAGTAATGCCCCGGCGGCACCTTGCAGACCACGCCCTCGGGGCTATATCGGCAGTTTTGATGCAAGGGAAAGCTCTTGTTGTCGCCGCCGAAGAAGGCCGGACGCTTGGGATCGACCAGGATGCGATGTTCTACCGCCCCGAGCTGCTCGCTGAACATCGGCACGTAGCGCAGGCTGTCCTCGTCGTAGAACTCGCCCAGCGCTTTGGTCGGCACCGGCTGGCCGTTGATCGTGAGCCGCTGGTTCAGCCACGCCACCTCGTCGCCGGGCACGCCGACCACGCGCTTGATGTAGTCCACGCGCGGATCGACCGGATAGCGGAACACCATCACGTCGCCGCGCTGCGGGTCGTGGTTGGCGATGATCTTCTTGTTCAGCACCGGCAGGCGCACGCCGTAGTGGAACTTGTTCACGAGGATCAGGTCGCCGACCATCAGCGTCGGCACCATCGAGCCCGACGGGATCTTGAA
>OEIU01001146.1_pt1 | contig 18628 bp, 11 predicted proteins | sample 1539221 | NCBI WGS metagenome assembly OEIU01 (sample SAMN03792071, study PRJEB22550) | activated sludge metagenome | feature: wastewater treatment plant; material: activated sludge; isolation source: Wastewater treatment plant of a petroleum refinery complex | place: Argentina: Zarate | collected...
GAACTGGACGTAGGGCGTGATGGTGAGCGGGCCGGACGAATAGGTGTAGTTGATCGTGACGAGGCCGCTGTTCTGCAACAGCAGAGGGGTGGCGAACTTGTAGCGATCGGTCTGCGAGAAGTCGCTGTTGCGGCGGACGCTCATGCCGCCGTTCACGCCGATCGTGCTGGAATCGTCGATCTTGTAGCTGACGGTGCCGGTGAGCCAGTTGATGCGGCCGGAATAGAAGCCGTCAGTGGCCGCGACCGATGCGGACCAGGAGCCGCTGCCATAGTTCAACTGCACGCCATGGCTGAAGACGTTCTCCTGCGGGACGAGGAGGCCGCGCTGAATATTCTGGTTCTGGAAGGTGAAGGCCGGCTCGACCCCGATGAGGGTCGGCAAGCGGCCTGCCTGGATCGACCATTCGTCGTTGATGACATATTTGCCCCAGGCCATCGGGACAGGCCCGAAATAGCGGTTCGTCTGCTCGGTGGAGCTCAGGTTCGGCAGGCCGAGCGCAGGAAGGGCGTAGCCTCCCGCCATGACGAAGAATTGGAACGGGCCATCGGCCTTCTGCATCCAGACGAGAAGGTTCGAATAGTCGAACCGCTCCTTGCGGTCGCTCGAGGCCGCCCCGATGGAGTAGGGCATCGGGTTTGTGCCGGTATAGCCGTAAGCCGACAGAGCGCCCCCGACATAGATGTCGCCGATGAGGGGAGCCGGAAAGCAAAGGGGCTCGGGATTCGGCTTGATGGTCGACCCCCAACTGGGCTGGCTGAGTTCGACCTTGCAGCCCTCGGAAGGGCTGGCGGAGGCCGGAGCGTCGGCGGACCGAGCCGGTTCCGCGCCGAGCGCGAGCGCCCCGCCCATTGCCAAGGAAAATACCACGCCCCGCTTCATCCTCTGCCCCGCCGACGATCTCGCTCGAATGGGGGCCAGCCTTGTGGAGCGCTTCGGGATTGTGCGACGCGAAATTGCGTGCAGTTGCTGCCTTATTAGGCAAAGTGTCTGCTGCCGAAACCGGCCGCACCGAGTTGTCACAATCCGGCCACAGTTGAAATCGCCGCCTCTGAGACGGATCCCGCGAGAAATCGGCCGCCTCTCGCCAGAGTGATCCGCCGGAGCGGAGCAGCCGGATTCGACGCCGGACGCCGAGCGCCGCCGCGACTGGCACAGGGCTTGCGGTGCCCTGGGCAGAGTTTGGTGGCTAGGGTTCCGGCGCTCGTCGAGCGTGGCTGGTCCGAGAGCAACCTCCGGTGCGGGAGACATCCCACCGGGTGCACGGCGGGACAAAAGCCCGGGAGACCTCGTTGGCCAAGGGATTGGCGAGCGTCGTCTTCGCTATTCCCTTCATGACGTTCGAGAGGGGAAGGCATGCGCAGGCTTCGGAAGATCTTTGCCGTATCGGTTCTTGCCGCCGCGACGGTCGCGGGCGCGGCCACCGGGGCCTCGGCTCAAGCAAAGAAGAGCTTCAAAGTCGCCTGGTCGATCTATGCCGGATGGATGCCGTGGGGATATGCGGACAGCCACGGCATCGTCAAGAAATGGGCCGACAAATACGGCATCGCCATCGAGGTGAGGCAGTTCAACGACTACGTCGAGTCGGTCAATCAATATACGGCCGGCGCCTTCGACGCCGTCACCCTGACCAATATGGACGGGCTGTCCATTCCGGCCGCCGGCGGGGGCGACACCACCGCGGTCATCGTCGGCGACTTCTCCAACGGCAACGACGCGGTCATCCTGAAGGACAAGCCCGACCTCGCCTCCATCGCCGGCCAGGGCATCAACCTGGTCGAGTTCTCGGTCTCGCACTATCTGCTCGCCCGCGCGCTCGACAGCGTCAAGCTGAAGGAGCGCGACGTGAAGGTCGTCAACACGTCCGATGCCGACATCGTCGGCGCCTTCGAGACGCCCACCGTGACCGCGACGGTGACCTGGAACCCGCTCGTCTCGACGATCCTGTCGAACCCCAAGGCGAGGAAAGTGTTCGATTCCTCCCAGATCCCGGGCGAGATCATCGACCTGATGGTCGCCAAGACGAGCGTGCTCAAGGACAATCCGAATTTCGGCAAGGCTCTTGCCGGGATCTGGTACGAGACCGTGGCGCTCACGGTGGCGCAGACCAAGGAAGGCGAGGCCGCACGGGCCGAGATGGGAAGGGCTTCCGGCACCGATCTCGCCGGCTTCGACGCCCAGCTCGCCGCGACCAAGCTGTTCGACAAGCCGGCCGACGCAGTCGCCTTCACGACCTCGCCGAGCCTCGCGACGACCATGGACCTCGTCCGCAACTTCCTGTTCTCGAAGAACCTGCTCGGAAACGGCGCTCCCTCGGCTGACGTGATTGGCATCGAGCTGCCGGGCGGCAAGATCCTCGGCACGCCGGGCAACGTGAAGCTGCGCTTCACCGACACCTACATGAGGGCCGCCGCCGAGGGCGCCCTCTGACCCGGCCGCCCGGCGGCGCGTCCGCGCCCGCCCGCCATCGGAAAAGCCGCCATGCGCTGGATCAACCTCCATCCGAGCCGGGGAGCGAAGCTCGCGCTGGGCTCCCTCCCGTTCCTGGCTCTCCTCCTGGCCTACACGATCGGCTCGGCGACGCGGCTCGCGGAGAACCCGAACGGCAAGCTCCTGCCCGCGCTCTCGACCTTCGCGGCCACCGTCAACCGCCTCGCCTTCCTGCCCGACCCGCGCACCGGCGACATCCTGCTCTGGTCCGACACGGCCGCCTCGCTTCTGCGTCTCCTGTCGGGCGTCGGCATCGCGACGGCGACCGCCCTGGTGTTGGGCATGCTGGTCGGGATGCTCCCCTACATGCGGGCGCTGCTTGCGCCCTTCGTCACGGCGATCTCCATGGTGCCGCCGCTGGCGCTCCTGCCGATCCTGTTCATCGCCCTCGGCCTCGGCGAGGCGTCCAAGATCGTCCTGATCGCGATCGGCATCGCGCCCGCGATGGTTCGCGACCTCGTCCTGCGCGCCCTCGAACTGCCGCGCGAGCAGATCGTCAAGGCCGAGACGCTCGGCGCCTCGTCCTGGCAGATCGCCATGCGGGTCGTGCTCCCGCAGGTCATGCCGCGTCTGATCACCTGCCTCAGGCTCCAGCTCGGCGCAGCTTGGCTGTTCCTCATCGCGGCCGAGGCGATCTCGGCCGATTCCGGCCTCGGCTACCGCATCTTCCTCGTACGCCGCTATCTCGCGATGGACGTGATCTTTCCCTACGTCCTCTGGATCACGCTGCTCGCGATCCTGATGAACGACCTGCTCGATCGGCTTCGCGCGGGCCTCTTCCCCTGGTCTGACCTGGAGAAGCAGGCATGAGCGAGATCGTCATCGACAAGGTCTGGCAGGAATACGGCGACCAGATCGTCCTTGAGAACGTGTCGCTGACGGTCGCCTCGCGGGCCTTCGTCGCGCTCGTGGGACCGTCGGGCTGCGGCAAGTCGACCTTCCTGCGCCTGATCCTCGGCCAGGAGCGCCCGACACGCGGCACGATCCGCCTCGACGGCGCGCCGCTGCCGCCGGAGCCGGGAGCCGGCCGGGGCGTCGTCTTTCAGCGCTACTCCGTCTTTCCGCATCTCAGCGTGCTCGGCAACGTCGTGCTCGGCCGGGAGTTCTCGTCCTCCCGGCTCACCGGGAAGCTCTTCGGGGCCCGGCGGCGCGCGGCCGAGGAGGAGGCGCGCCATCTCATCGCCGAGGTCGGCCTCGCCGGCGCGGAGGGCAAGTATCCCGCGCAGCTCTCCGGCGGGATGCAGCAGCGCCTCGCGCTCGCTCAGGCCCTGATCATGAAGCCGAGGGTCCTCCTGCTGGACGAGCCTTTCGGCGCGCTCGATCCCGGCATCCGGGCCGACATCCACGTCCTGATGAAGCGGCTCTGGAACGAGAACGCGATGACCGTCGTGATGGTCACGCACGACATGCGCGAGGCCTTCACGCTCGCCACCCGCGTCGTCGCCTTCGAGCGACCGCGCGACCGCGAGGAAGAGAAGCTGCGCTACGGCGCGACGATCACCAAGGACATCGCGATCTGGCCGCCGCGGCTCGCCGGCGAAACCTCCCCCTTCAGCCCGGACTGGGCCGGTCCGGCCATCCGTTCCACAGGAGTGCAAGCATGACGCATGTCAGGCGTTCGCCGGAAGAGATCGCCGCCAACCGCGCGCGATACGAGGAGCATCAGAGGAAGGGGCTGGACTTCGCGCCGAAGGCCCTGCCGCAGCCGAGCCCCCTGCCGGCGCCGGCCATCGAGCCCGCGCGCATCGTCCACGAGGAGGCGATCCCGGGCGGCTGGTACTGGTCGACCCGGCTCCTCGCCGGCGAGGCCGTCCGCATCCGCTCGGCGGGAGGATCGGTCGCGCTGGTCGCCTGGAGCGCGGCGGATCCGAGCGAGCGGCTCAACCTGCCCGACACCGTCAAGGTCCAGTGGACGACGGCGATCGGCAAGGGGCGCGTCATCTTCTCGGATATGGGGCGGGTCATGTTCTCGGTGACCGAGGACAGCAGCGGCGCCCATGATTGCCTCATGGGCGGCTCCACCGCCGCCACCAACCGGCGCTACGCAGACGCCGCGACCCGCAACACGCGCGACAACTTCGCCCTGCTGGCCGGAAAGCTCGGGCTGCAACGCCGCGACATTCCGGCCGTCCTCAGCCTGTTCGCGCCGGTGCGGGTCGACGAGGAGGGAGCCTTCCGCTGGCGGCCCGAATTGCTTCAGGCTGAGGATTACGTCGAGCTGCGCGCGGAGATGGATCTCGTCGTCGGCTTCTCCAACTGCCCCCATCCGCTGGACCCCGATCCCGATTACCGGCCGAGGCCGGTGACGGTGACGCGCTTCCGGGCGCCCGAGGCGGAAGCGGAGGATCTCTGCCGCACCGCGACGCCCGAAGCCGCGCGCGGCTTCGAGAACAACGCCTTCGCGGCTGCCTGAGAGAGACGTTCGATGGCCACCTTCATCCAGACCTCGCCCGCGCGCACGCCCGAGAGCGCGGCCCAGATCCACCTCATCCCGGCCGAGGCGCCCTGGTCGGGCGTGATCCGCAAGGGCCAGACCGTGCGGATCGAGGACACCTACGGCCAGCAGGCGATCGACACGCTGTTCTATCGCGCCGACGACTTCTCCGAGCGCTATTCGAGCCAGGACACGATGCGCGCCCAGAACGCCGCCTATATCGGCACCGGCACGCGGCTCATGTCGAACGAGGGCCGCGTCATGCTGCGCATGACGGCCGACAGTTGCGGCCGCCACGACACCAGCGCCGGAGCCTGCTCCTGCGAAAGCAACACGGTGCGCTTCGGCCAGGCGGCGAAATACCTGCACGCCTGCCGGGAGAACTTCCTCGTCGAGGTGACCAAGCACGGCATGGGCAAGCGCGACATCGCGCCGAACATCAACTTCTTCATGAACGTGCCGATCAAGCCGAGCGGCGAGATGACGATCGTCGACGGCATCTCGGCGCCGGGCGACCATGTCGAGATGGTGGCGGAGATGGACGTGCTGTGCGTCATCTCGAACTGCCCGCAGATCAACAATCCCTGCAACGGCTTCGACCCGACGCCCATCCGGGTCCTCGTCTGGGACGCGGGAGTCTGAGCATGTTCCGCAAGGTCCTGATCGCCAATCGCGGCGAGATCGCCGTCCGCGTCATCCGCACGCTGCGCAAGATGGGCATCGCCTCGGTCGCCGTCCATTCCGAGGCCGACCGCTTCGCCATGGCGACGCTGATGGCGGACGAGGCCGTCTGCATCGGCCCGGCCCCGGCGAGCGAGAGCTATCTCGACGTCGAGGCCGTGATCGCCGCCTGCCGGGCGACCGGCGCCGAGGCGGTGCATCCGGGCTACGGCTTCCTGTCCGAGAATATCGTCTTCGCGGAGCGGCTCGCCGAGGCGGGGATCAGGTTCGTCGGCCCGCGGCCCGAGCATCTCTCGGCCTTCGGCCTCAAGCACACCGCGCGCGAACTGGCGAGGGCGAGCGGCGTGCCGCTCCTGCCCGGAAGCGGCCTCCTCGACAGCGCGGACGAGGCGCTGCGGGTCGCCGAGGCCGTAGGCTATCCGGTGATGCTCAAGAGCACGGCGGGCGGCGGCGGCATCGGCATGCAGCTCTGCGCCGATCCCGACCGGCTCCGCGCCTCCTTCGACAGCGTCCAGCGCACCGCGCGGGCGAGCTTCGGGGATGCGCGGGTCTATATCGAGCGTTTCGTGGCCGAGGCCCGGCATGTCGAGGTGCAGATCTTCGGCGACGGCCGGGGCCGGGTCGTGGCGCTCGGCGAGCGCGACTGCTCGCTCCAGCGGCGCAACCAGAAGGTCGTCGAGGAGACGCCCGCGCCGGGCCTCTCGGACGCCGTGCGGGCCCGCCTGCACCGGGCCGCAATCGATCTCGGCCGGTCGGTCGCCTATGAATCCGCCGGCACGGTGGAATTCATCTACGACCCGCAGCGCGAGGAATTCTATTTCCTCGAAGTGAATACGCGTCTTCAGGTCGAGCATCCGGTCACCGAGGCGGTATTCGGTGTCGATCTCGTCGAATGGATGATCCGACAGGCGGCCGGCGAGCCCGTGCTCGACGGAGCCGAGGCGCTGAAACCCGCGGGCGCGGCCATGGAGGTGCGGGTCTATGCCGAGATGCCGCACGCGAATTTCCGTCCGAGCGCCGGGCTGCTGACCGAGGTGAGGTTCCCCGACGATGTCCGCGTCGACGGCTGGATCGAGACCGGCACGGAGGTCACGGCTTTCTACGATCCGATGCTCGCCAAGGTGATCGTCGCGGCCAAGGACAGGCAGGGCGCGATCGAGAAGCTCCGGGCGGCTTTGGCCGCGATCTCCATTTCCGGCATCGAGACCAATCTCGACTACCTGCGCGCCATCGCGGCCTCGCCGCTGCTGGCGAGCGGCAAGGTGGCGACGACGGCCCTGCGCGATTTCGTCTTCGAGCCGGATCTCGTCGAGGTGCTGGCGCCCGGTGCGCAATCGAGCCTTCAGGAACTGCCGGGCCGGCTCGGCCTCTGGCATGTCGGGGTGCCGCCGAGCGGCCCGATGGACGAGCGCTCGTTCCGCCGCGCGAACCGGCTCGCCGGCAATGCCGACGAGACCGCCGCGCTCGAACTGACCGTGTCGGGGCCGACGCTCCGCTTCCATTCCGGCGCGACGGTGGCTTTGTCCGGCGCGCGGATGCGGCTCGCGCTGGACGGCGAGCCGGCTCCGCACGATACCGCGTTCGGAGTCCGGGCCGGCCAGACCCTGGCCATCGGCTCCATCGAGGGACCCGGCCAGCGCGCCTATCTCGCCGTCCGCGGCGGCTTCGCGGCGCCCGTCGTGCTCGGCTCGCGCGCGACCTTCGGGCTCGGCCGGTTCGGCGGCAACGCGACCGGCACGCTGAAGACGGGCCACGTGCTGCATCTCGCGCGCGCCGAACAGGCCGGCCTCCGCTCGCCCGGCGCCCCGGCGCCGCTGACAAGGGAGTGGAGCGTCGGCGTCGTCTACGGCCCGCACGGCGCGCCGGACTTCTTCCGGGACGAGGATGTCGAGACCCTGTTCTCGGCGCCTTATGAGGTCCATTTCAACAGCGCCCGGACCGGGGTGCGGCTCATCGGCCCCGTGCCGAAATGGGCCCGCAGCGACGGCGGCGAGGCGGGGCTGCATCCCTCGAACCTGCACGACAACGCCTATGCGGTCGGCGCGATCGACTTCACGGGCGACATGCCGATCATCCTCGGCCCGGACGGGCCGAGCCTCGGCGGCTTCGTCTGCCCGGCCGTCATCGCGCGGGACGAGCAATGGAAGATGGGGCAGTTCCGGCCGGGCGACACGATCCGCTTCCATCCGCTGGCGCGGGCGGAGGACCCGATCGCCGGCCCGGCCGTGCGGAGAGCCCCGCCGGAAGCCGGCTCGCCCATCGTCGGCGCCTCGGATGCGGCCCCGGTGCCTGTCGTCTACCGCCGGCAGGGCGACGACAACCTTCTCGTCGAATACGGTCCGATGGCGCTCGACATCGCGCTGCGGCTGCGCGTGCATCTCCTGATGCAGGCGCTCGGCGGCGAGCACGTGCCGGGCCTGATCGACCTGACGCCCGGCATCCGCTCGCTTCAGATTCACTATGACGGCACGGCCCTGACGCGCTCCCGCCTCCTGGGCCTGCTCGGTGAGATCGAGGCGAGCCTGCCCCCGGCGCAGGATGTGAGGGTGCCGAGCCGCATCGTGCATCTGCCGCTGTCCTGGAACGATCCGGACGCGGTGCTGGCGATGCGGAAATACCAGGAGCTGGTGCGCCCGAACGCGCCCTGGTGCCCGTCGAATATCGAGTTCATCCGCCGCATCAACGGGCTCGCGGACGAGGAGGCGGTGAAGGACGTCGTCTTCGACGCGAGCTATCTCGTGATGGGCCTCGGCGACGTCTATCTGGGCGCTCCGGTCGCCACCCCCGTCGATCCGCGCCATCGCCTGGTGACGACCAAGTACAACCCGGCCCGCACCTGGACGCCGGAAAACGCCGTCGGCATCGGCGGCGCCTATATGTGCATCTACGGCATGGAGGGGCCGGGCGGATACCAGCTCTTCGGCCGCACCATCCAGATGTGGAACACGTGGCGCACGACCCCGGTCTTCGCGCCGGGCAAGCCCTGGCTGCTCGATTTCTTCGACCAGATCCGCTTCTTCCCGGTCTCGCACGGAGAACTGGCCGAAGCGCGCGCGGCCTTTCCGCACGGCGCCTATCCGGTCCGCATCGAGGAGACCGAATTCTCCTATGCGGCCTACGAGCGCGAGCTTGCGACGAACGCGGCTTCGATCGCGGCCTTCAAATCCGTGCAGCAGGCCGCTTTCGAGGCCGAGCGCCGGCGCTGGAAGGAGGAGGGGCTCGACAGCTTCGTCGCCGAGGAGGGCGGAGCCGCGGGCCCGGCGGGCGACATTCCGGATGGCTGCTTCGGGATCGAGAGCGCGGTTCCGGGCAATATCTGGAAGCTCCTCGTCGAGCCGGGGACGGCCGTCGCGGCGGGCGACAGGCTCGCCATCATCGAATCCATGAAGATGGAGATCGACGTGATCGCCCACGAGGCCGGCCGCGTGCGCGAATTGCGCGTCGGGCCCGGACGAAACGTCAAGGCCGGCGAGATCATCGCCGTCCTGGAGGCCGTCTGATGCTGCCGCCGATCCTCGACCTGCCGGGCCTGCGGCGAGCCTATGCCTCCTGCGCGACGCCGCTGGACGTTGTGGAGGAGATCATCGCGCGCCGCCGCGCCGCGACCGATCCGGCCATCTTCATCACGCCGACGCCGGACGACCGGCTGCGGGCGGCGGCACGCGAGCTGATGGATTGCGCGCCCGACAGCCTCCCGCTCTGGGGCGTGCCCTTCGCGGTCAAGGACAATATCGACGTCGCGGGGCTGCCGACCACGGCGGCCTGCCCGACCTTTTCCTATCTGCCGCAAAGGGATGCGACCGCCGTCGCGCGCCTGAGGGCGGCCGGCGCGCTGGTCGTCGGCAAGACCAATCTCGACCAGTTCGCGACCGGCCTGAACGGCACGCGCTCGCCCTACGGCGCGCCCCGTTCGGTCTTCGATGCCGATTACGTCTCCGGCGGCTCGAGTTCCGGCTCGGCCGTCGCCGTCGCGGCCGGGCTCGCCGCCTTCGCGCTCGGGACGGACACGGCCGGATCGGGCCGCGTGCCGGCAGCCTTCAACAATATCGTGGGCATCAAGCCGACCCCCGGCCTCGTCCCGATCACCGGGACCGTGCCGGCCTGCAAGAGCCTCGATTGCCTGACCGTCTTCTCCACGACCGTCGGCGACGGCGTCGCGGTGCGCCGGATCATGGAGGGGTTCGATTCGCAGGACGAATTCTCGCGCCGGGCCCGTCCGGTCCGCCTGCCGGCCTCCGGCCTGCGGATCGGCATCCTGGACGGGGACGAGCGCGAGTTCTTCGGCGACCGGGAGGTCGAGGCGCTCTACGACCGGGCCGTCGAGCGGGCGAGGTCCCTCGGCGCGACGATCGTGCCGTTCGACTATGCCCCGTTCCGCGAGGCGGCGGCTCTGCTCTACGACGGGCCCTGGGTCGCCGAGCGTCTCGCCGCCCTCGGGGCGTTCCTCGCGACCAACGCAGCCGATTTCGACCCCGTCGTGCGCGCCATCATCGAAGGCGCCGGACGCATGACCGCCGCCGACGCCTTCAAGGGCCGCTACCGCCTGGAGCAACTGCGCCGGCGGACCGAGGCCGAATGGGCGAAGGCGGATATCCTGATGCTGCCGACCTCGCCGACCACCTGCACGGTCGCGCAGATGCGGGCGGATCCGATCGGCCGCAACGCCCGCTTCGGACGCTACACAAATTTCTGCAACCTGCTCGATTGCGCGGCCATCGCGATCCCGGCCGGCTTCGGCGAGAACGGCCTGTCGGCCGGGATCATGCTCGTCGGTCCCGCCTTCAGCGACGACGCGCTCGCGCCGGTCGCCGATGCCCTGCATCGCGCCGCGGCGCCCGGCATGGGCCGGGAGCTTTCCGCCGTCCTTTCGGAGGAGAGCAGGGTGCAGCCTGTGCCCGACGATCGCATCCCGATCGTGGTCGTCGGCGCGCATCTGACCGGCATGCCGCTGAACCACGAATTGACCACAGCGGGCGGTCGTCTCGTCCGGGAAGCCCGGACCTCCGCCGAGTACCGGCTCTTCGTGCTGCCCGGCACGCGGCCCGCCAAGCCCGGCCTCCTCCGCGAGCCCGGCTTCCAGGGACCGGGCATTGTCGTCGAGGTCTGGTTGCTGCCGCCGGATGCCTTCGGCGCCTTCGTCTCGCGCATCCCGGCTCCCCTGGGGATCGGAAAAATAAGCCTGAGCGACGGCACGAGCGCCTCGGGCTTCCTCTGCGAGGCCCATGGGGTCGCGGGCGCGGAGGAGATCACGGAACTGGGAGGCTGGCGTGCCTATGCTCAAAGCAGGTGATGTGCCGATGAACTCTGCACGACGTTGGTTGCTCTACATTGGAGGTTTGGTCCGCGATGGATTGACGGCCAAAGCGCTGGCAATCACGAGCACACGACCTGCCTCTTCGGTTTCTTCCCCGAAGAAGGAAACAAGACTCCATATCGGCAGGCATCTTGAGTCCAAGAGGCCCGATCCAAGATGTTCACCGAGCGACTGCGCCACTGGGAGATAGTGAATTCCCTGTTTATCGGACCATTCCCGGGTCGTCGTGGCAACCGTGACCACGCCGACGGGGTCCGGACCAGCGTGAAGGAGACGATGTTTTCGGCAGGCGCTCCGGGTTCAATGGCAAGCAGCGGAATGGCGCGTGATTATCGCCGGTCGATCGGCAGTCGACGCAGAACTGCGACTTTCACTGTATCCAAGAGCAGGCCAAAGCCCAGGGTCGCTCCATAAAGCGCGAGCAGCAGCCAGACCGGCAGCGGCGCCATGAACCAGCCCATCCCCGCGAAGATGGTGGCGACAGCCACCGCGACCGCCATCGCGGCGAGCAGCACGCCGCCGGGGCGGGACTGCCAGACATGCTCCCGCTCGCGCAGCACGAGGCTGGTGGCCTGGCCGGCGAGCACGAGCGTGAGAAAGGTCAGGCTGCGCATCGTCTCGGCATCCAGCCCCACCCGGAACCAGCCGAGCGCCAGCACCGTCATGGCGTAGATCAGCTTCGTGGCGCCGAGCGGAATGGCGGCGAGCGTCAGCTCGCGGATGCGCCAGGCATTGGGATAGGGAGTGGGCTTCGCCCGGTCGCCGGCGCGAGCCATCATCGCGATGTCGCTCGTCAGCATCCAGAGCACCTGGAGCAAGGGCGTCATCACGGCATGGCCGGTCATCACCAGCCCGCCGCCCATGACGATCAGCGTCACCGCCTTGTTGACCAGCATGCTCAACGTGAAGGTGAGGACACGGCGGAACGCGGCTCTTCCCTCTTCGATACAGGCGAGGATGCCGCGCAGGCCCGGCTCGGTCAGCACGAGCCCCGCCGCCGACTTGGCGACATCGGTGGCGCTCGAGACCGCGATCCCCATCTGCGCCTGGCGCAGCGCCGGCGCATCGTTGGCTCCGTCCCCGCACATGCCGACGGCATGGCCCCCGCTCTGGAAGGCGCGGACCAGCTTGAACTTGTCCTCTGGAAAGACACCGGCATAGACCGCGTAATCGGCGGGCGCGGCCTGTTCCGGGACGTGGCCGGCCGGGCAGACCGGCCCGTCCAATCCGATGGCGCGGGCGATGGTGGCAGCCGTCTGCGCGGTATCGCCGGTGATCATGACAGGTGCGATCCCGAGCGCCTTCAGATCGCCGAGGAGGGCTCTGGAATCCGCGCGGGGCGGATCGCTCAAGCCGATCAGGCCGATGACGCCCATGCGGCCGCCGCTGCCGGCCGCGACGGCCAGCACGCGATAGCCTTCCGCGCTCAGGGCGGTCTGCGCCGCCTCGACCTCGGGCGTCATGGGCGCGAGGGCGGAGATCGCGAGGGGCGAGCCCTTGGCGATGCGGATCTCCTCCCCGTTCGGCCCGGCCACGACCGCCTCCGCCATTTTCGCGGCCGGGTCGAAAGGCGTGAAGCGGAGGACTTTCGGCGACGGCGCGGCGAATCGGGCGGCGGCCGCGCGGATGGCCGCGTCGACCGGGTCCTGCCCGTCGGTCGAGCTTGCGGCGCTCGCGCGGGCGAGCAGCATGCCTTCGCTGACCTCCGCGCCCAACGGCACGAGACGGCCCACGCCGAGATTGTTCTCGGTGAGCGTCCCGGTCTTGTCGACGCACAGCACGTCGATCATCGCGGCTTCCTGCAAGGCCGACAGCCGGGCGAGGAGGACGCCCTCCTGGGCGAGCTTGCGGGCGCCGACCGTCGCCGCCAAGGTGAACACCACCGGCATGGCGACGGGCACGGCGGAGAGAAGCGCCGCCAGCACGAGCGGGACGATCTGCGCGACGGTCATGCCGATCGCATGGGCATAGGCGACCATGGCGACGACGATCGTCATATTGACGGCGGTCAGCGCCTTGACGACGCCGAGGACCGCCTTCTGCTCGCTGCTTTCGACATCCGCCGTCCGGACCAGCTCGGCGGTGCGGCCGAAATAGGTGCGGGCGCCGGTCGCCACCACTTCGGCGATCGCCTCGCCCCTCCGGACCAGGGCGCCGGCATAGGCCGTCGCTCCCGCCTGCTGCTCCGCGGCGACGGATTCGCCGGTCAGCATCGACTGATCCAGGAGAACCGAGCCCGACAGAATCCGCACGTCGGCCGGCACGATGGCGCCGAGGGTCAGCTGGACGACATCGCCGGGAACCAGCACCGATGCCGGGGAATCGGACCATTTTTCGTCGCGCCGAAGCCGCGCTTTCGGTGCCAGGCGCTGACGGAGCAGGGAAAGCGTGGCGCTCGCGCGTCCTTCCTGGACGATGCCGAGCAGGACGTTGACGGCCAGGAGCGCCCCGACCATGGCCGCCTCCAGCCGCTCGCCGGCCGCGAGCTGCAGGACGATGGTGATCTCCAGCATCCAGGGCACCGGCGACCAGAAATGGCGCAGCGCGCGTCGGACCGGGTGTTCCTCTTCCGACGCCACCTCGTTGGGTCCGATCCGAGAAAGCCGGCGTGCCGCCTCCTCTTCCGACAGACCAAGCGTCACGCTCGCTCCTCCGCTCCCGTTCCACGCGGCGACATTCGAAACCAGCGTGCCCGGTTTGAGAAAACCCGTCATTCTCTGATATATCTCTTGGCCGATCTGAGCCGGCATCTGCATGCTCGGCTTCACTTCGTTGGTCGTGACACTCGCCCTTTCACGGCCAGCGGCTTGAGCGCTTCCGCCAGCGCCAGGTAGAGGGCCGCAATCCCGGCCACCGCGAGCAGCAAGCCCGCCGGAAGCGGGACGAAGGCGAAGAGCGTCCCCAAGGGCGTCAGCGCCAGCAGAAGCGCGAGCGCGAGCGCGCCGAGGGAACTCGTCACGAGCAGCGGATGCGGGCGGCTCGTCCAGCATCGCGCCGAGGTGCGGATGACGAAGATGACGAGGATCTGCGTCGCGATCGATTCGACGAACCACGCCGTGCGGAACTGCTCGACCCCGACGTGGAAGACGCCCAGCAGGAGCGCGAAGGTCGCCGCATCGAAGAGGGACGACAGCGGCCCCATGATCAGCGTGAAGCGCAGGATCGCGCCCGTGTCCCAGCTTTGGGGCTTGCGAAGGTCGCGCGGATCGGCCTCGTCGAAGGGAATGCCGACCTCCGAGAGGTCGTAGAGCATGTTGTTGACGAGGATCTGCAGGGGATTGAGCGGCAGGAAGGGCAGCACCATCGAGGCGAGCGCCATCGACAGCATGTTGCCGAAATTCGAGCTCGTGCCCATGCGCACGTATTTCATGATGTTGGCATAGGTGCGCCGGCCTTCGAGAATGCCTGTCGCCAGCACGTTCAGGTCCGGCGCGAGGAGGACGATCGCCGCGGCCTCGCGGGCCACCTCGGTGCCTCCGTCGACCGAAAGGCCGACATCGGCCGCATGGATCGCCGGTGCGTCGTTGATGCCGTCCCCGATATAGCCGACCGTGCGGCCCGCCCGGCGCAGGGCGGCCACGATCCGCGCCTTCTGCTCCGGCGCGACCCGGACGAACAGATCGACATTGTTCACCTGGACGGAGAGCGCCGAATCCCCGAGGGCCGCAACCTCCTCGCCGGTCATGACCCCGGCGACGGGCAATCCGAGCATGGCGGCCAGATGGCGCACGACGGGGGCGGCGTCGCCGGAAATCACCTTGACCCGCACGCCGGCCTCGGCGAGCCGGGCGATGGCCTGTCCGGCCGATTCCTTCGGCGGATCGAGGAAGGCGGCGCAGCCGGCGAAGACCAGCCCGGCCTCGTCCTCCCGCGTCAGCGCGCAGGCCTGCGAGTCGAGACGACGATAGGCGACGCCGAGCAGGCGCAGGCCATCGGCTCCCTTCGCCTCGATCAGGGCGAGGACCTCGCCGCGCCGCCGCTCGTCGAAGGGAACAATGGCGCCCCGCTCGTCCTCGCAGCTCCCGCACAGATCCAGAAGCGCCTCGGGCGCCCCTTTGACGATCATCATCCGCTCCTCCCCGCGCCTGACCAGGACCGAGGCGCGGCGGCGCGAGAAATCGAAGGGAAGGTCGGCGAGGCACGTCCAGTCTCCGGCCTCGTCCCCCACCCGGGCCAGGATCGCCGCGTCGAGATTGTTGCGCAGGCCGCCGCAGAAGCGGCTGTTGAGCTGCGTCAATTCCGCGACGCGCGGGCTTTCCGCGCCGTCGCAATCGAAGCTGCCGACATGGGCGATGCGGGCCTCGGTGAGGGTGCCGGTCTTGTCGGTGCACAAGACATCCATGGCGCCGAGATCGTGGATGGCGGAGAGCCGCTTCACCACGACCTTGCGCCGCGCCATCCGCATGGCGCCCCGCGCCAGCGTGACCGTCATGATCATCGGCAGAAGCTCGGGCGTCAGGCCGACCGCCAGGGCCACTGCGAAGAGGAAGCTCTCGAAGGTGAGCCCGTGACGGAGCAACTGCGTCAGGAGGACGAACAGGACGAGGAAGCCGGTCAGCCGCAGGATGAGCAGGCCGAGATTGTGGACGCCCCGCTCGAAGGCCGTCGGCGGTTCCTGGGCCTGCATGGAGCGGGCGATCGCGCCGAGCCGCGTGCGAGCCCCCGTCGCCACGACGAGCATGAGAGCCTCTCCCGATACCAGGCTCGTGCCGCCGAAGAGGGCCGCCGCTTCGCCGGGCGGCCCGGCCCGCTTCTCGACCGGGTAGGGCTCGCCCGTGAGCACGGCCTCGTCGGCGAGGGCGTCGCGTGCCTCGACGACTACGCCGTCGGCGGGGATGAGGTCGCCGGCATGCAACTCGAGGATATCGCCCGCCACCACGTCCCGCGTCGGAATCTCGGCCCGCGCCCCGCCGCGCCGCGCGCAGACGCGGACCGCGACGCTGTGCCGAAGCGCATCGACGGCGTTCTGGGCCTGCGATTCCTGGATGAGATCCAGCAGGATCGAGGCCACGACGATGACGCCGATCACGGCCGCGCTCTGCCAGTCTCCGGTCCCGCCCGCGACCAGCGCGGCCACGAGGAGCATCGCGACGAGCGGCTCGGTGAGACGCTTGAGAAGCCTGATCGGCCATCCGCGCCGAAGGCTGGTGACGGCGATGTTGGGCCCGTCCCGCTTCAGGCGAGCCCGTGCCTCGGCATCGCTCAGCCCAGCGGCCGACGTCCCCAATTTCTCGAGCAGAACCAGGGCGCTCGCTTCCCGGAAATCGTCGACAGACCCGCCACTCATGCATCAGCCCCCCGCGCGTCGGAAGCGAGCACGGCTCCGCCATGCGGAGGCTTCGAGCGCGTGCCAATTCCGCTCCTCCACGAAGGCCGACCGGTCATTTTGGAAGTCGCACGGCAAGCGGTTGTCCGGATTGACCTGGATCAGCCTCGCATGGATCAGGAGATCATCAAGGGCCCACACCGCCGACGCTGCCGTGGGCGGAGGCCGGCCTCGGGACATTCCGCGATCCGCGGGGCCGCGCCTGGAGGCACGGTCTCATGGATCAGAGATTCGGAGGACTGATCGTGCGGTCTGGCTCGGCGGCCGCCAGGAAGAAATCATAGAATGCCGCGACGAGGAGCCTGACGAATATGCAGCCGACCATCCAAATGATTTAGATCAACCCGACAGCTGAAGAGGCTCCTATGGTCTCTCTGCCGGCGCTCGCCGGGCTCTCGTCGAGGAGTGATTTGTCATGAAAGCCCGCGACATCATGACGACTCCTATCGTCAGCATCAGATCCGACGCGACCGTCGATCAAGCCATCGAGATCATGTTGAATCGCTGCTTCAGCGGCCTTCCCGTCGTGGACGACGAGGGCCGGCTGGTCGGCATCGTGACGGAAGGCGACCTGCTCCGGCGCCAGGAGCTCGGCACGCAGCCGAAGCATTCGCGTTGGCTGCGGCTCCTGATCAGCCCGGGCCGTCTCGCGGAGGAATTTGCGCGATCCCGCGGGCGGCAGGTCGCGGACGTGATGACGCCGGAGGTGCACAGCGTATCCGAGGACAGCACGCTCGAGGACATCGTCGAGCTCATGCTCCGCGAGGGCATCAAGCGCGTTCCCGTCGTCGTGAACGGCGGGCCCGTCGGGATGGTGACGCGCGCCGACATCCTCCGTGCGCTGCGCCGGAGCTTCACGCAAGCGACGTTCGAGCCGAGTTCCGATTCCCAGATCGCGGTCGATATTCAGGCGGCGTTCGAAGCGGCAGGCGACTGCATTCCGACCGCGCTGATCGAGGTATCGGTCACGAGCGGCGTCGTGGAGCTGCACGGCTCGATCACCGACGAGCGCGAGCGGCAGGCTGTCAAGGTCGCGATCGAAGGCGTGCGGGGCGTGAAGGAGGTCCACGATCACCTGATGTGGATCGAGCCGATATCCGGAATGGTCCTGCCCTCGCCCCAGGACCTTGCCGAGGAGAACGCGGACAAAGCCTCCGCCGCTTAAGGGGAATTCTTCCTCATTCGAGAGAAAATTCGACAATAGAGCCACGCTGATCCAGATCAAGCCGCACGATCGCTCGGCATGCGAGCTTCGGCGCTACCGGTCAGGCTCGGGGAAGTAGCCAGACATGAACACATACCTGAAGCTTCCGCGCGATGGAGTCGTGTTCGTCTGCGACGCCGGCAGAGCCCTTGTTCTGAGGAATGAGGGAAGCGCGACGTCCCCAAGCCTGCCCGTGGAGGAGGAAGTGCCGGCTCCCCCCAACCCCCGCGCTCACGAGCAGGGGGCGGATCGGCCGGGGCGGGTCTTCAATGACGAACGTCGCAGCGCGGTCGAAGCAGTGGACGCGCACCTGAGGAACGAGGCCGTCTTCATCGAGAGTTCGATCGAGCGTCTTGACGGGATCGATCGATTGCGGCCGATCAAAGCCCTCATCCTGGTGGCGCCGCCGCGCGTCCTCTTCCTGCTCCGGAGGCACCTGCCGCATCGGCTTTCGGCATTGATCACCGCCGAGCTGAGCAAGGATCTCACCAAGATGCCCATCCTGGAGATCGAGCGTCACGTCCTTCGGAGCTGAGAAACGGCTGATAAGGAAAAATCAGCGGGAAGCCTTTTGCTTCCGTCCGCGGCAGGCAGGCCGCGTGTGCAGCTAGCACTACTTTGGCAGATTAACTTGACTTTACCGTTCTCTGCCGAGGCTCGTCCCGTGGGGGCGGCCTGTCGGATTGGCGCGATGATCTGTCGGTGTGGCTGGAGCCATTTCTGACGTGGTTGGGGCACAAGGCGCGGCGGCGGATGTGCCCGCTCTACGTGGCTGGGGCCCGCGGCTCTTCCTGCCCGAGACCTGGACGGATGATCCCGAGCGGATGACGCGGGCACGTGTCCCGAAGGATCGACAGGCCGCTCTGACGAAGCCGGCGATCGCCATCGAAGACGTCACCTCCGGAGCGCAGTTCGGCTGCGTGCTCGCCGATGCAGGATACGGTTCCAGCGGGGCTTTCCGCCAGGCCTTGAGCGAGCGCGGCCTGCTGTGGGCGGTTGGGCTCTCGCGGCGCCAGAACGTCTATCCGGCCGATGTCGCGTTGGTCTTCCCCGTCGCGACGACGGGCAGGCGACGCCATTATCACATCCCGGACCAGCCTGCGGTCTCTGCCGAGGCGATGCTGTCTGGTCGGACATGGCGGAAGATCAGTTGGCGGCGCGGAACAAAAGGTCGGCTGA
>OEIU01001147.1_pt1 | contig 18614 bp, 16 predicted proteins | sample 1539221 | NCBI WGS metagenome assembly OEIU01 (sample SAMN03792071, study PRJEB22550) | activated sludge metagenome | feature: wastewater treatment plant; material: activated sludge; isolation source: Wastewater treatment plant of a petroleum refinery complex | place: Argentina: Zarate | collected...
ATGGCGGTCCTCGGCGCGCCGAATGTTTCGCTGTTCGGGCCGCTGCGCTCGTTCGGTCAATGGATGCGCTGGTGCACGGGACGCGCGCCGTAGAGCGCGCTTCTCCGCATCGGCACTCGAATTTTTGGGGGATTGAATGGTACCGTCTCTGAAAGGCCGCTGGTTGACCCGAATCCTTTTGTTTCTCTGGATCGGCGTTCCGGTCACGTTTCTCTTTTCGCTGTTCGCGGCCGGTCCCGGCAGTCCGCGGCTTCCCTTGCTCGGCTGGCACTACGAGATCGTGCCGTTCCAGATCCTTTCGCTTCTGCTGATCGTCGGGCTGATCATGGACATGGTCTACATCTACTTTCAGCAGTGGCGATGGGAGCGCGACTGGCCGTTCGCGCTCTTCTTTTTCTTCTCGATTATCGAGTTCGTCATCGTGCTCGGCCTGGTGTGGTGGGGCGTGCTCGATTTCGTGCGCCCGCGCAATGCGTCCCCGCACGATTACACTCTTTACGTCATTCATTTCGCTTGCGTCTTTATTCCGTCCTTCATCGCGGTACTCGGTATCATCCAGATTTTCATGATCCGGTGGCGCTTCAAGGGTGGTGAGTGGGGCAGGCTATGACCGCCGCCCGCCGCTTCCGGCCGGCACGTCTCGCCGTTGCGGGAGTACTGCTGGCTGTTGCGGCGGGTTTTTCGGGAACGCTACTCGCCCAAAGCCCGGCGGTTACTTCGCCGGTCGCCACCAACGTCCGCGACAACATCGCGGGCAAGATCGAGAATATCCAGCGGCGGCAGGTTCGCGGCGGCACCGTGTTCTGCCGCGGCAACCGCGCTGGGCAGCGTCCTACGCTTCGTTGCGATTTGCGTTTCATCGATCCGGTGTCCGTGCTCGGCGTCGAGATCGAGGAACGCGGCAATCCCGCGAACCGCTGGACGGTCGCGTTCCGCCCGCACAATCTCGCCGACGACGAAACCGTTTTTCTCCTGATGGTGGATCGCAGCGATCCGGCCCGCCTCGATACGGTGCGCCGCTCCGCGCGCGATCTCGCGGATATTTTCCGTCAGTCTGGTCCGCGGCAGCGGGTGGCGGTGGCTTCGTTCGACGGCAAACTGGATTTTCTGCAGGATTTCACCACCGACAAGACAGCGGTTGCATCGGCGCTTGAGAAGATTCAGGCCGGCGGCCAGATGACCGATCTCTATCGCCTTTCGATCGAAGGCATGCAGCGCCTTGCGCAAACGCCGGGTCCGCGCAAAGTCCTCGTCATCGCAACCGATGGCAAGGCTGAAGACAAGGACACTACGCTCCAGCAGGTCATCGAGACCGCGCAGCGGCTCAACATCCGCATCGTCACCATCGGCTATTACGAGACGCAGCGCGACCTTACGGCGCTCAAGAGCCTGACGACGCTTGCGGACCGGACGCAAGGTTTCTATGTGCAGTCACCCGGTCCGCGGCTGGCACTCGCGCCGCGCACGAAACTCGATTTTCCGAGACGCCTGATCGCGGGCGTTCTCATCGAGGCGGAAGCGCCGGAGAAGAATATCCCGCAAGCGGTGAACGTGAGTATCCGCCACCCGGAAGGCGGGCGTACATCGTTCAGCACGGTGTTGTCTCCCGGCGTCGCCAGCCCCAGCGTGAACGGCGAGGATCAGGCGACCCCGATGGGGATCGACTACGAAGGCTACTTCAACGAGGTCATTGCCTGGTTTAGCGAAGACATCACCCGCATCGCGGGCGTGCTGATCGCAATTGCGATAATCCTGATTGGCTTCATCATCACGGGTTCGATCCGCCGTTCGGTGCGGCGCCGCAAGGCTGCCGCCGCGAAGCCTGAACCGGTGCCTGCGCCACGCATCCTGCAGGAAGACGCGCCGACCTCGGCACGGCCATCCGGCACCGCGCCGGCGCCCGCGTGGGAGGAGCCGAAAACTTCTGCCGGGCCGGCCAGAGAGGATCCGCGAACGGCGTTCTCCCCGGTCGACGCGCCAACCGCCGCGAGACCTGTCGATGCTCCGACTGCGGCCCGGCCCGTCGATGCACCAACTGCCGCCAGACCGGCCGAAGCGACAACCGCAACGGCTGCAAAGCCGAAAGGCCCGGCCCCTGCGACCCAAATCCGGGAAACGCCCCCGATTGCATTCCTGGAGTTCAACGGCGAACCGGGCACCGTGCCGGTCCGCAAGGAACGGGTCGCGATCGGCCGCGAAACCGATAACGATGTCGTGACCGATCCCAATGAATTGACCGTCTCCCGGCACCATGCGGTGCTATGGGTAGGGGCAGACGGGACGTTCCAGATCATCAACCGGACGAAGGAATATCGCGATCAGATCAATCCGATCCTCGTTAATGGCGCCGCCGTGGAGTCTGGTAAGCTGACGGATGGCGACGTAGTGAAGCTGGGGACCGGCAATTACGGCTTTTTGTTTCGTGATGCCCGCGGCACGACCGCTCCGCGGCGCAGCTAACACTGGTTTTTCAGAACAGGGTGTAACGTCATGACAAATAAAGACGATGACAGCTCTTCGGCTCCGACCCGAATTCGTGAGGTTCGTCCCGCAGGCAAAGCAGCCAGCCCGGAACCCAAGGTGGTAAAGCCGTCGGCTCCTCCGGCGTCTCCGGCATCCCCGCCGCCTCAGATGCAGCAGCCTAAGCCTGCGATGATGGATCACTCCTCGTCCAGCGGTGGCGGCGGTAGCAGCGCGGCAACGCAGATTCGCGGCTATGGTGGCGGCGGACAACACGAAGACACGATGGCGATGGGCAAAATGGAAGATAAAGGCGTATTCGATCCGGTGGTTGGCTGGCTGGTGATTACCGATGGGCCGGGCCGCGGCAAATCCGTGAATGTATTCGCGGGCATGAACAGCGTCGGACGCGGCGCGAACCAGCGCGTGCGTCTGGATTTCGGCGATAGCCAGGTATCCAGCGAAGGTGCCTGCTTCATCACGTTCGAGCCGAAGCGCCGCACTTTCCACATCAGCCACGGCGGTAAGGCCAACATCGTTTACCTGAACGACGAAGCCGTGCTGACGCCGATGCCACTGGCAAGCGGTAATGTAGTTACAATCGGCGATACCAAACTTCGCTTCGTCGCGTTGTGCGGTCCGGACTTCAATTGGGAAGATATGAAATGAATTTTCAGGCTGCCGCCCGGGCAATTACGGGCAGCAAAGACAAGCAGGAAGACGCCTGGAGGGTCTACGACCTGAAAGGCGATGTCGGCGGCGTGGCGCGCAGCGATGTGGGCAGCGCCGTTACCGGCGGCGGCCTGATTCTGGTAGCGGACGGCATCGGCGGTCATCACCGCGGCGAAGTCGCCCGCAAGAATACCCCCGGTACCTTCGTGCAGACTTTCTTTTTTCTTTTCCGCAAAGCCGAAGACCGTTTGCGCCAGTCATTGAAAGGCGCGAACGACGCTATCGCTGCCGCGCAGGCGAAAGAGCCGGCGTTGAAGGATATGGGCGCTACGCTGGTGGCGGGATTCTTCGAGGACGACCGCATGGCGTTCGTCAGCGTCGGCGACTCGCTGATTTATCGTTATCGCGACGGCGAATTGCATCGCGTCAACATGGATCACTCGTACTTCGAGATCGCGGACCGCGAGGCGCTCGGCAAGGACGATCGCAACCTCTGGCGGGAAGTGATCTCGCGCAAAGGGCGCGACTCCATCACCATCGCAGTGCTCGGCAGGGCGCTCGAGGATTTCGGCCATAGCCCGCAGATCGACACCCGCAAGGTTCTGCCGGGCGATCTGATGATCTTCTCGAGCGACGGTCTCGAGACGCTTTCGCCGGTACAGATTCAGAACTTCATCCGCGAATTGCTGCCGCAGGGTGTCGGCGCCGTCGCCGACGGTCTGATCAAGGCGGTTGATGGCATCGGCGGCAACCGCAACTATCAGGACAATGCGACGCTTGTCGTATTGCAGGCGGATGCGGGTGGCGCGATCTCTACCGCCCAGGTTACGCCAAACCGAGAAGCCGCGAAGACAGCGCCGACTGCACCTGTCGCGCCGAAGACGGCGATGATCCCGCCAACGAAGGCGGAGGCGCCGCAGGCCGCCAGCGCATCGGCACGCGCGGCTGCTGGTTCGACAGGCACGATTAGTTCTGCCGCTCGTAGCGGAAAGTGGTCGCCGACGAAATTCGTGCTTCTCATTGCCATTGCTTTGATTGCGGTAGCGGCGGTGCTTTACGGCGTCGGTGTTTTCGGCGGACGCACGCAAACCGATGCGACCAAGATTCCGCCGCCTCCTTCGGACACCACCAAGGTCACGCCGGCGCCCGACCAAAAGAATGCGCCGTCGAAGAACTCGGACCGGCCGAATACGGAACGGCAGCGGGAGCGCCAGCAAAGCGACTCGCCCGCACCTCCGAAGCAAGAGAGAACGGCGCCGCCGGCCTCCAGCCCGTCGCCGACCCGCGAGCAGAATTACCTGAATCCGCGTGGTGAGGAACGCAAACCCGTCGTTATTCATCTCGACGGCGGACCCATGCTGCCGCAAGGCGAGGTGGAGGAGTTTTCGTCTTCGGCGTATCCGCGCTCCGGTTATACGGGCAGCAATGGCTACTATGCGCCGGGCATGCGGGAAATCGCTCCGGCCGAGCGCTATGCGCGGTATCGCGCGCCATATGAATACGACTGCGAATAACGCTGGTTCGTGTTTCTGCCCGTGAGCGGGTGATGCGTTTTCGTTCCATGAAGCTTTCAGGAATTGCGCCGCTCGCCGCGGCGCTTTTCGTTTTTCCGTTCGCCGCACCGGCCGCGATGGCGCAGAGCGTGGACAAGGAGCTTGCCGCGCAGGCGATCGCTTCTAGCTATCCGGAGTTTGTAAAGTCAGCGGATGCGGAAAAGATTATATGGCTTGACGGTAGCGAGATGCCGCTCGGCCAAGTGCGCCAGCCCGACCAAGCCGCGAAAATTCTGGAAACGCCGAGCGTCGCCGAGCAGTTTCTGTTCGGCTATCCGCTCAGCGACAGTAAGCCGGAATTGCCGAAGCATGATCCTGGCCGCACCCGCAACGAACCCTTCTTCGTGAAAATATATGGTGATTGCCGCCGCACTGGACTGCGCGGGAAACTGCGAACAATCCGCTGGCTCCCGAAGACCGCACCCCAATCGGTCACGGTTACGACCACGAACGGCATCGACCGCAAGCTGGAAGCAATTTCCGCCGAGATCGAGAAGCTGCCCGTCGAGAAACGGCGCGCAGCGGTGTCGCTTTCCGGCTCCTATGTTTGCCGCGTGATCGCGGGAACGAACCGCCTCAGTATGCATGCGTATGGTGCCGCGCTCGATCTGCATGGGCGCACCGGGCGCTACTGGCGCTGGTCGGGGCTAAGCGAGAAAGCACGCGCCGTTCATTTCGTGCCGCAGGAAGTCATCGAGATCTTCGAGCGTCACGGATTCATCTGGGGCGGCAACTGGTATCACGTTGACAGCATCCATTTCGAATATCGGCCGGAGCTGATCGCCTATGCGCGGCTTCTGAAGGCAAAGTCGCCGCCGCAATAGCGGTGAAAATCCGGCGCGAGAGTTCCTGCTTTCTCTTGCTGCGACAATTTTAGCCTCGCGCTGGGCAATCTTCATGCACTGCGTGCGGGAACGTTTCCTCTCCAGCGCCGTTCGCTTTTCGTGTTGCGTCGCAAACCGGAGAGGCGAGGGACAGAATGAAGATCGCGCAAATCAGCCCGTTGATCGAAAGCACGCCGCCGAAACTATATGGCGGAACCGAACGCATGGTTTCCTGGCTCACCGAGGAACTCGTGCGGCAAGGACATGACGTAACGCTGTTTGCGAGTGGCGATTCCGTCACCAATGCAAATTTGGAAGCGATGTGTCCGCAGGCGTTGCGTCTCGATCCACGCGTGAACGACACCAATCCGTATTATCTCGTGATGCTGGATACGTTGCGCCGCCGCGCACACGAATTCGATATCCTGCATTTTCATATCGACTTCTTCCATTATCCGTTGTTTCGCGACATCGCGAACCGGACGCTGACCACGCTGCACGGACGGCAGGACACGCACGATCTCCAGCCGTTGCATCGTGCATTTCCGCAGATGCCGGTAGCGACGATCTCGGATTCGCAAGCGGAGTTCGTGCGTAGTCGTAATGTTGCGGGCACGGTGTTGCACGGGCTTCCCGAAAATCTGTTCAGGCCGAATTATGAATCCAAGGGCGGTTATCTCGCCTTTCTCGGCCGCATGGCACCGGACAAGCGTCCCGATCGCGCGATCGAGATTGCGCGCAATCTGCGCATTCCGCTGAAGATGGCTGCCAAGGTCGATGCGGTGGACCGGGAATATTTCGAGCAGAAAATCAAACCACTACTCGACGGTGAAGGCATCGAATTCGTCGGCGAGATCGGAGAGCGCAAGAAGCAGGATTTTCTCGGCAACGCCGCGGCGCTCCTGTTTCCCATCGATTGGCCGGAGCCGTTCGGTCTGGTCATGATCGAGGCGATGGCTTGCGGTACGCCGGTGCTCGCCTTCCAGAACGGCTCCGTGCCGGAAGTGATTGACGACGGCGTTTCCGGTGTGATCGTGAACTCCGTTCGAGAGGCCGTGCAGGCGTTTCCGGAACTGATGGCGATTGACCGCCGCGTGGTGCGCGCGGCATTCGAACGGCGTTTTACCGTGCGGCGCATGGCAGAGGATTATGTCGCGCTCTATCGCAGCCTGCTCGCCAAAGGCACGAACGGGAAGCGTCCTGCACAGGGGGCGGGTGCGAAACCGCAAATGCGCATCGCGCACGCCAGCGAATGATAACCGGTCAACCTTGCCGAAGACGCCCGCGCTCGCTACATAGCCGCCGCATACTCCCCGAATTCGAACACGGAGCGCGGCGGCGCATGGCGTCCTGGCAATATGTCTATCAGATGATCGGGCTGTCGAAGGCCTATCCCGGCGGGAAAAAGGTCCTCGACAACGTTCACCTCTCGTTTTTCCCAACCGCGAAGATCGGCGTGCTCGGCGTCAACGGCGCCGGCAAGTCCACGCTCATGCGCATCATGGCGGGAACTGACAAGGACTTCACCGGCGAGGCGTTCGCAGCCGAAGGCGCGAAGGTCGGCTATCTGCCGCAGGAGCCGCAACTCGATCCGTCGAAGAACGTGCGCCAGAACGTGATGATCGGCGTCGCCGAGAAGCAGGCGCTGCTCGACCGCTACAACGAACTTGCCGCGAATTACTCCGACGAGACCGCCGACGAAATGGCGAAGTTGCAGGACGAGATCGAGGCCAAGAATCTCTGGGATCTCGATGCGCAGGTCGACCTTGCGATGGATGCGCTGCGCTGCCCGGACGACAACGCAGACGTGAACAATCTCTCGGGCGGTGAGAAGCGCCGTGTCGCGCTGTGCCAGCTCCTGCTGTCGGAGCCGGATATTCTCCTGCTCGACGAACCGACCAACCATCTCGACGCGGAGACGGTTTCGTGGCTCGAGGAATACCTGCGTAACTTCAAGGGCGCGGTGTTGATCGTCACCCACGACCGCTACTTCCTCGACAACGTCACGGGCTGGATTCTCGAGCTCGATCGCGGTCGCGGCATTCCCTACGAGGGCAATTACACGAGCTGGCTGCATCAGAAGCAGAAGCGCCTCGCGCAGGAGGCGAGCGAGGACAAGGCCCGCCAGCGCGCGCTGGAAGCCGAAAGCGAATGGATCGCGGCCTCCCCGAAGGCGCGCCAGGCCAAGAGCAAGGCGCGCATCCAGCGCTACGAGGAACTCGTCGCCAAGCAGAACGACAAGGCGCCGACGACCGCGCAGATCATCATTCCCGTGGCCGAGCGCCTCGGCCAGAACGTCATCGACTTCAACGACCTGTCGAAGGCGTTCGGCGACAAGCTGCTCATCGACGATCTCTCCTTCAAGCTGCCGCCCGGCGGCATCGTTGGCGTGATCGGGCCGAACGGCGCGGGCAAGACGACGCTGTTCCGCATGATCACCGGCGCGGAGAAGCCGGACGCGGGCTCGATCTCGATCGGCGAGAGCGTGCAGCTCGGCTACGTCGACCAGAGCCGCGACGCGCTCGCCGACAACAAGACCGTGTGGGAGGAAATCTCCGGCGGCAACGACGTGATCTATCTGGGAAAACGCGAGATCAACAGCCGCGGCTATTGCTCGGCCTTCAATTTCAAGGGCGCCGACCAGCAGAAGAAGGTCGGGCAATTGTCGGGCGGCGAGCGCAACCGCGTGCATCTCGCCAAGATGCTGAAGAGCGGCGCCAACGTGCTGCTGCTCGACGAGCCGACCAACGATCTCGACGTCGAAACCCTTCGCGCGCTGGAGGAGGCGCTGACGGATTTCGCGGGCTGCGCGGTCATCATCAGCCACGATCGCTTCTTCCTCGATCGCATCGCCACGCACATGCTGGCCTTCGAGGGTGACAGCCATGTGGAATGGTTCGAGGGGAATTTCGCGGATTACGAGGAAGACAAGAAGCGGCGGCTGGGGATCGACTCGGTCATCCCGCACCGGTTGAAGTACAAGAAATTTTCGCGGTGATCGAACAGGCGCACGCGATACGCCTGCGCTTGTCAACGACATGTTGTTCCGCGAAAAGCGCTTCCGATCATTCCGGCGTCACGACTGCCGTTCCTCGCCCCTGCGCCGCCTGCGCCAGCCGTTGATCGAACGTCACCAGCGTCGCGCCGAGATTGATGGCTGCGGCCAGATGCAAGCCATCGGCCGCTGCGAGCTTGGTCGCGAAATCACGCACGATGGTCTTCGCGAGCGCTATGTCCGCGCTTCCGGCCAGGGTCTGCGTGGTCGACGCGCGCGACCATTCCTCGAACAGATCGATTGCCATGCGTCCCTCCTCGTCCGAAAGGACATGCATGCGAACCTGACGAGAGACGACGCTCAAAAATTCGAGCGCCGCGAAATCGCTGACGAAGATGTCGCCCCGAGGCTCCGCGATCCATGCGCTCATGCGCTCTGTATGGGCGTCGCGCAGAATGAGCGGAACGATGGCGCTGGCGTCGAGGTAGAAATTCATTCGTCGCCGTCGCGCAGGCGGCGCAGAATGTCGACGGCGTTCTCACCGAGCGGCGGTAGCGCCTCGCGCCGCTTGCGCAGCCATTCCACATCCACCTTCTTGCGCTGGGGCGGAGCTACTTTCGGGCGCAGTTCCACCACCGGCTTTCCATGCCGCGTGATGACGACAGATTCTCCCGCCAAGGCTTCGTCGATCAGCTTGGAAAGCTGTTCCTTGGCGTAGGCCACCGAATAGCTGGACATGACCGGCTCCGATATGGTCATATTTTTAGAAATTAGACCATTTTTGTCCTTGCCGCAATGAAAGGCCCCCGATGCGCGCGATCCGCTGCCACGCCTATACCGGCCCGAACGACCTCCGCCTCGAGCAGGTTCCCGATCCCGTTCCGGGCGCGGGGCAGGTGCTCATCAAGGTCGAGGCCTGCGGGCTCGGCTTCGTCGACGGGCTGCACGTGCAGGGCAAATACCAGGTGAAGATACCGTTGCCGTTCACGCCGGGCAGCGAGGCGTCGGGCCGGGTGATCGCGCTTGGCGCGGGCGCCGAGGACAAGCTCATGGGCAAGCGCGTCGCCGGCTTCGTCATGGGCGGCGGACTCGCGGAAAAAGCGTTGATGATGGCCGGCGCCTGCGCGATCATGCCGGAGGATTTCGATCCGACGGCGGCGGCCGCCGCGCTGATCAATTACGGGACGGCGATCTACGGCTTCGAGGATTGCGGCGATCTGAAAGCCGGGGAAACGGTGCTCGTCCTCGGCGCCTCCGGCGGCGTCGGCATGGCGGCGATCGACGTCGCGCGCGGCATGGGCGCCTATGTGATCGCGGCGGCCTCCTCGGACGACAAGCGCAAGGCGGCGCTGGCGCGCGGCGCCCACAAGGCCATCGACTATACGCAGGACGACTGGCGCAAGGCGCTGACCGAGGCGCTGGAGGGCAGGGGGCTGGACGTCGTCTACGATCCCGTCAGCGGCGCATGGTCCGAGGCCGCCTTCCGGTCGCTCGCGCCGGGCGGGCGGCATCTCGTCATCGGCTTCGCCTCGGGCGAGATTGCGAAGCTGCCGCTCAATCTGGCGCTGCTGAAGCGCGCCTCTCTGGTCGGCGTCGACTGGGGCGGACACGTGCGGGCGCATGCGGGCGAAGGGCCGCGGCTGACGCGCCGGATCGTGGAGCTGGCGGCCGCCGGCAAAATCTCGCCGCGCGCCGACAGCGTGCACGCGCTCGCCGAGGCGCCGGAGGTGATCGCGTCCATGCTGGCGCGCAGGATGATCGGCAAGCCGGTGATCAGGCCGCAGGACTGATCCTTCATCTGTCGTTCATCTTGAACATCGCCATATGCGCAGCCGGCAAATGCCGATTTGGAGACGTCAGATGAAGAAGATCGTTCTCGCCGCAACCGCGCTCGCCTTCCTGGCCGGCGCCCCCGCCTTCGCCCAGTCGGCCGCGCCCGCCGCGCAGGCCCCCGCCGCTGCGCCCGCCGCCCCGGCCAAGGCCGCCCCGAAGGCGGACAAGCCGCGCAGCGCCGCCTCGCTCGACTGCTCGAAACAGGCCGACGCCAAGGGCCTGCACGGCAAGGAACGCAAGAAATTCCGCAGCGATTGCATGAAAGCCGCCAAGACCAACTGAGCGCGCCTTCAGCTTTTCCGACGGCCGGGCTTGCGCCCGGCCGTTTCGTTTGTGGCCGCTTGCAATCGGCTCTCGGATACGTATAAAGATATCTTTATATCTTTCAGTCGTAGCCGAGCCATGGCCAAACCCTTCCAGCTTCCGCCCACGCAAGTCTCGCTCGACGCCGCGCTGACCGCGCTGGCCGCCGCCGGCGAGGAGACGCGGCTGCGCATTCTGGCGCTGATCGCGGAGACCGAACTGGCGGTTTCCGAACTGGTCGCCATTCTCGGCCAGTCGCAGCCGCGCGTGTCGCGCCATCTCAAGCTTCTGGTCGAGGCCGGCCTCGCGCAGCGCCATCGCGAGGGCGCCTGGGCGTTTTTCCTGGCGGCCCAGTCGGGGCCTGGCGCGGAAATCGTGCATGAGATCGCCGCCCGGCTCGATCCGCGCGATCCCGCGCTCGCCGCCGACCGCGAGCGGCTTGCCGAAATCCGCAAGGCGCGCGCCGAACATGCGGCGCGCTATTTCGCGACGCACGCCAAGAGCTGGGACCAGTTGCGCAAGCTGCATGCGCCCGAGGCCGACGTGGAGCGCGCAGTGCGCGCGATCGCCGGCGCGGGTCAAATTCAGCAACTGCTCGACTGCGGCACGGGCACCGGGCGCATGCTCGAACTGCTCAGCCCGCTCGCCGACCGCGCGATCGGCGTCGATCTTTCTCCGGCCATGCTGTCCGTCGCGCGCGCGAATCTCGACCGCGCGGGCGTGCGCAACGCGCAATTGCGCCAGGGCGACATTTACGCGCTGCCGGTGGAGCGCAATTCCTGCGACCTGACCATCCTGCACCAGGTGCTGCACTATCTCGACGATCCCGCGCGCGCCCTGCGCGAGGCGGCGCGCACGCTCAAACCCGCGGGCCGTCTGATCGTCGTCGACTTCGCGCCGCATGGGGAAGAATATCTGCGCGAGCAGCACGCCCATCGCCGCCTCGGTTTTTCGCACGAAGAGATCGCTGGCCTGCTCTCGGACGCCGGCCTCGACGTGATCGAGCGGCGCGATCTCGCGCCGGAAAAACCCTCGAGCGGCAAGCTCACCGTTTCCATCTGGCTGGCGCAGGACCGCCGGCTCATCGCCGACACGGCGCCGCAGGGCGCGACGGAGTTCGCCTGACATGCTCGAAAAGCTGGACGATCACACGCGCACGAGCCGCGGGCCGCGCAAGCAGGTCGGCGTTTCCTTCGAGTTCTTTCCGCCGAAGACGGCCGACATGGAAACGCATTTGTGGGAGGCGATCGAGCGCCTCGCGCCGCTCGCGCCCGACTTCGTCTCCGTGACCTACGGCGCCGGCGGCTCCACGCGCGAAAGAACGCATGCGACCGTCGCGCGGATCGTGCGCGAGACGCAGATCAGGCCCGCCGCGCACCTGACCTGCGTCGCCGCGACGCGCGCGGAAATCGACGATGTCGTGCGCGCCTATTACGATGCGGGCGTGCGCCATGTCGTGGCCCTGCGCGGCGATCCGACCGGCGGCGTCGGAACGGCCTATGAAGCGCATCCCGGCGGCTATGCGACCTCGACCGATCTCGTGCGTGCGATCCGGCGGATCGGCGATTTCGACGTGTCGGTGTCGGCCTATCCCGAGATGCATCCCGAAAGCGCCTCGTTCGATCAGGACCTCGATGCGCTGAAGGCGAAGATCGACGCGGGCGCGACGCGCGCGATCACGCAATTCTTCTTCGAGAACGACATCTACTTCCGCTATCTCGACCGGGTGCGGAAGGCCGGCATAAACATCCCGATCCTGCCCGGCCTCGTCGCCGTGCAGAACTTCAGGCAGACGGCGGGCTTTGCGAAGAAGACCGGCGCCAGCGTGCCGCAATGGCTCGCCGATCGTTTCGAGGGCCTCGACGACGATCCCGCGACGCGCCGCTTGATCGCGGCGGCGGTGGCGGCCGAGCAAGCGCTCGATCTCATGGATCACGGCGTCGAGAATTTTCACTTCTACACGATGAACCGCGCCGATCTCGTGTTCGCGACGTGCCACCTGCTCGGCGTGCGCGCGAAGGTCGACGCGTGACATCGTCTGCGCATCTACCTTCCCGCTCGCGGGGAGGTCGCAATGCGCAGCATTGCGGGTGGGGCCCGCCGGGCGCCGTCTTGCATCATGCCCCACCCGTCACGCTTCGCGTGACACCCTCCCCGCGAGTGGGGAGGGAGGGCGCGGAGAGATTTGCGCCAGACGACAAAGGTAAAACGCGCCGCGTGCGCTTCGGAATGGACAGATGACCAAGCTCACCGATCTCGCCCGCGAACGCATCCTCGTTCTCGACGGCGCCATGGGCACGATGATCCAGCAGCTCAAGCTGGAGGAGGGCGATTTCCGCGGCGAACGTTTCGCCGACTGGTCGCACGACCTGCGCGGCAACAACGATCTCCTGATCCTCACGAAGCCCGATGCGATCCGCGACATCCATCTCGCCTATTTCAAGGCGGGCGCGGATATCTGCGCGACCAACACGTTTTCGTCCACGACGATCGCGCAAGCCGACTATGCGCTGGAATCCGTCGCGCGCGAACTGAATTTCGAAGGCGCGCGGCTTGCATGCGAGGCGGCGCGTCTCGCCGAAAAGGAAGACGGCAGGCCACGCTTCGTCGCCGGCGCCATGGGGCCGACCAACCGCACCGCCTCGATCTCGCCCGACGTGTCGAACCCCGGCTTTCGCGCGGTGTCGTTCGACGATTTGCGCGAAGCCTATAAGGAGGCCGCGCTCGGCCTGATCGAGGGCGGCGCCGACCTGCTGTTGGTCGAGACGATCTTCGACACGCTCAACGCCAAAGCCGCGATCTATGCGATCGAGGAAGCCTTCGCCGAGACGGGCAAGCGCCTGCCGGTGATGATCTCCGGCACGATCACCGATCTCTCCGGCCGCACGCTTTCCGGCCAGACGCCGCAGGCGTTCTGGAATTCGATCGCGCACGCGAGGCCCTTTTCCGTCGGTCTCAACTGCGCGCTCGGCGCACGCGAGATGCGCGCGCATCTCGCCGAAATCTCGCGCGTCGCCGATACGCTGGTCTGCGCCTATCCGAACGCGGGCCTTCCCAACGAATTCGGCCTCTACGACGAGAGCCCCGAATACATGGCTTCGCTCATCCGCGAATTCGCGACCAGCGGCCTCGTCAACATCGTCGGCGGCTGCTGCGGCACGACGCCGGAGCATATCGCGGCCATCGCGCAGACGGTGGAGGGCCTCGCGCCTCGCGCCATTCCCGAGATCGAGCCGCGCCTGCGCCTGTCCGGCCTGGAGCCGTTCGAGCTTTCGCCCGACATCCGCTTCGTCAACGTCGGCGAGCGCACCAATGTCACGGGCTCGGCGAAATTCCGCAAGCTGATCACGGCGGGCGACTACGCCGCCGCGCTCGACGTGGCGCGCGACCAGGTGATCAACGGCGCGCAGATCATCGACGTCAATATGGACGAGGGCCTGCTCGATTCGAAAAAGGCGATGGTCGAGTTCCTCAACCTCGTCGCCGCCGAGCCCGATATCGCGCGCACGCCGGTCATGGTCGACAGTTCGAAATTCGAGGTGATCGAGGCCGGCCTCAAGTGTCTGCAGGGCAAGGCCGTCGTCAATTCGATCTCGATGAAAGAGGGCGTCGAGGCCTTCAAGGCGCAGGCGGAGATCGTCAAGCGGCACGGCGCGGCCGTGGTCGTCATGGCCTTCGACGAGGTCGGCCAGGCCGACACAAAGGCGCGCAAGGTCGAGATCTGCACGCGCGCCTACAAGATCCTGACCGAAGAGGTCGGCCTGCCGCCGCAGGACATCATCTTCGATCCCAACATTTTCGCGATCGCCACCGGCATCGAGGAACACGACAATTACGGCGTCGATTTCATCGAGGCGACGCGCGAAATCCGCGCGGCCATGCCGCTCGTCCATATTTCGGGCGGCGTGTCGAACCTGTCCTTCTCGTTCCGCGGCAACGAGCCGGTGCGCGAGGCCATGCATTCGGTGTTCCTGTATCATGCGATCGCCGCCGGCATGGACATGGGCATCGTCAACGCCGGCCAGCTCGCGGTCTATGAGAAGATCGATCCCGAATTGCGCGAGGCCTGCGAGGACGTGGTGCTCAACCGGCGCAAGGACGGCACCGAACGTCTGCTGGCGGTTGCCGAGAAGTTCCGCAACGTGAAGGGGCAGGCGCAGGTCAAGGACGAGAGCTGGCGGCAGGAGAGCGTCGAGAAGCGGCTCGAGCATGCGCTGGTCAACGGCGTCACCGACTACATCGAGGCGGATGTGGAGGAAGCGCGCCTTGCCGCGAAGCGGCCGCTCGACGTGATCGAGGGGCCGCTGATGGCCGGCATGAACGTCGTCGGCGATCTCTTCGGCTCCGGCAAGATGTTCCTGCCGCAGGTCGTGAAATCCGCGCGCGTGATGAAGCAGGCGGTCGCCTGGCTCATGCCCTTCATGGAAGACGAGAAGGACGCGCGGTCGAGCGCCGGCAAGATCCTGATGGCGACGGTGAAGGGCGACGTGCATGACATCGGTAAGAACATCGTCGGCGTCGTGCTCGCCTGCAACAATTTCGAGATCATCGATCTCGGCGTGATGGTTCCGGCGCAGAAGATCATCGAGACCGCGCGGGCCGAGAAGGTCGACATCATCGGCCTGTCGGGGCTCATCACGCCCTCGCTCGACGAAATGTGTTTCGTCGCCAGCGAGCTCGAGCGCGAAGGCTTCGACGCGCCGTTGCTGATCGGCGGCGCGACGACGAGCCGCGTGCATACGGCGGTGAAGATCCATCCGAATTATTCGCGCGGACAGGCGGTCTATGTGACGGACGCCAGCCGCGCGGTCGGCGTCGCGCAGGCGCTGATCTCGAAGGAGACGCGCGCGCCCTACGTCGAGCAGGTGCGGGCGGAATATGCGCGCACGGCGGAAGCGCATCGCCGCGCGGAAGCCGAGAAGCTGCGCACGCCGCTGGCCAAGGCGCGCGCCAATGCGCTGAAGACGGACTGGGTCGATTACACGCCGCCGAAGCCGACATTCGCGGGGACGCGGGTGTTCTCGTCTTACGACCTCGCCGAGCTTGCGCGCTACATCGACTGGACGCCCTTCTTCCAGACCTGGGAATTGAAGGGCCGCTTCCCGGCGATTCTCGACGACGAAAAGCAGGGCGAAGTCGCGCGCAGCCTCTATGCGGATGCGCAGGACATGGTGAAGAGGATCGTCGAGGAGCGCTGGTTCAATCCGCGCGCCGTCATCGGCTTCTGGCCGGCGAACGCCATTGGCGACGACATCGCGCTGTGGTCGGGCGAGTCGCGGTCGGAGAAGATCGCGACGCTGCACACGCTGCGCCAGCAGCTCTCGCGCCGCGATGGGCGCCCGCATCTGGCGCTGGCCGATTTCGTCGCGCCGCAGGCGTCGGGCAAGGCCGACTACATCGGCGGCTTCGTGGTGACGGCGGGCATCGAGGAAGAAAAGATCGCCGAGCGCTATTCCCGCGCCAACGACGATTATCGCTCGATCATGGTGAAGGCGCTGGCCGACCGTTTCGCCGAGGCTTTCGCCGAACGCATGCACGAGCGCGTGCGCAAGGAGTTCTGGGCCTATGCGCCGGACGAAAACCTTTCGCCCGACGATCTGCTCGGCGAGACCTATCGCGGCATTCGGCCGGCGCCCGGCTATCCCGCGCAGCCCGATCACACGGAGAAATCGACGCTGTTCGATCTTCTGCAGGCCGAGCGGCGAACGGGCGTGAAGCTGACGGAGAGCTACGCCATGTGGCCGGGCTCCTCCGTGTGCGGTCTCTATTTCTCGCATCCGGAGGCGCATTATTTCGGCGTCGCCAAGGTCGAGCGCGACCAGGTGGAGGATTACGGCGCGCGCAAGGGCATGGATATTCGCGAGGTCGAGCGCTGGCTCGCGCCGGTGCTGAACTACGATCCGGCTTCGTTCGCGAAGGCGGCGGCGGAGTAGAAACCGGACCGCGCGCCTTCAGGCGCGCCTGGGATTGCGAGCCTGAAGGCTCGCGGTCCACTTACGTCTTCATCAGCCCCAGCCTTTTTCCCACCATCCTGTCCAATACGCGATCGGGCAGAAGGCGCGGCACGATCCAGTTCATGACCGGCCCCGGCACGATCGGAATGCGCGCGGGCGGCTTCGGCGCCACGAGCGCGCGCAGCACGGAGGCGGCGACGCGCTCGGGCGGATAGCCGGCGCGGCCGCGCTTGAGCATGTAGGCGCGCAGGCGCGCGGCGGCGTCGCGATAGTCGGTCTTGAAATAGGGCGTGTAATCCTGCGCCTCGGCCTTGTCCCAGATCGGCGTCGCGATCGGTCCGGGCTCGATCACGACGACGTCGATTCCGTAGAGCATGAGTTCGCGGCGCAGCGAATCCGAAACCGCCTCCAGCGCATGTTTGGAGGCCGCGTAGGCGCCGGTGAAGGGCATGGCGAGACGCCCAGCCGCCGAAGACATGTTGACGATGCGGCCGGGTTCGCCCGTGCGCGACCTGTCGGCGCCGAGCAGGGGCGCGAAGGCCTGGATGACGGCGACCTGCGCGACGACGTTGATCTCAAGCTGGCGGCGCAATTCCTCGACCGGCTGGTGCAGCAGCGGACCGGCGGTGGCGACGCCGGCGTTGTTGACGAGCCCGGCGAGCGTCGTGGCGCCGAGACGGGCGCCGACGTCGCGGGCGGCCTCGGCGACGCCTTCGGGATCGGTCACGTCGAAGACGAGCGGCGTCAGTTCGTCGCCGATCTCCTCGGCGAGGCGGCTCGCATCCTCCATGCGCCGCACGCCGGCGAAGACGTGGAATCCTTCGCGCGCGAGAATTTGCGCGACGGCGTAGCCGATGCCGGTCGAGGCGCCTGTCACGACGACGGATCGTTTCATCGCGGTCTCCGCAAATGGTCTGCGCGGAATGTGCAGACAAAGCCGGCGCCATGGCAAGCGCGGAGCAGGGCTGCGCGCGCGGCCCGTTGACGCGGCGCGCGCCTGGGTCATGCTGCGGGCCAAGGCGCGGCGGACGCTCGTCCAGACAGGCGCGGGAAACGGGAGAACGTCATGAGCGCGCAATTCTGGCCGGTCACGGACAATTTCGCCGCCGAGGTCGGCGACGTCGATCTGTCGAAGCCGCTGTCGGCCGAAGACGTCGCGGCGATCCGCGAGGCCTTCGACCGCTATGCGGTGCTGGTCTTTCCCGACCAGGTCCTGTCGACGGGACAGCATCTCGATTTCGCCCGCCATTTCGGGCCGCTCGAAACCTCGATCGCCACACACCGCAAGGATACGAAGCTGCGCGTCGTGGCCGAGATCGCCGACGTCTCGAACCTGACCGAGGCCAACGAAGTCTGGGGCGAGAATTCGCGCCAGCGGATGTTCCAGCTCGGCAATCGCCTGTGGCATTCGGATTCGACCTTCAAGCGCACGCCGGCCTACGCGTCGCTGCTTTACGCGCGCTCCATTCCGCCTGTCGGCGGCCATACGGAATTCTGCGACATGCGCGCGGCCTACGACGCCTTGCCGGAGGAGACGAAACGGAAGATCGACGATCTCGTCTGCGAGCATTCGATCTTCACGTCGCGCGCGAAGCTCGGCTTCGCCAATTTCAGCGTGGAGGAGCGCGCGGCCATGCCGCCCGTGCCGCAGGTGATGGTGCGCACGATTCCGCAAACGGGTCGCAAATGCCTCTATCTCGCCTCGCACGCCGGTCGCATCGTCGGCATGGACGATGCGGAAGGCGCGGCGCTGATCGAGGAACTGACCGCGCACGCCACGCAGCGGCAGTTCGTCTACACCCATCGCTGGCGCGTCAACGATCTCGTCATCTGGGACAACAGGCAGACCATGCATCGCGGGACCGCCTTCGACGACCTGCGCTGGAAGCGCGACGTGCAGCGCGCGACGGTGGAGGATGTCGCCAATTCCTGCGTGCAGGCGGGGGGTTGGGGGGGCCTTTAGGGGGGTGGGGCGAGGGGAGGACAGTGGTTACTGCTACCAAAATGAAAAACGGCGCGC
>OEIU01001150.1_pt1 | contig 18581 bp, 15 predicted proteins | sample 1539221 | NCBI WGS metagenome assembly OEIU01 (sample SAMN03792071, study PRJEB22550) | activated sludge metagenome | feature: wastewater treatment plant; material: activated sludge; isolation source: Wastewater treatment plant of a petroleum refinery complex | place: Argentina: Zarate | collected...
GGTCGCCTTCTACCTGATCGCGCAGATGGTCGGCGCCGGCCAGCTCATCAAGCTGCTGTTCGGCCTCGACTACGCCTATGCGGTCGTGATCGTCGGCATCCTGATGATCCTCTACGTGTCGTTCGGCGGCATGGTGGCGACGACCTGGGTGCAGATCATCAAGGCGATCCTGCTGCTGGGCGGCGCGACCTTCATGGCCTTCATGGTCATGGCGCACTACGGCATGAGCCTCACCTCGCTGTTCAACGCGGCGATCGCGGCGCATCCGAAGAAGGAGGCGATCATGGCGCCGGGCGGCTTCGTGTCGAACCCGATCTCCGCCGTCTCGCTCGGTCTCGCGCTGATGTTCGGCACGGCCGGCCTGCCGCATATCCTGATGCGCTTCTTCACGGTCGCGGACGCGAAGGCCGCCCGCAAGTCGGTGTTCTACGCCACCGGCTTCATCGGCTACTTCTACATCCTGACCTTCATCATCGGCTTCGGCGCGATCGCGCTGGTCGCCACCAATCCGGCCTACCTGACCGACGCGGCCAAGGGCCTGCTCTCGATCAAGGGCGGCTCGAACATGGCGGCGATCCATCTGGCCGACGCGGTGGGCGGCAACCTGTTCCTGGGCTTCATCTCGGCGGTAGCCTTCGCCACGATCCTCGCGGTCGTGTCGGGCCTCACGCTGTCGGGCGCCTCGGCGGTCAGCCACGACCTCTACGCCACCGTCTTCAAGGGCGGCAAGGCGAACGAGCAGGACGAGGTGCGCGTGTCCAAGATCACGACCGTGGTGCTGGGCATCATCGCCATCGGGCTGGGCATCGTGTTCGAGAAGATCAACGTCGCCTTCATGGTCGGCCTCGCCTTCGCCATCGCGGCCTCGTGCAACTTCCCGGTCCTGCTGATGTCGATCATGTGGCGCGGCATGACCACGAAGGGCGCGGTCATCGGCGGCTTCCTCGGCCTGATCTCGGCCGTGGTCGGCGTGGTGCTGTCGCCCGGCGTGTGGGTGGACGTGCTCGGCAACGCCAAGGGCACAGCGCCGTTCCCCTATTCGAACCCGGCGCTGTTCTCGATGGTCATCGCCTTCATCGGCATCTGGATCTTCTCCAAGCTCGACTCGAGCGCGCGCGGGAAGATCGACCAGGAAGGTTTCGACGCGCAATATGTGCGGTCGCAGACCGGCATCGGCGCGTCCGGCGCTTCGGCGCACTGAGCCGCGCGGCCGGGCGGCGACGCCTGGCCGCATTCAATTCGGCGCCGTCGGGCGCTACCAGATACGGGCCGTCATGCGGCCCGTATTCGTTTGGGAGCCGTTCGCCACGCCATGCCGAATTCGTTCGACGCCGCCAATCCGCCCTTCGATCGCCTGAGAGAACGTGAGATCGAGGAGCTGCGCGCCGCGATCGACATCGGCTATTTCCGTCCGGGCGAGGACCTGATTTCGGCTGGCGAGCCGGTCGAATCCCTGTTCGTGATCATCAAGGGCGAAGTCGAGGAGCGCGACGACGGCGAACTCGTCGCGCTGCTCGGGCGCAACGATTTCTTCGACACGCGCGCCATCGTGCAGGGCGCGAGCCGGCACGCCTATCGCGCGCGGTCCGAAACGCTCGCCTATCTCGCGCCCAAGACGCTGATCCAGAAATTCATCGCGGACAATCCGCGCTTCGGCGCCTTCTTCTATCTCGACCTGTCCCGCAAGCTCGAGGCGATGGCGCGGGAAGAGGCCGAAGCCCGCCAGGGCTCGCTGATGCGCACGCGCATCCGCGACCTGTTCCTGCAGCCGGCCGCCTTCATCGGCGCGACGGAGTCCATCGAGGCCGCCGGCCATCGCATGCGGGCGGTCAATTCCAATACGCTGCTGGTGCGCAACGGCGAGCGGATCGGCATCGTCACCGGCATGAACCTGTCGAAGGCGGTCATCCTGCACCGCATGCCGATCGAGGCCGAGGTCGCGCCCGTCGTCCACTACGACATCGTCGCGGTCGAGGAAGACGACTTCGTCTTCCAGGCGCTGCTCGAGATGACGAAGAACAATAAGCGGCGGATCGTGGTGAAGCGCGGCGCGGAATTTGTCGGCATACTCGAGGATATCGATCTCCTCGGCTTTCTCGCCGGCAATGCGCAGGTCGTGGCCGGCCGCATCGAACGGGCGAAGTCGAAGGCCGATCTCGCGCTCGCCGCGCAGGAGATTTCTGACCAGGTGCGCACGCTGCGGCGCCAGGACGTGCGCGTCGAGGTGATCGCGGAAATCGTATCCGACCTCAACCGCAGGCTGATCGCCAAGACCTTCGCGCTCGTCGCCCCGCCCGACCTGCGCAAGCGCGCCTGCCTCATCGTGATGGGCAGCGAGGGACGCGGCGAGCAGACGGTGCGCACCGATCAGGACAACGGCCTCATTCTGGCGGAGCCCGTCGATCAGTCGATGCTCGACGGCTTTCGCGCCGACTTCACCGCGGCGCTGGAGGAATTCGGATTTCCGCCGTGTCCCGGCGACGTGATGGTGCGCAATCCCTTCTGGTCGAAGACGGCGGACGAATATCTCGCGGATTTTCATCGATGGGTCGCGGCGCCCGACGAGAATGCGATGATGAACGTCGCGATCTTCTATGACGCCGCGGCGGTCGCCGGCCGCGTCGACCTGCTGCCGAAAGTGAAGGCGGCCCTGATCGAATCCGTGCGCGCCGAAAAGGTCTATCTCGCGCGCTTCGCCCATGCGATCGAGGCCTTCGAGACGCCGATCGGCCTGTTCAACAATCTGATCGAGAAGGACGGCGCGCTCGACCTGAAGAAGGGCGGCGTCTTCCCGATCGTGCACGGCGTGCGCAGCCTGGCGCTGGAGCACGGCCTTGCGGAGACCTCGACGGTCGAGCGCATCGGCAAGCTCGTGGAGGCCAACGTGCTGCGCGAGGATTTCGGGCGCGACCTGAAGGAAGCGTTCCACTTCCTCACGACCATGCGGCTCGACAACCAGCTCGCCGAACGCGCCGGCCAGGAAGCGGTGGTGCGCACGGCGACGCTCTCGAGCGCGCAGCGCGATCTTCTGCGCGAGGCCTTCAAGGTGGTGAAGCAGTTCCGCGATTTCCTGCGGCGCCACTACAATTTCGCCATGTTCTGACATGCTGCCGCGCCGCCTCAAACGCTGGTTCCATCGATTCACGCTGGCCAACCAGTCGTATCGCTTCCTGTTCGAGCCGGGGCCGCCGGACGAGGTCGTAGTGGTCGATTGCGAGACGACCGGGCTCGACGTCGTCCGGGACGACATCATCACGATCGCCGCGGTGAAGGTGCGCGGAAACCGCATTCTCGCTTCCGAGAAATTCGTCGCCGTCGCGCGGCCGGAAGCGCGGATGAAGGCCGAGGCGATCAAGGTGCATCGCGTCTTCGAGGCCGAAGCGCAGGAAGGCGAGCGCATCCGCCAGATCATGCGCGACTTCCTGCATTTTGTCGGCGGCCGGCCGCTCGTCGGCTATTATCTCGAATTCGACGTCGCGATGATCGACAAGAACGTGCTGCGGCTGATCCAGATCGAGATGCCGAACAGGATGATCGAAGTCTCTGCCATGTATTACGAACGCCGCTATGGCGACGGCCATCCGGGCGACCAGATCGACCTGTCCTTCGTGCGCATCCTCGAGGATCTCGGCATTCCCATGCTCGAGCAGCACGACGCGCTCAACGACGCCATCATGACCGCGGAAGCCTATGTCGCGCTAAAGGACATGAAGGCGCGCGGCGTGCGCTTCCCGAAGAAACGGGATTAGGGGCGGCGGAAAAGCGGAATCGTCATTCTTCCCTCTCCCGCAGGGCGGGAGAGGGTGGCCCGGCGCAGCCGGGTCGGGTGAGGGCGCCGCGATTGCGACGGGCATTCGGGTAGCGGCGAGTCCCTCATCCGTCATGCTTCGCATGACACCTTCTCCCGCTTCCGCGGGAGAAGGGGCGCCGTTCAACCGCCCAGCTTGATACGCGCGATCGTGAGCGCGACGGCGCAGGCGTTGGACACGTTCAGGCTCTTGATCGCGCCGGGCATGTCGAGCCGCGCGACGAGATCGCATTTCTCACGCGTCAACCGTCTCAACCCCGCGCCCTCCGCGCCGAGCGCGAGCGCGAGCGGGCGCGACAGGGCCATGTCCTCGAGCGATGCGGCGCCTTCCGAATCGAGACCGACGCGCAGGTAGCCCATCTCGCCCAGTTCCTCCATCGCGCGCGCGAGATTGACGATCGCAACGACGGGAACGTGCTCGAGCCCGCCGGACGCCGTCTTGGCCAGCACGCCGGAAAAGTCCGGCGCATGGCGTTCGGTGACGACGAGGGCGTCAACCGCGAAGGCGGCCGCCGTCCGCAGAATGGCGCCGACATTGTGCGGGTCGGTGATCTGGTCGAGCACGAGCACGATTCCGCTGCGGCTCTCGATCTCGGACAGATCCAGAGCGGGCAGGGGGCGCGCCTCGAGCAGCAGGCCCTGATGCACGGCGCCGGCGCCGAGCCGCCGGTCGAGATCGGCGGCCTCCACGATCTGCGGCTGCAGGCCGGCCGCCACGGCGTCGGCCGCGATGCGCTCGCCGGCGGCGGCGGTGGCGTAGAGCGCGAGCAGCTTGCGGCGCTTCACGCGCAAGGCTTCGCGCACCGCATGGACGCCGTAGAGCGCGACGAGATCGGCGCCGGGCTTGCGGAAAGCCGGCCCGTCGCCGCGCTGCGACCTGCCGCCGGGGTGGCGTCCCGCGGACGCACCGCGCCCGGAATCGCCTTGTCCGCCACGGTCCTTGCCGCCCCGTCCGGGCCTGTCGCGTCGCATGATTGTCCCGATCGCCCGCGCCTGTGTTCGACGCCATGTCTCACGCCCCGCGCCGCAGCGCAATCGCCGGCCATTTGCGGTTGACAGGGCGCCGCCCCGCCCGCATAAGGCGGGCCATCGGGCCGGCTTCGCCGGACCACGGGCGGCGTCGAACCGCGCAGATCGCGCGCGAAGGCCTTGCTCTCGTGGGGGAATGTCCCGAGCGGCAAAGGGGGCGGACTGTAAATCCGCTGGCTATGCCTTCGTAGGTTCGAGTCCTACTTCCCCCACCAATCTCTTTCCGCCCCGCAACGTCGGCCGCGCCATCCGCTCGGTCGCCCGCCGCTGATTTTCGAGGCGCGCGGCGCGGCCGCATACCGTTCGTTAACCATCTCGCGGTTCCATGGGACACCCGGCCATCCCTTGGAACCCGCAGCATGGACCAGGCGCTCGGCATTGAAACGAACGAATTGAAGAAAGTGATTGGCGAAGTCGCCGTCGAATTCTACGCGCAGGCGGCGCCGCCCGCCGTGGCGGGCCGCATGGCGCGCCTCCAGCAGGCGGCCTGGGACGAGGTTCTGGCCGGACGCCATGCGGGCACGGCCTTCGCCGACCTGCGCAATTGCGCGCAGCGCCTGTTCAATCCGGACGACCTGATAGACACCTGCAACCACCACATTCTTTGGGCTCTGACGCCCGTCGTCGGCGCGTCGCTCGCATGCGGGCCGGGCGAGGACAGGATCAGCCTGCGCGAGATCGGCGCGGCGCTGGCGCATATGCTGGCCGGCGCGATGGCGTCCGCGCGCACGCAGCGCATGGCGGCCTGATCGCCGGTTGCATTCGAGACGGAGCGCAGGCATATCTCGGGCGCCGTCCGACGGCCGCGCGGGTGTAGCTCAATGGTAGAGCAGCAGCCTTCCAAGCTGAATACGAGGGTTCGATTCCCTTCACCCGCTCCATTTCGCCGCGAAGCAACAATACGCGCCGCGCCAGACAGATCGCGATCGGTCGCGTCGGCGCGTGGCAATCCGTTGCGGCAAACATCGGCGATGGGGCGTGGATGACGCTCGCGGGCGCCGCGAGCGAATGACGCGCTACGTATCGGCGCGAAAAAATAAGGCCTTTCGCCGCGAGTGGACGAAAGGCCAAGTGGAGGTTAACGGGATGACCCCCGTTATCGGCAGTAAAGCCAGCGGATCAGCCGCCGGCAATCGGGCAGTTTCCCGAAGACGCTTCCAAAAACTCCCGATCGCTAACCGGACCGGCAGGGAAGGTCCGCCAGGACCTGAGCGCCGCCGGAGGCCGAGCTCGAGAGTTTCAGCGAGCCTCCGAGCGCGGAAATTCGCTCGCTCATTCCCTTGAGACCCAGCCCCCAGGGGATCGAAGGGTCAAATCCCGCTCCATTGTCCTCGACGGCGATCAGCAGCCGGTTGGCCTGCGCGGCTATCCTGACCTCGACCCGGGCCGCGCCCGCATGGCGGGCCACGTTCGTCAACGCCTCCTGGACGATACGGTATGCCGTCAATCCAATGGTCTCGTCGATTGTCTCGAGGTCGGGGTCCAGTCTCAAGGAGGTTTCGATATGGACGGCGATCTGTCGCCAGTCCGCAACCAGAGCTTCCAGGGCGCCGCCGAGCCCGAATTCAGCCAGCGCCGCCGGCCGCAATTGTCCGAGGATACGCCGATTTATCTGCTGGAGGTCCTGGACGAGATGGGCAAGCTCGGCGACCGCCTGCTCGACTGTCGATGTCCCCGATCGGGTCTCCGGCGGCTGGCGAACCAGCATGGACAATCGCGCCCTGATTGCGAAAAGCAGGGGTCCGAACTCGTCGTGGAGGTTTCGGGCGATTTCCCGTCGCTCGTCATCCTGAACACGCACGATGCGCTGACCCAATTGCTGATTTTCATGCTCCAGATCGCCGAGGCGGACGCTCAGGGCGTTGAGGCGGGTCGCCATGTCGACGAAGTCCGATGGGCCTTCCAGGGGGATCCGGACATCGTAGCGACCGCCTTCGAGCCGTCGCAGCCCCGCCGAAATCCTGGCGATGGGACGCAGAGACCGGCTCAGCAGCAGCCCCAGAAGAAAATAGCCGACGAGAGCGACGAGCGCCCCGCCAATGGCGAGTTCCTTGAAGTCGTCCCATACTTCCTCGACTTCATCCCCCGGATTGGTTTCGATGATCAACGCGTCGCCCGGCCGGCCGATCGCTTCCAGCGTGACGCGCGCCCTGTTCGACTTCGCCGCTACGAGACTCTGAAACCATCCGGGGGCGTGCAATGTCGGCGGAGCGGCCTTTTGCGCCTCCGCGCCTTCCAGATAGATTTTGACGTGCCGCAAATTGGCGAAATCCGACAGCAGCCTGTTCAATGCGTCCGGCCCCGATGAACTGGCCTTGGCCGCGGCCAGGGCGGTATCGACGAAGTCCCGCGACAGCCGCATCGCGCTGTCAGCTTCCGCGCGCGCCCGGGGCGCCGCCGACAATATCAACGCGCCCAGGCCTATGGAAAAGCCGACCGCAATCAGGCCCCCGAAAAGGAAGAGCAAACGGCCCTGCAGGGACAGGTTTCTCAGCATGACGCGATCTTCGTGAAGGGCTGCTAGAGTTTCAATCCCGGGTATGCGATCCGAGGCCGGTTGAGGCGAGCTATGCGCGTTTTGATTGTGGATGACCATCCGGTCGTTGTTTCAGGCTGCCGCTCGCTGCTTGCGGGCGAACCGGACGTGGAGCTGTTCGACGCCGGCGACGCGGAAACCGGCTTCTCTCTTTTTCAGGAGCTCAACCCAAGCGTTACGGTGATCGATATAAACTTGCCGGGAGTCTCGGGGTTTGAACTCGCACGTCGGATCCTTCGGAAGGATCCCGACGCGCGGATAGTCATCTTCACGATGAACGACGACGCTCATTTCGCGTCCCGGGCCCTGGAATGCGGCGCCAAAGGGTATGTGACGAAGACAGGCGATCCCCTCGGCTTCGTGGAAGCTCTCAAAGCCGTGGCGTCAGGCCGCGAGTACCTGCCTCCGGACATCGCGCGTCAACTCGCTTTCAAGGCCCACTCCCCCGCGAACAAGGCGCTGGGCGACATCTCGGGCCGCGAGCTTGAAATAATGCAGATGCTTTCGAAAGGGCGCAGTCTTGCGGAAATCGCGCACGAATTGAGCGTCTCCTACAAGACGATAGCCAACGCCTGCGCGATCCTGAAGCGAAAGGTGGGCGCAAGAACGACGGGCGATCTGGTGCGGATGGCCGTCGAATTCAGGCTGGGCTGACCGGGCGTCTCCGCTGTCGCTTGACCTTCCCGGTTCGGTTCAGCAGACATTCGCGCAGCTCTTGGGACCAAAGCCTTGATGCGAAGGGCCGGGCGTTTTCCGGTTTCGTCTTTGCTGTTATGCCTGACCCGAAACGGGGATGTGCGTTCATGGCGTTGCACAGGCGGCGAGGCGTTCGTCAGCTACTGCTCGATATCCACCTCTATCTCTCGCTCGGCCTCGGCGGCTTGATCGTCGCGGTCGCGTTGACCGGCGCGCCGCTGGTCTGGCGCGATCATGTCGATCGCGCGCTCAATCCCTCGCGATACGCCGTGACGGGCGACGCGGCGCGATTGCCGCCATCGCTCTACATCGCCAGCGCGCTCGCCGCCGCTGGGCCGGATTTTCGCGCCGCCAGCCTGCGCTTTCCCGAACAACCGGGATGGCCGCTTCAGGCGACCATGCGCGCCGCGCCCGCCAACGGCGGCGGAGCGCGCAGTCTTGTCGTGTTTCTCGATCCGCCGACGGGCGTTTCGCTGGGCGTCGTCGGCGCGAATTCTTCGCTTGTGGGCGTGCTCCACAATTTCCATCACATGCTGATGGTCCCGCAATTCGGCGGCCGGCAAATCGTCGGCTGGATCGGTGTCGCCATGCTGCTCCTTTCGCTCAGCGGGCTCTGGCTCTGGTGGCCGCGCCACGGCGGCGCGATCGCGGGGCTCGGCTGGCGCCGCACGCCCTGGACGACCGGTAACCTGCATCACCTCTTCGGCTTCTGGATTTCGATTCCCCTGGCCGTGGTGTCGCTCACCGGAATCTATCTCGCTTTCCCCAAGACGGCGCATGCCTTCATGTCGTCGATCGCGGGCATGAGCGAGCCGATGCGCCATGGCGGCTATTCCGCAATGCCGCTGCGGGAGACCAGGCTCGACGCCGATCGCGCGCTGGCGCAGGCCTTGACGCTCGCGCCAGGGGCGACGCCGGTCCAGATCGCGCCGCCCGTCGCACAGCGCGCCGAAGGCGGCGCGCACCACAATCACGACGCGGCGATCTGGCGCGTTCGGCTTCGCCAGTCCGAGGGCGGCGAACTGGACGTGCTGGTCGACGATGACAGCTCCATCGCGCGAAACGCGCCAGGCCCGTTGGCCGGCGATCGCGCGGCGGCCTGGATTGCAGGGATTCACGAAGGGCGGCGTGGCGGCGCGGCCTGGGCGATCCCCGTGTTTCTGACCGGTGTCCTGCCGCTCGTCTTTCTGATCACGGGCGTGACGATGTGGTTGCGCAAGCGCGCCCGTCGCAGGGCGCTCGACGCCAGTCCGGATGCGGATGTGGACATGGCCGCCGCGGACGATAAGCGCGCCGCCCTGCAATCCTGATCGCGAGGCTCGCTCAGCGTGGCGCGGTCTTGAGAGTCTGGCTTGAAATTCGCTGTGAACCCACGCCCCTCATGCTTGAGGAGGCGGCGCAGCCGTCGTCTTGAAGCATGCTCCGGCGTCTCGCGCCTCGGCCATCCTTCGAGACGCACCTGCGGCGCTCCTCAGGATGAGGATTCGGGTTTTGGGCCTCGCTCTGAAGACCGCCGACCTTGCGCTCACATCCGCGACAATTCATCGGAGACGCGACCGAAATAGCCATGAGCCCCGCGCGCCGGCCGGAAGATTCCGATGTCGTCGAAGCCGTTCGCGCCCAGTTGGAACTTGCCCGACAGCGTGTAGGTGCGCTGCGGGAAGGGATGGAACAGGAAGTATTTGTAGTTGCCGAGATTGTCGATGCCGGCGGCGAACTCGGCCTTGTCGTTGAGCTTGTATCTGACCCTGGCGTCGACGATGAAGAAGCGATCGAACGATTGATAGACGCCGTGGGCTATATCGTTGTTCGAGATCGTCGACCACATGCGGTCCTGCCAGCGTGCGGCGGCGGTGAACGACCAGCGATCGTCCGGGCGGTATGAGCCGACCAGAGTCCAGCGCCACTTCGGCGTATAGTTCATGTTCTTGCCGACCGGCGACCAGTTCCACAGATCGTTGTTGGCCGCTGCGCCGCCAGCCCAGCCGGCGTCCGCGAGCACGCGCGAGTCGACGAAGGTCGCGCTGCCTGCGAGTTCGAAGCGGTCGATCAGGAAATTGTCCTTCCGGAAGGCGAGTTCGACGCCGCGATTGCGGATCTTGTCGATATTCGTGTTCGCGGCGATCGGCGCCGCGGCGCCGGCCACAAAGATGTTCTGCGACAGGATGGCGTCGCGCACTTCCTCGTTGAAGACCGACACGCGCACGCTGCCGTCCGCGCCGATCTTTCGCTCGATGGCGACTTCAGCCGTGAGCGCGACCTCCGGTCTCAGGTCCGGATTGGGATTGGCGATAAGGCCGGTCGCGCCGGCGATCGTCGTGAGATTGTAGAGTTCCTTGACGGTCGGGAAGCGATTGGCGAGCCCGATCGACCCCGTGATCTTCCAGTCGTCGTCGGGCGTCCATTGCAGCGAGCCCTTCGGCGAGAAGCGCGTGTGATGGAGGTTCGGCTGGTAGATCGGCAGGTCCGACTGCAAATTCGCCGGCGTCGTTCCCCAACCCGCGCCGAGCGCATCGATGGCGACGATCTGCTGGTTGTAGCCGTCGCGCGCCTGCCAGTTCTCCCAGCGTCCGCCGATGGTCAGCTTGAAGTCCGGGTGAAAGCGCCAGGCGTCCTGTAGCCACAGCGCCTGGGTGCGCGTCGTGCCCTGCGCGTTCGAAGCGACCGCGAAGGCCGTCGACTGGCCCGCCGTCCAGTTCGACGTCAGATAGGTCGGGTTGTTCAGGTGATATTCGTCGGCGTGGAAGCCGAAGCTGACCTCATGCCGGCCGAGCAGCTCCGGTCGCCAGACGCCTTTGAGATCGAGCAGATTCCAGTATGTGCCGCCGAACTTCGAATCCTTGCCGTTCGGCGTGAAATAGTTCGTGCCCGCAACGGCCGAATAGGGCGAGATCTGATCGGATTTGAGATACGAAAAATTGGCGAAGGACAGATCGAAGTCGAAAACGCCGTTCGTCGCCGACTTCAACGAGACGGCGTTGGTCAGCATCTGTTCCTGCACGCGATACCAGTTCGACCCGAAGCTCTGGAGCACGCTCGACCCGAGCGCCGCCGCACCCGCCGCCGCGCCGAATGCGCCGATGTAATCCTGCGGGAACGTGCTGGAATCGTTCGACCAGAATCCGACCTGATAGGTTCCGCGGACAGCCGGCGTAAAATCGTAGGCGAGCTTGAGCTTGCCATTCGCCTGGACCTGCGCGAGCTGGCCGCCGGCGCCGAGAACGTTGGCGGGATTGCCGACCTTGTTCGCGGCCCAGATCATACCGGGCCAGGGATACACGGCGGGCGTGGTGACGTAGGTCAGCGGCTGCGTGCGATTGCTGGAGATATTGCCCGACAGCAGCCACGAGAAATCGTTGATGCGATCACCGATGGACGCGCTCGTAACGTGCGTCGCATAGCTCCTGTTCGTTCCCCAGAGCCCGAAGGTCTGGAACGATTCCGTCTGCTTGAGATTGACCTCGAGCCTGTCGGGCATGCGCGTCGTGATCTGCAGCACGCCGCCCATGGAATTGCCGGGATAGGCGGCCGAGAACGGGCCGTAGAGGAAATCGACGCGCTCGATCTCTTCCGGCGCGACGAGGCCCCAGCGCGGCGCGCCGATGGAATTGTCGTTGCCGATGAGCGCCGTGATGAGAATGTCGTCCATGTAGACGAGCGAGCGGGCGCTGGAATTGACGCCCCAGGTGCGGGTCGCCAGCACGGACTGGGTATCGCCGTCGTTGCGCTTCCGGACGAACAGGCTCGGGAAATATTTCACCGCGTCCTGCGTATCGACGATGTTGATCTTCTCGTCGATCTCCTTGCGCGTGATCGAGGCGACCGCGGGATTGGGAAGCTGGAAGCGTTCGACGAAAGCGGGCCCGCCGGACCGCGTGCTCGGCGACCAGCGCGCGAGCGTCGGCAATGGCGGCTGCGCCGCCGGTCGGGCGGGCGCGACGTCCCGGGCCGGCCTCGCGACGACGGGCTTTGCAGGAGCGCGGCGCGCGATGCGCGCGCGCGTCGTGGCGGCCCGTGCGGCCGGACGTTGGACGACGCCCCTGTGCGGGGCGCGTGGCTTCGGCGCCGTGACGACGATGGCAGGCAGCGCGGAGGGGCCGGATTGCGGCTGCGCGGTCTGAGCGTCGGCGGCAGGAACGGGCAGCAGCAGGGAGAACGCAAATAGAATGGCGCAGGCGGAAACGCCGCGCAGAAGGTCAACGCGAGACATAGGGAGCTCCGAAGGCCGTCAGATCAGCGCTCTCGCGCCGCCTTCGTGGAAGACCGGCAATTCATGCGAATTGCATCGAGGACGCGCAGCGTCGGGATAGGCCGAAGCGCGGCGCAATCGCGCCGCCGGTTCAGGCGATCGCGCTTACGCGCGTGGCGGGCCGCGCGATGTCGGGCCGCGCTGCGGCGAGGGCGAAAATTGCCCGGCCGGATCGATCCGGAATGCGATTCTCGTGGGCGTCGCGGCGGGAAGACAGACCTGCGCCGGGGCGGCGAGGCCGGGCGCATGCGACAGAGCGCAGGCGTCGCAATGATCGGCGACCGCGCTATCGGGCGATTGGCCGTGCCCGGTGAGGCAGAGGTCCGGCAGCGTGCCGTCGGGCAGCGCATAGGCCGCCAGTTCGGCCGCCGTGAGGGCCGGCGCTGCGACAGGCTTGTGCGCGAAGCCGAGCGTCGCGATCGCCAGCGCGTAAAGCGCGACGATCCAGATGTTCGCCCGGGAATGCCGTAGCCTTGGCAGCATAGCGGCAAGTAAGCGGCCAACCGCGATGGAGTCAATCGACGCTATCCAGCCGCCATCACGTCTTCGACCTGCTTTTGTATCCTGTTCAGCGACGTCATGGGCCGTTTCCAGAGATGATCTCGTGACGGCCGTGTGGTCGCCAGGATCACGATTTCGCAGTAGAATCTCGGTTTGTCAGCGGGCCCCATACGCCCATGGCTGACATTTGTATTTTGAGGCGTTCCAATGTCAGGGCCTTCCGTCATTGCCGTCATCGCGAATGATGAAGTTCAGGATGCGCAGGCGCTCCTTGCGAGGATCGTGGCGAACTGGCGTGAGAGGGGCCTGCGGGTCGCGGGCGTGCTGGCCGAGGACCGTGAGGAGGAAGGGGCGTGCAGCGCCGGTTTCCTCCGCGATATCGGCACGGGGACGCGGTTCTCCATTCAGCTCGACGCGGCGCCTGCCGGCGCGTCGTGCCATCTCGACGCGCGCGGCGTGGAGGGAGCGTGCGAGGCGCTGCTTCCCCAGGTGGGCGACGCGGATATCGTCGTCCTCAGCAAGTTCGGCAAGCTGGAGGCGACGGGGCAGGGCCTCTGGCCGGCTTTCGCCTCCGCCGCCTCGGCGGGCATACCGCTCCTGACGACAGTGTCGCCCAGGCACGTGGCGGCGTGGAACGCATGGGCGCCGGCGGCCGAGTGGCTGGAGGCGGGCGAAGGGTCTGTCGAGCGCTGGCGGCGGCAGGCGCAATCGGCCCGCCCCGGGCATTGACCGGCGGCGGCTTCGCGCACAGGCGCGAGCGCTATCAGCCGGCGCCTCCTCGACGGAAATGGCGCTTTTGTCGAACGGCGTGACGAGACCGATGCGATCCTTTCGTCCCTGACGCTCGACGCGCCGCTGTTGACGGAGCGCCTGCGCTGTCGTTAGCCATCGTCGAATATAACGCTGCGCAGATCAGGGTCGACCGCAAAACATGCCGACAATCCACGATGACGAACTCGCCCGGATCCTGAGGGACGATTGCCCCTCTTCGGACCCGACCACCGAAGGGCTGGGCATAGGTAGGATCGCCGCGCGGGCGACGCTGACGGCCCGCCATGACATGACGGTCTGCGCCGTCGAGCAGGCGGCGCGGATGTTCGAGCTTTCCGGCGCATCGGCGCGGGTCGTCGTCGCATCGGGCGCGCGGGCGGCCGCCGGCAGCCTGCTGCTGGAAGCCCACGGCGCGGCGGGCGGCCTGCATCGCGCCTACAAGATGGCGCAGACGCTGATGGAGATATTGTCGGGGATCGCGACCGCCACGCGCGCGATCGTCGACGCCGCGCACAGCGCCAATCCGCATTGCCGCGTCGTCTGCACGCGCAAGCACATGCCGGGCATGAAGCGCTGGGCGTTGCATGCGATCGAGACCGGCGGCGCGGCGCCGCATCGTCTCGGTCTCTCCGATTATGTTCTCGTGTTCGGGGAACACCGAAGCCTTCTCGACAAGGATGTTCCGTTGGCGGAGCATTTTCGCCGGCTGAAGGCGTTCTCGCCGGAGCGGCGGCTTGCGGCGGAGGCTTCCGAGGTGGAGGAGGCGGCGCTTCTTGCGGAAGCTGGCGCTGAGATCGTGCAGGTCGACAAGATGACGCCTGACCAGGTGGCGGCGACGGCGGCCCGGCTGGCCGCCTTTTCCCCGCGCCCGCTCCTGGCCGCGGCAGGCGGCGTCAACGCCGGCAACGCCGCGGCTTACGCCGCCGCCGGCGCCGATCTCCTCGTAACGTCGTCGCCCTATCTCGCGCCGCCGCGCGACGTGAAGGTGACGATCGTCCCGGCCTGACCGGACGGCGTGCCGGCGCCGACAAGGCGGACCGACGCATCGTCGATATCGAGCGTCACGAGATCGCCGGCCGAAACGCCGGGCGGAGGATTTCGGTATCGGACGCGGCAGAGGCGGCCGTCGATCGAAACCACTGCAACGCCGTCTTCGTCCGGCCCGCTGACATGATGGGCGAGCAGGCCCTTGCCTTCCAAGGCGAAGATGCTCGCCGCGTCGCCGTCGGAAATGACCTTGCCGTTCTCCAGCCTGACGACGCGGTCGGCGAGACGCAGGATTTCGGTGACATCGTGGCTCACGAGGAAGGTGGTCGTGCCGAAGGTCTTGTGCAGGCGCTTCAGCTCGTCCTGCAATTGTCTTCGCATGGCGGGGTCCAGCGCGGACAGGGGCTCGTCGAGCATCAGGATTTCGGGGCGGCGCGCGAGCGCCCGGATCAGGGCGAGGCGCTGCTTCTGCCCACCCGAGAGGCGGGCGGGATAGGCGCCGGCGAGGGCCTGAAGGTCGACCAGTTCGAGGAGACGACGGATTTCGCCGGGATCGAACCCGCGGCCGACGGCGTATTCGACGTTTCCCGCCACGGTCATGTTGGGAAACAGGGCATAGTCCTGGAAGACGAAGCCGATAGGCCGGTCGCGAACCGGGGCTGCTTTTCCGGTCGCCGTGTCGCACCATATCGACGACCCGACGCTGATCCTGCCGTGCGCGGGATGCGTCAGGCCGGCGAGCAGTCGCAGCAGCGTCGTCTTGCCGGCGCCGGACGGGCCGACCAGCGCGACAAACGCGCCTTTCGCCACCGAGAGATTGACGTCGAGATCGAACGGGCCGGCAGGTCCGTGCAGCGGCATGCGCACCGACAGCATCACCCCGCCGGCCGGCGCATCTCCCGTCGGGACCGGCGCGCCGACCTGTGCAGAGCGGGAAACTTGTCCGTTGTATTCAGTCATATACAACCATGATATAGGCTGACGATTTTGACGCGAACACGGATTGGATCATGCTTCACATCTTCACTCGCGCTTCTGTTCTCACAACAGGTCTGATGATTGTCGCCGGCCTTTCCGTGGCGCGCGCGGATGAGGCTACACTTGCCGCCGGCGCCGGATTCCGCAAGCCTCTCGCCGAACTGGCGGCGGCCTATGAAGCCGCGAGCGGCGACAGGATTCTCCAGGTCTATGGCCATGTCGGGCAGGTGCTCGCCCAGGCGCGCGAAAGCAGGGACATCACCATCGTCTGCGGCGACAAGGCCACCCTGCGCCACGCGGAGGGCCTCGAGTTCCAGCGCATGGCGAAGCTCGGCCTCGGCAAGCTGGTGGTGGCGTTCCGCAAAGGCGTATCCCTTGCGAAGGCGGAGGATGTCGCCGGCGACTCCATCAAGCGGATCGGCATTCCCGATCAGGCGAAGGCGATCTACGGCAAGGCCGGACGCCAGTTCATCGAACGCGCCAGGCTCGGCGCTGCGGTCGATCCCAAGCTGGTCGCGGTCGCGACCGTGCCGCAGGTCACAAGCTATGTCGCCAGCGGAGAGGTCGATGCGGGCTTCGTCAACGCCACCGACGCGTTCGGCGCCGGCAATACCATCGGCGGTTATGTCGAGGTCGACGCGTCCTTGTACGATCCGGTCGAGGTGTCCTGCGGCGTTCGCGCCGCGAAAAAGCCGTCCGCCGCGACCGACGGCTTCGCCGCCTTCCTGGAAACGGGGCCGGCCCGCGCGATCCTGAGCCGCTACGGATTGTGATCTCCAGCATGGAAGCGATTACGGCCGCTCTGTCCGATCCGGCTCTGGCCTATCCGGCCCTGCTGACCGTGAAGGTCGCCGCGATCACGCTGCTGCTGCATCTCGTTCTCGGCCTCGGGTTGGGCTGGGCGCTGGCGCAACCGCGCTGGCCGGGGCGGACGGCGCTGGATGTCCTCGTCACGCTGCCGCTGGTGTTTCCGCCGCTCGCGCTCGGCTTCTTCCTGCTGCTGCTGCTCGGCCGCCGCAGCGCGCTCGGCGCTTGGCTGGATGCGACCTTCGGCTTCTCCTTCATCTTCACCGTCGAGGGCGTCGTGCTCGCGTCGGCGATCGCCGGCCTGCCGCTGGTGGTGAAGCCCATCGAGGCGGCGGTCGCGGGCGTGTCGCGAAGTCTCGGCGAGGCGTCGCGCACGCTTGGCCGGTCGGAGTGGGAAACCTTCCTCTATGTCATCGCGCCCAATATTCGCGGCGCCATCGTCGCCGGGCTCGTGCTCGCCACCGCGCGTTCGATAGGCGAGGTCGGCATCACGCTGATGCTGGGCGGCGACATCGTCGGCAAGACGAACACCGTGTCGCTGGAAATCTACAACGCCGTCTTCAACGGCGAATATCCGCGCGCGATGGTCCTGTCCGGCGCGCTGGGCCTGGCGTCCATCCTGGTCTTCATCCTTCTGCGGCGAAGCGCGCGGCCTGTCCTGACCTAGATCGAGGTCGCAGGGGTCGATGGCGACGAGGTCGACCTGAAAGTCTCGCACGAATCCTCCGTTGGCGTGGATTGGCCGCTCGAGTTTCGGCCGGACGTCCTTCCCGAGCGCATGTCATGCGATCGGAAGAAGGATGGCCGCGAGGATGGCGAGGACGACCAGTATCGCGATCGACAGGACGCCCGCCGCGAGAACCCTGCCGCCGGACGCGAGGACGGAGCGAAGATCGACCGACAAGCCGAGGGCGGCCATCGCGATCAGCGTCAGGTCGAAGGACGCCGCATGCAGCGGCTTCACAGCGGCGTCGGGGAGAAGCCCGAAAGATCGGCTCGCCATCAGGGCGAGGAATCCCACGATGAACCAGGGAACGAGAACGGAAAGGGGCATGCGGGCGCCGCCCTTGCGTCCATAGCGGGCCCCGATCGCGAGGACGACCGGGCCGAGCATCAGCACGCGCACCAGCTTCACGATCGTTCCGATTTGCGCGCTCAACGCGCCGACCGGAACCGTCGCCGCCAAAACCTGCGGCACGGCGTAGACGCTGAGGCCGGCGACCACGCCATATTGCCATTGATTGAGGCGGAGCAGGGAGAAGCAGAGGGGCAGGAGCAGGACGACGGCGATTCCGAGAACGGCGGTGAAGCCGATCGATGCGGCGACATCTTCCGAACGAGCGTCGATCGCGGGGGCGGCCGCCATGATGGCGGAGTTTCCGCAGATCGAATTGCCGCACGACACCAGCGTCGCGAGCTTGTCGTCCAGGCCCAGCAGCCGGCCGACGCCGTAGCTGAGAAAGAGCGTGATGGCGACGACCCCGACGATCGTCGCGATCAGCGGAAGGCCGGACGAGGCGATGGCTGCGGCGCTGATCGTGCCGCCGAGCAGAACGATGGCGATTTCGAGCACGATCTTGGCGGAAAACCTCACGCCGGCCAGGAATCGCCCGTTCAGCCCGAAAACCGTATGAAGCAGGGCGCCGGCGAGGATCGCGACCACGAGGCCGTCCAGATAGGCGTAGCCGAACAGCCGGAGCTCGACCCGCTCGACGCCGGCCGCCAATACGCCGACCGCCGTGGACAGCAGCAGTCCGGGAAGAATTTCTCTCGTGTAGCTCGCCTTTAGCATCCTGTTCTCCTGTCCGCCGGACAGGAGGAATAGGATTTGCGATTATGTTATTCTATCGGATAATATAGCATATTATGTTCGATTGAACCGAACGATGACTCTGGAACAGCTTGCGATCTTCATCGCCGTCGCCGAGCGGGAACACCTGACAAAGGGCGCGGCGGCCGTCGGGCTGTCGCCCTCCGCCGTCAGCGCCGCCATCAAGACGTTGGAAGGCGCCTACAACGTCGATCTGTTCCATCGCGTCGGGCGACGCATCGAATTGACCGGCGCGGGGCGGTTGTTCCTGGCCGAAGCGCGGCGCACCCTTGCTTCGGTCAAGGATGCGGAAGGGCTGTTGAGCGAGCTTGGCGGCTTGCGCACCGGACATCTCGACATCGAGGCCAGCCAGACGATCGCGAACTATTGGCTGCCCACGAGATTGTTG
>OEIU01001151.1_pt1 | contig 18560 bp, 20 predicted proteins | sample 1539221 | NCBI WGS metagenome assembly OEIU01 (sample SAMN03792071, study PRJEB22550) | activated sludge metagenome | feature: wastewater treatment plant; material: activated sludge; isolation source: Wastewater treatment plant of a petroleum refinery complex | place: Argentina: Zarate | collected...
TAAGCGGCATCCTGGTGGTTGCATTTGGCGCTTTGTCTGCGAACGCATCGCGTCGCTACCCCTGGGCACAATGGGCCCTTGCCTTTGTCGGCGTCTGGCTGACATTTGCTCCGCTGTTGTTCTGGACGCCTTTGCCAGAAGCCTATGCCAACGGGACATTGATAGGAGGACTGCTCATTGCGATGTCCGTCCTCATTCCGATGATGCCGGGCATGAGCATGGCCGGCATGATGGGCGGACCCGACGTGCCACCCGGATGGGCCTACACCCCCGCCAGTTGGCTGCAACGCATGCCAATCGCGATCCTTGCACTGATCGGATTCTTTATCGTCCGCATTCTCGGCGCCTACCAACTCGGCCATATCGATGCCGTATGGGACCCGTTCTTTTCCGGAGCCGGTGCCATGAAGGGCGTCATGAATGGCACGGAGACCATCATCACCTCGGATGTCTCCAAGGCTTGGCCCATTCCTGACGGCGCGCTCGGAGGCATTGTCTATCTCGCCGCGTTGTTCATGGTCTGGATGGGGACGAAAACCCGCTGGCGGACCATGCCATGGATGGTGCTGGCACTGGCGATCCTGATCCTGCCGCTGGGCGTGGTCAGCATCTATTTCGTCATCATCCAGCCGATCGTGATTGGTACCTGGTGCACGTTGTGTCTGATCGCCGCGCTGGCAATGGCCGTCATGATTCCCTATGCCCTCAATGAATTTGTGGCGATGGGCCAATTCCTGGTTTGGGCGCACCGCCAGGGCAAACCGTTCTGGCGCACATTCTGGACGGGCGATGCAATGGAAGGCGGCAGTGAGGACACCGACAAGGGTCTGGTCGCAACGACGCGGGAAAAGATCGCGCAAGCAACTCGCGGAGTCACTTATCCATGGACGCTGTTGCTCAGCATCGCCATCGGCGTCTGGCTCACCTTTACGCGGCTGAGCTTCGATACCAGTGGCGCCATGGCCAACAGCGATCACCTGATCGGGGCACTGGTGGTGACATTCTCGATCATGGCGCTCGCCGAGGTGGGTCGTGCCATTCGCTTCATCAACGTGCCATTCGGCGCGTGGCTGGTTATCGCGCCCTGGCTTCTCACGGGCATTGCCTCGCCTCTGGCGACCTGGAGCAGCGTGGTCAGCGGTCTGTTGCTGATCGGACTGTCCATCCCGCGGGGATCGATCGAGAACTCCTACGCGGGATGGAACCGCTACATCGTGTAAGGACCGGTATCCCGGCGTTTGGACAAGGTGCAACCCGTGATGGGGGACACAAGCGAGGTGATAGGTGAAAGAACGACGATTCCACGATTGTTCGCTGAGCGAAAAGGTACTTTACACCGGCTTCCTCGCGCTGATGGGGCTGGCCTATCTGATGGCCATGACCTATTTGTATACGAGCCACGAGGGACACGATGGCAAGCCCGGAGTCTCGATCCAGGACATCGTTGACAACTACTACGGAAATCGCAGTGGGACTCGTCTGGAGGCCGCGATCCGAGGGCCGATGGCCGGCTATGTGCAGACGCTCGATGACCGCGCGCTCATCGTCGCCTGGCTGCAATCCGGCGCGCCGGAGCAGGCGTACGGCGAGACCGTGCGCCCCATACTCGCGCGCACATGCCTGGCCTGTCATACCCCGGCGTCGGGATTGCAGATACCGGATTTGTCCACCTATCAAGGAATCACGCAAGTTGCAAAGGTCGACACCGGGCAGTCGCTGCACACCCTGATGAAGCTGTCGCACATCCACCTATTCGGGATCGGACTGGTGGCGCTTGCGATCGGCTTCATCTTTCGACTTGCCGCGATGCGGGTCTGGCTCAAGGCATCGCTGATGGCGCTGCCTTTCGCTGCCATATTCGCCGACATCCTTGCCTGGTTTCTGACCAAATGGGACCCGTTCTATGCCTACACGGTGATCGTAGCGGGTGCGCTCCTGGGCTTGGCCTGGACCGTGCAGATTCTGGTTTCGCTCTGGCAGCTCTGGTTTCTGAAAGCACCCGGCGATATTCCTTCTTGTTAAGCAGGAGACATCTCATGTCGACCCATGTCACTCGAACCATGGCGTTTCACGTGTTGATACTGGCGTTCGCACTATTTGGTTGTAGCTCGCCGACGTCAGGGACGCAATCGAACCGGAACTTTCAAGTTGTCGATGGGGTTGCGATCTATCTCGGCTTGATGCCGGCGCAACTCGTCCAGGGGCATCCAACGTCGCACCCGGAGGCAACCATGCACGGGGGAGGAGCGAGCGCTGACCGCAGCGATCACATCGTCGTGGCCCTGTTCGACGACGCCACCGGCGAACGCATTGAAAACGCGCGCGTGGAAGCGACGGTCACCGAAATCGGTCGCGGCACGGAACGCAAGGTGCTGGAGCCGATGAAAATCGCAGACACCATCTCCTACGGCAACTATTTCAAAATACCCGTCATGGACGAATATCTCATCCAGCTTGCGATCGACGTCCCCAACAGGAATAGCCAAATCCAAGCGCGGTTCCAATACGTGTATGGCGGCAAATGAATCGTTGAAACCTCTCATCGGATTGCATTGGCGAGAAGCTTTGGTAATCCGGTCACGACCTGAGAGACACGGCCTCCATGCCGGACTCCCAGGATGTTCCTCCGTATGTGGATATATCTACATACATCTACAGTAAGGACGATTGATTATGGAATGGCTCGTACAAAACTGGTTTTGGGTGCTGATCGGCGTCGTTTTCATCGGAATGCACCTGTTTGGACACGGGGGTCATGGGCACGGCGGCCATGGGGGACACGCCGGCCACAATGATCGGGGGCAAGGCAACGGTCACAGTCGTCACGGCGCAGGATGCGGCCATTCCAAAAATGACAGTGACCGCGACGTGCGTAGTGAGTCGCAAGACCGTGATCCGACCATCGCGGACGAATCAAATAAACACCATCATTGAGGAGGCCTTATGTTGAAGACCAAACCGGTGTCGTGGGCTCTGGGTACGTTCGCCTCGATCTCCTTTATCGTCTGCATTGCCTACAGCCTGATTACGCCGCAGAGCCTGCATATGCACACATTTCTCGAACAGGTCCTTCCGGCTTTCAAATGGCTGACCTGGTGGGGCTTCCTGCTGGGATTGGTGGAGAGCTTTCTCTACGGCGTCTACACGGGGCTGGTGTTTTGTCCCTTGTACAACTGGTTCAACCGCCGGTTCAGTGTCACTCAAGGGATGCCTTGATGGTTCACGCAAGGCGCATAGCCTTGCGGGAGACCGGCTCCGACCCCAACGCGCCTGCGTGCCGGAAAAAACGGCCGCAGGTTCGCCCCCCTTTGTCCACAAGCGAGCAACTGACATGAGACGATCTTTGACCACCCCCTTGATGCTTTTCCTGCTGGCCGCTGCGCCATCGGCCTTTGCCGCAGACGCCCAAACCCTGTTCGCCACCACCTGCATAGCCTGCCATGGCCCCACGGCACACGGCGCCATTCCTGGCGTTCCCGATCTGGCAAAGAATGGGAGCCTTGCCAAGACGGACGAACAACTGGTGAGGAACATCCTTGATGGCTTCCAAACAAAGGGCTCGCCTTTGGCGATGCCGCCCAAGGGTGGAAATCCAGCACTGACCGCCGAAGACGCCAAGGCGCTGGTCGCGTATCTCCGTACCATTGCGGCGAAGTCGCCGTAGGAACGCATGGAAGATCAATCATCAGGCGCAGCCGCCACGGAGCGCCCGCGGTTGAAACGGATGGGGCTGCTCATCCGTGGTCGTCGCTGCGGGTCACCGGGTTCGAAATCCTTACCAGTGCGTTGCTTGCCTGTGTACAAACATGGTCTGCGCGGGAGATCGTCCCAATGACAGCGATGATGCGGGATGCTTCACTATGAAGAGGGACTCATCGGTCGAGGTTGTCGGTGCCGGACCCGCGGGGCTTGCCGCCGCCATCACGTTGGCGAGCGCTGGCGCTGCGGTCATTGTGCACGAGGCCAAAACCGAAGTGGGTCAGCGCTTCCAGCGCGACCTGCAGGGACTGGAAAACTGGAGCTCTCAAGAGGACGTGCTCCATCTCCTCACCACCTTGGGCGTCAGCCTCGATTTCCGGATGTTGGCCTGCCGCGAAGGCACGGTCTTCGATGCCTGGGACCACGCCTATCGCATCCAAAGCGAAGCACCCTTGTTCTATATGGTCGAGCGCGGACCCTCGCCAGGAACACTTGACCACGCGCTTCTTGCGCGAGCCATTGAGCTGGGTGTGGAAATTCGTTTCAGCAGCCGCGTGCGCAGTGTGCACGGACCGGGCATTTTCGCGACCGGTCCCAAAGTCGCCGATGCCGTTGCGGTGGGTTATCACTTCGATACCGCCATGTCCGATGGTTTCTGGGCAATTTGCGACGACCGCCTGGCCCCCGGAGGTTACGCCTACCTGCTGGTTATGGGAGGCCGTGGAACCGTCAAGAGCTGCATGTTCCGAAAAACGCCCCACGTCGGTGCGTACGTGCAGCGGACCGTTGCTGCATTCGAAAGACTGACTGGCTTGCAAATGATCAACCCGCGAGAGCACGGCGGCGTCGGCAATTTCGCCGTCCCGCGCAGTGCGCGAAGTGGCGATCATCCTGTGGCGGGCGAGCAGGCCGGGGTCCCGGAGACGCTGTGGGGGGTCGGCCTGCCCGACGCCATCATCTCGGGCATGCTGGCGGCGCGCAGTGTTTTGGATGGCAGCGACTATGACGCATTGTGGCGGCGCGAGATCGGTGCCTTGATGCGAACGTCGGTCGTCAATCGCGCCGCCTACAGCCTGTTGGGTAATCGCGGCTATCGTTGGGCGCTCAGGCATCAGGCTTCACGACCGGATGCGCGCGCGATGCTGCAGCGCCACTATCGTCCATCCCTGGCCAAGCTCGCACTCGGGCCATTGGCGCGTTGGCGATTCAAGAGCCAGCGCCAGGATCCGAGTTGTCACAGACCTGATTGCGATTGCGTTTGGTGTCGGCATGAGGTGGGACATGTCGCCGAATAGACAACACGACACCGCCACTGCAGTCGGAAATACGCAGTGGGGATACGCCGTGCTCAAGACAATGGAACCTTTTCCGGAAACAGATCATGACTAGTTCGAAGCGGAAGGCCTATCTCGTGGGCGGCGGAATTGGATCGCTGGCTGCCGCCGCGTTCATGATTCGAGACGGCGGAATTTCCGGCGAAAACATCTCCATTCTTGAGGCGACGCCATTCATTGGTGGGAGCCTGGACGGGTCAGGAAATCCTGCTGTCGGATACTCCCTGCGCGGCGGCCGGATGTTGACGACAGACAACTACGAATGCACATGGGATTTGTTCAAGTCGATACCTTCCCTGCACGATCCTGCCAAAACTGTCTACGAGGAAACCGTCGAATTCAACGAGAAGCACCGCTCGCATTCGATGGCCCGCCTGGTCAATCGTCACCGCGCCAGGATGCCGGTCAAATCCATGGGCTTCACGATGCGCGACCGCGCCGAGTTGCTCAGGTTAAGCAGCGCGGACGAGGCCGATCTTGGAGCGAGCCGCATTACGGCCTGGCTGTCTCCGGGCTTCTTTGAGACCGAATTCTGGTACATGTGGGCCACGACCTTCGCATTCCAACCCTGGCACAGCGCGGTGGAGTTCAAGCGCTACCTGCACAGGTTCATGCTCGAGTTTTCCCGCATAGAAACCCTGGCAGGGGTCAAACGGACCATCTATAACCAGTACGATTCCCTGGTACTACCTCTGCAGTCATGGTTGCAGGACAAAGGCGTCAATCTGGTCGCCAATTGCACTGTCACCGACCTGGAGCACGATCGTCGGGACGGCGAGTTCGTCGTGACCACCCTACTCTGCCTGCATGATGGCCGGAATGAAGCCATCGTGGTGCAGGATGAGGATCTGGTGTTTGTACAAAATGGATCCATGACCGACGCCTCAAGCCTGGGTTCCATGAGCAGCGCTCCGCCGAAACTGACGAAGGCCGAAAGTGTCGGCTGGGACCTCTGGGAACGACTGGCGCAACAGGGGCCGCAATTCGGTAACCCGGCCGCCTTCAACCGCTGCATTGCACAATCCTGGTGGGAGTCATTCACGGTCACCCTGAAAGACCCTGCGTTCTTCGATGAGATGATCCGGTTTAGTGGCAATTTGCCTGGCACCGGGGGCCTGGTAACCCTGAGGGACTCCAACTGGCTGATGTCCATCGTGTTGGCGCATCAGCCGCACTTCGCGGATCAGCCAGACGATGTGCAAGTTTTCTGGGGATATGCGCTTTTCCCCGACAGAATCGGCAACTTCGTCGCCAAACCGATGGCCGACTGCACCGGCGCCGATATCCTGCAAGAACTCTGCGGCCACCTTCGTTTCGACCTGGAAACGGTCGGATCGGCCAACTGCATTCCCTGTCGGATGCCCTACATCACCAGCATGTTCATGCCGCGCCATCGTGAGGACCGGCCATCACCCGTGCCCGAAGGCACTCGGAATCTGGCGTTCGTCAGTCAGTTTGTCGAAATAGCCGACGATGTTGTCTTCACCGTGGAATATTCCGTGCGCGCGGCACAGATGGCCGTCTACGAGCTTCTCGACGTGCAACGGGAGATCCCCCCGGTGACGCCCCACGACCAGTCCATCAAGGTGAAGTTCGAAGCCTTGCTCAAGGCATTCGCGTGACCCCTGCAGAAAGTGCAACGATGCATTTTGGCGAAGAAAGGGTGCTCACGAACCACTCGAAAGAGGTGCCGAATCCTGCACCCGCGACCGCAGCCAGTGTCGCACCTGGCTGCACGGTCCAAATGCACCGACCCTTCACGCTCGTGCTATCCGGCGGCGGCGCACGGGGCTTTGCGCACCTGGGCGTACTGCGCGCGCTGGAAGCGGCGGGCTACCGTCCGGCGGCCGTGGTCGGGGTTTCGATGGGGGCCGTAGTAGCCGTGGGCTACGGCCTGCGCTTGGACTGGTATCGGGCACTGTTGGCCATGGATACGCGCGCGTTTCCCGCGCCAATGCCCACGGAAGAGGAGCAAAGCGCATCGCGCCGGAATCGCTGGCGCGCACGCTGGCTGGGTTTGCGCTTTATCTATCACGCCGTAACCGGCTGGGGCGTTGGCGTCCCCGCCCGTTTGGCCGGAATTCGCGCCCTGCGCACCCTCACACGAGATTGCGCGCTAGAGGATGCGCGCTTGCCGATCGCGGTGTGTGCGACGGATCTGCGCGGCGGGTGTCGTCATGTGCTTCGCGATGGCGACGCCTCGGAAGCGCTTTATGCCTGCGTCGCCTTGGCGGGCATCCTGCCACCATTGGAGCGTGACGGTCTGCTCCTCGCCGACGGTGCCTATGTCGACCTGGCTCCGGTCGATGTCGCCCGCAGCTTCGGCCACTCCATCGTGATCGCCGTCAATCCCGGTCAGGAGCCCACGAACGCGGTGGTCCGCAATGGCCTGCAAGCTTTGCGCCGCGCCATGGAGATCTGCAACCTCAGTCATGCGACGGCGCGATTCCGGCAAGCGGATTTCGTGCTCAATCCGGTGTTTCGCCGCACCGTGGACATGCTCGACTTCGCTGCGCGACGCGAGTGCGTTGCCGCCGGAATCCGCGCTGTGCGTGCACAGCGCTTGGCGATTGACGCGCTCCTTGCCCCAGATGCTGCGGCGCGGGTGGACACCGATCGCTATGCGACTGCGGTGACGCCAGACGCTTCGCCTGACACTTCCACGCCAGTGCCGCAGTTGCCGACGGCATGCGCAGCACACCTTGATTCCACTGCCGCGTCGTCCACCTTGACGAAATCGTGATGCGAATTCCGACGTCGTCTGCGCTGCCCTCGGCTCCGGAGATTTCGATGAGCAGCGCGTTGCTCGCCGTGTTTGCCGCTGCGCTCGGCTATGGTCTGGTGCTGCCGATTTTGCCTGCGCTGATCGCCCGCACGCCGGGCGCCGATCTGGCGGTAGGTACCGGGTCGATGATGGCCGCGTTTACGCTGGCCGTCGTTGTCGCATCACCGTTTTGGGGCTGGCTGCTCGACCGCTGGTCGTCGCGCTTGGTGTTGATCTTGGGGTTGTCCGGCCAGGGCCTGGCGCTGGCCGCGCTGGCGATCCCCGCATCACTGTCGACGCTGCACCTGATTCGGGCGACCCAAGGCGCCCTCGCTGCTGCCGTGATTCCGGCGGCGCTCCTGGCCGTGACCCGTACTACGGCTCCTGAAGCACACGGCCAAGCCGTCTCGCGGGTGTCGCGTGCTGCACTGCTGGGCGCTCTCGCAGGGCCGGCGGTGGGCGGCCTGTTCGCAAACGGCGCAGATCTGTTCTGGCCGATCCTGATCGCCTCTCTACTATCCTTTGCCGCGATCGTGATCGCGCATCTATCCACCGCCGCCAGACTACGGGACGATCCATCAGGCACCAAGCCTTCGCCGCCCGATCCGGTCGCGGCTCCCGGTGTCACACTGGCCCGACTGGCATCGGGGGCGATCGTCGCAGGGCTGGCCATGGGCTCCATGGAAGTCGGTGTTGCCGTCCGCGGTCGCGAGGCCTTCGCTCTCGGATCCGCCGGCGTTGGCCTCATGATCTCCGCTTGCAGCGTCGTGATGATCGCCGCGCAGTTGCTTGTATTCCGTCCCCGCCGACAGCCAGCAACCTTGTGGCGGCTGCTCGCTCCATCGTTCCTGCTGTCGGCATTGGCGCTGGCGATGCTCGGATTCGGCGACCTTCGGGTGCTGGCCCTGGTCGTCGTACTGGTCGGCGCGGGTGGTGGCGTCCTGTTGCCGGTCATCAGCCTGTGGATCGTGCGCGCCGCCAGGCATGGTGTGCACGGCTTCTACCTCGGGCTCAGCTCCGCGCTCAATGCGCTTGGTCAGGCGATGGGCGCGCTGTCGGCAGCGATGATGTACCGCAGTCAGTCACCGCATTGGCTGCTGGTTATGGTGGTCGTCATGGTCGTCGCGGCCACGGCCTGGCTTCTGCAGCGCCTGCCTGCGCGAGCGACCGTCAAGCCCACTTGGAATCCCGATAGCATCCACCCGGGCCCAATGCGCCACGACAACGGAATCCGATGAAGCGGCCCGCCAGCATACTGACGCTTAACCTGGGCTCGACCACGGTCAAAGCGAGCCTTTTTGAGCGAAGTCATCGCGTCGAAGCGGGTGATCCGGTGTTTGCGCTAACCCTGCCTTTGGCGGAACCGTCGAAAACCAACCTCACGAGCGAAACCGGCAATGTTCCAACCAACACCCTCATCTCGGATACCGATGATCGCAAGTCTGATGTCGCCGGTCTGTTGGACAAGATCGCCGGGCAAATTGCCGGCCATGGCGTTGCGCCGACCCTGATTGCTCACCGCATCGTGCATGGCGGCGACTTCCGAGGACCGTGCGCGCTGGATGCGCGCATGCGCGAAGCCTTGGCAGGGTTGGAGCATTGGGCCCCGTCGCATCAGAGGGCGGCACTCGCTCTTGCAGTGGCGGCAACGGACCGCTGGCCGGCAGCCACAGCACTCGCCGCGTTCGACACAGACTGGCACCGCACGTTGCCGGCGCTGACGCGCACCCTTCCATTGTCGGCCACACTGCGCGCCAACGGACTGCGACGCTACGGCTTTCATGGTCTCGCATTCCGATCGGCCTGGAGAAAACTTTGCGCAGCGGAACCGAATGCTCGTCAGGGGCGCACGGTTCTGGCGCATCTGGGCGGTGGTGCCAGCCTGTGCGCCGTGGCGGATGGCCAGAGTGTCGACACGACCATGAGCCTGACGCCACTGGATGGTCTACCCATGGCCACCCGCTGTGGGAGCCTGGATCCGGGCGTCATCCTGCATCTGCTGCGAACCCAGGGGCTATCGCCAGACGCCATCGAAATCGAACTCTCTCAGCGCAGCGGGCTGCGCGGGCTTTCCGGGACCACGGGCGACATGCAACAGCTGCTCGCCGGTGACGCCGCAGATGAACACCTTGCGGTTGATATCTTTGTGCACCGCGCTGCCCAAGGTATCGCCGCGATGGCGACGACGCTCGGCGGCATCGACGACCTGGTGTTTTCTGGCGGGATCGGCACACACGCTGCACCGGTCCGCGCCGCCATCGTTCGTCGACTCGCGTGGATCGGGCTGCAACTCGATGTCCATGCCAACGACAAGCAAGCACTGCGTATTGACGCGCCGGGTAGTGCAAGTCGAGTCTGGGTGGTTGACGCACGCGAAGATAAGGAGTTGGCCATGGCGGCGGCCGAATGGTTAACAACGACAAGGAAGACGGATGACCAATCTACGCATTGATCGCGTTCTTGATCCACTCACCCATATCGACCAACTCTATGTGCCCGACGAGTTGTCTATTGGTTGCCCGGCAGTGCTGCATTTCCAGAGCATGCAGGAGTAGCGCCATGATCCGCCGTCTGGCCTTGGGAGTCTTGTCACTAACGGTCATCATTGGCACCGGCCTGTTGCTCGCCGACCATCTGGCACCACCGGCCAGCGGCGTGCCCAGCCAGGCGCTCGTGCCGCAAACGGCGCAGACACCGATAGACCGGGAACTGGCGCCGCTGCTCGCCGCGCATCCCGAGCAGACCGGCGTACTACTCGTGACGGACGGGCTGGATGCATTTGCCATCCGCGCGATCGCCACCCGCAAGGCTGGGCGCAGCCTCGACCTGCAATATTACATTTGGCGTGACGATCTGACGGGCCATCTGCTGGCTCGCGAGGTGCACGCGGCTGCCCAGCGGGGAGTGCGTGTACGCATTCTGCTCGACGACCTCAACGCCCAGGGGATCGACCCGGAGCTCATGGCGTTGGATGCCCATCCGAACATCGAGTTGCGCCTGTACAACCCGTTTCGGAATCGCCGGGGCCCGACACGGGTGATCGAGATGCTGCATCGCATCTTCAGCCTCAACAATCGGATGCACAACAAGGCCTGGATCGCCGACGGTCGCGTTGCGGTGATCGGCGGCCGAAACATTGGTGGAGAGTATTTCAGCGCCGACCCCGCGGTGAACTTCCGCGATCTTGACCTCTTGCTGTTGGGTCCGGCAGTGCAACAGGCCAGCGCGATCTTCGATGACTTCTGGAACAGCGCTGCGGCAGTGCCGATGGCGGCGTTGAGCGAGAAGAGTCCCGAGGCGCTGCGCCGGATGCTGGCCAGCATCGATATGGATGCGACAAAGCCAGCCGCACAGCCTTACCTGATTCGCGTTGCACAGGCGCAGGCGGTACGCGACTACTTCAAGGATGCGCTGCATACCCGCTGGAGCGCCGGCGTGCGTGTAGTGTCTGACCCACCACTGAAGGGGCGCGAGGGAGACCACAGCGGCTGGCTGGTCCATCGCCTCGCGAGCACACTGGCCACCGCACAACGCAAGGCACTGCTGGTGACCCCCTACTTCGTCCCCGGCGAGCGTGGCGCGAACACGCTGGCCGCTCTGGCAGAAAAGGGTATCGAAGTCGGCATTGCCACCAACTCGCTAGCCTCCACCGACGTCCCGGCCGTGCACGGTGGTTACATGCGCTATCGAAATACTCTCCTGGAGCGAGGAATACATCTCTATGAGATCAAGGCACGTCAGCACAGCGGATTGGCGCGCCTCTTCGGGAGTAGCAGCAGTGCCAGCCTGCACAGCAAGGCCTTCGTGGTCGATGATGCGCGCGGCTTCGTGGGCTCGTTCAATCTGGATCCGCGTTCGATCAACTTGAACACCGAGATGGGCGTGCTGTTCGAGGACGCTGCCATCGCCGTTGACGTGCGCAACGAGTACCTGCGTCTGACGAACCCGGCCCTGAGCTATTGGGTCTTTAGAAACGCAGGAGGCGAAGTGCGCTGGCTGGATCGCGCCCAGGCTCCGCCCATCGTGATAGGACAAGAGCCCGATACTAGTGCTTGGCAACGAACCTCTGCCGTCTTGCTTAGCCTGCTGCCGATCGAATCGCAACTCTAACGGCTGCCGAACTCCATTCGGGTCGACCGAGAGTGAACTTCTACGACGCCAGTGGTCGCCCACTTCTGCAACGCCTCCCGGCTGCAGACTAGCCCGGCGAAGGAACTAACAGCCCTCGGCGGGCGAACACGCCTGCCCTTCCGTCCTCAAAACCAAAACGAGCAAGATGCTCGGCGAAAAATGGGCATTGCGACAGCCGAGCATTCCATGTGGCGTGACCCTTGAGCCACGCCACGTCCCGAGCCAATCAAAAACGAAATCATGCATCGGGCGGGGAGGCCGCGCACCGCCCCCTCTCGCATAGTCCGTTACATGTCGTGGTGTGCAACGAATTCCTCTTGGCTGAGGCTGCCATCCTTGTCTGTATCCATCATGTCAAAGTGCTCGGACATCGGGGAATCGGCCGGAATCTCATCCTTGGAAATTTTGCCGTCGTGGTTCTTGTCGAGCTTGGCAAATTCGGCGTCGGGCTTCATCTCGTGGTCCATCTTCATCGAATGATGGTCCGCCTTCATCTGATGGTGATCCATCTTCTCTGTCTGTGTCGCGGGCGGCGACTGGGGTTCGTCCGCGTTGGCCAGTCCGATACCCGCGCCGACCATAATCGAAAGCGCCAACATTGTTTGAAAACCTTTCATAGGGAACTCCTGGAGTGGGAAAAGTCAGACGCGATTTTCCGCCGGCGACCGTAGCAAGGCAACGGAAGTCACGTTGAACAACACGATGCTCCGAGAACCAGAACATCGACACTGGAACGTATGAACGGTGTACTCCATTCGGGCTGAATCTGTCATGAAATGGTGATCGTTTGGGATGTTGCAAAACCAACGCCAGACGGCGATCCCGTCACGCTTGCGATCCTTGCATTCACTCGTTGTTGAGTTTAAGGAGCGACGTCCCTCGATCTTGGAAACCGGATTGCGTGAAGCGATTCGGCAAGACATTTCCAATGTGTCGATATCAAGCACACAATGCATTGAATATTGCCGCCTCGATGTAAATCGACTGGGGGCAAGTGCGCAGTAACAAATCTGCTTTGGAATGAGGAATAGCGATGCAAATCGGCATGATTGGTCTTGGAAGAATGGGCGCCAATATGGCGCGGCGGCTGCTCGCTGGCGGCCATCAATGCGTCGTCTTCAATCGCTCGCGCGCACCCGTGGATGCGCTTGTGGAGCTGGGGGCGGTCGGGACGTCGTCATTGGCGGACCTGGTAAAGAACCTGAAGGCTCCGCGAGCAATATGGATGATGGTTCCAAGCGCTATTGTGGAAACCGTCATTGCCGACCTGCTGCCTCATCTGGAGCCTGGCGACACATTGGTGGACGGCGGCAACTCGTACTACATCGACGACATGCGAATTGCCAAAGACCTCGCAGGAAGAAACATTGATTACGTCGATGTAGGTACCAGCGGCGGCGTCAGAGGGCTGGAACGGGGCTACTGTCTCATGATCGGCGGGCCCGATCGTGCGGTTGAGCGCTTGTTGCCGGCCTTCGAGACTCTGGCCCCCGGAGCGGGCGATATCGCGCCCACGCCGGGACGCGAAGGATTGAACGGAACAGCGGCGCAGGGCTTTCTGCACTGCGGTCCAAGCGGCGCCGGACATTTCGTCAAGATGGTCCACAACGGCATTGAATACGGTCTGATGGCAGCTTATGCCGAAGGTATGAATATCCTCAAACACGCCAATGTCGGCAAGGCTGAACGCAGCGCCGATGCCGAGACGACCCCGTTGCGCAATCCCGAAGAATTCCGGTTCGATCTGGATTTGCGGGATATTGCCGAAGTCTGGCGACGCGGCAGCGTGATTTCTTCATGGTTGCTGGACCTGACCGCTGCCGCTTTGGTCAAGGATCCGACACTCTCGACATTTGGCGGGCGGGTATCGGATTCGGGCGAAGGGCGCTGGACGATCAAGGCTGCCATCGACGAGGGCGTGCCGGTACCGGTGTTAAGTACGGCACTCTATTCGCGCTTCAGTTCTCGCGGCAAATCGGAGTTTGCCGACAAGCTGCTCTCGGCGATGCGTTTCGAGTTTGGCGGGCATGTCGAGAAGCCCGACAGCCGGTAGCCCCGGCACGGACATCAATTCGTGTTTCGCTCCACACCAGGAGCTTGAGCCGTACGCGCAAGGCCCTGATCCTGGTTGCGGGCGAATCCAGGATTGGGGCGATCGCTTGGCGTCGGATACCAAGGAGTCCTGACCTCGCCAGCCGTTCGCTCGCCCAAAAAATTTCAACGTGGCGCGGGCTCCTCCGCCTTGGGGTCACACCACCTGCGATCTCCGCCGACGAGATACTGCGCTGCAACGGATCCCCAGGTTCGCGGCGGATGCTCGATGACCGGCTCAACGACCTGCGACGATGCCTCAACGGCGTCATCGCGCGTGAACAATGTGGTGTCGCCACGCAGGGCGTCCCCCCGCAATCGCACGCAAGGCGACTTCTCCTGCAGCAACTTGCGGCGCGCGGATCGTGCCGCCCTCTTGGTAAAAACGTACCGCGTCCCTGGATGCCAAGATCCTCGGACATATCGATGATTCGGGGCTCAAAGCGCTGTTCCCGACAATCCGCAAATCGTGGAAGTACGGGAAATCAAATCACCACCGGTTTGATAGACCCGCACGCGGCACGGATATGGGCCAAATGTGGCGTTGATCCGAGTTCTGGTCGTCTCTTGCATGAATCAACTCTCTGTTCGGCAGCGTACAGAAAATCCAGTCTCTTCTTGCGAACATCACCATGCGAACCCCCAAGCCCTTGAGTTTTGGGGTTGCCAAACCAATTGATTTGTTGAGAGCGCGAAGAAGAGCCCGCAAGGCGATAGAAAGCGGCGGGCACGATGCAGGAAAGCATGCTGAAGATGCATGAACAAATGCACGCGACAACGGATGCGAAGCCCCCCAGGAGCGCGAGCGCCTTGTGCATGATTTCCGACGTATGTTGCATCCGCATATCCAGACCGCGAAAGACGAGGGCGCGATTGGCGGTGAGGCGAACAGCAGCGCGGGCGTCAATGGGTAACAACAAGATGGTCAAGAGCGCAGACACAAGCACGGTGAACTAACGGTCAGTGCCACCAGAAACATCCGCCAGGAAAGCATCACCCCATCCGCAGATGTCGATCCACGTAACTTGTACAAGGAGATTGCTCTCATGAACGCAACAACCAAAACGGCCCTTGTCATCGCGTTTGTCTTCGCCACGGTGCTGCTTCTGCTGCTCGGCGGCGGGGCGATGACCGGGACAACAATGAGCGGCGGGATGATGGGAAACGGGGCGATGGGAGGAATCGGCTGGATGTGGATCCCTACTTTTCTTGTCCTCGGACTCGGTGCCCTGCTCGCTTGGATCATCTTCGCGCAAAAAAAGTGATCAGAAACTGCCCTAAAGATCAGACGGTAAACGAAAATGCAATCCGGCTTCATCGGGAGCAGATTACGCAAGGACATCTCGGCTTAATCCGCGAAGAAATCGGACTGTGAGACACGGGAAGCCCGCCGGCCTTTCCTCGCCAGAGCGCTGCCACACCGGGCCCGCAACCAGTGAGTATTTGTGCAGTAGAGAGTTTGACCGGCGCCCGCCTGGCTCTATCAGACCGCGGTAAAGCACCCCTTCTATCAACCTCAACGTGGAGACCTAACGATGAACAAATCGATTCTCATTGCCGCACTGGCCATCCTGCCTTTCTCCGCATCCCTTGCCTGGGCGGACGAAGCTCATCACTCCGGCCAGGTCAAGAAGCCGGCAACGGCCATGACCGACAAGGATAGTCAGATGCAGATGGGCAAGATGCAGGAAAGCATGCTCCGGATGCACGAACAGATGCACAAGATCATGCAGGCCAAGGACCCCAAAGAACGCGAGCGGCTTATGCAAGAGCATTCGAAGATGATGCAGGACCACATGTCCATGATGCAGGACATGATGGGCGGCGGAATGATGGGTGGTGACGCCAAGGGCGGGAAGATGGATGGCGGCATGAACAGCATGTGATGAGCATGCACGGCACGGTGAAACCTGCCGTGCCGTGTTCGCCTGCCGTTTTCAGGATTTGAGCGCCCAAGCGCAACGCAAAGCTTTTTTGGAGACGACTATGGATGTAGTGATCATCGCGACGAAGGCTTGCACACATCGCAAGAACCTGGAACGAGAACTCGAACAGTTGCGGATTCCGTACCGTACGCGTTTCGTGGAAGACTACGGCGAGCTTGTACGAAAGTTCAACATTCGGCATTCGCCGAATCTGGTGGTGGACGATGAGGTCGTGTTCCGGAAACAGCCGACGGAAGTGGAACTGCACGCCTATTTTGAGACCAGGAAGTAGGCCGGGTCCAGAAAGCCGGGTTTATTGCACAATGGGTTTCCAGGTGTGGTTGCGGTGGTGACGCCACAGTCCGGGATACTGGTGGTGATCGTGTCGTTGCTAGCCATGCTGCTGATTTTCGCCGGCACAATACTGTTCTTGCGGTCGACGGCAAAGGAAGATGGTCAGTCATCTCATTAATGGAAACGACAGGCACTGCTTATGCTAGTCACGCTGAGCGTCACCCTGACGCTGGTTATTTTCTGCGTCATTGTGCACTACGAAGCCATGAGGGTGATGCTACGCGCAGGCGACTGGCTGCATCGAAATGATGCCCGGCACCGCTGGCATTTGTCGATCCAGGTATGCGGTTTGCTTGTTGCGCACGTGCTTGAGGTGATGCTGTTCGGCTTGGCCTATTGCTGGCTGATTGCTGGCAACGGCTATGGCGCGATTGTAGACAGCCAATCCCCCGACCTTGCTGAATGTATTTACTTCTCGTTTTCCAACTATAGCTCGCTGGGCTATGGAGACCTGGTGCCATCGGGCCCGTTGCGCTTTATGGCGGGCATGGAAGCACTCACCGGACTGGTATTGATTGGCTGGACGGCATCTTTCATGTATTTGCAGATGCGGCACATCTGGGAACGCAAGCGATCATGACCCCCGCTGCGAAATCCCGAAGCATTCCGGTTCGATCTGAATCTGTGCGATATTTCCGATGTCTGGCGACCCGGCAGCATGGATAGTTCTCCCGACTCGTGCAATGTGCGCTGGAACATCGTCGCTGACGTTGAAGCCCTGACACAGGTCGCACTCGAACGTATCTTGACCGCCGCCAATCGAGCGATTAGGGCGCGGGGGCAATTCCAGATCGTGCTGTCTGGAGGCAACACGCCACGAGGTGTCTACGCGGCATTGCGAACGGCTGAGACCAACTGGTCCTGTTGGCACGTTTTCTTCGGCGATGAACGTTGTGTGGGGTCAGACGCCGCCGCGCGCAACAGTGTCATGGCGAGTCAGACGTGGCTCAATCAGGTCTCCGTTCCGAAGGCTCAGGTGCATGCCATTCCCGCCGAAATCGGTGCTGCCGACGCAGCGTCTGCCTATAGCGCGCTCTTGCGCGATGTCAGTGATTTCGATCTCGTATTGCTTGGTCTGGGCGAGGACGGCCACACGGCCAGCCTGTTCCCGGGACACGATTGGGGAACCGCTCCGGACGCGCCAGACGCGCTGGCGATACTCGACGCACCCAAGCCGCCCCCGCAACGTGTTTCGCTCAGCGCCGGGCGTTTGAGCCGAACGCGGGAAGCCTTGTTCCTGGTTGCGGGCGAATCCAAGATTGAGGCGATCGCTCGATGGCGCGAAGGCGCCGATATTCCGGCAAGGGCAATCGGGCCCGAGACGGGTGTCGATGTGCTGTGCACCGTCTCGGCATGGTCGAGTTCGTTGCCGGCATGATCTTCCAGCGTTTTGATAGTAGTCACTGAAAGGGCTCATCCACTTTGCCCGCCCGCCCAGATCGTCTGTATCGTGCAATCCAGAGCACCGCGACCCCACTCATCGCGGAAAGCAACGAACCGACGACAACACTGAGTCGGGCGAGGCCGAATACTTGTGGATCGGAAAATGGGAGCCTTAAAATAACAGGGCTCACGGTAAACCCGTTCCCCGCCACGAGCGCTACGCCATAGAGCTGTCCCCAACCCGTCCCTTTCGGCAACCTGGCCCAGCCGAGGTGCACGGCAAGCCAAACGGCACCGAAGATTCCGACCTGTTTGCCGACCAGCAGCCCCAGCACGATGCCCAAGGAAGCTGGCGAGGTCAACGCGGTAAGGGCTGAAGTCGAGAGTTCGATACCGGAATTGAAAAATGCAAACACAGGCACTACGCCGAGCGCGACCCATGGGTAGAGTTGATGCTCGGCGTCGCGCAATGGCGAGACGCTGTGGCCGTCGTGTGTGACCTTCATCGGGATCGCGAGACCGATAGCCACACCGGCAAGCGTGGCATGAATGCCAGACTTGAGGACGGCGATCCAGAGAAACACACCCACGATGACGTAAGCTGCCGGGCGCACGACCCTGCAGCGATTCAATCCGACCAATGCCACAATACCAATTGCCGCCATGATCAGCGATGGCGTGGCCAGGCGCTCGGTGTAAAACAGCGCGATGACCAGAATTGCACCCAGGTCATCGAATATTGCCAGCGCCGTCAAAAATACCTTGAGAGAGGCGGGCACCCTCGCACCCATCAGGGCAAGGACGGTCAGCGCCAGCACCGTATCGGTCGCGGTGGGAATCGCCCATCCACGCATGGCAATCGCGTCGCCTGCATTGAAC
>OEIU01001152.1_pt1 | contig 18555 bp, 12 predicted proteins | sample 1539221 | NCBI WGS metagenome assembly OEIU01 (sample SAMN03792071, study PRJEB22550) | activated sludge metagenome | feature: wastewater treatment plant; material: activated sludge; isolation source: Wastewater treatment plant of a petroleum refinery complex | place: Argentina: Zarate | collected...
AGCCGGCCTTCTGAAGAAGTCAGGCTGAAGCCTGACCCACAGGAAGAGCCAGAATCCTTCTCACTCCACCGTCAACACCACCACCGACTTCGGCGGCAGGTTCGCGACGATCTGGTCGCCCTTGCGCTGCGCCTTGAACTCCGCCGGCTTGACCGCGTTCGGCCGGTCGAAGGTGTTGTGCGCATCCATCGCGTTCGCCGTCAGCACACGGCCCGACACCTTGCCGGCCGTTGCGCCTGCGATCTTCGTCGTGAGCACCGCGCCGCGATTCGGATCGCTGTTCACCAGCGCGACGTACAGCCTGCCGTCCGTGCCCTTCGCCGCGGAGACATCCACCGCCGGGATCGACCAATCGCCATGCGTGTACTGCGGCGACTTGAACTCGGCGGGCAGGAACGTCGCATCCTGGAACGGCACGTACATCTCGAACACGTGATAGGTCGGCGTCAGCACCATCTTCTCTTCTTCCGTGAGGATCATGGCCTGCAGCACGTTCACCATCTGCGCGATCGCCGTCATGCGCACGCGTTCGGCGTGACGATGGAAGATGCTGAGCGACAGCGCCGCGACCTGCGCATCGCGCAGCGTGTTCTGCTGCCACAGGAAGCCGGGATTGCGGCCGGGTTCCGGGTCGTACCAGGTGCCCCATTCGTCGACGTACAGGCCGACGCGCTTGCCCGGATCGTACCTGTCCATGATCGCGGAGTGCTTCGTCACCAGTTCGTCCATGCGCAGCGCGTTCTTGAGCGTCGACGCCCACTGGTCTTCGGGGAAGCCGGTCGACTTGCCCTTGTCTTCCCAGCGTCCCGGGACGGTGTAGTAGTGCAGCGAGTACGCCTCCATGTGGCGCGCGGCCTGCGACAGCATCACTTCCGTCCAGTAGTAGTCATCGACGTTCGCGCCGCTCGCGATGCGCTCGGGCCTGTTGTCGCGCGGCGCGCGGATGAAGGTCTGGAACTGGCGGTACTGGTCCGCGAAATATTCCGGACGCATGTTGCCCCCGCAGCCCCAGGTTTCGTTGCCGACGCCGAAGTACGGCAGACGCCAGGGTTTCTCGCGACCGTTCCTGCGACGCATTTCGGCGAGCGTCGATTTCGTGTCGGACGTGATGTACTCGACCCACTCCGACATCTCCTGCGGCGTGCCGGAACCGACGTTGCCGGCGACGTACGCATCCGCGCCGATCAGTTCGGCGAAGTCGAGAAACTCGTGCGTACCGAAGGAATTGTCTTCCTCGACGCCGCCCCAGATCGTGTTGATCTTGACCGGCCGCCGGTCGCGCGGACCGATGCCGTCGCGCCAGTGATATTCATCGGCAAAGCAGCCGCCGGGCCAGCGCACCACCGGGACTTTCAGCTGCTTGAGCGCCGCGACGACGTCGTTGCGATAGCCGCGCGTATTCGGAATTTTCGAATCCTCGCCGACCCACACACCGCCGTAGATGCCGTACCCCAGGTGCTCGGCAAACTGGCCGTAGATGTTGCGATTGATCTTCACGCCCGGCTGGTCGGCGCGAATCGTCACTGCCACTTCCACAGGCTTCGCGCTCTGCGCTGCCGCCTGCATCCCCACCAGCGATGCCATCGCCATCGCTGCTGCAATCGTCTTTCGCATTTCTTCTCCTGATCGAAGAGGAAGAGGTTTCACACGGAGATCACGGAGGGCACGGAGCAGAAGAAGAGAATTTTCCACGGGGGACACGGGGAACACGGGGTCTCGGAGCAGAAATTTTCTTTCCCCGTGCTCCCCGTGTTCCCATTCTTCCCCCGTGGAAATTCTCTTCTCCCTTCCGACCCTCCGTGGCCTCCGTGATCTCCGTGTGAAACCTCCGATTCTTCACTCCACGAACGGCGCGACGACGACACGTCGTCCGCACATGAAGGCGTCGGCAACGAGCTGGAAAGGCGTGACGTCGACGTCGATCTGATGCGAGCGCACGAGTTCTGCGAACCGCGCGTACAGATTCGGGTATTCGCGATCTGGCGCTTCGATGGGCGGATCGTCATTGATGCGCAGCACCGAGCCGCCTTTCGAGAGCACGAGGCGGCCGTCGTCGGTGTCGACGACGATGTCCCAGGTCTGCGGGCCGGTCTGCAGGAAATCGAGATCCATGCACACGTCGGTGCCGGACTCGTTGGCGAGCTGCAGCGTGGCTGCGACGGGCGCTTCGCAGTTCGATGGAAAGGCCAGCTGCGCATCGCGCAGTACCAGGTTGCCCGGCAGGATGCGGGTGATGATCGACATCGCATTGATGCCGGGATCGAACACGCCGAGACCGCCGGCCTTCCAGATCCAGGTCTGGCCCGGGTGCCATACGCGCACGTCTTCCTTCCAGGTGACGACGACCTTGCGGACGTTGCGTCCCGCGAGCCACCGACGCGCCGGTTCGACGCCGGCCGCTTCGCGCGAATGCCAGGTGGCCTGCAGCGCCACGCCCTTCGACTTCGCCAGTTCGACCAGCGCGCTGACTTCATTGAGCGTCGCACCGGGTGGCTTCTCCAGCATCACGTGGCGGCCCTGCGCCAGCGCAAATCGCGCGATGTCGTAGCGGATCTGCGGCGGCGTGCAGATCGCGAGTGCATCGAGGTCCGGTACCCCGGCAATCAGTGCCTGCACATCCGGAAAATTCTTCACCCCGTCGAGCTTGTGATGCGGGCTCGCTGCGGCGACCAGCTCGAACGCCGCGTTGCCGGCAATGGCCGGTACATGCTGATCGCGTGCAATCTTGCCAACGCCCACCAGTGCGATCTTGATCTTGTTCATGTCTTGATGTTTCAGAGAAGAAGGTTTCACACGGAGAAGAGAAAGGATTTCACACGGAGATCACGGAGCAGAAGAAGAGAATTTTCCACGGGGGACACGGGGAACACGGGGTCTCGGAGCAGAAATTTTCTTTCCCCGTGCTCCCCGTGTTCCCATTCTTCCCCCGTGGAAATTCTCTTCTCCATCTCCGTGTGAAACCTTCTTTCTTCACAACGCACCCACCGCAACGTCCGAAGCAGCGACGCGCCGCAGCGGATTGCGCAGCGCGAGCGCGAACGGCGGTGCCGAGATCTCGAACACGTCGCCTGCCTCGGTCCTGATGCCGTCGGCGAACGACAGCGTCGCGGTGCCGAAGAAATGCACATGCACGTCGCCGGGACGGCGGAACAGCGCGTACTTGAAATGGTGATGTTCGAGATTGGCGAGCGTGTGCGACATGTGGGTCTCGCCCGTCAGGAACGGCTTCTCCCAGATCGCCTTGCCGTCGCGCAGCAGGCGGCTGGTGCCGCGCACGTCCTGCGGCAGTTCGCCGGTGAGCAGTTCGGCGCCGAGCGCGGCGTGGCGCAGCTTCGAATGCGCGAGCCACAGGTAGTTGCCGCGCTCGGTGACGTGATCGGAGAACTCGTTGGCGAGGCAGTAGCCGAGACGGCGCGGATTGCCGCGCTCGTCGATGAGATAGAGGCCGGCGATCTCGGGTTCTTCGCTGCCGTCGAGCGCAAAAGCCGGCGAGGGCAGGGCGGCCCCGGGGCTGACGACGTTGTCGCCATTGCCCTTGTAGAACCACTCGGGCTGCACGCCGACCGCGCCGGCCGCGGGTTTGCCGCCTTCGACGCCCATCAGGAACATGCGCATGGAGTCGGTGACGTTGCCGGCCGCGGCGGCCTTGTGCATCGTGTCGCGGCCTTCGGCGGAGCCGAGGTGCGTGAGGCCGGTGCCGGTGAGATACAGATGCGCGGGATCGGGATGATCGATCGGCGGCAGGAGGCGGCCTTCGCGCTCGGCGGCTGCGAGGTCGATCGATTCGTTGCTCAGTCGCGAGATGGCGAGTGCATTCAGCGTCGTCGATTGCGCGATTGCCTGGCGCGCGAGTTCGTAGATCGTTGCGACGCCTTCGAGGCGGCGTGCGCTGTCGTCATCCGCGGCGGCGACGCAACGGGTTCCGGCGGATGTGTTCAGCTGTATCAGGCGTAGCGACATCGATCATGCCCTTGCAACTCGGCAAGAGCCGGCTAAAGCCGGCCCCACAGTCGGACAGGAATCAGCCCATCCCTCTTCCTGTAGGTCAGGCTTCAGCCTGACTCCTCTCAGTCCACCCGGTACACGCCGGAGGCCGGCTGAAGCCGGCCCCACAGTCAGAGAAGAATCCTCTTCCTGTGGGTCAGGCTTTAGCCTGACTCTTCCCTAGTCGACCTTGTAAACCCCATCGACCCTGCGCGGCCGCTTCGGCGCATCCGCCTTCAGCGGCGCCGGCAGCAGCGCCTCCGGAAAATCCTGGTAGCACACCGGTCGCAGAAACCGTTCGATCGCCAGCGTGCCGACCGACGTGCTGCGTCCATCCGACGTCGAGGGATACGGCCCGCCGTGAACCATCGCGTGACTGACTTCCACACCGGTGGGCCAGCCATTGACGATGAGGCGTCCGGCCTTGCGTTCGAGCGTCGGCAGCAGGCGCTGCACCACGGCGATGTCCTTGTCGGTGAGCTGCAGCGTCGCGGTGAGCTGGCCTTCGAGATGTTCGAGCACGCGCACGAGCTGTGCGTCATCGGTACAGCGCACGAGCAGCGACGAGGCACCGAACACTTCCGCCATCACGTCTTCGTACTTCAGTGCGTCGTCGCCCGAGATGGCGAACAGCGCGCCGCGGCCGCAGTTGACGCCAGGCTTGTCTTCGCCGCGTGCCAGCGTGGCGACACTGGCGTGCTGCTCGAGCTGATCGACACCCTTCACGTAGGCGCTGTGAATGCCGGAGGTCAGCATCACCTGCGGTGCCGAGCCCTGCAGCGCGGCGCTGGCCGAGGCGACGAAGCGATCGAGTGCCGGACCTTCGAGCGCCAGCACCAGGCCGGGATTCGTACAGAACTGACCGGCGCCCAGCGTGAGCGAACCGACGAATTCCTTGCCGAGCGCTTCGGCGCGCGTGGCCAGCGCGTCCGGGAGCAGAACGACGGGATTGATGCTGCTCATTTCCGCGTACACCGGAATCGGTTCCGGCCGCTCGCTCGCGATCTTCATGAGGGCGAGGCCGCCGGAGCGCGAACCCGTGAAGCCGACCGCTTTCACATGCCGATGCGCGACCAGTCCGCCGCCGAGCGCGCGCGAATTGCCGTTCAGCAGCGAGAACACGCCGCCCGGCAGGTTGCAGGCTTTCACTGCGGCAGTGATGGCGCTCGCCACCAGTTCGCTGGTGCCGGGATGCGCGGAATGGCCCTTGACGATGACGGGACAACCGGCGGCGAGCGCAGCGGCCGTATCGCCGCCCGCCACGGAAAACGCGAGCGGAAAGTTGCTGGCGCCGAACACGACGACCGGACCGAGCGGAATCCTGCGCATGCGCAGGTCCGGTCGCGGCAGCGGCTTGCGATCGGGCAGCGCCGGATCGATGCGCAGTCCCATCCAGCCGCCCTTGCGCAACTCGTCTGCAAACAGCCTGAGCTGATTGCACGTGCGGGCGCGCTCGCCAGTGAGCCGCGCCAGCGGCAGGCCGGATTCGGCATGCGCGCGCTGCAGCAGCTCATCGCCCAGCGCCATGATCCGGTCGGCGGCAGTCTCGAGGAATTGCGCGCGCAGTTCGGGATCGAGTTCGCGATAGGTGTGAAAGGCCGACCATGCCAGTTCGCAGGCCTGATCCACTTCGGCCGGACCTGCGGCACTGAATCCCGGCGCCAGCGCTTCGCCGGTCGCCGGGTTGTAGGCGGGAAAGGTCTCGGTCTTGCGCACTCGCGTGCCGCCGATCAGCAGTTCTCCGGAAATGGTCATCACGACTCCTCGCCTGCGGCCCGCGATCCGGTTGCAGGTGTCTATATAACTCAGACAATATAACACGGCCAGGCGCCGCCCCGTCGATGGACGGCAATCTCTGGTAGCGATAACACCGGCCGTGTGCCTACCATACGCCGCCGGTGGCGCGGCTCAACTGCGCGCCGGTCGGGGGATACCACGCGAGGGTTCGCCGGTCATCGGTGACTGTCGCGCTGGCCGGATGTTTCGACAACAACGAGCAGGACGGCACGCATGACCGGTACCGCAGTTTCATTCGCAGGGCTCGACTGGGCCGTGGTCGGCCTCTACTTCATCGCCAACACCGCCATCTGCGTGTGGTGTGCGCTGATGAAGGAAAAGAACACCGAGGACTACTTTCTCGCCAGCCGCAGCGCTGGCTGGATCCTGATCGGTTCCTCCATCTTCGCGTCCAACATCGGCGCGGAGCATCTGATCGGCCTGGCCGGATCGGGCGCCGATTCAGGCGTGGCCTTCGCTCACTGGGAACTGCACTCCTACCTGGTGCTGGTGCTCGGCTGGGTATTCGCGCCCTTCTATCTGCGCGCGAAGATCTTCACCACGCCGGAATTCCTCGAGAAACGCTACACGCCGGCGACGCGCACGGTGCTCTCGGTCATCTTCCTGGTCAGCTACATCCTCACCAAGGCGTCGGTGACGATCTTCGCCGGCGCCTTCGCGATCCAGACCATTCTCGGCTACCAGCACGTCGACCTGCCGCTCCTCGGCGAGACGGATTTCTTCTGGTTCGCCGCGTTCTCGCTGGTCATCATCACCGGCGTCTTCGTGGTACTCGGCGGCATGAAGTCGGTGCTGTGGACCGAAGCGATGCACGTACCGGTACTGCTCGCGGGTTCGACCGTGCTGCTGTTCGTCGGCCTGAACGCCATCGGCGGCATGGATGCGCTGCGCGCCGCCAATCCCGAAACGATGCATCTGTGGCGGCCGCTGTCGACCACGCCGGAAACGCAGGGATTCCCGGGATTCCTGTTCGATCCGAGCAGCACGCCGTGGCTCGGCGTGCTGCTGTGCTCGCCCATCATCGGCCTGTGGTACTGGTGCACGGACCAGTACATCGTGCAGCGCGTGCTGACCGGCAAGAGCCTGAAGGAATCGCGTCGCGGCACCATCTTCGCTGCCTATCTGAAGCTCACGCCGCTTTTCATCTTCCTGCTGCCCGGCATGATCGCGGTGGCGCTGTACAAGCAGGGCGCGCCGGGATTCGAAAGCATCGGCGACAATCCGCAGGGCGCGTTCCCGGTGCTGGTTTCCAGCCTGCTGCCGGTCGGCCTGCGCGGGCTGGTGCTGGCGGGCATGCTGTCGGCGCTCATGAGCGCGCTCGCCTCGCTGTTCAATTCCACGGCGACGCTGTTCACCGTCGACTTCTACAAACGACTGCGGCCGCAGTCGTCGGAGAAGCACCTGGTGAACGTGGGACGCCTTGCGACCGCGGGCGTCATCGTGCTCGGCATGCTGTGGATTCCGTTCCTGCAGGATCTCGGCAAGGGCCAGCTCTACACCTACCTGCAGCTGGTGCAGTCGCTGCTCGCGCCATCGATCGCGGCGGTGTTCATGCTCGGTATTTTCTCGAACGGCGTCACGCCGAAGTCGGGCCTGGTCGGCATCAGCACCGGCTTCGTGCTGGGCATGCTGCGCCTGATTTTCCAGGCGACTCACGAGATGTACGGCATCGAATGGCCCGGCTTCATCCAGACGCTGGTCGACATCAACTGGCTGTACTTCAGCTTCCTGCTGTTCGTGTTCACCTGCCTGGTGATCTTCGCCGTCAGCATGGTCACGCCGAAGGCGCCGCCCGAGCAGATCGCCGGCATCACCTACAAGACGGCCACCGCCGCGCAGCTGGCAGAGGAACGCGATGGTTACGGGTTCTGGGAGATTTTCCACACGGTGGTGATCGTGGGGATCATCGTGTGGATCTATATCTACTTCTGGTGATCGGCGACCGTTCTTCTTCTTGCTGTGGGGCCGGCTTTAGCCGGCCAGAAGCGTCAGGCTGAAGCCTGACCTACAGTCGGAGGCCGGCCCCGCAAAATCGGGCTTCAGCCGGCTTTCCCCGCCTTCTTCGGCTTCCGCGCATTCGTCGTATCGAGGAAGGCGAGATCGACCAGGTTCATCATGGCCTTGTGTGCCGCCGCAGGGTCCGACGCCCTCACGGCTTCGTACACCTTGCGATGATCCGGCACCGGGTCGCGCGCGAGCGGGTTCTCGCGCTGCTTGAAGATGGTGGTCCAGGACACTGCGGCGCCGACGCCGGTCGTGAGCGTTACCAGAAACGCATTGCCGCTGGCGCTCAGCAGCGCGGAATGGAACTCCTGGTCGGCGAGCCGGCCCGCTTCTTCGGCCAGCGTGTATTTCGCCATGCCGTCCAGGGCGCGCGACATCGTTTCCAGGTCGGCTTCGCTGCGGCGCTGCGCCGCCAGCGCTGCGGCCTCGGGCTCGATGATCCGGCGCAGTTCGAACAGGTTGTGCAGCAGTTTCTCGTCCGGCTCGAACTCGAAAATCCACGACAGCACATCGGGATCGAGCAGGTGCCAGCGCTCCGGCTGGCTGACTTTCGTGCCGACTTTCGGCCGCGATTCGACCAGCCCCTTCGCCGCGAGAATGCGCACCGCTTCGCGATAGGCGCCGCGCGAGACATGCAGGCGATCGCTCGCCGCGATCTCGCCGTTCAGCAGTTCGCCGGGCTTGTAGCGACCCGAGACGATGAGGATGCCCAGATCGCGCGCGATCGTTCCGTGCAGGCGCAGCGACCGGCGGCGCGCACGCACGTTCGATTTCTGCGCTGATCGGATCGAAGCTGCTGCAGGCGCCGAATCGTTCGAGGATTTTTTCTTCCGTGCCATGGCCGGTTAATTTAGTCGTGCATCCGACCACCGGCAACAGCGCGACTTGGCGCTGCGGGCGTCGCAAAAGGCCGCGATGGCCGTCGCGTATCAAAGTAATGTCAGACAATACGACGAAAACTCCCGGCCGTGCGCCGGCCACTTTCCCGCGGTACGAGGCGATACTTCCCGCCGGCCTGATCTGGCGTAGTGGTGCGGCGGTTTCTGCCCGAGGAGAAAGAGATGATCGACGACGAACGCGAGATTCGCGCGCTGGTGGCGACGTGGCTGGAAGCCACCAGGGCAGGCGACACACAGAAGGTGCTGTCGCTGATGACCGATGACGTGGTGTTCCTGCAGCCCGGACATCTCATGCGCAAGGCCGATTTCGCGGCGGCGGCGCAGGCCCAGTCCGGTGCGGGCGCGCCGCAGATCGACGGCACCAGCGAGATCCAGGAACTCAAGGTGCTGGGCGACTGGGCCTTCCTGTGGTCGAAACTCAAAGTCGATGTCACGCCCGCCGCAGGCCGGCCGACGACACGCGCCGGTTACACGCTCACTCTGTTCGCCAAACAGAACGGACGCTGGCTGCTGGCGCGCGATGCGAATCTGCTCGTTCCCGTGGAGGCCGGCTGAACCTCAATGGCATAGCGTCTTTTCTGCTGTAGGTCAGGCTTTAGCCTGACTCTTCAGAGGCCGGCTAAAGCCGGCCCCACAGCAAGGCAAGAGCCCCCACAGCAAGGCAAGAGCCCCCACAGCAAGGCAAGAGTCCCCTCCCCAACCCTCCCCGCCATGCGAAGGAGGGTGCGCCGACGAGACAGCGAAACGGCGCGCATCCTGCGCAGGATTTCCACGCCGCCGCGGGCGATAGTCCTCGCATGGAAATCACGGTACCAACGTTGTCACGCCGAGTTTCATAGATCCAAATGGCTTTCCTATCGATCACGAAGAGCGATGTGTTGACAACGTTGTCCCGCCGCAGTATCCCTTGCGCCAGACGACGCGGTGGCGCCGCGTTGCCGTGAAACTACAAGCTGACAGTTACAGGGGGCTGTGCAATGAGGTCATCAAGGGATTCACTCGTCCGTCGTACGCAGGGCGGACTTTCCGCAGCGCTGACGCTCGCCGTATCGACGACGCTGGCTGCCGCCACTGCCGGTGCCGCCGAACGTACCGACGGCGTGCTCGAAGAAATCGTGGTCACGGTCGAGCGTGTCGAGCAGTCGCTGCAGAGCTACGCCGGTACGGCCATCGTGGTGTCGCAGGACGAGCTCAATGCCGTCGGCGCGACCGACCTGCTCGATCTGCCGTCGCTGATGCCGGGCCTGGAAATCACCAACTACGAAGGCAACACCGAAATCTACGTGCGCGGCATCGGCAGCAATGCCAACACCGAACTCGGCGATCCGGCGATCGCGACGCATCTCGACGACGTATACGTGCCGCGTCCGCGCGGTCTCGGCGTCGCGTTCTTCGATCTCGAACGCGTCGAAGTGAACGTCGGCCCGCAGGGCACGGTGCGCGGCCGCAACGCATTGGGCGGCAGCATGAACATCGTGTCGGTGAAGCCGAAGATGGGCGTGTTCGAAGGCTATGCCGAGGCGATGGCCGGCAACTACGAACAGACCGAACTGCGCGGCGCGATCAACGTGCCGATGGGCGACATCGCCGCGGCGCGCGTCGCCGTGTACTCCGCCCAGCACGATCCGTACGTCAAGAACACCGGCCCGCTGAACAACCTGCTGGGCTGGGAATCGCAGGACGACTTCGGTGCGCGCGCCCACTTCCTGCTCGAACCGACCGAGAAGCTCTCGGTGCTGCTCACCGGCGACTACCTGAACCAGCAGGGCACCGGCTCGCGCGGCGTCGACTTCTTCAATTCCTCGTACGCCGGCCACAACTGGGATCGCTACGACGATCCGCGCCGCGTGAACCAGACCGGCTTCACGCCGGTGCAGGACACCGACAACTGGGGCATCGCGCTGAACGCGAAGTACAAGACCGACTGGTTCAACATCCAGTACATCGGCGGCTATCGCGATCTGCACTACACCAACAGCCTGTCGAACAGCGGCCGCAACTACGATTTCGATGGCGATGAGTACGTGGTCGCGGATCGCAGCGGCATCGTCGATCCGGACGGTCCGCTGGCCGACGACTGGGTGCAGGAACGCTACTACGGCGCATACGGCGCGCTGATCTGGGACGCGACTTCAGAAACCCGCACGCACGAACTGCGCTTCACCTCGCCCGACACCGCCGATCGCTTCACCTGGGCCGTGGGCTTCTACAAGTTCAAGGAAGACCAGCAGGTGTTCCTCGGCATTCCGCTCGACTATGCGACGGACCTGCCGTATCTCGAGTTCAACCAGGGCCGCGTCGTCGGCGAATCGGACTCCGCCTATCTCGACCTCACGTTCAAGCCGACCGACAAGCTGAGCCTCACCGCCGGCGCGCGCTATTCGGACGAGAGCAAGGAACGCGACGGCTTCAATTTCATCGCCGGCCTCAACACCAACGGCGTCGCGATGCGCACCGGCACGCCGGGTTTCCGCATGACCGGCCTCGGCCGCACCGTGAAGAGTCCGGACGCGGACGGCGACGGCGTACCGAACACGCTCAACGACATCGTGCTGCTGTTCCAGGGCGGCGTCGCGGCGTACGGCGTCAACGACACGCTCGATGAATTCCTCGCCGGCGATTGCGTGCAGACGAGCCAGTTCCAGGGCACGTGCGCGAACTATCCCGGCCTTGGCCTGGCGTGGGGCAGTGCGACGGTGCAGTCGGGCGAGAACTCCGACTCGTACATCGACTGGCGCTTCCGCGCGCAGTACGACCTGACCGACGACAACATGCTCTATTTCCTGGTCGCCACCGGCAACAAGGCGCCGAGCTTCAACGACACCGTCGATCTCGACACCGGCCCCGGCGAGAACCTGTATACGCCGCCGGTCGGACCCGAGAAGAACACCATGTACGAAATCGGTTCCAAGAACACGCTGATGGTCGGCGGCAATCTGCTGATCCTCAATGCGTCGGCGTACTACCTGAAGTACACCGACCAGGTGTTCAGCACGCTCGTCGGCATCCAGCTGCTGGACAACGATCCCAGCAACGACATCGGCTGCGAGGACGACAATCCCAGCACGCCGTGCTCGACCATCACGCTGAACCAGAACATCGGCGAAGCGCGCAACATGGGCGTGCAGCTCGATGCCTCCTACAACTTCGGCGCCGGCTTCAACGTCGCCGGCACGCTGCTGTGGCAGGACACCGAGTATCAGAGCGGTTCGGTCGTGAACGACGGCCGTCGCAACAGTCCGGCGGGCGGCACGCTGCAGGTCGATCTGGCCGGCAACGAACTGCCGCGCACGCCGCCGTGGTCGCTGAACCTGCGCCTCGGTCAGGAGTTCGCGGTGGGCGCCGGCTCGATGGACTGGACGGTCTCCGGCACCTACAAGAGCTCGTACTACCTGACGGCGTTCAACGGCGGCGCGGGCGAGGATGGCGCGAAGGAAGTAACGGCCGTCGATGCCAACGGCATCGCGACCGCCTTCGGTGCCGACATGCTGCGGCTGTATGACGAAGTCGATGGCTACTTCCACGTCGACCTCGGCATCGGTTACACCACCGGCGAGGGCAACGTGCGCGTCGAAGCGTTCGTGAACAACGCCACCGACGAAGCACACGGCACGCAGGCCACCATCGACGGCGGCACGCAGGAGTTCGTGTTCAATCCGCCGCGCACGTACGGCGCGCGGATCCGCGTCGGGTTCTAGAAAGTAAGGCTGTGGCTCGGTCGCCGGTACGCGATTTCCATCCCCCTCGCGTGCCGGCGGCCCTGCCGCAGTCTGCTATTTTTCCTCCTGCTCGTTCCTGCCCCCTCCTCCGCGAAGCGGGGGAGGGTTGGGGTGGGGGGCTCTCATAGGGGGGAGCGTATGCTGGTGCATGCCATGCCCCCATCCTGTCCTTCCCCCGCTGCGCGGAGGAAGGGACGCTTCATCCAATCTGGAATGCCATGATCGACCACCGCCGACTCATGAACGTACTGCACTCTCTGGCGACCCTGCTGTTCGCCGCAGTGCTACTGCCCGGCTGCAGCCGGGAACCGCCCCCCGCTCCGGCCGACGCGCCGCCAGCAGCCACCGTCCAATGGCCGCAGGTCGCCGCGCCCATCGCGAAAGACCCGCAGCTCGAAGCGAAGATCGCCGCGTTGCTTTCGCAACTGACGCTGGAACAGAAGATCGGGCAGATGGTGCAGCCCGACATCCGCGACGTGACGCCCGAAGACGTGCGCAAGTACCGGCTCGGCTCCATCCTCAATGGCGGCGGCGCCTTCCCGGGCGAGAAGAAATACTCGAAGGTCAGCGACTGGGTGGCACTCGCCGATCGCTTCTATGACGCCTCGATGGATACGAGCGGCGGCGCGCCCGCCATTCCCATCCTCTGGGGCACCGACGCCGTGCACGGCCACAACAACGTGATCGGCGCGACGCTGTTCCCGCACAACATCGGCCTCGGCGCCGCCAACGATCCCGTGCTGATGGAGCGCATCGGTGCCGCCGCAGCCGTCGAAGTGGCAGTCACGGGCATCGACTGGACGTTCGCGCCCACGGTCGCCGTCGTGCGCGACGATCGCTGGGGCCGCACCTATGAAGGATTCTCGGAAGATCCGGAAATCGTGCGCGCCTATGCGGGGCCGATGGTGCGCGGCATCCAGGGCGCGCCGGGTTCGGCGGAGTTCCTCGACAGCCGGCATGTCATCGCCACCGCCAAGCACTACATCGGCGACGGCGGCACCGATCAGGGCATCGATCGCGGCGACAACACCGCGAGCGAACAGGCGCTGCTGGACATCCACGCGCAGGGCTACCTCACTGCGCTCGAAGCCGGCGTGCAGACCGTCATGGCCTCCTACAACAGCTGGCAGGGGCTGAAACTGCACGGCCACAAGTACCTGCTCACCGACGTGCTCAAGGACAGGCTCGGCTTCGACGGCTTCGTGATCAGCGACTGGGACGGCATCGACGAAGTGCAGGGCTGTTCGAAAGACAAATGCGCGCAGGCCATCAATGCCGGCGTCGACATGATCATGGTGCCGAAGGACTGGAAGAACTTCATCGCCAACACCGTGGTCCAGGTGCAGTCCGGCGACATTCCGCAAGCGCGCATCGACGATGCGGTCGCGCGCATCCTGCGAGTGAAACTGCGCGCCGGCCTGTTCGAAAAAGGCCGGCCGTCATCGCGTCCGCTCGCCAACAAGACCGAACTGCTCGGCGCCGCCGAGCATCGCGCGATCGCGCGTCAGGCCGTCAGCGAATCGCTGGTCCTGCTCAAGAACCGCAACGGCGTGCTGCCGCTGCGTCGCGACCTCAAGGTGCTGGTGGCCGGCGCTGGCGCGGACAACATCGCCCAGCAGTCGGGCGGCTGGACGATCTCCTGGCAGGGCGACGGCAACACCAACAAGGATTTTCCCGGCGCGACGTCCCTCTTCGCCGGCATCAAGTCGATGGCGCCGCAGGCCGTGCTGAGCGTCGACGGCAGCTACCGCGACAAGCCCGACGTCGCCATCGTCGTGTTCGGCGAGGAGCCGTATGCCGAGTGGCACGGCAACGTGAAGACCGTCGACTACCGCGGCAGCGAAGAGGCGCTGTTGCGCAAGCTGAAGAGCGAAGGCATTCCGGTGGTGTCGGTGCTGCTGTCGGGACGGCCGCTGTGGGTGAATCCGGAACTCAACGCGTCCGATGCGTTCGTCGCGGCCTGGCTGCCGGGCACGGAAGGCGGCGGCGTCGCCGATGTGCTGTTCCGCGATGCGCAGGGCGGCGTGAACGGGGATTTCCGCGGCAAGCTGTCGTTCTCCTGGCCGCGTTCGATCGAGCAGACGGCGGTCAACCGCAACGACGCCGACTACGCGCCGCTGTTCGCCTATGGCTTCGGCCTGACCTACGCCGACAAGGACACGCTCGGCGACGATCTGCCGGTGGCGACGGAATAGCATCGTGAGCGCGCGACCGGCGATCGGCACCGTGGCGGCGGAAGCGCGCGTTTCCATCAAGACCGTCTCGCGCGTCATCAACAACTCCGATCGCGTGACCCAGGCGACGCGCGATCACGTGATGAGCGTGATCCGGCGCCTGGGCTACAGCCCGAGTTCCAATGCGCGCCGGCTGGCGGGCCATCGCTCGTTGCTGGTCGGGCTGCCCTTCGACAATCCGTATGCGAGTTACGTGACGGAAGTGCAGGGCGGTGCGCTGGCGCGGTTCCGCGCGGCGAACTACCAGGTCGTGAGTCATGCCTGCGATTCGCGCTCGCCCTCGCTCGGCGAAGACATCCGCCGGTTCGTGAGCAGCGTCCGGGTCGATGGCGTGATCCTGACGCCGCCGCTGTCCGATGCACATGCAGTCATCGATGCATTGACCGAGGACGGCATTCCGTTCGTGCGCATGGCGCCGGCCAGTCGCTCCGATCCCGCACGCAGCGTCTTTGCCAATGACCGCGAATCCGCCTGCGCCATGACCCGGCAGCTGGCGCTGCTCGGCCATCGCCGCATTGGCTTCGTGGCGGGCGATCCGCGGCATTCCGGAACGGCGCAGCGCCATGAAGGCTATTGCGATGGATTGCGCGCTGCCGGCTTGCCGTGCGATGACCGCTGGGTCGTCGCGGGCGACGGTTCGTTCGAAGCCGGCATCGCGGCGGCGCGCAGACTGCTGCGGCTGCCCCGTGCGCTGCGCCCGACGGCGATCTTCTGCAGCAGCGACCGGATGGCCGCGGGTGCGCTGCATGTCGCGCACGAGAAGGGCATCGCCGTACCGACGCAGCTGTCGATTGCCGGCTGCGGCGATGAACCGCTGGCGAGCCAGGTCTGGCCGCGGCTCAGCACCATCAGCCTGCCTCTCTACGGACTGGCCCGTCAGGCCGCCACGCTGCTCGTTGCCCAGCTGCAGCCGGAGTCGGCGCCGGTGGCGCTCGATCCGGTGGCGTCGTCGCTGATCCTGCGTCAGTCGACCGGACCGGCGCCGGATCGGCGCGCATGAAAATTCCGGCCGGCCAGAGGCCCCCGGTCGTAGAATCTCCGCACAAAATCGCAGCGACCGTCCCCGGCGGCGGGAACGCCTAGCGAGAACGACCCAGGCAAGACTCAGCATGGCCACTGCCACGATCCGGGATGTTGCTGCGCAGGCGCGCGTGTCGATCAAGACCGTCTCGCGCGTCATCAACAACGTCAAAACTGTGCAGCCCGAAACGCGCGAGCGCGTGCTGCGCGTCATCAGGAAGCTCGACTATCACCCGAACCCGTCGGCGCGCGGCATGGGCGGCAAGCGCTCGTACCTGATCGGCGTGCTCTACGACAATTCCTGTGCGTACTACGCCACCGGCGTGCTGGCGGGCGTGCTCGAAACCTGTCGCGCCGCGCGTTACCAGGTGGTGCTGCATCCCTGCGATTACCAGTCGCCGGGACTCGTCGACGACGTCATGCGCAACGTGCGCCAGTCGCGTGCCGATGGCGTGATCGTCACGCCGCCGCTGTCGGACATCGGCGTGATCCTCGCGGCACTCAAGGAACATTCCGTGCCCTTCGTGCGCATCGCGCCGGCCGAGCACGAGAACGATCTGCACAGCGTCTACACGAACGATCGCGACAGCAGCGCGCGCATGACGGAGCAGCTCGCGCTGCTGGGACATCGTCGCATCGGCTTCATCATCGGCAATCCCGATCACGCCGCGGTGGCGGATCGTTACAGCGGCTATCGCGATGGCTTGAAGGCCAGTGGACTGGCGCTCGACAAGAAACTCATCGTGCAGGGTTACAACTCGTTTGCTTCGGGTGTCGAAGCCGGACGCAAGCTGCTCAACCTGCCTGCGGACCGGCGCCCGACGGCGATCTTCGCCAGCAACGACGAGATGGCTGCGGGCGTATTGTCGGTGGCGCACGGCATGGGGCTCGCCGTTCCCGAAGATCTGTCCGTGGCCGGCTTCGACGACGCGCCGCTGGCCAGCCAGGTGTGGCCGGCACTCACGACGATCAAGCAACCGGTGCCGGCCATGTCGGCGCACGCGGCCGAGTTGCTGCTGAAGATGCTGCGTGGCGAACCGGACGAACGTTCCGGACAGATCATGGAATCGTCGCTGACTTTCCGGCAGTCCACCGGTCCGGCGCCCGACCGGCCGATGAGTGAGCGCGTGCGCAGCACGCGCGCGGCGAGAATCCGCGAAGGCGAAACCTCCTGACGCGCACTCCGCTGCAGGTCAGGCTTCAGCCTGACTTCCGAAGAGGCCGGCTGAAGCCGGCCCCACAGTCAGAGCGGTGCAGCTCCGCTGTAGGTCAGGCTTTAGCCTGACTTCCGAAGAGGCCGAGGTGAGTGTAGAAATGTTCGGCATCGGGCAGGCGCGAAGTCCACACGATGGTCTGGAGGCTTGAAGATGCAAGCATGGGAGGCTCCTGTGTCGAATGGCAGAAACAAAAAAGCCGCAGGCAGCCCGGGTGGGCTGTGCGGCTTTCATCAATGAAAACGCCGCGACGGGCGCGGCGTTGATCGGGAGACTAGGTCTCGCGGCGGCTGGCCGTCAAGCATCGTGCACTGTTGGTAGCATCCATGACGCGACCGTTGCGTCCGTTGCTCACACGACAAAGATCGGAGGGCTCATGTTCCACTTCCGCCTCGTCCTGCTCGTCGCCGCCCTGCTGTGCAGTGCCTGCCAGAAATCAGCGCCGGAAGCTCCGGCAGGGTCGTCGCAGGCTGCGACCGACTTCGTCAGCATCGAAGGCACGCAGTTCCGGTTGCGCGGCAAACCCTATTACTTCGTCGGCACCAACATCTGGTACGGCGCGTATCTCGGTTCGGCCGGCGCCACCGGCGATCGCGAGCGACTGACCCGCGAGCTCGATCAGCTCAAGGCGCATGGCGTCACCAACATCCGCGTGCTCGGCCTGTCGGAAGCCAGCGAACTGAAGCGCGCCGTGCGTCCGGCGATCACCACCTCGCCGGGTCACTACGACGAGGAACTGCTCGCCGGCCTGGATTTCTTCCTCGCCGAAATGGGCAAGCGCGACATGAAGGCGGTCGTGTATCTCAACAACTTCTGGCAATGGTCCGGCGGCATGTCGCAGTACGTCGCCTGGTTCACCGGCCGGCCCGTGCTCGATCCGGACGTGACCGGCGACTGGGACGGCTTCATGGACAACTCCGCGGGCTTCTACGCGATCGAAGCCGCACAGGCCGCGTTTCGCGATGCCATCAAGGTGCTGATCACGCGTCGCAACACCGTCACCGGCAGGCTGTACAGCGAAGATCCGACCATCATGTCGTGGCAACTCGCCAACGAGCCGCGCCCCGGCAGCGATGCCAGCGGTGCAGCCAATGCACAGGTCTTCAGTCGATGGATTGACGAAACCGCCGCCTACATCGAGTCGCTGGCGCCGCAGCAACTCGTCAGCACCGGCAACGAAGGCTGGATGGGCGCCGCCGGCGACAAGGCGCTGTACATCGAGTCGCACAAGAGTGTGCACATCGACTCCCTCACTTATCCCCGGTGGGCGCCGAACTGGAGCTGGTTCGATCCGCAGCGACCCGCCGAGACCTATGACGATGCCTGGGGCAAGGCGAACGACTACCTGAACTGGCACATCGATGCCGCGCAGCAGCTGGGCAAGCCCATCGTGCTGGAGGAGTTCGGCATGAACCGCGATACGCATCGACCCGTTATCGCGATCGTTACTATCGCGCCATCTTCGACGTGCTCTACCAGCGCGCCGCCGCCGGCGCACCGATCGCCGGCTCGAATTTCTGGGCCTGGGGCGGCGCCGGGCGCACGACCAACGCCGACTTCATGTGGAAGCCGGGCGATGCCTTCGTCGGCGATCCGCCGCAGGAGGCGCAGGGACTGTATTGCGTGTTCGATACGGATGTGTCGACGATGGAGATCGTCAGGGAGCATGCGGAGAAGATGCGGG
>OEIU01001153.1_pt1 | contig 18539 bp, 15 predicted proteins | sample 1539221 | NCBI WGS metagenome assembly OEIU01 (sample SAMN03792071, study PRJEB22550) | activated sludge metagenome | feature: wastewater treatment plant; material: activated sludge; isolation source: Wastewater treatment plant of a petroleum refinery complex | place: Argentina: Zarate | collected...
CACTGCTCTCAACCATGAACCGTCGCCGCAAGGCGGCTCTCATCGGAAGCTTACGCGAGGGACGGACAAGCTGCGCGAAATCACCGAGGCTTGGGCGGCCTATGCCGAAGAGCAAGGCGATACCAACAAGGTGTTGCCCCTGATGGTGTTGCAAGTGCCCAATGCGCCGAACCATAACGACATCGGGACGTGGCTCGATACGATTTTTGAGCGATGGCCGGACCTGCCGCCCGATTGCATCGCCAACGTTTTTGGTGAGCATAAGGCCGAGACCTTCGGCAGCCGAACCGTTCCCTACATAGAGCCTCAGCGAGTGCAGGAATCCGATTGGGTGCGCATTCTGGTGGCCAAGGATGCGATCAGCACCGGCTGGGATTGCCCCCGCGCCGAGGTGATGGTGTCGTTTCGTGCCGCGACGGACAAGACCCATATCACGCAGCTACTTGGGCGGATGGTGCGAAGCCCGCTCGCGCGCCGCATCTCGGGCAATGACCGTTTGAACGCCGTTGACTGTCTCCTGCCCCACTTCAACAAGCAGTCCGTAGAAGCAGTCGTCACCGAGTTGATGACCGGAGGCGAAAGCGGGGAGGAACTGCCGGGCCGTCGCGTTCTCATCAACCCACGGGAGATGAAGCCGAACCCGGCGATTCCCGAGGATGTTTGGGAAAAGCTCCTATCCTTGCCGTCGCAAACCCTGCCGAGGAAGCAGGCACGCCCAGTCAAGCGCCTGACCGCGCTTGCGCATGAGCTGGCAATGGACGCGCTTCTGCCCGATGCAGGCAAGAAGGCCCATACCGAGATGCACGAGGTGCTGGATGACGCGCAAGCGCGATACGCCGAAGAGATAAAGAAAGCGCGCCAGTCTGTCCTGACTGTTGAAGGAAAGACGGTTCAGACGGACGTGCAGACGCAAAAAATGATCTTTGACGACTTCGTGGAAGCCGCCGACTACGCCGTAATAGAAGATGCTTACAAGCGTGCTGGTCGGGTGATCAGCCCTGACTTGGCCACGAGCTATGCCGAGCGCCTAGCGTCGCAGATCGAAGACGCGGAGGACGAGGAAGAAGCTCTTATCGAGGCTCATACCACCATAGCTGCAATCGGACTTGTGCCGGCGATAAAAAACGATCTTGAAGCCGCAGCCGAGAGTCTGGCGAAGGACTGGCTGAGCAAATACCACAACGAAATCAAGTCCCTTACGGACGAACGGCAGGAGGTCTATCGTCAGATCAACGAGATGAGCGCTGATCCACTGCCGGTCGATATTGCGCGTCCGCACATGTGGCTTCAACCGACGACCGCGAGAGAACCCAACGGCAAGGAATTTGACCTGCCGCGGTATGAGCGCCATTTGCTTTGTGACGAGGACGGCATGTTCCCGAACAACCCCGGTTCAACATGGGAGCCTGCTGTACTTACGGCTGAGCTTCAACGGAAGGGAAGCGTCGGCTGGTATCGAAACCCTGACCGAGCAAGTCAGGACTCCTTGGGAGTGATCTACGAGGAGGCTGGCGAGAACAGAATTCTACGCCCGGATTTCATCTTTTTTGCCCGGCTGGATGATGGAACAATAGTCGCAGACATTATCGACCCACACGGGATTCATCTCGCCGACGCATTGCCGAAGCTGAAGGGTTTGGCAAGATATGCCGAGGCGAATGCGGCCAGCTATCGCCGGATTGAGGCGGTAGCCAAGATCGATGAAAATTATCGGCTATTGGACCTCAAAGAGGGTAACGTGAGGGCTGCGGTTGAAGCCGCTACATCTGCTAGATCGCTATATTCCAGCGAAGCGGGAAAAGACTATGTCCTATAGCTTATGTGGCGGTCTTCAGGTTATCGTCTAAAGCGCGGCGGTTCCCAATCGTGTGATGGCTCGTCATCATCGTTAGACTCCCCGTCCAACGTCAGCAGCGTGATGCGATAACCGTTTTGCTGCGAAATGGTCTGCTCGCATACCCGCTTTCCGTTTGGGTCTTGCAGCCAAACGTCACCGTCTATGTCGGCCCAGTCTGACACTGTTCCGGTGGCAAGGCTGCTTTCCCGTGAGAGGCAGCCTAGCGGTAGCGTATCACCATTCCAAACGGCCAAGCGCGGAAACTCAGTATGAGGCTTCACTTAGCGGATTGTTCCCTCTTTCGAGAAGACGACGGCGGCAGGTTCCTCGACTTTGGTCACGTAGCGTCGCGCGGCCGCTTCCTTGCTGACCTCGAAATGTGAGGCAAACGCCAGAATGTGGTCGATATCAATACCTACTCGTCGGCGCATGAATGCGCGCACAAGAGTCGGAGGCATAAGCAATTCGGCGGCGAATTGATTGGCCTGCATCTCCATTTGTGCGTTCCGGTCGCCGGGCTTAAAGCTCTCAATTGCCATATCGCGGGAGCGACACCGAAAACCGTCAGGGCTATTCGCCTTATGCCACGGGTTTACGTAGTGGCCCAGTTCATGCGCGATAGTGTAGCGCTTTCGTGTTTCGAGCCTGTCGGCATTTACCAGAATGGCACCTTCGGACTTGTTTTCCGGGACGATAAGCCCGCCTTCGAGACCGACGAGATTCTCTTCTCTTATCTCATAGATATCGAGGGCAGCGGCGATTTCTCGAACCGGAACGCGCCCTGATAGGTCTGGCATCTGCTTTATGATCGCCGCCGCCAGTTTCGTAGGATCGCCGCCGGTGTCGTCTATCTCCATTCGGTCAATCTGAAGCATCTCGCGCCTTCCGCCGCTTTAGCATTGCCTGGATCATATCATCCAGCACCTCGCGGTCCTTGTCCTCCAATTGCCCCACCTGCCGGAACATTCTCATCAGCTCCTCGTCGCCACCCTCTGATTCTAGCTCCTCTCCCACTAGAAACCGAATAGTCACCTGAAAATGGTCGGCAAGCTTTGTAAGCATTTCTACAGATGGATTCTGACTTCGACCCTTTTCAAGTTCCCAAACGTGGGTCTTGGAAACGCCGACTGCATCGGCAATATCTTGTAAAGATTGATCTTTTTTCAGTCGCAGCTCTTTGAGCCGCGTAGCTAACGACATCTTTCTGCCTCCATGAGTCAAAGCGGCGCGCTAATGTCACCAGCGCGCCGTTCGGTCAAATGATACAAAATCGTAGCATGGGTGTTGACAAAAGCCAACGTTCGATCCATCTATACGATATTGGCTGTCCATGGTGGACAGGCCGATTCCTTAAGGAGAGGCGATATGCTTCATGCGACGGCCCGTGCTCCGATCGGCACGACTGCGAAGACTGGTGAAACCTGCCCTGAAAGCGGGGTTTGGAAGGTGGTGGGCGAACCCAGCACTACGGCACCGATTGCAAAGGGCAATCGTATGCCGCCATACGGCGGCAAGGCCGTCACCTGGAAGCTCATCCAGCACGCCTAAGAAGGGAATGGCAATTGGCGAAGAACGAGCAGACGTCCCACTCCGTAGCTTCGAAGGCAGCCAAACTGCTTTCGAATCCGAGCACGCCGAAGGCTGTAAAGAGTGTCGCAGCTTCCGCGCTTACTCAGGCCCCGAACCGCAAGGGGTCCGGCAAGCGCAAGTAGGAAAGAGGCGGGGCGCCCCAGCGCCCCGCCCCTTTTCCTTCTCCCCCCCCCCAAGGAAAACCGCTCCCCTTCCTCCGACCCCCCTTCTACCAACCCTCGTGGGGCGCGAAGGCGGCTCCGAGGAAAGGGAACTCCCCTCAGCACTCAATCTCTAACTTGCTATAAGATATGGCCAGAGGCGTCGCCGTTGACCGGAGCTGTGGAAAACCCCAGCCAGAATCGACAAAGAATGCGTGCTACCCCGAGCATTTTAAGGGTTAGCGGCTAGGGCCTAACCCTTTGAAAATATTGGCGCACCCGACACGATTCGAACGTGTGACCTTTGCCTTCGGAGGGCAACGCTCTATCCAGCTGAGCTACGGGTGCGAAGCAGCGTGACCATAGGGCAGGAGCGCGTCGCTGGGAAGAGGCTCGTGCCATGCAACGAACAGCGGCCTTGACGCAAGCTTCGACTCGGCGTGGGTCGTGGGCATGCGATCCGTCCGGTTCTTGCCTTGAACTCACTCGCTGATCTCGCCGCCGCCGAGCTTCTCGAATCTTATCGGACCGGCCGCCTCTCCCCCGTGGAGGTCGTCCGCGCCGTCATCGCCCGGATCGAGGCCCGCGAGCCGAAGCTGCATGCCCTTTACCTCTTCCGGCCGGAGGCGGCGCTCGCCGCCGCCGCGGTTTCGGAGGCGCGCTGGGCGAGGGGGGAGGCTCGCGCGCTCGAGGGAGTGCCGCTGACACTCAAGGAGAACGTCGCGACCGTCGGCGATCCGATGCCGCTCGGCACAGCCGCCCGCGAGCCTCCCCTCAGCCTGCGCGACGCGCCCGCCGCCGCGCGTCTCGCCGAGGCTGGAAGCGTGCTCCTCGCCAAGACCGTCATGCCCGATTTCGGCATGCTGTCCTCGGGACTCTCCTCCTTCCATCCGCTCGCCCGCAACCCCTGGGACCTGTCGAAGACACCCGGCGGCTCGTCCTCCGGGGCCGGCGCGGCCGCCGCTGCCGGCTACGGGCCGCTCCACGTCGGCACCGATATCGGGGGCTCGATACGCCTGCCCGGCACCTGGTGCGGCATCGTCGCGCTGAAGCCTTCCTTCGGCCGGGTGCCGGTCGACCCGCCCTATTGGGGACGCGTCGCCGGGCCCATGACGAGGACGGTGCGCGATGCCGCCCTGATGATGCGCGAGATGGCGGGGCCGGATGCGCGCGACGGCATGAGCCTGCCGCTCGCCGCGCTCGACTTTGCCGGTCCGGGCATCGGGCTGAAGGGCCTGCGCATCGGTTATCTGCCGCAGGCCGGCTGCGGCCTGCCGGTCGACCCCGAGGTTGCGGCCGCCGTCGAGCACGCTGCGCGGCTCTTCGAGAGGGAGGGCGCGGTCGTCGAGACCATCGCGCCTTTCCTCACCCGCGAGATGCTGGACGGCCTGGACAGGTTCTGGCGGGCGCGCTCCTGCGCCGACCTCGACGCCCTGGGGCCGGACGCATGGCGGCGCGTCCTGCCCTATATCGCCGAATGGGTCGAGCCGGCGCGCCGTTACGACGGCGCAACCGTCTATCATGGCGTGAGCCAGATCCACGCCATTCGCGACGCGACGCTCAGGGCGACGGGCGTCTTCGATTTCGTCCTCTCGCCGGTTGCGCCTTGCACCGCCTTTCCGGCCGGCATGGCCTCGCCCCTCGACGATCCGCAGCGGCCCTTCGAGCATATCTGCTTCACGATGCCTTTCAATTTCTCGGAGCAGCCCGCGATCTCGGTCCCTGCCGCGACGAGCCGGGCAGGGCTTCCGATCGGCCTTCAGGTCGTGGGGCGCCGTTTCGATGATCCCGGCGTGCTGGCCCTCGCAGCCGCCTTCGAGCGCCTGCGCGACCCGCTTCCGCCTTGGCCGGCGCTCTGACGGCGAGGCCGCTCAATCCCTCCGGGGCGCGACCCGGCCTTTTGCCTGCGCGGCGGCGCCCTCTGCCAGTTCCGCCAGCAGGAGGCGCGCCGGATCGACAGGGGCAGGAAGGGTGAGGGCGGCCGGCGCGCGCCTGAAGCCGAAGCGGGCGTAATAGGGCTCGTCGCCGACCAGGAGGACGAGGACATGGCCGCCTGTGCGCGCCTTCTCCAGGGAACGGCCGATCAGCGCCGCCCCGATGCCGCGTCCCTCGAAGGCCGGATCGACCGCGAGCGGCCCGAGCAGCAGGCCCGGCGCGGCGCCGAGCTGCAGGGGCGAGAGGCGGATCGAGCCGACCAGGAGCGTGCCGACGAGCGCGGTGAAGCACAGTTCGGGCGTCGAGGCTGCTCCCTCGCGAAGCCGGAAGGCCGTTCGCGCGAAGCGGCCGGGGCCGAAGGCGCGCTCGTGCAGACGCTCGATCGAGGGGGCATCCTCCGGGCGCTCCTGGAGGATCGACAGGGGCAGGCTGGTCACGGGCGTTTCGGCGTCCTTCTGGGATTCGGCGGGCCGACCTGTGCGATATGTCCAAAAGGGCTCTCAAGTCACTGACTTGATGTGGGGACAGGCGGCAATCGGCCGTTTCGTCCGGCGCGGGTCTCTCGCAATTGCGGCGCCGTTTTCGCGCAGTCGGCGCGTCTCGCGGAAACCGCTCGCGCGGGCTTGTCCCGGCCGGTATTGTCGGGTGATGCCGGATCGAGCCGGCCGGCATGCCCAAGGTCTCAGGGGCGGTGGCTCCGCGATCGACCGGGAGGAGAGAGCCGATGCGCAGGTTTTTGACGTGCTGGGTCCTCGCGGCGGGCCTGCTGACGCTGGCCCTTCCGGCCTTCGCCCTGGTGGACGAGGGGAAGGTCGCGGCCGCGAAGCAGGCGGCGGACGAGCTGCTCCGGCGGGCTGAGGGATCGGCGGCGAGCGGGGTCATGCCCCGCCGCTCCGATCCGGCCGTAGCCCGCCTGCTGGACACCGTGTTCGATGTCTCCGCGCTCGGCACCGAGGCGGTGCCGATGACCGCGATCGCGCCCATCGGCGAATTGGCCATCAACGGCAACCGGGTCGGCCTCGCCTATATCCTGGCCGGGACCGGTCGCGCTGATCCCGCAGGGGCCGACAGGGAGGTGCTGGAGAGGGTGGACCGCAACACCGTGACCTTCGCGCCCGAGGTCGGCCAGTTCACCGATTTCCAGCTTGCGGTCACGGATAAGATGGCGCGGAGCGCGCTGGATTTCCTGGCCGGCGCGTCGCCGGCGGTGCTCGCCCAGCCCCGCGTGCAGTCGGGCTTGGGCAAGATGCGGGCCGGTTACGCCCAGACGATCGGCGGCGTGATCAAGACTTTCGCGATTTCCGGCCTCGACGACGACTGGAAGCTGCACCGGCTCGATGCGCTCGACCCCCTCGCCGATTCGGCCTCGCGCTTCCTCGGAGAGGGCGAGAAGGCCGGCATCCGGCAGCTCGCCGACGAGGTCGGGAAAGAGCAGAGCGCCGGCGTCAGAACGCGCGTCGAAGCCTTTGTGCAGCGCGCCGCCGCTCCCGCGCATTGAGCGGTCTCCCCCGTCATCCCCGGCCGGGGATGACGGGGGAGCTTCCGAGCCGATGGCGGGGAGCGCCCTTTAAACGGGGCCTTGCCCGGCGTATCTAGCATGAGGGCCGGATCGGCCGGGACGATCGAAGGACGCAGATGAACTGGGTGAGCGAGGTCGTCCGGCCGCGGATCAAGACGCTCTTCAAGCGCGAGACGCCCGAGAACCTCTGGATCAAATGCCCCGATACGGGCCAGGTGGTCTTCCAGAAGGATGTCGAGGCCAATCTCTGGGTCATTCCCGGCTCCGACCATCATCTGCGGATGAATTCGAGCCAGCGGCTCAAGATGATGTTCGACGGCGGCACCTGGCTCGACGTCGCGCTGCCCGAGGCGCCCGTGGATCCGCTGCGCTTCCGCGACGAGAAGCGCTATGCCGACCGGCTCAAGGATGCGCGCGCCAAGACCGGCCTGCGCGACGCCTTCAAGGTGGGCTTCGGCCGCGTCGAGGGCGCTCCGACCGTGATCGCGGTGCAGGATTTCGAGTTCATGGGCGGCTCGCTCGGCATGGCCGCGGGCGAGGCGTTCCTCAAGGGGGCCGAGACGGCGCTCGACAAGCGCACGCCCTTCGTCCTCTTCGCGGCCTCCGGCGGCGCGCGCATGCAGGAGGGCATCTTCTCGCTGATGCAGATGCCGCGCACCACGGTCGCGATCCGCCGCCTGAACGAGGAGCGGCTGCCCTATATCGTCGTGCTGACGAATCCCACCACCGGAGGCGTGACGGCCTCCTATGCGATGCTCGGCGACATCCATCTCGCCGAGCCCGGCGCGCTCATCTGCTTCGCCGGGCCGCGCGTGATCGAGCAGACCATCCGCGAGAAGCTGCCGCCGGGCTTCCAGCGCTCCGAATATCTGAAGGAGCACGGCATGGTCGATGCGGTGGTCCATCGCCGCGACCTCAAGATGACGGTCGCGCGGCTGTGCCGCCAGCTCATGCGCCAGCCCCTGCCGGAGGCCCCCGCCGCGGAGCCGGCTCCCCTGGAGCCGGCCGCCTGACGCGCTCTTTCCTCCCATGGATATGCTCGACGCGGTTCTCGCGCGCTGCCTCGCGCTGCATCCGAAGCTGATCGATCTCTCGCTCGGCAGGATCGAGCGGCTGCTCGCCCGGATGGACCACCCGGAGCGGCGCCTGCCGCCCGTGATCCATGTCGCGGGGACGAACGGCAAGGGCTCGACCGTCGCCTTCATGCGGGCAATCCTCGAGGAGGCGGGGCTGCGGGTCCATGTCTATACCTCGCCCCATCTCGTGCGCTTCCACGAGCGCATCCGGCTCGGCGCGCCCGGCGGCGGGCGCTTCGTGCCGGATGAGCGGCTCGCGGCGGCCTTGGAGAGGTGCCTCGCGCTGAATGCGGGCGATCCGATCACCTTCTTCGAGATCACGACCGCCGCCGCCTTCGACCTGTTCTCAGCCACGCCGGCGGATGTGCTTCTCCTGGAGGTCGGGCTCGGCGGCCGGCTCGACACGACGAACGTCGTCGCGCGGCCCGCCTGCGCCGTCGTGACCCCGGTCGGGCGCGACCATGTCGAGTTCCTCGGCGAGACCCTGGCGGAGATCGCCCGCGAGAAGGCGGGCATCTTCAAGCGGGGCTGTCCCGCGGTGATCGCCCCGCAGGACCACCCGGAGGCGGATGCGGCGCTGGTCCTCGCCGCCGAGCGGGTAGGGGTGAAGCCCCTCCTCGTCGGCGGGCAGGATTTCACCGCCTGGGCGGAGCGCGGCCGGCTCGTCTACCAGGACGAGGGCGGGCTGCTCGACCTTCCGCTGCCGCGGCTCGCCGGGCGCCACCAGATCGTCAATGCAGGCACGGCGGTCGCGGCTTTGCGCGCGGCGGGATTCGGCGCCCTGGAATCATCCGTCTTCGAGCGCGGCATCGCGGGGGCGGACTGGCCGGGCCGCCTGCAACGGCTGACGCGCGGGCGCCTTGGCCAATACGCGCCGGAGGGCGCCGACCTCTGGCTCGACGGGGGGCATAACCGTGACGGCGCGCGGGTCGTCGCGGCGGCGATGGCCGATCTCGAGGAGCGCTCGCCCGCGCCTCTCGTGCTGCTCCTGGCGATGCTGGCGAAGAAGGACGCGGCGGGTTTCCTGGCCGAGTTCCGCGGGCTCGCGCGAGAGGTCGTGGCCGTGCCGATGACCTCGGAGACGCCGCAACGGCCGCCGGGCGAGATCGTCGCCCTCGCCGAGGAGGCCGGGTTCAGGGCGCGTGCCTCGTCGAGCCTCGAGGAGGCTTTGAGCGGCTTGAGCCGGTCCGCCTTCGAGCGCGCCCCGCGCGTCCTGATCTGCGGCTCGCTCTATCTCGCGGGCGAGGTGCTGGACCGCAACGGCACGCCCCCGCGATAAGCTCTCCTCACACCCGCATCGGCATGAGGACGTAGAGCGTCGCGGCCTCGTCGCGGTCCTGGATCACGGTTGGCGAGCCCGGATCGGCGAGCTTGAAGAGCGCCGTATCGCTGTCGAGCTGGTTCGTGATGTCGAGGAGGTAGCGGGCGTTGAAGCCGATATCGAGGGGCGAGGCGTCGTAATCGACATCCAGCTCCTCGACGGCATTGCCCGAATCCGGATTGTTGACGGACAGCGTCATCCGGCCCTCGGCGATGGCGAGCTTCACGGCCCGGCCGCGTTCGGAGGAGATGGTCGAGACGCGGTCCACCGCTTCCTGGAAATCCTTCTTTTCGATGGTCAGCCTCTTGTCGTTCCCGGTCGGGATGACGCGCTGATAATCGGGGAAGGTGCCGTCGATGAGCTTCGAGGTGAGCACGACGCCGCTGCCCTCGGCCCCGAAGGCGAAGCGGATCTTCGCCTGGCTGAGGCTGATCCGCACGGCCTCGCCGGGCTCGTCGGCGACGAGCTTCTGGATTTCCGAAACCGCCTTGCGCGGCACGATGATGCCCGGCATCCCGGCCGCGCCCTCGGGCGCCGGCAGCTCGATCCGCGCGAGGCGGTGGCCGTCGGTGGCGACGGCGCGCAAGCGCATCTCGCCTTCCGCCTCGATCGTGTGCAGGTAGATGCCGTTGAGATAGTAGCGCGTCTCCTCGGTCGAGATCGCGAACTGCGTCTTGTCGATCAGCCGCTTGAGGTCCGAGGCACCGATGGCGAAGCCGACGCTCATCTCGCCGGCCGCGATATCGGGAAAATCGGCCTCGGGCAGGGCCTGGAGGGAGAAGCGCGAGCGGCCCGAGCGGAGCTGGGCCTGGCTCGTCTCGCCGCTCGTCTCCAGCGAGACCTGAGCGCCTTCGGGAAGCTTGCGGACGATGTCGTAGAGGACATGGGCCGGGACGGTGACGGCGCCGGCCTGGACGACGTCCGCCCGCACCGTCTCCGTCACCTCGATGTCGAGATCGGTCGCCTTGAGCCGCAGGCCCTCCTCCTCGGCGCGCAGCAGCACGTTGGAGAGGATCGGGATCGTGGTGCGCCGCTCGACGACGCGGTGGACGTGGCCCAGCGCCTTCAGGAGCGCGGCCCGCTCGACGGTGACCTTCATGGAATGACTCTTGGACCCTGCCTCGTTCCCGCGGCGCGATGCGCCGATGGGGCGCGCACATTGGCGAAGGCGGCCTCGTCACGCAAGAGCAAGGGGGAACGGTAACGCACGTCACCGATAGCCGGCATTCACCGTTTCGAGTGCCGCGCTGCCGGGGCAGAGATCGGCATCGCCCATGGCGTTGAGCGGCTTCGCCACCGTCTCGAGCCGGTCATGCAGGCTCTCCGCCTCCGGGTGCAGGTAGAGGAGGCCGGTGACGATCTCGCCGGCCGCCGCGCGCTCCTGGAGATAGGCGGAGGCGGCGAGCTTGCTCGTCGGATCATAGCTCTCGTCGAGCTTGCGCAGCTTGAGGAGCGAGCCGTCATGCTGCTCGACGATCTCGACTGTGCCCGGATGCTGGTCGAGCGTGATCGGCTCGCGCCCGATCATCACGTCGAGATAGTTCACCGCCTCGTTATGCGCGCGCACATAGTCGAAGCTCTTGGTCGAGTTCGGATGGTTGTTGAAGGCGATGCAGGGGCTGATCACGTCGATGAAGGCCGCGCCCCGATGCTCGATCGCCGCCTTGATCAGGGGCACGAGCTGCTTCTTGTCGCCCGAGAAGGAGCGGGCGACGAAGGTCGCCCCGAGCAGGATCGCGATCGAGACGAGGTCGATCGGCGTGTCCTCGTTGAGCACGCCCTTCTTCGAGGCCGAGCCCTTGTCGGCGGTAGCCGAGAACTGGCCCTTGGTGAGGCCGTAGACCCCGTTGTTCTCGCAGATATAGGTCATGTTCACGCCGCGGCGGACGCAATGGGCGAACTGGCCGAAGCCGATCGAGGCGGTGTCGCCGTCGCCCGAGACGCCGAGATAGACAAGGTCGCGATTGGCGAGGCTCGCGCCGGTCAGCACCGAGGGCATGCGCCCGTGGACGCTGTTGAAGCCGTGGCTCGCGCCGAGGAAATAGGTCGGCGTCTTCGACGAGCAGCCGATGCCGGAGAGCTTCGCCACCCGGTGCGGGGGGAGCGACAGTTCGAAACAGGCCTGGATGATGGCCCCCGAGATCGAATCGTGCCCGCAGCCGGCGCAGAGCGTCGAGACCGCACCCTCGTAGTCGCGATGGGTGAGGCCGAGCTCGTTGGTCGCGAGCTTCGGGTGATGGAGGCGCGGCTTGGCGATGTAGGTCATGGTTCACCAGTCATGTCGGCCGGGACGTTGCCCTCCCCGCCGCAGGCGGGGGAGGGTGGGTGCGGCCCGACTCACCCCGCGGCGTCCCGATTGCCGCCGCCCGTGGCCTCGACATGGTGGGCGATCGCCTCGACGATGAAGCGCGCCGTGATCGGCGTGCCGTCGTAATGGAGGATCGGGATCAGCCGGGCGGGGTCGATCACGCATTCGTTGACGAGGAGCGTTCGCAATTGCGCATCGCGGTTCTGCTCGATCACGAAGACGCGGTCGTGCGAGAGGATGAAGTCGGTCACCGCATCGGGGAACGGGAAGGCGCGGATGCGCAACGTGTCGAGATCGATGCCGCGCGCGTCGAGCGCGCCCATCGCCTCCTGCATCGCGGCCGAGGTCGAGCCGAAATAGATCGCCCCGGACCGCGTCGGCCGCTTCGCGTCCCGGCGGGCCGGCTGGGGCACGAGGGCCTTGGCCGTCTCGAACTTGCGCAGCAGGCGCTGCATGTTGTCGATATAGGCCGAGCCCTCCTCCGTGTAGCGGGCATAGCGGTCGCGCGAGGTGCCGCGCGTGAAGAAGGAGCCCCGGCTCGGATGCGTCCCGGGATAGGTCCGGTAGGGGATGCCGTCCTGGTCCACGTCGAGATAGCGGCCGAAATCGCGGCCCGTCTCCAGCTCCTCCCGGGTCAGCACCTTGCCGCGATCCATGCGGCGGGAATCGTCCCAGGCGAGCGGCTCGCAGAGCCATTCGTTCATGCCGATATCGAGGTCGAGCAGCACGAAGACCGGCGTTTGCAGCCGGTCGGCGAGGTCGAGCGCGTCGGCCGCCATGGTGAAGCATTCGTGCGGGTCCTCGGGGAAGAGGAGCACGTGCTTGGTGTCGCCATGCGAGGCATAGGCGCAGATCAGGATGTCCGATTGCTGCGTGCGGGTCGGCATGCCTGTCGAGGGGCCGCCGCGCTGGACGTCGAAGAGGACGGCCGGCACCTCGGCGAAATAGGCGAGGCCGATGAATTCCTGCATCAGCGAGATGCCCGGCCCTGAAGTCGCGGTGAAGGCGCGCGCGCCGTTCCAGGCCGCGCCGATCACCATGCCGATCGAGGCCAACTCGTCCTCGGCCTGGACGATGGCGTAGCGGTGCTCGCCCGTCTCCCTGTCGACGCGGAAGCGCCGGCAATGCTTGCCGAAGGCTTCCGCCACCGAGGTCGAGGGCGTGATCGGATACCAGGCCGCGACCGTCGCCCCGCCATAGACGCAGCCGAGGGCTGCCGCGTCGTTGCCCTCGATGAAGATCCGGTTCCCCACCGCATCCGAGCGCTCGACCTTGAGGCCGATCTCCGGCAGGTGCTCGGCCGCATAGGCGCGGCCGATTTCCAGCGCCTCGTAATTCGGCGGGATCAGCTTGTCCTTGCCCCGGAACTGCTCGGCGATGAGCTGGCGCAGGACCTCCGTCTCGACTCCGAGCAGATGGCCGAGCGCCCCGACATAGATGATGTTCTTGAAGAGCTGGCGCTGGCGCGTGTCCTGGTAGCGGGCATTGGTGAGCTGCGTCAGCGGCATGCCGATGACGGTGACGTCGGAGCGGAACTTCGAGGGCGGCAGGGGCCGCGTGGAATCGTAGAAGAGATAGCCGCCGGGCTCGATCGAGGCGACGTCGCGGTCCCAGGTCTGCGGGTTCATCGCCACCATGAAATCGACGCCGCCGCGCCGGCCGAGATGCCCGTGGCCCGAGACCCGCACCTCGTACCAGGTCGGCAGGCCCTGGATGTTCGAGGGGAAGATGTTGCGCGAGGCGATGGGCACGCCCATGCGCAGGAAGGAGCGCGCGAAGAGCCGGTTCGCGCTCGCCGAGCCCGAGCCGTTCACATTGGCGAACTGGACGACGAAATCGTTCACCGCCCGCAGCGGGCTCGCTCCCTCCGGGCGCGGCGCGGGCGCCTGCCGCGAATTCGGCCGCGGCGATTCCGCCGGGTCGCTCAGGCTCTCGCGCATCCGCTCCTCCGGGCTTCCCTGTCCGCCGCATGGGCCATGGTGATGAGGGATTTCTGCATGTCCCAGGCGCCGGTCGGGCAGCGCTCGGCGCAGAGGCCGCAATGGAGGCAGACGTCCTCGTCCTTCACCATCACCCGCCCCGTCTTGAGGTCGCGCGAGACGTAGAGCGCCTGCTCGCGGTTGAGGGCGGGGGCGGCGAGGCGCCGGCGCAGGTCTTCCTCGGGCCCGTTCTGGGTGAAGGTGATGCAGTCGGTCGGGCAGATGTCGGCGCAGGCGTCGCACTCGATGCACAGGCTCGAGGTGAAGACGGTCTGCACGTCGCAATTCAGGCAGCGCTGCGTCTCGGCATAGGCGAGGGCGCGGTCGAAGCCGAGTTCCACCTCGACCTTGACGTTCTTCAGCGCCACTTCCGGCTCCTGGAGCGGGACGGCCCGGCGGCTCGCGAGCGAGACGTCGTTGTCGTAGCTCCATTCATGGATGCCCATCTTCTGGCTGGCGAGGTTCAGGTGCGGCGGCGGCCGCTCGGCGAGATCGAGCCCCTGGCAGAAGCGGTCAATGGAGATCGCGGCCTCGTGGCCGTGGGCGACGGCCCAGATGATGTTCTTCGGCCCGAAAGCCGAATCGCCGCCGAAGAACACCCCCGGCCGCGTCGACTGGAAGGTCGCCTTGTCGACGACCGGCATGCCGCGGCGGTCGAATTCGAGGCCGAGATCGCGCTCGATCCAGGGAAAGGCGTTCTCCTGGCCGACCGCGACGAGGACGTCGTCGCAGGGGATCGTCTCGTCCGGCTCCCCGGTCGGGACGAGTTCGCGCCGGCCCTGCGCGTCCCGTTCGGCCCGGACCTTCTCGAACAGGATTCCCGTGAGGCGGCCGTTCTCGTGCAGGAACGCCTTCGGCACCCGGTAGTCGAGGATCGGGATGCCCTCGTGCATCGCGTCCTCCTTCTCCCAGGGCGAGGCTTTCATCTCGTCGAAGCCCGAGCGCACCACCACCGTCACGCTTTCGCCGCCGAGGCGCCGGGCCGTGCGGCAGCAATCCATGGCCGTGTTGCCGCCGCCGAGGACGACCACGCGGCGCCCGATCCGGTCGACATGCTCGAAGGAAACGTTGGCGAGCCACTCGATGCCGATATGGATATGGGCTGCGGCCTCGCGCCGGCCGGGAATGTCGAGGTCGCGCCCGCGTGGCGCGCCGGTGCCGACGAAGACCGCGTCGAAGCCTTCCGCGAGCAGGCCCTTCAGGCTCCCGACCCGCTCGCCGTAGCGGGTCGAGATGCCGCCCATGTCGACGATGTAGCCGACCTCCTCGTCGATCACGCTCTCCGGCAGGCGGAAGCGCGGGATCTGGCTGCGGACCATGCCGCCGCCCCGCTCCTCGGAATCGATCAGGGTGATGTCGTAGCCGAGGGGCGCGAGGTCGCGCGCGACGGTCAGCGAGGCCGGCCCCGCCCCGACGAGCGCGATGCGCCGGCCGTTCCGCGTCTCCGGCGCCGTGGGCAGGAGGCCGGCGACGTCGCCCTTGTTGTCGGCGGCGACCCGCTTCAGGCGGCAGATGGCGACCGGCTGATCCTCGACCCGGCCGCGCCGGCAGGCCGGCTCGCAGGGCCGGTCGCAGGTGCGCCCGAGGATTCCGGGAAAGACATTGGAGGTCCAGTTGACGAGATAGGCGTCGGCATAGCGTCCGGCCGCGATCAGGCGGATATATTCCGGCACCGGCGTATGGGCCGGGCAGGCCCATTGGCAATCGACGACCTTGTGGAAGTAATCCGGCCCGCTCGTATCGGTGGGCGCCATCCCCGAGGCGGCGCTTCCCGCGCCTGCCGACACGACACGCCGGCCGGCGCTCCCTTGGACTGCCATTATCTCGCCTCTTCAGGGCGTTGGAACCGGGCGGACCTTAAAACAAGAATCCCTAAAAAAAAGCGCGACTTTCGACGCGCCCGCGGCGCGGATCGCCGCAGGCTTTCGTCCCCGCTTTCCGTCATGGCCGGGCCCCCGGCCGGGCGGCTTGCCGCCGCCTTTTCTTTCCGCTTCTGATGAACCTTCGGCCGTCGCCGCGACACTCATGGGAGCCGGTGGAGATGGATCCTGCCTCCGATGCCGCCCTGATCCGCCGCATCGCGTCCCGGGACCAGACCGCCATGCAGGCTCTGTACGGGCGCCATCATCTGCGCGTGTTCAGGTTCCTGCTGCGCATCGTGCGGAACGAATCCGCCGCGGAGGACCTGATGAGCGACGTGTTCGTGGAGGTGTGGCAGCAGGCCGGGCGCTTCGAGGAGCGCGCGGCGGTCACGACCTGGCTGCTCTCGATCGCGCGCTTCAAGGCGCTCTCCTCGCTGCGCCGCCGCCGCGAGGTGGAGCTCGACGAGGATGCGGCGGCCGGGATCGAGGACGAGGCCGACACTCCCGAGGTGACGGCCCAGAAGGCTTCCAAGGCCGAGGCCATGCGGGCCTGCATCGCGAAGCTGTCGCGGGAACATGCCGAGGTGATCCAGCTGGTCTATTATCACGAGCAGAGCGTCGAGCAGGTCGCAACCGTCCTCGGCATCCCCGAGGCGACCGTGAAGACGCGGATGTTCTATGCCCGCAAGCGCCTCTCCGAACTGCTGAAGGCGGCGGGGATCGACCGGGGTTGGCCATGAGCGCACCGCAGAACCCGCCCTCCCGTCCGAACGAGGATCGAGATATGAACGCCTCCGCCGACGAGGTCGACCTCCTCCTGCCCTGGTATGCCGCCGGCTCGCTGGCTCCCGGCGAGGCGAAACGGGTCGAGGAGGCGCTGGCGCGCGATCCGGCGCTGGCCCGGCGCCTCGCCCTGGCACGCGAGGAGATGGACGAGGCGATCGGCCTCGCCGAGAGCATGCCCGGCCCGAGCCCGCGCGCCCGCGAACGCGTCTTCGACCGCATCGCCGCGATCGAGGATGCCCGGCCGGCCGGCCTTGCGGATCTCGGCAGGGCGGCCTCGGCGCGGGTGCGCGAGAGCGGCTTCGTCGGCCGCCTGCTCGATCTCGTCTCCGGCCTCGCCCCGCGCAAGCTCGCCTATGCCGGCCTCGCCGCCGCCCTCCTGATCGCGGCCCAGGCGGGGATCATCGGCGGCCTGCTCGCGGGCCGCCAGGGCGGGGCGACCTACGGCACGGCCTCCGGGCCCGGCGTCCCGGCGGGGGAGGGGACCTATGCGCTCGTCCGGTTCACGCCCGGGGCCGGCATGGACCGCGTCTCGGCCGTGCTGGGCGATCTCGGCGCCTCGATCGCGGACGGGCCGCGGGCCGGCGGGTTCTATCGCGTCCGCATCGCCACCCAGGCCGTCCCGGCAGCGGAGCGCGACCGCCTGATCGCGCGGTTGCGCGAGGCGCCGGACGTGATCGTCTTCGCCTCCCCCACGCAATAGAGCGCGGGGAACGCAGAAGCAGGCGTGTTTGACAAATCGGACGCTTTGTCCTTTTAGAAGGACAAAGCTTTCGGAGACACGCCATGACCTTCTCTCGCCGCGCGCTCGTCGCGCTCGCTGCCGGGCTCGCGCTCGGCGCCGCCGTTCCGGCGCAGGCGCAGGGTCCGAAGGAGATCCGCATCGACTTCGCGACCTACAATCCCGTGAGCCTCGTCCTGAAGGACCAGAAGCTCCTGGAGAAGGCGTTCGAGAAGGACGGCATCACGATCCGCTGGGTGCAGACGCTCGGCTCGAACAAGGCGCTCGAATTCCTGAACGCCTCCTCGATCGATTTCGGCTCGACGGCCGGCTCGGCGGCGCTCGTCGCGCGGATCAACGGCAACCCGATCAAGTCGGTCTACGTCTATTCGCGCCCCGAATGGACCGCACTGGTGACGCGCAAGGATACCGGCATCACCAAGGTCGAGGATCTGAAGGGCAAGCGCGTCGCGGTCACGCGCGGCACCGATCCGCATATCTTCCTGGTGCGGGCGCTGGCCGATGCGAAGCTGACGGAGAAGGACGTCAAGCTCGTCCTCCTCCAGCATCCCGACGGGCGCCTCGCCCTCGAGCGCGGCGACGTCGACGCCTGGGCGGGCCTCGACCCGATGATGGCGGCGGCCGAGATCGAGAGCGGCGCGGTGCTATTCTATCGGAAGCCCGAGGCCAATACCTGGGGCATCCTCAACGTGCGCGAGGATTTCGCCAAGGCCAATCCCGACATCGTCCGCAAGGTACTCTCGGTCTACGAGGAGGCGCGGCTCTGGTCGCTCGCGCATCCGCAGGAGCTGAAGCGCATCTTCGCCGAGGTCACCAAGCTCCCCGCCCCGGTGGTCGACCGGCAGATCGACCAGCGCACCGAGCTGACCCACAGCGTGATCGGCGCCCCGCAGCGCGAATCGATCCTCGCGGCCGGTCTCGCCCTCCAGGCCGCCGGCGTGATCGATCCGAAGGTGGATGTCGCATCGACGGTGGATGCGCTGATCGATCCGAGCTATCTCGACAAGCCCAAGAACTGACACCTTCGGTGTCGTGGCCGGGCTCGTCCCGGCCGTCCCGATGGAAAGGACGCCGGAAGGCAGCGTCTCATGAGTGCAACCGGAATGGCCGGGACGAGTCCGGCCATGACTCTTTCAGAGGATGAGGCATCGCCGGGCGAGACGGTTTCCGCGCGGCGCCGGTTCCCGCTGCCCCTGGGTCTTCTTCTTCCTCTCGTCCTGGCCCTGGGCTGGGAGGGGGTGGTGAGATTCGGCCTCGCCAGCGGGCGGCTCATGCCGCCGCCGAGCCACATCCTCGCGACCCTCTGGTCGCTCGCGGCGAGCGGGGAACTCTGGACGCATCTCTGGGCGACGACCTGGCGCGTCGCGGTCGGGTTCGGGCTCGGGGCGGCTGCCGGCATCGTGCTGAGCCCCCTCTGCCGGGCCAGCCCCCTGGAGCGCCCGCTGGT
>OEIU01001154.1_pt1 | contig 18529 bp, 17 predicted proteins | sample 1539221 | NCBI WGS metagenome assembly OEIU01 (sample SAMN03792071, study PRJEB22550) | activated sludge metagenome | feature: wastewater treatment plant; material: activated sludge; isolation source: Wastewater treatment plant of a petroleum refinery complex | place: Argentina: Zarate | collected...
CGCCCATGACCTCGTCGCCCGCCCGCGTCGGCTTGAGCCCCGCCGCCTCCATCAGCCCGACAACCTCCGCCCGCGTGAGCGGCCCCGGCGGGCCCTGCACCGCCTCGAGCAGCTCCGTCTCTTCGCGCCCGCGGGCAATCGCCACCAGCAGCCCGCGCGGGCACAGCAGCGACGAGATCGCCGCCGCCGCCGCCTCGCGCTGCGCCGGGTCCATCGATTGGATCGTGTTCACCTCCACCACCAGATCGAACCGATGCCGGAACCGCGTCGGCGCGCCGAGCACATCCGCCACACAGAACGCGCTGGCCTGCTCCGGAAAACGCCGGCGCGCCCAGTCGATCCCCGCCGGCGAGACATCAAACCCGATCGCGTCGTACCCGCGATTGATCAGCTCGACGACGTCGTCCCCCAGCCCGCATCCCACCACCGCGGCGCGGCTGCCCGGCCGTACGCGCCCCGGCGCCTCCGCGTTCAGCCACGATACCAGCGACGGACTCGCACGCCCGTTCGCCCACGGCACCCGCGCCATGTCCCCGCCCGCCGCGCGATACACCTCGTCGTGCCATCCCGCCCCGCCCGGATGACATTGCCCCAGCGGCAAGTCGAGCACAACCGGCCCCGACCCGGGAACCAGTCCGCCAGAAACTGTCCGATGTGTCTGTCCTTGGCCGTCCATCGCTGCACCTTTCCGGATTGCCGCCCGGGCACACAGCACGAACAACCGACGCCCGCCCAATCGCTGTCACCTTCCGTCGGATCGGTCGCTATCGGACCTCGGATGAGTATAACACATTTTGGACGTGCGATGCCGGCAATTCCCGTCCCCAGAGCCAAACCGGCCCCTTTCGGGGGATGCTCCGCCGCGCCCGCCGACCGCCCCATTCGCCCAATGGCCTAACGTCCGATAGAAAATCCCCCTCTTCCTGCCCCATGCCCCAAACGGGCGACATCGAACCTGACAACCGGGCCCAGCGGCCCAGCGAGGCGGTCCATGGCGTCGGTCGTCTTTTACTTCCAGGTCCACCAGCCCTTCCGCCTGAAGCGCTACACCGTCTTCGACAACTCCCCGTTCTATTTCGACACCGAGAAGAACGGGCAGATCTGCCGCAAGGTCGCCGACAAGTGCTACCGCCCGACCACGCAGCTGATCCTCGACCTGGTCAAGCGCAACAAGGGCCGCTTCAAGGTCTCCTACGCCATGACGGGCGTCGTGCTCGACCAGATGCAGGAGTTCTGCCCGGATGTGCTCGACATCTTCAAGCGCCTCGCCGACACCGGCGCCTGCGAGTTCGTGGGCGAGTCCTACTACCACTCCCTCTCGTTCCTCTACTCGCGCCAGGAGTTCACCGAGCAGGTCAACGCCCACACCAGGCGCATCGAGGAACTCTTCGGCCAGACCCCCAAGGTCTTCCGCAACACCGAGCTCATCTACAACAACGACCTCGGCCACTTCCTCAGCGAGATGACCACCCCCGACGGCAAGAAACGCTGGATGGGCGCCATCTGCGAGGGCGTGGACCACATCCTCGGCTATCGCTCCCCCAACTACGTCTACCGCCCGCCCCACACCGGCAACGGCCCCCACGGCAAGCCCTTCGGCCTCCTGCTCAAGAACTACCGCCTCAGCGACGACATCGCCTTCCGCTTCTCCAACCGCGGCTGGGCCGAGTGGCCGCTCTCGGCCGAGAAGTTCGCCACCTGGGTCAACCAGATCAACGGCGACGGCTACCTCTGCAACCTCTTCATGGACTACGAGACGTTCGGCGAGCACCAGTGGGCCGAGACGGGCATCTTCAAGTTCCTCGACGCCCTCCCCGAAAAGATCTTCGACGTCAGCCCCGGCCACAACCACTTCAACACCCCCTCCGAGGCCCTCACCCAGTTCGAGCCCGTCGGCGACTACGACGTCCCCCACATGATCTCCTGGGCCGACACCGAGCGCGACCTCACCGCCTGGCTCGGCAACGCTATGCAGTCCAACGCCCTCCTCGAAACCTACAAGCTCGAGCGCCCCGTCAAGGACCGCTACGGCGCGGCCATCGCCGCCGTGAAAGCCGACCCCCGCAACCCCGCCGCGCTCAAGGAACTCGAGGAATCCGGCTACCTCCTCGGCGACTGGCGCAAACTCACCACCAGCGACCACTTCTACTACATGTGCACCAAGTACTGGGCCGACGGCGACGTCCACAAGTACTTCTCCCCCTACGACTCGCCGTACGACTCGTACATCAACTTCATGAACGTCCTCGACAACGTCCGCACCCGGGCCACGGGCGTGATGGTGTAGACCGGCGCACGCCTCGACACCTCGACACCTTGACACCTCTCCCCGTTCCGTGGTCTACTGCGGCCATGGAACGCTCCATCGGCCTCATCGGCGTGCTCGTCATGGTCGCCCTCGCCCTCGCCCTGTCCTGCGACCGGCGCAACGTCCGCTGGCGCATCGTCGTCGTCGGCATCCTCATCCAGATGCTCGTCGCGGCCGCCGTCCTGCGCGTTCCGGGGATCAAGCAGGCCTTCGCCGGCGCGGCGTGGTGCGTGAACGTCGTCATCGACCAGTGCCAGGCCGGCATCGAGTTCATCTTCGGCCACACCCTCGCCAACGCCCCCGGCCCCGGCTTCTCCTTCGCCGTCCGCGTCCTCCCCATCGTCATCTTCTTCTCCTCGCTCATGGCCGTGCTCTACTACCTCGGCGTCATGCAGCGCGTCGTCGCGGCCATGGCCTGGGCCCTGCGCCGAACCCTGCGCGTCTCCGGCGCCGAGGCCACCTGCGCCGCCGCCAACGTCTTCCTCGGCCAGACCGAGGCCCCGCTCACCGTCCGCCCGCTCATCCCGGGCATGACCCGCGCCCAGCTCATGCTCGTCATGGTCAGCGGCTTCGGCTCCATCGCCGGCTCCGTTCTCGGCGCGTACGTGCAGATGCTCGGCGGCGAAGACCCCGCCGCCCGACAGCTCTTCACGACCCATCTGCTCGGCGCCAGCCTCATGAGTGCGCCCGCGGCGTTCGTGATGGCCCGCATCATCATGCCCGAAACCGAGGTTCCCCCGCCCGAGGACGCCAGGAGCATCGCCACCATCGCCGAGGAAGACCACGCCAACATCTTCGACGCGGCCGCCTCCGGCGCCACCACCGGCGTCAAACTCGCCATCAACATCGCCGCCATGCTCATCGCCTTCGTCTCCCTCCTGGCGCTCCTCAACTGGCCCCTGCACGCGCTCGGAGAAACCGAATCCCTCAAACCCATCCTCTCCTCGTACGGCTTCGAGCATGGCCTCTCCATCCAGATCCTCCTCGGCCGCCTCTTCGCCCCGATCGCCTGGACCATGGGCATTCCCTGGCAGGACGCCACGACGATGGGCGCCCTTCTGGGCGAAAAACTCATCCTCACCGAGTTCGTCGCCTACGCCCACCTCGCCGAGGCCAAGGCCGCGGGAACCATCACGGCGCGCTCCGCCCAGATCGGCGCCTACGCCCTCTGCGGCTTTGCCAACTTCGCCTCCATCGCCATCCAGATCGGCGGCCTCTCCGTCCTCGCCCCGAACCGACGCAAAGACTTCGCCCGCCTCGCCCTGCGGGCCATGCTCGGCGGAGCTCTCGCCACGCAGATGAGCGCCAGCATCGCGGGCTTGTTCATTCAATGAGTCCTATAGGTCCCATGGGACCTATTCCGGAGTTCCCCCATGCCCGCCCGCCTCGAAGTCATCTGCGGCCCCATGTTCGCCGGCAAGACCACCGAACTCCTCCGCCGGCTCCACGCCGCGCGGGCCGCCGGAGCGTCCGTCGTCGCCATCAAGCCCGCCCGGGACACCCGCTCGGGCGCCCTGGAGATCGCCACGCACACCGGCCTGGCATTCCCCGCCGCCCCCGTTGCGGGCGCGTCCGACGTCCCTACCGCCGCCGGCGCCGCGTCCGTCGTCGCCATCGACGAGGTCCACTTCTTCGGTCCCACCCTCATCCCCATCGTCCAATCCCTCCTCGCCCGTGGCACGCGCATCATCCTCGCCGGCGTCGAGCGCGACCACCGCGGCCGCCCCTTCGAGCCCTTCCCCACGCTCCTCTGCGAGGCCGACGAGGTCGTCAAACTCTCGGGCGCATGCGCCGTCTGCGGCGGCCCCTCCGTCCACTCGCAGCGCATGATCGAATCACCCGCCCCCATCGTCGTCGGCGGCGCGGACATCTACGAGCCCCGCTGCCGCGCCTGCTTCACCCCACCCAAAGAGCCTCTCGCGTAGGCGAGAGGTCCCGATTCCGCACGCGCATCGCAAAAAGGAAGCAGGCCGCTGCAACGCGCAACGGCCTTCTTCCTGTCGTGCTGTGAAACCGACTGCCTCGGTTCCATAAAGCCTTGGTTGTGTGGGAGAGGTCACGCGGTCCACCGGAGCACAGCGCTGTCCCAAAAAGCGCCGACCCACGAGTTCCCGGTTCCGCATGTCCTGCTATGACAGACGCGGCCATCGGGGCTGTCGGAGACCACCGTATCACATCCGCCGGGCCGTGCAAGCCCCGAATCGCTCAGATTCCTTGAATCCGCTCTTCAGACCACAAATGGCCAAAGGGATCACCCCGATGGCTGTTTCTGGCCACGCTCGTCTCGCTCGCCCAAACCACCGGCGGGGCGCGGCGGCTCAACCTCATCGATAATCCTCCGCCGCAACACCACTTTGCCCTGCGGAGTCTCCACCTCCTGCTCCTGCACGTGCTCGCGCACCACCCTTTGCGAAGCACTCGGAGCCGGAACTTCTGCCGATGGGGCTGGCGGCGAAGGGTTTCCCCCCTCGGGAGAGCTCTTCACGCCCTCCATGATGTGCCCGAAAAACTCGCCGATGTTCCGCATCAGCGATTTCGGCTGGGTCTTCCGCGGCCGCGTGCTCATTCGTGCTCGTCCTTCGCCGCGCGATCAGTGATGCCCGTGGCCGTGCCCGTGGACCTTCTCGTGCTCGCCGAGCAGTTTGTGGATCGTCGCGGGCTGCACGTTCTCGTAGAGCGCCTCGTCCACCAGCATCGCCGGAGCCGTCCCGCACGAGCCCAGGCACTCCATCTCGATGAGCGTGAACCGCCCATCGTCGGTCGTCTCCCCCACGTCGATCCCCAGGGCGCTCTTGCACGCCTGCGTCACTTCCTTCTGCCCGCAGAACTCGCACGCGATCGAGCGGCACACCTGGATCAGATGCTTCCCCTTGGGCTTGAGCCAGTATTCCTCGTAGAACGACGCCGTGTCGATCACGTTCCCGGGCGGAATCCCCAGGAACTCCGCGATCTCCAGCATCGCCTGCCCCGGGATCCACCCGTACGCGTGCTGGATCGTGTGCAGGCACGGCAGCAGCGCCCCCTGCTTCTGCTCATACCGCGGCAGGATCCGGGTGGTCAGGTCGGCCTTCATCGCCTCCGTCAGGTACGGCTCGGCCCGTTTCTCGACCTTCATCGCGGCGGAGTTCTTGGTGATCCAGGCCATCGGTTCGCGCGCTCCACGACTGGGAAAACCCATCGTAGTCGCCGATGCCCCGACCCGGCGTTACCGCGCTTGGCCCGCGGCCGTCGCCGGAAACAGGTCCGGGTGGGCCGCGCGGACACGCCCCAGATACACCCCGACCTCCTTCGCATCCAGCACCCCGAGCCTCCCCAGCCACTCCACGATCGCCACCTCCACCAGCGGAAGCCTGGACGCCCCCGTCGCGGGGTCCGCGAATCGATGGTCCGCACCCGGAATCTCCACCAGCGTGAGGTTGGTCTTCCCCGCCCTCTCAAACTCCGCCTTGAGCGCCCGCGCTCCCTCGACCGGCACCGATTCGTCCCTATCCCCATGCACCACGAGGATCGGGCAGTCCACCCCGAGCAGATCGTCCGCCGCCCGCTCGAACATGAACGTGCCCCACCGCCGGTACGGATGACCCGCCCACATCGTGTCCGCATCCGGGTGGGCCTTGATATCCGCGACCCGTGCATCGAGGTCCTCCTCGCTCTTCAGATCGAGATACGCCCCGCGCGTGCGAACAAAGTGCCGAAACTCCTCCTCCTGCGTCCACCCCCCTCCGCTCCCGAGCAGGATCACCTGCGTCACTCCCGGAGCGCGCGCCGCCACCGCCGCCGCCACATCGCCCCCCTCGCCCGCCCCCAGCACCACCACCGGCTTCCCCGCCGGCGCGCTCGCCGTCCCCCACCGCAGCACCGCCATGGCATCCCCGACGCGGCACGCCCTCGTCGCGTGCTTCAACGCCACCTCCCGATCCACCGAACCGTCGGGCGACACCCCGCGCCGTTCTCCCGCGATCACCGGCGCGTTCATGGCGCAGAATCCCGCCAGCGCCCCCATCGACCCCGTCACGCTCCGGTCCTCCGATCCCTGGATGTACAGCACCGTCGCCCGCGGCTCGCCCGCCGGGCGCGGCGACAGCGTGAACCGGTACGCCATCACCTCGAACCCGTCGTCGGCCTTCACCCTCTCGCCGCGCCCCGCGACGCTGAGCGCCCCGGATTGACACCCGCCCGCCACGGCCATGCAGCCGGCGACTCCCCACCCGAGCACACTCTTGACACTCCATCGCATGCGACGCTCCTGGGCCCTCGCCCTGCCGAACCCAATCGCCCCCACCCCGCGCTCCCCACGGCGCTGATACGCTCGTGCATGGGCTTCCCTTCATCCGGCGTGCCCCGCATCCCCAAGGGCTTCGAGGGCGCGTTCGTCGAGTTCCAGTCCATCCCGAACGTCGGCAAGGCCACCGCCGAGGACCTCGTCCGCCTGCGCATCCGCTCCGTCAAGGACCTCGCGCGCCGAAATCCGATGACCCTCTACACCGCCCTCTGCCGCCTCGACGGCGCCCGCCACGACCCCTGCTGCATCGACGTCTTCATGGCCGCCGTGGACTTCGCGAGCACCGGCGTCGGGCGCCCCTGGTGGCACTACACCAAAGCGCGCAAGGCCCTTCTCCAACTCTCCGCACCCAAGGCCCGCACCGCGAAGAACAAACCAAACACCTGCAAGCCTCCGCGAAGGCCGCCGGCGACCCGGACCTAATCCCCTCCCCCAACTCCCCTTCGAGCCTTCACCCATTGACGACCACCACGTGCGCCGACGCGCGATACCCGTCCGCCCGCGCATGGAACGTCGGCTCCGCCACCATCACGAAGAACTCCCGCGTCTCCTCCACGCCCCACCCGCGCTCGCCGCCCAGCGCCAGGCTCTCCCAGCGCGCCAGCCGCACCGCCGCCGGCGCATCCACGTACACCCGCACATCCAGCGCCCCCGCGTGCGTCTGGTGCAGCGCGTGCAAGCCCTCCACAACGATCACCTCCGCCGGCTCCACCACCCGCTCCCCCGTCCGCGAGTGCGTGTGAAACGACCACTGCGGGATCGCCGTCGGGTTTCCCATCCGCAGCGACCGCAGGTCCGCCAGCAATCTCGCCAAATCCGACCGCTCCGGCATGTCCCGCTCATGCCGCGGCGTCGTTTCGTAGTCCGGCAGGTAGTGGTCCGTCGCGATCACGCACCCCGACAGCCGCGCCGCCAGCGTGCTCTTGCCCGCCCCCACCGGCCCGGTGATCCCCACGATGAACGGGCGCGCCGCCTCCGCCATCGCGGGCCGCATCCCGCGGATGACCTCCACCGCCTCGTGCATCGCCACCCGTCGATTCATCGCCCCGAGCATAGTGTCCGCCCATGCACACCCGCCTCAAGGTCTGCTGCATCGCCTCGATCGAGGAAGCCCGCCTCGCCGTACGCCTCGGCGCCGACGCCCTCGGCCTCGTCGGCGCCATGCCCAGCGGCCCCGGCCCCATCGACGACGCCCTCATCGCCGAGATCGCCCGCTCCGTCCCGCCCGGCGTCGCCACGTTTCTCCTCACCTCTCGCATCATCCCCGACCACATCGTCGAGCACGTCCTCGCCGCACGAGTCAACACCGTCCAACTCGTCGATGCCGTGCCCGACGCCGCCTACACCCTCCTTCGCCGCCACGCCCCCGCCGTCCGCATCGTGCAGGTGCTCCACGTGCAGGACGACGGCGTGCTCGACGAGGCCACCCGCCTCGCCCCGCACGTGGACGCCCTTCTCCTCGACTCCGGCCGCCCCACCGCTCCCCTCAAGGAGCTCGGCGGCACCGGCCGCACGCACGATTGGTCCATCAGCGCCCGCCTCGTCGCCGCGGCCGCCCGCCCCGTCTTCCTCGCCGGGGGCATCACCCCCGCGAACGTCGGCGAGGCCATCCGCTCCGTCCGCCCCTTCGGCATCGACCTGTGCATCGGCGTTCGCACCGCGGGCCGTCTCGACGAGACCAAACTCCGCGCCCTCGTCGCCGCCATGCACGCCGCCGGCGCGTGGGCCTGACTCGGGTTACACCCCTGCCCCAGGCGCGTTATGGGCACATTTCCCGTCCGCCTCACCCCCTCACAACCGCGCAGGGTGGCATACCCCTACCCATGGGGCATGATTCCCGCATGGACATCGCGCGTCTCCAACCAACCGCCCGGGCTATCGCCGCGCCGATCGTCGCGATCATCGCCGCCGCCACGCCGTTCCTCCCGGCCCCGCGCGCCCTCGCCCAGCCCGGCTTTGTGAACTGGGAGTCCGCCCACGTCTCCCCGCTCGCTCTCACCCCCTCGGGCTCGACGCTCCTGGCGGTCAACACCGCCGACTCGCGCCTCGAGGTCTTCGACGTCTCCGGCGCGGCCGCCTCCACGCCGCGCCTCCTCCGCTCCATCGGCACCGGCCTCGATCCCGTCAGCGTCAAATGCCGCACCGAGACCGAGGCCTGGGTCGTCAACCAGATCTCCGACTCCGTCTCCATCATCGACCTGCCCACGGCCCGCATCGTCCGCACGCTCTTCCCCGGCGATGAGCCCGCCGACGCCGCCTTCGCCAACGGCCGCGCCTTCATCACCTGCTCCTCGATGAACCAGGTGAAGGTCTACTCCCTCAACGACCTCGCGGCCGCGCCCACCACCATTGCCATCGCCGGCTCCGACCCGCGCACGCTGCTGGCCAGCCCCGACGGCACGAGGGTCTACGTCGGCATCTTTGGCTCGGGCAACCAGACAACCATCGTCAAGCGCCAGGACGTTTCCAACCCGGTCGGACCCTACGGCGGCCAGAATCCCCCGCCCAACAGCGGCACCGCCTTCAACCCGCCCCTCGCCGCGGGCCTCCCCACGCCCCCGCAGGTCGCCCAGATCGTCCGACGCGACGCCGCCGGTGCCTGGCGCGACGACAACAACCGCGACTGGTCCCAGTTTGTCACCTGGAATCTCGCCGACAACGACGTCGCCATCATCGACGCCGCGACCCTCGCCGTCACCTACGCCAAGGGCATGCTCTCGGCCGTCATGGCCTTGGGCATCCGCCCCGACGGCGTCGTCACGCCCGTCGGCCTCGACGCCCGCAACGAGCTCCGCTTCGAGCCCAACGTCAAGTCCAAGTTCGTCCGCGTCCAGATGGGCGCGTTCAACCCCGCCTCGCCCGCGGCCACAACGCTGGTGGACCTCAACCCCCACCTGCTCTACGACGTCGCCAGCCTCCCCCAGGGGTTCCGCGACCTCTCCATCGGCGACCCCCGCGCCATCGTCTGGCACCCCACCAGCGGCCGCGCATACGTCGCGGGGATGGGCTCCAACAACATCATCATCACCAGCGCCGCCGGCACCCGCTTCGGCGAAGTGAATATCGGCGGCAATGGGGGGCCGACGGGCCTCGCTCTTTCCGCCGACGGCGCCCGCCTCTACACGCTCAACAAGTTCGACGGCTCCGTCTCCGCCATCGACACCGCCGCCAACACCGAGACCGCCCGCGTCCGCTTCTTCGATCCGACACCCCCGTCCATCAAGCTCGGGCGCCCGTTCCTCTACGACACCCACCGCACCAGCGGCCTCGGCCAGGCCTCGTGCGCCTCCTGCCACCTCGACTCCAAGGCCGACTTCCTCGCGTGGGACCTCGGCTCTCCCGCCGGCGCCATGAAGAACGTCAACGCCACCTGCTTCAGCACCTTCTTCTTCTGCGCCCCGTGGCACCCCATGAAGGGCCCCATGGTCACCCAGTCGCTCCAGGGCATCGTCGGCACCGAACCCCTCCACTGGCGCGGCGACCGCGAGAACGTCGCCGCCTTCGGCCCCGCCTTCACCGACCTTCAGGGGATGGACGCCCAGCCCACCCCCGCCGAACTCGCCCAGCTCACCGGCTTCATCGCGTCCATCAAGTATCCCCCCAACCCCAACCGCACCATCGCCGACGCCCTGCCCGCCTCGATGCCCACCTTCGGCAACTCCACCGGCAGCCCGTCGAACGGCGCGAGCATCTTCCAGAGCACGCCCGTCATCGGCACGTTCACCTGCACCACCTGCCACACCCTCGCCACCGGCACCACCGGCAAGGTGGACGACGCCAACACCGCCGGCGTGCCGCAATCCATCAAGATGGCCCAGCTCCGCGGACTCTACCACAAGCCCGCCTTCGACCGCTCCAGCCAGCAGTCCATCCGCGGCTTCGGCATCAACCACGACAGCGAGTTCGACACCATCTTCGCCCATCTCGGCGGCTCCAACTTCTCCCTCCAGCCCGGCCCTACCGGCGAACAGCAGAAGCGCGACCTCGAGGCCTTCCTCCTGTGCTTCCCCGGCGACACCCACCCCGCCGTCGGCCAACAGATCACCTTCGACGGGTCCAACAACACCGATCCCACGCTCGTCGCCCGGCTCAACACCTTTGTCTCTCTCGCCAACTCCGCCACCGTCGGCATCATCGCCCGCGGCCGCAACGCCGGCGTCTCGCGCGGCTGGTACTTCACCGCCGCCGGCACCATGCAGCCCGATCGCGCCGCCGACCCCGCCACGACCGTCAACGCCCTCCGCACCGGCGCCGCCCCCGGCGCCGAGATCACCTTCACCGTCGTCCCCGCCGGCGCTCAGCTCCGCATGGGCATCGACCGCGACGGCGACGGCTACTTCGACGGCGACGAGATCGCCTCCTGCGCCAACCCCGGCGATCCGACCAGCTTCCCCGGCTCGCGCGCCAACATCGACGTGGATGCCTCCGGCTCGATCGCCGTTCAGGACATCTTCGCGTTCCTCAACCGCTGGTTTGCCGGAGACCCCCGGGCCGATTTCAACGGCGCGGGCGGCATCACCGTCCAGGATATCTTCGATTTCCTCAACGCCTGGTTCGCCGGCTGCCCGTAAACTCCGCCGATGCCCAGCCCCGACGACAAGCCCCGGCGCCCCTTGCGCATCGCCCCCAGCACCGGCGACGTCGTCCCCTCGCGCCCGCGCCCCAGGCGCGAACCCCAGGAGGTCGACGAGAACCCATCCGAAGAGGACCTCGCCCGCTTCGGCGACGTCACCCGCACCTGCCCCGAGTGCCGCAAGGAGGTCTTCGACGACGCCGCCATCTGCTACCACTGCGGCCACGCCTTCGAGCGCACCACCGCGGGCTCCACCGCCAGCCCGAGGTGGATCATCATCACCGTGATCGTGCTCGTCCTCGCCTTCGCGATCGCCGCGCTCTCCGGCCTCTTCTAACCCTCACTCCGCGATCCCCAGGTCCCGCTTGGTGAACAGCGCCTCGAACGCCACGCCCGCCGCGCCCATGTTCTCCGCCGCGCCCTCCTGCCGGTCGATCGTCGCGATCACGCCCACCACCTCGGCGCCCAGGTCTCTCAGCACCTTCACCGCCTCCAGCGCCTGCCCCGCCGTGGTCGCCACATCTTCCAGAAGCACCACCCGGTCCCCCCGCCCGAGCTTCCCCTCGAGCTGCTTGGCCGTCCCATAGTCCTTCTTGCTGTTCCGCACAAACAGGCACGGCAATCCCGTCCTCAGGCTCGTCGCCGTCACCAGCGGTATCCCCCCAAGTTCCGCACCCGCCAGCCGCGCCACGGGCTTGCCCGTGCGCGAAGCTATCCCCGCGATCCGCTCCGCGAACATCTCCGCCAGCGGCCCAAGAACTTCCGGGCGCGTGCTGAAGAGGTACTTGTCGAGGTAGTAACTGCTCGTTCGCCCCGAACGGAGCGTGAACGTCCCGCGAAGCAGGGCCAGATCCGCGATCGCCCGGGCCAGCCGGGCCCGATCCATGGTCGCCGAGGTGCTCATGCGCGATGATACCTCCGCCCGACCGCCGCCGCGCCAGCGCGCAGACACCACCCCATCCGCCCACGTCCGGCAATCCCGTGAATAATCCCCCGTTCGGCTTCCACGCAGGAGGTCCCCATGCTCATCCGCCCCTTCGCACTCGTCGCGATGCTCGCGTGCCTCTGCCTGTGCGAGTGCGCCGCTGCGCCGCGAATCCACGGGGCCCCGCCCGCACCCCCCGAGCCGCTGCCGGCCGCGCCATCCGACGCCGACGCCCTGCGCGGCCCCACTGTCTCAAGATCCCCCAACCGTCCCGAACACTCCATCGTCGAGCGCGACTTCAACGGCCGCCTCAGGAAGTCCGAAGAACACCCCGTCCTCCTCGCCCTCGCCCGCCTCGACCTCACTCCCGAGCAGAAGGCCGCCGCCGACAAGGTCCTCGCCGAACGCGGCGCCACCCTCGACACCATCGTCCGCGACAACCTCAGACTCCTCGTCGAATACGCCCAGGCCAAACAATCCGACGACGCCCCCGCCCTCGCGAAACTCCAGCCCGAGATTCTCGAGAAGGTCCGGCCCTTCCTCAAGCGCGGCACGATGCTCTCCGAACTCGTCCCCGTCCTTCCGGAGGACAAACTCGCCGAACTCCGCAGAATGCTCGACGAGTACAACGCCGTCGCCGCGCAGGACCGCGCCGCCGACTCCATGACCGGAAAAGACAAGCCCAACCGCCTCGGAGCCATGCTCGCGGGGGGCTTCGAGAACTTCGGCGCCGAGGCTCGCGCCTCCTACGAGCGCGTCGTCGGCGCGGCCGGCAAAGACTTCGAGAACCTCATCAAGATGCTCGTCCTCACCCCGGAGCAGGAGTCCAAGGTCCGCCAGAAAGTCGGAGACCTGTTCCAGAAAACCTACGGCAAGCCCACCAAGGGCCAGATCGCCCGCCTCTTCCTCGACGTCTACGCCGATCTCGACACCGAGCAGCGCCACCGCCTCGCCCGCTACATCGGCGAAGAGAATCGCGCCAGGCGGCCCCGGGGTACGCTCTCCAAGCCATGATCCGCCCCATCCGCACCACGCTCGTCCTGCTCGCCATTGCGCTCGTCCGCCCGGCCTCGGCCCAACTCATCGGCCCCATCCCGCCCGCCCCCGCACCCGCCCGGGCCCACGCGCAACCCGGCGGCACGCCCGCCGAAGTGAAGCCGCCCCCGGGCGAGCCGGATGCGCCCTCCATCGTCGAGCACGAAAACGGCCGCCTCAAGCCGCTCGCGTCCACGCCCGACGAAGCGGCCGTCGCCCGCTACCCGTTCGACGAGGCCCGACGCGCCAGGATCGCCGCCTCGCTCAAGGCCCGCGCGGCCGACCTCGATCGCTTCGTTGTCGCCAATCTCGATCACGTCCTCGAAGCCCAGACCCTCGAGCCCCAGGTCCTCTCCGCCGGCGATTTCAACACGCTCTTCAGGGCCCGCGACACCGTGGCCGCCCTCCGCTTCGAGCGCCCCCTCGACCGCCTCCTCCGCGACGGAGCCATCACCCTCGAGCACAAGACCCGCCTCGATGAGGCCGTGCGCGAGTACGAGACCGCCCGCAAGAGGCAGAACGACGCCGACGCCGCGGGCGATCCCACCCGCGCCGCCATCCTCGCCCTCCGCCAGACCTTCGCCGATGCCCTCCGCGAGCCGCTCGCGTCTCTGGCCCGCCAACTCGCCACGTTCGGACCCCACGCCGATGCCGTGCTCGGCGCGATTACGCTCCGCCAGGAGCAACAGCCCGCCGCCGGGAAACTCCGCTCGGTCCTCGCCCGCGCCGCCTCGCCGGACGAGCGCTCCGCCGCACTCGTGCAGTTCTGGAAGTCCACCCTCGACGCCGAGCAGAAACGCGCCGCCCTCACCGCCGCCCGCGCCGCCGCCCCCGCTCCCACGACCCCCACGCCCCCCACAACCGCCGGCCCCTGAGCCTCACGCGCCCCCGCCCTCCCCCATCACCGGCGGCACCCTCACAAACGGCGGCGGGCTCTCCGGGGCGATCGCCATGAACGCCTCCGTCGAGATCGAAACCCCGCCGGGCCGATCCTCGTCGAGCCGGTTGGCCATGTCCGTCGGATGCGTCATCGGCTCCACCCCCGTCACATCTACCTCTCGCAGGCGATCCATGGAGGCCAGCACCGCCGAGAGTTCCCCACGCAACAACTCGACGCGATCCTCGCCGATGGCCAGCCTCGAGAGTTTCGCCACCCCGCGGACCTGTTCCGCCGTCAATCGCGCCCCACCCGCCGGCGCGCCGTCGTTTGGGAGCCGCCCCACAAACACCCCGCCCGACGCTGAAGATTGTTCGTCCATCGTTCCATCCTACACGAGCCTCGATCCGCCGGTGCGCCTCCACAAAGCGCAAGAACCCCGGGCACTGCCCGAGGTCCTTGCGTTCATCGCTGTCCCGCCGCGCGGCGCGCCCCTACTTGCCCGGCGCGCCCTTCTCCGCCGCGAGCGCCTCGGCCAGCCCCGGCACCCCATCGGCGCCCCGGGGGACCTGGATGGTCGAGCCCTTGAGCGCGTCCCCCAGCGGCTCGAACCGCCCGCCCAGATGCTTGGACAAGAACGCCTCGGTCACGGCGAAGAAACTGATCCGGTTGGGCGGGCGGGCGAACCCGTGGCCCTCGTCGGGGTACAGCACGTACGTCACCGGGATGTGCTTGGCCGTCATCGCCGCCACGATCTGGTCCGCCTCCGCCTGCTTCACGCGCGGGTCGTTGGCCCCCTGCCCGATGAGCAGGGGCTTGGAAATCTTGTCCACCATCGTCAGCGGCGAGCGCGAGTTCAGGAACGCCTCCCCCTCCTTCGTCCGGTAGTCCCCGACGCGCTTGCACATCTGTTCGATCTCCGGCTGCCAGTACGCCGGGATCGACCCGAGCAGCGTGTTCAGGTTCGAGGGTCCCACGATGTCCACGCCGCACGCGAACAGGTCCGGGGTGAACGTCAGCCCCACCAGCGTCGCGTACCCGCCGTACGAGCCGCCCATGATGCACACCCTCGAAGGGTCCGCCACCTTCTGGCCCACGGCCCATTTCACCGCGTCCACCAGGTCGTCGTGCATCTTCCCGGCCCACTCCAGGTTGCCCGCGTTCAGGTGCCCCTTCCCGAAGCCCGTCGAGCCCCGGAAGTTCACCATCAGCACCGCGTACCCACGGTTGGCCAGCCACTGCGCCATCGGGTTGAAACCCCACGTGTCGCGGGCCCACGGCCCCCCGTGCACCAGCAGCACCATCGGCGAGGCCTTCTCGGGCTTCCCGTCCTTGTCGCTGTCGGCCCCCAGCGGGAGCGACAGATAGCTCACCAGGTTCAGCCCGTCCCGGGCCTTGATGTCCACCGGGTGCATCGGCACCAGCGGCTGGTTGAGCAGGCCCTCGCTCGCCACGAACAGCTGCGTCAGCACCGGCTTGCGCTTGGGCTCCTTGAGATCGCCCCGGTCGAGCAGGCACGTCTTGGCCGGCGCATCGTCCTTCACGATCGTCACGATCCAGTACCGGTCGTCGAGCGAGCGGCTCGTCACGTTGAAGTCCCCGCCGCCCCCCTGAAGCGAGATCGCGTAGAAATCCGGCTGCACCGCCGGGTCCATGAACGTCCACGTCTCGTGCTGATAGTTCGTCCGGAACGCCTCCAGCGTCTTCGTTCTGGGGTTGATCATCAGGTCGTCAACATCGCACAGCGGCGGCTCGTAGATGACCTTCTTCGCCCTCGTCTCGATGTTCAGCTCGCACAACGCGCCCTTGTCCCGCCCGCGAGCGTCGAGCATGTACGCGATCTTCCCCGTCTTGTCGAAGTCCACGATCCGCGTCGTCTCCGAGTCCTCCATCGCGATCGTGTCGTAGAGCGTGAACTCGCCCTTGCCCCCCTCCGGCGCCCTCATGAGCGCCGTGCTGCCATCCGCGTTCGGCCTGAGCCCGAACCGCACCCGGTACTCGTCGTCCGTGATGAACCCCGCAAACCCCTCGTTCTTCTGCACCAGCGTCCGCTCGCCCGTCCGCACATTCACGCGATACAAATCGTGGTAGGTCGGGTCCCGGTCGTTGATCGCCACGAGGATCTCCTCGGGGAATCGCTCGCTCACCTCCTGCACCCGCGCCGCCACGTTCTCCAGCGGCGTCAGGTCCTTCACCGCCCCGCTCGCCACTTCCACCGAGTACACCCGCCAGTTCTCGTCCCCCCCCTTGTCCTGCCTGTAGATCACCTGCTTGCCCGAGTACGCCCACGCGTACTGCCGGATGCCCCGCAGCGAGTCGTTGGTGATCGCCTTGGCCTTCGACAGATCGTCGCGCGGCCCGACCCACACGTTCAGCACGCCCTTCACCGGCGCCAGAAACGACACCGACTTCCCGTCCGGAGACACCCGCGCCTGCGCCTTGTCCGGATTCCCGAACAGGACCGCCCTCGGGATCAGCGGCACGCCCCGCGACACGTCCCACCCGCTCCCTTGGCGATGGATCGGCAAGGGGTTCGCCAGCGCATCCGTGTCGTCCCCCGGCATCGGCGGCTGCCCGGGGGCCTGGCCCCGGTCTGGGGTCGGAGCGACCATCTGAGGCTGAGCCGCGGCCATCGCCGCCCAGACCACGCCGCCGGCACAAATCAGAGCTTGCACGCTTCGAAACATCGGGCGATTCTCCTGTAGGGGCGACTCCGCCGATCCCCGGCAGCAAGCGCACCCACTTTGTTAGGGTGAGGGGAGGATAGGTTGCGGTCCATCCACCCCGCCCCCCGATTCCCCGCGTTTTCCCGCCCCGCACAGAGCACCCGTCCTCGGGTTCCCGGACCAGTCTGTGCAATTCCCCACGCACCGGCCCGTTGAACTCCCGAAGGGCCACGGCCCGATGTCTCGACGCCCCCGCCTCCGATTCCACCCGCACGGGAGTTCCCATGTCCAACCACGCCTCGTCCCGCCTCTTCGCCTCCCTCGCGTTCTGCGGCCTCGCACTCGCGTGCACGCCACCGCTTCTCGCCCAGCCACGCCAGGCCCCGCCGACGCCCCCCGACGCCCTCCGCGGCCCCGAGGTCCGCGACCGTCAGGTCCCCGGCGTCGAAGGCTCCTTCGGCCGGCCCGGCGGCGACCGTAAACGCCTGGGCAACGAGAGCCGCCTCCCGCCGCGCGTCTTCCGCGACGCCATGGAAGTCATCCTCGCCCCCGACGCCCCCGAAAGCCTCCGCGCCTCCGACGAACAGCGCGCCAAGTACCAGTCCTGGATGGACGACTTCCAGAAATCTGTCGGCGCGTACATGAAAGAGCACGCCGCCGAACTCCGCGAACTCCGCAAAAAGGCCGGCGAGCCCGGACGCCCCGGCCAGCGCGGCCCCGATGCACGAAACAAGCCCCAGCCCGACGAGACGACGCCCTCCGAAGCCGACGCCAAGGAAACCGGCGCGGCCCGCGAACGCCTGCAATCCATCATGCAGGGCGCTCCCAAGATCGAGGACCTCTACACCAAGATCTGGACCGAACTCACCCCGGCCCAGCAGAAGGCGGTGGACGAGCACCTCCAGCATTTCCGCGACCAGCAGGCCAAGGAACGCGAGGACCGCTACGTGAAGCAGAAGCTCGGCCAGAAAAAGGGCAACGCCGCCCAGCCCTCCAAGCCCGGCGACACACCTCAGCCGCGCCCCGGCGCCACCGATCGCCCCCCGCAATCCGCGGGCCCGCAGGGCGCTCCGATCGACCCGCAGCGGCGCGACCGTCTCATGCGCCTCTTCGCGCGCCTCACACCCGAGCAGCAGGAACAACTCCTCCAACGCCTCGAACGCGCCCGCGCCAACGGCGGCGACAGCCCGCCGCCCGCGCCCGCTCGTCGGCGCGCCGGCCCCCCCGGAGCCGGCGAGCCCAAGCCCGCGCCCGAACCCGACGATTCCATGATGCCGCCACCACCCCCGGCCAGCCAGCCCTGATCCAACACCATCCCAGCACACTACATGTTGAGTACGGGCCAGGACCACCCCCGGCCCATTGTTGTTCTACCCAAGTTACCAAGCCCTGCGTCATTCGCGGCGGGACCGATAATCAAACTTTGCCATCCCTCCACATTCACGCGCACCGCTCCGGAACTTCCTCGCACGCCATCGCGTACAAAACACTGTCCAATGCGCCCTGCTCGTGCTATTCTCAATCCGACTCTCGCTTCCGGTCACGACTTCTATGACGCTTTGGGGTGGGGACGCTTCCGGCCTGCGCACGAGTTTTCAAGCCTCGTGTTCGGGACAGGCCGATAGCGGCAGTACTTCCCTTTGATCTCTCTCTCCTCCAGCGGGGCGCTGTCTTACGATGGCGCCCTGCTTGTTTTGTTGCGTCCAAGAGTCCCGCGTTCCTCCGACCCAGGCGGGTAGCCCCGCCCACCCGACGGTCCAAATACCGTTCCCCGGATGACCCCAACCACCCCCCCCCCCGCCGCGCCCCGCGCCCGCACCCTCCCCCTCACCCGCGCGGCCGGATTCTTCCGCCCACACACCC